>WNFZ01004838.1_pt1 | contig 12425 bp, 11 predicted proteins | sample 5400081 | NCBI WGS metagenome assembly WNFZ01 (sample SAMN13153365, study PRJNA577476) | soil metagenome | isolation source: 80 cm soil or saprolite under grassland replicate 1 | place: USA:California | collected 2016-06-15
ACCTTCGCTTCTCGATATCGTTACCCTGCTGCGCCGCGACAGCAACGAAGCGTCTGTTTCCAGCTTCCTGCATCGAAATTTCGCCAAAAATCTAATTACATTTGCTGATACTTGACCGATTTATGTCCAAACTCCAGACTTCCGGTCCTTCGGACCGGAAGCGTGCCTGCGGTTGAAACTGAACCAGCACCCGCATGAATGATGCGTGGAACTTAGTAAATCGTAAATGGTAAATCGTAAATAGAAGATAGGAGTCAGAAGGCGATTACCTTAGTTGGCCATTTCGCCATCATTGGCATCTTCACCATCATCATCTGTTTCGTCATCGTCACCTGTTTCGTCATCGTCATTAGCTTCGCCGCGAGCGAGGCGTTGCTGACGCTCCTCCCAATCGCGTTCAAACTCTCGGTTAAACTCTTCGCGGCGGAGGTTTTCGGCTTCCCATTCTTCAAGCGTCACACAAGGCGAAAAGGCAAATCCATCATCCATGTGCGAACCGTCAAGATGCCAGAAGCCAGGACCAAATCCCATCTCTGCTTCCAGCGCTGACATACGGCAAAGGTCGCAGTCATCATCGATGATCATCTCAGCAGCGCTCATCGCCTGCGGCAGACGTCTGCGTTCGTTGTCGATGATGATCGCGGGAACTTTCCCGTCGTATTCGCCGTCGCCTGTCTCAAGCCAGGCGTTCTTGATCTGCTCAAGCCCGCTCACGGCTGCGTCAATGTCCAGGCAATCGAATTCGGTCGCGCGCCAAAGCAGGTGACGGACCAGGTCGTAATAGACAACCCACTCGTGCGTGCCGAAACCGGCAAAGCGATAGGCGAATGAATCCGGCGCCAGGCACGGTGGGCCTTCGCCCTGGAAAGTCCATTGCAGCGAGCGGGTATGCAGGTCGAAGTCGATGAACTCCTGTTTCTCCAACAAAACCTCCCTTGGCGATCGCCCGCGCAGATCGTCCCGCGCCGTCATCAACCACGTCGCGTGAATACTGCTGATTTCCTGGGCCAACTGTGCTTCGGTTACATCGTCAGTCCGCTCTAGGTTTTTTCCAAGCCGGGCAGCGCCGGACTTAACAATGAACTCAAGTAATGTAGATCCATAAAGGACCGTTCGCGCGTCGAACAGCAGTTTCTCTGCGCGCTGAAGACGGTGACGATTACACGCCCAGCGATGCGCTTCGACTGAGCTAACAAACAGCCAGTCCGCCGGCAGACGATACGGAACCGAGACGTCAGTTAATCTTGAGCCATCGTGACAACACACTTCGCCTTCAGGTTGTGGTTGAGAGTAGGAAGATTCAGAAGCCACAATCCGAGCCGAGAGATCGATTATTACAAGACCCGCATCCCACGACTCCGAATCAATCTCAGAAACACGGCGAAAAGACGCGAAGGCGCTCAGTTCCGCTTGCGGTTTGATGTACCGCCCCAAAGCTGCTTCGAGTTCGGTTATCGTTTCCGGTTCGGCCGAAAGTGCAGCGATGCACGAATCTGCTACCGATCCGTGAATCGTGCCAGTGAAAATGCTTTTACCATCGATGAGATTGAGTTTGACTTCACTCATTTGAAGTTGTCTCCATGTGATGTCGCGCCAAGCGGAGCCAGCGTGTAATCAAGAAGCTGAATAGCTTAGAGGCAGTATGAGGAAAAAGATTTTGGATACGCAACGCTTGTGGGTAAGTGGTTCCGATCAAGTTCTAGCAAGAGGTTTGGCTACAAAGGCAGTGAAGAGTGAAAAGTGAAAAGTGAAGAGTGATGAGTGCTACCGTGGAAAAAGCGTTGATCTCATTAGCAAAGGAAGCATCGGCGAGGAGTTTGAACTGTTTGTTAGGAAGTACGGTTTGAGGTGGCATGACGAATGAAACCGTTGAAACGGTTTGCGGACCCAGTGAATATCTCGATCACCTGGCTCTAGCCAGGTGCTAATGAGACAAGAAAGGAAGCTGCCGTCTGCTGTGTGCGGTTTACAACACTGTTCCTCTTCTTTTCACTCTTCACTCTTCACTTTCCACTGTCTTCTACTGGTCACTGTTTCGCCGGCTCAGGCTGGCGATGGCGGCCACAAGGTCGGGGGGTTCGACCGGCTTGGCCAGATGCAACTGATAACCGGCAGATAAGGCGCGTTCGCGATCTTTTCGCGTGGCATAGCCGGTCAAGGCAATCGCCGGCGTCAGTCCCCCGCTCTCCACGGATAATGCTCGCACCTTGCGCATCAACTCATAGCCATCCTCGTCGGCCATCCCGATGTCGCTCAGCACCACGTCGGGCAATGTCTGCCCAATCGCACCCAGCGCCTCCGCGGACGATGACGTGGAAGTAACTTCTGCGCCTTGTTTCTTAAGCATCAGCCCAAGCAGTTTGCGTGAGTCTTCGTCGTCCTCGACGAGCAGCACACGAATGCCGTCCAGTCTCGGGACTTGGGGAACGTTGCCACGCCTTTCAACCTCCCGTTCGCGCTCTCGTCGGCGAGCCGGATCGCGCCTGTCCTCGGCGAGCGGCAAATCGACGATGAAGGTAGAGCCCTGCTGCGGGCCAGGACTTTCTGCCCTGATGTTGCCACCATGTAACTCCACGAGGTGACGGGCTACGGCGAGGCCCAGACCGAGTCCACCTTGCTTGCGTGAGATTGATCCCTCAGCCTGACGAAATCGATCAAACACGAACGGCAAAAAACTCTCCGGGATGCCGTCGCCCGTATCGCTAACCGTCAGTCGCACGTAAGAAGAGGGGTATGGGGGAAGGGGTAAAGGGGAAGAGTCGGGAGTTTCGGATTGCGGATTGTGGATTGCGGACTGTAGTTGCTCGCTAGGATTTGGAGCTTGAACACCTGAGGTTGGACCTTGGTCATCAGACATTGGACTTTGCATAACACAACCGAGACGAACGCTAACGCCGCCACCGCGCGGCGTAAACTTGATCGCATTCATGAGCAAATTCCAAATCACCTGACGCAGTCTGTTTGGATCGCCTTTGACGAGACAGGTTTGCGAATCAAATCGCGTCTTGAGTTGGATGTTTTTTGCGTCCGCGGTCGGGCGCAGAGCATCGTTAGCTGCTTCCACTATCGGTGCGAGATTTATCGGACGCAGATCCAGGCGAAGATTGCCGGTAATGATACGAGAGACATCGAGCAGGTCATCAATGAGTCGGGCTTGCGAGCGCGCGTTGCGTTCAATCGTTTCAACTGCCCGCGCGATATTACCTTCCTCAAGGTCGCCGGCGCGCAGCATGGTGGCCCAACCCAGGATTGAGGTGAGCGGCGTGCGCAGTTCATGCGAGAGCGTGGCGAGAAACTCATCCTTAAGCCGGTCGGCTTCTTCCGCCTGCTGGCGCGCCTCACGCTCGCGCACGAGCAATTGAGCCCGTTCTTCTTCCGCGCGTGTTCGCGCCGTCACGTCAAGGACGAGAGACAACACGGAAATCAGATGGCCCGATTCGTTACGCAGCACGGAGTTATACCACTCGCAATACAGCACAGATCCCTCGCGCGTGTAGTTGCGATTACGCTGGACTCCAAGAAATTCCGCTCCCAGGCGCTGTCGATTCGTTACCTGTTGGACGGCGTCTACGTCTTCGTCAAAAACGAAATGCCAGTCGCCAACATGCTTGCCGATTACTTCTTCAGGCGCCCAACCAAACAAACGCTCCGCCGACTCCGACCAGCGCGATACACGGAAGTCGCTGTCCCACTCGATCACAGCGAGGGGCGAATTCTCAACATGAAAAGTCAGGCGCTGATGAGCTTCCTCTGCTTCCGCCTCTGCGCGCTTGCGCTCGGTGATGTCGCGAATGACGGCGATGCCGCCGGCAATCTGGTTGTGCTCATCGTAGAGTGGAGAATAGAAACCTCTAAAAACTCCTTGCCGGCCAGTTTCCGGAATCGTGTAAGGACGGTTCTCAGACACCGAGCTTTTTCCCGCCAGAGCTTCATCGAAACATTTGTCCTCGCCGGTCTCTTTCAAAAAAGGAAAGACTTCGAATGCATTCCGGCCGAGCGCGTCGCAACTCTTTTTGCCGGAGATGCGCTCCATGGCCCGGTTCCACGCGGTGTAGCGATAGTCTCGATCAAACGCGAGAATACCGTCCACGCTCGCATCGAGCAGGCGCTTGGAGAACAGTTCTTTCGGGAAAGCTTCGTCGCTCAAAGTTTGGTTAGGTCAGGTTTCTGGGTGAATCGTAAATCGTTAGTCGTGAATAGTAAACCTGGTAAACAGCAAACAGCCGGCGCCGGCAGTCGCCTCAACCGACGGAACAGGCAACAGTGAACAGTCGACAGTCGACAGTCAACAGTCAACAGTCAAGAGTGAACAGTCGACAGTCGACAGTCAACAGTCAACAGTCAAGAGTGAACAGTCAACATTAGTCAGCAAGCTGTTGCCGTCTGCCGTCTGCCGTCTGCCGTCTGCCGTCTGCCGTCTGCCGTCTGCCGTCTGCTGTCTGCCGTCTGCTGTCTGCCGTCTGCTGTCCTACCGTCTACTGCTCTGTTTAGAATTTCTTCTTTTTGTCAACGATCGTTAGACGCTCCGGCTCATTGACCCCCTGCTGGTTGTAGTATCCGCCTGGAGCAAACTGACCCTGCTCACCAATATCAAGTGAACGCTCGTCAGTCTTCAGAGCTTCTTCGCCGGTCGGCGCGTCAGGTTCCCACCCTTCTTCGCTTTTCTTTTTCCTGGTGTCCTTATCCCGTTTCTTCATAATTAGGCCCCCTTTTTACGGACTTACCTATGAGATAAGCAACCTGCGAGCCCCGGAAATAAGACAGGGGAAGAGAGGCCAAGGGTAAGGGGTAAAGGGGAATATGCACGAAACCCGCCATCAGCTGACCGGGCGGCGTAGTGAAGGACGACGGTAGTGTCCGAAGAAGGAGCAGGCGGCAGGGGCAGGGGCAGACGGCAGGGGCAGACGGCAGGCGGCAGGTGGCAGGAGTAGGATTTTCCATTTCTCATTTCTCATTTTTCATTTGCCATTTAGGGCATACGCAAGCGGAGGGTGTAGCAGCCATTGGACATTTTGGAGACACAGGAGAATCCCCAAATGGAAGATGGAAAATGAGAAATGGAAAATCGTGTGCTCTGCATATCTGCCGTCTGCTCCTGCCGTCTGCTCCTGCCGTCTGCTCCTGCCACCTGCTCCTGCCGTCTGCTCCTGCCACCTGCTCCTGCCGTCTGCCTCCTTCGTACGGGGCTCTCATGGCTCGGGGCTGAAGCGGCGGTCATCGAAACCTCTCGCGCCTTCGCGTCTTCGCAAGGGATCAGGACGTTCGTAGCGGCGAGGTAAAACTCCAAGTCGCACCAGCGCCGGGTAATATTCATAGCGAATCGTCACTTCTGCTGTGGGCCGCGAGTCAAGATCCAGATTTACCCAGCGAACATCATTGTGAACGGAACGCCCAATCCCCGTCGCCGCATACTCGTCGTCAGGCAGCGGCTCAGCCGACGGCGGTTGTCGCTGTCTGAGAGTATCTGAAGACGTGGCGCCGCCGGATTTGGATTTGTTCTCAGCGGATTCGCCGCTTCCGGCTGCAGGTGATTCGGACCTTTGGTTATCGCGTCCGTTGTCTTTATAGATCGGATATGGGCGCGGGGGCGGTCCGGGTGTAACGGGGATGGGGTACGAGCGTCGCTCGCGGAAGAACACGGCTGAAATGTTTCCGAGGTTGGCAGTTTGCCCCAGCTTCGCTCCGTAAGAGTCGCGCTCGGAAGTAAAATAAAATCGCCGCGCTCGCTCTGAACTCATTTGCCAGCCGCTAATGTTGATTGTTCCGTACGGTTCAATAACCCACTTGCTTGCATTCCATGCTGAGCTGTGGCGCGCGTCTATGCTGTTGAGACCGTCGACGGATAGGGCGACCGCCACACGATACGGCAATGGATTGCGAATTCTGACTTCGTACTCCGCGCCGGCGATGGCTTCAACATAGGTCTTGCTGCGAGCGGCATACTCCTCGAGCGGACGCCCGTCAACCAGAATCTGCACTTCAAATCCGCGCTCGAAATCCAGCGGCTCGGGAACACTCACAATTGTTTCAGAAACGGCGGCTTCGGTACGTGGGCTTGAAAACATGAAAGCACTGACGGCGATCAGTGCTAAGCCTCCGCAGCCAAGTAATATCAGCCTTCTTATCACGGTGCTTTTCCTCCTGACGAAAAATTACCTACTGACCCGATGGAAGAACGGCTGAGTTCGCGCAAACTTGCGCGGGCGGCAGAGAGCAGGAGCAGACGGCAGGAGCAGGAGGCAGGGGCAGGCGTTAACAGGATTTTCCATTTCTCATTTACCATTTTTCATTTTCCATTGGGAGGACTCTCCGGTGTCCCCAAATGCCCAATGACAGCTAACCCTTCCACTTGCGTACATCCTAAATGGCCAATGAAAAATGGTAAATGAGAAATGGAAAATCCTGCTTCTACCACACGTCCTCGCCTTCCTGCCGTCTGCTCCTGCCTCCTTGCCCCTGTCCCTCTGGGTGTTGAGTAAAAAAGGGAGGAACGCTACAATGACGCGCCCTTCTTTTCTGATTGAGTTTCTCCATCGATTCCGATCTAAGGCCGCCAGGAGCAAAGAATGGAATATGTACTGACCGCAACTAAAACCGAAGCTCGTGCGGGCTCTTACTATGACAAGATTGCGGCTATCTATGACCTGACTTTCAAGCTCAATGGCTACGGTCGATCACTCGATCAGTATTTGGCCAATAATCCCCTGCCCATTTCGCGCGGCGCTAAGATTCTCGATGCCGGCTGCGGCACCGGCTTGCTCACGCTGGCGCTCATGCGTTCGATACACTTTCCGGTAAACATCACCGCGCTCGATCTTTCCACCACGTCGATTAGTGCTGCCCGAAAAGCGGTTGCCGAGAGTCCCGGACGCTCGCGCGACGTGACGTTTACCGAAGGCAATCTCTTATCGCTTCCCTTCGCCGACAATTCACTTGATCTGGTGGTAACGAGCGGCGCGCTCGAATATGTTCCGCTTGATGAGGGCATGTCGGAACTCGCGCGTGTGATCATGCCGGGCGGGCACCTGCTGCACATTCCCTGCCGGGGATCATCTCCGGCAACTACCGTTCTCGAAATCCTGTTTCGCTTCAAGTCGCATCCACGAACGGCAATACTGAACCAGACTGACCGGCACTTCCGTTTGGTTCACGAGTATCGCTTTCCACCCATGCAGATCATCGGCTGGAGCAAGACAGCGATGCTGGCTCGGAAACTGTAATTAATTAGCCGCGGATTCACGCGGATAAACGCAGATCATCTTCAAAGTAACAGGAAGTTGAGTGTTGAGGGTTTTCGGATTCGCGTCATCCGCGTTAATCCGCGGCAAATCTTTACGTGCGGTAAGACGGATCGATGCGATCAAGCTTCCTGAGCAAGCCGGGCCAAGTCAGCTGGGCGCCCTGACCAACAGTGACCGCGCCAAGTTGTGCCGCCACATTCTCAAGAATCTGTTCCGAAACCGGCAGCAACGTTTCCCCTCCCGATTGCGATAGGATCTGAATTCGACAGGCTCGCTCAAGAATGTACATAGAAAGAAACGCTTCTGCCGCCGTCTTTCCCACGGTCAGCAAGCCATGGTTTCTCAGAATCATATTTCTCTTGTTGCCAAGATCTGAAACCAAACGCGACTTCTCGTCCTCATTGAGAGCCAGACCTTCATATTCGTGGTAAGCCAGCGACGCCAGGGCAAACAACGATTGTTGAGAAATCGGCAAGAGTCCGTCTCTTTGCGCGGAAACTGCGATGCCGTAGTCAGTGTGCAGATGAATTACACAGAGCGCATCCTCGCGCGCGGCGTGTACGGCGCTATGAATTGTAAAGCCTGCGGGATTGATGAAATAGGGCGAAGGCGCCACGATCTCGCCCTGGAGATTTATCTTCACCAAGCTCGATGCCGTAATCTCATCAAACATCATCCCGTAAGGATTAATTAGAAAATGATGTTTCGGTCCCGGCACGCGCGCGGATAGATGTGTGAAGATAAGATCATCCCAGCCATAATGCGCCACCAGCCGGTAGGCCGCCGCCAAGTCAACGCGTACCTGCCATTCCTCGATTGATACCTGTTCCTTAATACTCATCTGCTTTTCTGCGGCGCTCATCGTTTCCTCCCCCGTTTCTCCTTACGGTTCAGTTGCAAGATATTTAATGTCGTTCTTATCCTGATCACCCAGGTTTCTACCTTTGCCTACTCGTTCAATCTTCTTCAGTCTTGCATTGGGATCCTGCGCTTGATATGCAGGCACGAACAGAAGACATAAAACTGAAAGCAGAAACCAGCGTGCCAATCTTTGTTGCATGATTGCTTACCTTCTCGGGAAAGCTTGTCTTTGAAAGTGCCAGAGCCCGACGCCAAGTCATAAACATGTGAACCCGAAGAACCGGTCAGGGTTTGGTTAGCGGCTTCGCTTTTTTCAGCATCACACCGAGGTTACATATGAAATCCGATGGCAAGTAAATCTCCGTTTCATAGGCTCGATAACCAAGCGAGGTGATTCGCAAAACATATTCGCCCGGCGACACCGATTCGAAGTCATATGAGCCGTGCTCGTTGGTTTCCGTCGTGATAGGGTCCTTGTCTTCTCTGGTTCTTCGCAATTCAATCCTGGCGTGGACCTTGCGCTCCGCTACATCGTTGTAAGACAAGTCCTCGAAAGCTACATAACCGCGCATGCCGCTGCGACCAGACTGGGCTAATGGCGCCATGGCGCAGACAATCACTACGACTAGAAGCGTCAACGCCAAATGAATTTTCTTCATCAACAGATGCATCGTCACTTTACCTCTTAATCCGGATTACCACGGATGCGGCTTGTTACGATTTTAGTAACAAGGCGAGCCGCGCCAGCGCGGTCCTGTCATTACCGCCAGCCGTAGCTAGCGGGTTATTTATTAGGCACGAGCCGAATGATTCGATCATCGTCGCTGGCTGGGTTGCCGCGGCCATCCTGGTTGGAAGTTGAAAAATACAGATAACCATCAGGACCTTCGGCTACGTCGCGGATGCGGCCATACTTTCCTTCGAGCAAATTTTCCTGTGTCACGACACGCCGGCCATCAAGCACCACCCGGATCATGCGCGTGCCTTTCAAGCAGCCAAAGAAGAAATTGCCTCGAAACTGCGGAAATGCTGCGCCGCGGTAGAACATTCCACTCGCGGGCGCGCATGCCGGTGTGTATTCCAGTAGTGGTGCTTCCATGCCAGCATGCGTCTGCGTGTGATGAATCACGGGCCAACCGTAGTTCTTCCCTTTCTCGATAAGGTTGAACTCGTCGCCGCCTCCCGGACCATCGAACCCGCTTGGACCGTGTTCAGTCTGAAACATGAGATTCGTCTCGGGTTGGAAGTCGAGTCCCTGGGCATTGCGATGACCATAGGACCAGATTTCCGGGCGGACGTTTGGTTGACCAACAAAAGGATTATCGGCAGGCACCGTGCCGTCGTCATTCAACCGCAGAGTTTTGCCCGCCAGTGAATCGAGCCGCTGCGCGAGATCGCGTCGAGTGGCGTCTCCGGTAGTAATGTACAGCTTCGCATCGGGACCAAAGCGCAACCTGCATCCTGCGTGAAACTGAGCGGCGGGAATACCCTCTATAATCACCTTGCGATCGCTGAGGCCGGTTTCAGCTTCGCGATAGCGAACTACTCGAACGTTCTGGTTCTCACCTTTGTAGGCATAGGAAAGATATAGCAGATGATTTGAGGCAAACTGCGGATGCAATGCGACGCTCATCAGCCCGCTTTCGCCGGTGGGTTCCACGTCGGGTACTGTGAACAGCGGCGCGGGCCGAAGCTTGCCGTTCTCATAAATACGCACGCGGCCCGCTCGTTCCGTAAAAATCATGCGACCATCGGGCGCCCAAACAATTGACCACGGCACTTCGAGATTCCTGACAACAGTCTCAACACGGAAACTCACGCGATCTTTTGACGTTGCCTGGCCCTGTTCGTTCGTTGTTCCGGCGGTCGTTTCCACTTCCCCCGCTCCTCGGCCCGGCGGCGGATGCCCACACGCCAACATCAGCAAGGTAACCAAACAAAACATTGCAAATAAGCGCCTATTCATGTGTTGATTCAGCGGGTCTACCGATTGGTTCTTACCCGTTCCCCTTTACCCGTTCCCCCTTTTCCCCTTTTCCCTTTATCCTTTCCCCTTTTCCCCTTTCCTAATGTTGGATGTATTCGTGCAGCAGTTTGATTTCATCACCCTGCTCGCCCAGCTCAACGCGCAACAGATCACGAATCGAAAGCATGCCGACCCACCGCTCACCGTCGACAACGGGCAGGTGACGCGTGCCTATCACCTCCATTCTTTCCAGCGCCTGATGCGGAGTCTCATCGCAATTGATTACCGCTCGCAGTTCACTGGTGACCTCGCCCACTCTTACCAACGAAGGATCACGGCGCTTCACGACAACGCGTCTCAGAACATCACGCTCGGAAAACACGCCGAGAAGTTTGCCCGTATCATCGAGGACGCAAACGGCGCCAATGTTGCGCGACGCCATAAACTCTGCAGCTTCCTGCACCGTCGCCGACGCGCTCATGGAATAAGGCTCACGATCGCGAATGACATGTCTGATCAACATCATGTTGAGCCTCCTGGGGATGTGCTCGGATTGTGGGGGATTGCGCGGCTATTATAGTTAAAGCTGGATGGTCTGTCTCTAGTGAAACAGGCTGCCTGACTCAAAAGGATCCGTCGCGGATTTGCGCGGATAAACGCGGATCATAATCAAATAATAGAGGGTTGATTCTGATGGGCTTTTCAGATTCATATCATCCGCGTGAATCCGCGGCCGATCATTCGGCCCAGCCAAAAAGCTCGGCCTGCGCCGACGGCCGGCGAAAGGTGGTTTCATCCGAAGCAGCGTGTCTTTTAGTTTTGTTAAATCCTAATCGCTCAACATGAATCTTGAACAGACGTTCCGTGGCCGCCCAGTACTCGCCCTTTCCGCGCATGCGTTCGCCAAAGACACTCGAATTCAACTTGCCGTCGCGCGCTTCCAGAATCCGACTCATTACACGGTTAGCTTTGGTGGGCAGTTTCTCGCGCAGGCGCTCTTCGAAATACGGCGCGACGCTACCGGGCAGACGCAGCATGTTGATGAAAGCCAGCGTAGCGCCGGCTTCCTTCGCGCGCTTCAAGAGTATCGGCAGCTCGCTGCTAAGGCCGGGGATTACAGGAGCGATTCCAATTCCTACCGTGATTCCGGCGGCGGCCAAATCCGCCATCGCATGAAAGCGTGCCTCCGGTAGCGGCGCGTAAGGCTCGACGGCCCGGGCGACTTCGCGATCGGTAAACGGAATTGTGAAGAAGACTGCCAGGCGCGCATCCTTCGTGAGTTGCTGCAGCACGTCGATGTCCCGGCGAATCAATGCTGACTTAGTAATAACTCCAATAGGATTACGAAATTCAGCGCAGATTTCCAGACACTGCCGTGTCAACTTATAGTTGGCTTCGAGCGGAATATAGGGATCGGAAGTGAAGGAAAAGACTATCTCATCGCCCTTCCATGAAGGCTTCATAAACTCTTTGCGCAACAAACTGGGTGCGTTAACCTTGGCGATAATCTTGCGGTCGAAATCGGTGCCGGCGCCGTAACCCAGATACTCGTGTGTCGGCCGGCTGAAGCAGTAGGTGCAGCCGTGATTGCAGCCACGATAGCAGTTGACGGTGTAGTCAAAACCAACATCGGGGCTATCGTTATGCGTGATTATTCTGCGAGTTTCCGTCTCTTCGAAAACTTCGAGTTTTGCTTCCGGTGGTTCTCCGAGCCACTCGACCGAGTGTGCCAGCCAGGGATTGGGTGGGTTTTCTACGTACTGCATAAGCTCGTTCCATTCTCAGCATCGGGGCCATCCGGCCAACGAATGCAAGCGCGTGCTATGGATGAAACACAGCTTATCAGATGCGGAATTATTTGACGAGAGCGATTGCCAATCGGTACTGATGCAGTTTAAACCAACGTCGTTCTTATTAGCACCGTGGCTTTAGCCCGGTGACCCGTCGCCTGACAGATGATGGTGAAACCGTTTAAACGATTTCGGATTTCGGGAAACACTGCTCCCACCGGGCTGAAGCCACGGTGCTAATGAGAATACCAATTGAACCTGCACTTAGTTTCTCCGTGAGATTCTCAGCGTTCTTGTGTAACAAGTCGGCTTTGCACAAAAAGTATTTCTATCAGTCCGCGGAAGCGGACTGAAGCAAGAATCCGGCAACCGTAGGTCGACGAATACGGAACCGGGAGCGATAGCGACTGTGTGGAAAGGCGGTTTGCGGCTGTGCCGCCCGATGTGCGGAAGGGCTGTGCCCAGTGCTGTCCAAGATAATCAGTAAAGCGGACTTGGACAGGTTAGTTACTAAGCTTTCGGACATCACTTATTCAGGCGCAGATCCGAGCCCCTCCGGTTAAGCCA
>WNFZ01006567.1_pt1 | contig 12413 bp, 7 predicted proteins | sample 5400081 | NCBI WGS metagenome assembly WNFZ01 (sample SAMN13153365, study PRJNA577476) | soil metagenome | isolation source: 80 cm soil or saprolite under grassland replicate 1 | place: USA:California | collected 2016-06-15
GGATGAGCCGCCGAGGACGTTGCCATTGACACTGGCCAGAACGGCCCATCCCCGTTCCCTCCACCGACTGGCCGTCCACGGTTCATTCGTCAACAATCTCGCGCTCCGGTTCTCGGGGATCGCGCGCGGCCGACCGATCCAAACAACCGCCTCTTGGCCAAGTCCTCTCTGCGTCTTTGCGCCTCTGCGTCTCTGCGTTGAAACCGACGCCCTTAAAACGCAAAGACGCAAAGACGCAAAGGGGCAAGGCATGAAACCGGCTCGCGCTGGCCGCCGAACCAGATGTTGTCGGAATTGAGTGACGCTCGATATGGCAGTGCGAAGGAGAGAAAGTTGATTCGTTGTCATCGGTTTTCTCAAGGATCGGTCTGAACCCACGGTGTCCAGCAAATAAGATGTGGGACACGGTGAGCCCCGGGGGAGAGGGAGGATTATTTGCCGCGATGGGAAAGAATGGAGCGGTTCGGCGGTTGGTGCGTCTTGAGCGCGGCAACGGCAAGAGCAGCGCCAGAGTTTTCACGACGCGTCGCCAGAATCTCCTTCTCCCCGGGGGAGGGCCGGGGTGAGGGCGAGCGTATCTCTCCAGACTGTTCCAGTCCTTACACGAGCGCGATCCCACCGAAACCGTCGAGGGACCGCAAACAGCCGCCTCTACATCCGCGCCAGCGCCTGGTCCAACCGGCGCAAGGTGCGCTCCCTGCCCAGTACCGCGATGAGATGATACAAACTCGGGCCGGCGGTTTTGCCCGTGCAGGCCAGGCGCGTCGGATGCACCAAGACCCCGGTCTTGACCCCGAGTTCCTTGGCGGTGGACACCAGCGTCGCGCCGATCGTATCGGCGTCAAAGGCAGTCAGTTTGGCGAAAGCCTCGCGCAGCCTGGCCACGCGCGGCTGGTTCTCGGGAATGAATTCGCGTTTGACGGCTTCCGGATCGTAGGTCAACTCTTCCGTGAAGTAAAAGCCCGCATAAGACCCAAGCTCCCCGAATACTTTGACCTTGCCCTTGCAGGTATCGAGCGCGCCTTTCACGTAATCGAGCGAATACTTGTTCGTGTCGATCCCCGCGCGAGCCAGGGCTTGCACCGCCAGTTCGTGGAAACGATCGTCGCTCATTTCGCGCAGATACTCGCCGTTGAGCCAGTTCAACTTTTCCAGGTCGAACCGGGCGTTGTGCCGCAACACCTGCGGCAAGTCGAACAGTTCGATGATCTCCGCCAGGGACATCTTCTCCCGGTTGTTCTTGGGAGACCAGCCGAGGAGACAAAGATAATTGACGACCGCTTCGGGCGCATAACCGGTCTCCATGTAGTGTGTCAGCGAGGCTCCTGTGTCCCGCTTGGCCATCTTGGTGCCATCGGGGTTCAAGATCAGCGGAATATGAGCGTAACACGGCGGGGCCACCCCGAACGCCTGAAATAGCGCAATGTGCTTGGCCGTGTTGCTCAGGTGATCTTCCCCGCGGATGACGTGAGTGATGCCCATCTCGAGGTCGTCGACCACGTTGACCAGGTGAAAGACCGGCTGACCGTCCGAGCGCACGATGATGAAATCCGGATCGAGCCGTTCGCGATCGGTCAAGTCGCGCGTGACGTGGCCGACCACCAGGTCGGGAATCGTCAGCGGGTCGCGTCGCATCTTGAATTTGATGGCCCCCTCGTGCTCATACGCCAAGCCGCGCGAAAGCAGCGCCTCCACCCGCCGCTCATAATCCTCCTTCCGCTGGCTCTGAAAATACGGACCGCGATCGCCCTTGCTCGGCCCGGTGGCGTCGCCGGAAATCGGTCCCTCTTCCCAGTCAAGTCCGAGCCACCGCAGGCCGTTCAGGATGACCTCGACGGCTTCCCGGCTGTTGCGCGCCGCGTCGGTATCTTCGATGCGGAGAATAAACGTGCCCCCGGTATGCCGCGCATAAAGCCAGTTAAACAATGCCGTCCGGGCGCCGCCAATGTGCAGAGAACCCGTCGGACTCGGAGCGAAGCGAACGCGAACCTTCATGGATGACGATCCCAAATTTGATTCCAATCTGAGACTTTAAAACCTCGACACGATAACGTCGTCACCCGAAAAGTGGCAAGCCCGCATCCGCAACGACGCCGCGGTCGGGCCTACCTAAATATGTGCGCCGTCGCGCACCTCGAAGAGGCGTAATCAGGAGTGAGGCTGCTTTCGCCCTCACCCCGGCCCCACTGCCATTGAATTAAGCGAGATGGAAACTTCGGCGCGCCCCGCTTCGTGCGTCGTTGTCAGCTCCCAGCCCCAACGGGGCTGAGGCCCAAAGCCCAAGGTTGCCGCGCAGCGGCTACCTTGGGTATCCTGGCCACAGAACGGTCCAACCCCAACGGGGTTGAGCCAAGGAAAGCGCAGCCGACGCCACAACCCCTTTGGGGTTGTTCATCCCTCAACGCGCCTACCCAGGGTAGCCCCGCTGCGCGGGCCAACCCTGGGCTGGAGGACGCAGCCCCGTTGGGGCACAATTGGAGAGTGTTCCTTAATTCAACGGCAGTGGGGCAGGAGTGAGGGCGCCCGCCACGCTCGCCGACAAAATCATGACTCTCCCTTTGCAAGTGGGCGGCTCTGCTTATAGATTGCCGAGGCGCGCGGTTCTCGTTTTCCGGGGGGGTCCGCCGCATGAACGAATCGAGTGATATGGAAACATATTTCAATAACATGACGGCGGAGGAAGGGACGAAGGAAAAACTTGGCCACGACTTGATGACGTTGGTCCGCGACGCCGAAGAGCTCGTCCGGGTCACCGGGACTCAACTGGCAGGCAAATCGAAAGTCGAATTGAACACGGCGTTAGAGCGCTTGAAGACGGGCTGCCGCAAAGTCGAACAAAAGGCAGTGGTGGGCGCGCGCCACACCGATCGGGCGATCCGCCGGCACCCGTACCAATCCATCGGGCTGGCTTTTGGGGTGGGCCTGCTCGTCGGCGCCTTGCTCAACCGGGAGTAAACATCCCCGTAACTCTCCAGAAACTCCTTCCGTAACTGTTTCTGGAACAAGCAATAGCCGCGCAGCGGGTTTTGACGCTATTCAGGGGTGAGGTTGGTTCCGCCCTCACCCCGTGGAGAAGGAGAACTCCTTCGACATTGAGGAGAGCTCACTGAACCCTGACTTCTTCCCGCGCTCCAAAAAGACCTCCCTCTCCTGGGGGAGAGGGCCGGGGTGAGAGCGGGCGTCTATGACTCCAATTACACATACTCACCCCCCGCCCCAGCGCGAGCTAGGAGCGCTGACGGCCACGTCCGCGAGATCATCGCATCTCGCTCCTCGCCAAGCGCAGAGTTTCACCTCACGGGTTGATCTGCACGTTGCCGCCTTCGAGGGTGTGAGTCCCCGAGTCGTGACCGATGTCCGGGATCTGGATCCGATACGTGTCCGCGGTTCCAGGCTCGCCTAGGTCCGTGACGGTAATCTCGAAGTTGTGGACGCCTGAACCATTAACGGTCGCCGTCCCGAAGATGGTTGCCCCATTGTTTGGCGAGCCGCAAATTACCGCCACCACGCTGATCGACTGGACCGTTAACGGCCACGCCGGGCCATGGTCCTGGTAGGTCTCCTGGCCGGACGCGCTTCCGGACGAAGACGCCTTGGCGTTGCCTCCGAACGTAGCCGAGTCACCGTTGTTGACCGTGATCAAGCCGCCATTCGAGATCTTGACCGTGCAGCCTGGCGTGCTCATGGCTCCGGTGCGGTAGCTGTTGTCGATGGCGAGCCCGTCGAATTCGTTTTGCACGAACCAACCGTAGCGGTTACCGCCCACGGTCGATCCGATGATGTCGCTGGGGTCGCTCCGCACCCAAGTGCCCTCCGGGATATTCGAGCCCGCCGGCAGGACCTGCAAGGTGACAATCAGCAGGCCGCCGGGGCCCTCGCTGAAGGTGTGCTTGAAGGTGTACCACCCTGAAAACATGATGTGGATTGGGGCATGACCTAAGTCCGCCGGGTTTGCGCCGCAACGCGTCGAGTTGTTACCGGCCCTGATCACAAATCCAAACGCGTCTGTGCCCACGTTGAACACGAAGTCGCGCCGGAAATTCCCCGAGGTGTCACTGATCGCCGAGGACCAGTCGAAGCGGGTGTCAGAGTGGGTCATCGCATACATCACATCCAGATAGATGTCGACCCCGGTCGAGTAGCCGCCCGGCGGGAAGATCGCCGAGTAGGCGCCCCACTTGGTGTAAGGGCCATAGTAAATCGACGCGGTTCCCCCGCCGAATGTGCAACTGTCGGGACTGGGGTCTTTCCCGAGCCGCGCGTAATAATTCCCCTGTGGCGGCCGCGACGCCATTTGCGTAAGTGCTCGAAGAGCCCGTGGGCACGCGAGTGATCGTCGCCCCGTTGAAGTTGAACCACCCCGCCGTGTCGGTCTCGAACCCGTTGAAATAGGGTCCCGGCGGAGCATCGGCCGACGCACCGGGGACAAGCCACACCAGCGACGCCGCCAGCAACATTCTCGACAGGCGACCACTCTTCGGCGCGGCGCGATGAAGCACGGGCTTGAGGTTGCCGACATGGATGCAAACATTGGAGGAAGTGCTGTCCATAGACTTTCACCTTTCGTTTTAGGGTCTTTGCCTGGGGCACGGCGCCAAAAGACGTGAAGCGTTTGGAGGTCAGCGAGTATGCTCCCGCTATTCCAAACGCTCCACTCACACCGCACCCTTAACCGATTCTCGGACGCCAAACACACCGGCACGGACTGACCCTCATCGCGCGCACACTCTCAAATCATGCCATCCGATGTTCAGTCTGTGCTAAGCCGGGGAGGATAGTCGGTCTTTATCGCGAGGATAGTGGGTGTTCGCCCTAGGATTGAGAGTTGAAGACCCCATTCGATGTGGAAACGAAATGAGGCCAGGTCGTCGATCCGAGAGCGTGTATTGACGATGGGTAGCGCGGGCGACTCGCCCGCCCCGGTCGGCGACCCGCCGACCGGAACGGTCTAATCTTTACTCCGTTCGCTCGACCGACTGGTTGTTCGGCAGTCCACGGTTCATCAGTCAAGAATCTCGCGCTCCGGTTCTCTGCGATCGCGCGCTGCCGACCGATCCAAACAACCGCGTCTTGGCCAATTCCTCTTGGCGTCTTTGCGCCTCTGCGTCTCTGCGTTGCAACCGACGCCGTTAAAACGCAAAGACGCGAAGGCGCAAGGCATCAAACTGAGACCCATCCCACAGTGGCACCCCAGTGCTTGGAATGGCGCGAGTTTTTCCTCGACCTGTTCAGCGTGTTGAGAGTCGCTGAGGTCGGTATTGCTCATTGGATCTGGATTGGGCGTGGGGAAAGCGGTGCGAATTCGTAGCGTCGGAAGTCAGATCATCAGGCCGGAGGCCTGACAGAAATTAGCCGGGGGTCGTAGCGCAGCGAAGACCCCCGGAAGAGGGATGGAAGCATGGTGCACCCTGTGAAGGGTGCCAGAGCCTGAGCCGGTCGGCCAAACAGCCGCTCCGTGTCGGCTCCTCGGAGCGGAAAAAAAAACGCCCCATGGCGAGTCGTCGTGGCGAGTTCTGCATCCCTTCGGGATGCTTGATCGTCCCGTGACCTCTCCGACTCCGCCAAAACTTTTGAGAAACCCGAATCAACAATCCCCTCAATCAATGAAAAATGAGCAATGTGCAATGTGCAATGAGCAATCTGTTCCTCGCCTCGGCCTCGTTCCTGCTCAGTAACCTCCGTTCCGCGGCATTTCCGGTACGCCCTTGAGAACGAACGAAAAGAATCGACCCAAACAGTCGGCCGTTGGTGAGAGTTCCGTCAAACGCGCCTCCCTGGCGGCGGCGGCGGTCCTGGCCACCGTGTTCCACGCCAGGTTGGCCCCGGCCCAGCACGCCTTGCGCAACTCGATCGAGGCTCAAGCCGCCGCCCAGGAACGGCTTTCTGGCTTCGAATCGCAGCCCTACACCTTCAAGGCCGGCGATTTCAGGCTCCTCTTCCTGCCCTCCCTCGGCTTCGACTGGAATGACAATGTCACCCTGTCGAAGTCCCATGCCGAAGATGACTTTATCTTCCGGTCCCTGGCTGAGTTGAGAGCGAGTTACCCGGTGACTCAGAAGAATCTGCTCCAGCTCAACGTCACCGTCGGCTACGATAAATATTTGCAGCACGTCGAACTGAGCCGCGTCCGCGTCTCCTCCGGCTCCGAGCTTTCCTTCGATGTGTTCGTCAAGGATATCTGGATCAACCTGCATGACCGCATCCGTTACTCGCAGGACTCAGCCACGGAAGCGGCGGTCGCCAATACGGCCCACTACGGAATCTTCCAAAACACCGCGGGGCTTTCCGCCAGCCGGGACTTGAAGGACATGAGATTCAGCGCGGGCTACGACCACCAGAATAACCTCTCGACTTCCAGCCAGTTCGAATACCGCGATAACGCCTCAGAGATGGTCTTTGCCCGGGCCGGCCGGCAGTTCCTTCCCACCCTGACGGCCGGGGTCGAGGGGACGGGTGCCTTCACCACTTATGACCAGAATTTCTTGAACGACAGCACCGCTTACAGCGCGGGGATCTATGGCGACTGGAAACCCGGGCACTTCTTCAGTCTCGCGCCACGCTTCGGTTACGCGGTCTATGATTTCCAACAAACAAGCCCTTTCATCAAAGCGGAGAACCAGCGCACGTGGTATTTCGACGTGACCGCGCGTCACGCGCTGACCGACGCCATCAGCTATTCGCTCAGTTCCGGCCACGAAGTGCGCTTGGGTATCGAATCGGACCTGATCGATGACTGGTATCTGCGTCCGGCGGTGAACTGGAAGCTTCGCAACAACCTGGACCTGAACGCGCATTTCTCCTACGAGCACGGAAAACTCAGCGGAGGGAAGTTGGGGAGGGCTTCCGAAGATACCTACGACTGGTATGTCAGCGGTCTGAGTCTTGCTTACGCAGTTGCCAAGAATGTCACGGTCAACGTGAGTTACCGGTTGACATTCCGGGCGTCTGATGTGGCATCGCGAGACTATGCCCAAAGCCTTGTCGGCTTGTCAGTTACCTATAAACCAAAATGAGCACGTCGCGAGAGAATATGCACCGGATGCAGACGCGCAAACCTATGAACAAGTGTCGAGTTATTGGACACAAAGGGGCGCGACCGGTCACCGGTCGCAGTGCCGGGGCGCGACCGGTCCCCGGTCGCAGTGCCGGGGCGCGACCGGTCCCCGGTCGCAGCGCGTGGCACACCGTCGGGGCCGTCGAAGAATTCCGATACAGCAAACTCCAATGCGCCACTCCCGGTTGGGCCGCTGCGGACGGGGACCGTCCGCGCTCCGGCACTGCCCCTGCGACCGGGGACCGTCCGCGCCCCGGCGCGCTAGCCACTCTCCTGCGCTCGGCTGTTGGGACCTTCATGCTTAGCGCCTCGTGCTTGTTTGCCGGCCAGCAAATCTCTGCTGCTGCCCCGAGCCCGACCCCCGCTGCGGCAACTGTCCTGAAACAAGACACCATTCCCTCCGCGCAGCCCAGTGCCACGTCCATCGTCCCGGACTCAACCACCGATACCAACGGAAGCGTCACCCTCAAAATGGATGTGCTGGATGAAAAGCATAAGCTGGCGATTGGCGACCGCTTGAGCTTCCGCATCGAAGAAGACCAGGAGGATCCCAAGCCCCTGACCATTACCGATTCGGGCGAACTGGAGCTTCCCTATCTTGGCCGTTTTCCCGCAGAGAACAAGACCTGCAAACAGTTGGCCCAGGAAATCAAATCCGCGCTGGAAAAAGAATACTACTACCAGGCAACCGTGATCATTGCCGTCGATTTGATGACGAAGAGCCGCGGCAGAATTTACCTGGTTGGCCCTGTGCGTGTTCCGGGCCCTCAGGAGATTCCCAGCGATGAAGTGCTCACACTCAGCAAAGCCATCATGCGCGCGGGTGGCTTCAACGATTACGCCGACAAACATAACGTCAAGGTCACCCGCAAAGCGGGCCCCACCGAAGCCGACAACAAGACGTTCGTCGTGGATGTGTCGCAGGTTTTTGAGAAAGGTAAAACCGAGCGTGACCTGCCACTCGAGCCCGGAGACATCGTTCTGGTCCCGGAACGGCTGCTGCGATTTTAAAGGAGGAGAAAAGTATGGCAGACGATATGACACCGAAGCAGCCAGCCTCATCCGCTTCCGGGGCTGATTACCCGATGATGGTTCCGCTCGAGGCGGAAGCCAGCTCGGTATCGCCCCTGCAGGTCCAGAGGTTTTTTGTATTTCTTAAAAAATACTGGTGGGTGCCCGTTCTCACCGTGATTCTCAGTGTGGGGGCAGCGATTACCTATATCGTGTGGGCACCCCCCACTTACGTTTCCGTCGCCCGGATGTGGGAGACCGAGAAGCTGCGGTTGCCCGAAGGCGCGGCTTTCACGGGCGACCTCCAAAACTACTACGGCACACAAATCGAGTTGCTCCGGAGCATCAAGATCCAGCAACTGGCCCTGGCCCGTTTGCAAGCCGCGCGCACCAATAGCATCCCGCTGGGCGAAGACAACAAACCACTCAAAGTAAAGCTGCAAGTCGCCCAGATGCCGAAGAGCACGGTGTTCGCGATCGAGGCTTCCTGCGCGAGCCCGGAATACGCGCAGACCTTTCTCAATGCGCTCACCGTCGAGTACCTGGAATACAAGCGGAATATCCGCAAGCTCGTCTCGGGTGACACCCTCGCCTCGATTTCCGACCAGGTGCTGCGCCTGGAAAAAGAATTGAAGGGCTACCAGGATGCGCTCACCTCCTTTCAACGCACCAACAACCTGGCCATTCTCCAGGAAGAAGGGGCCATCGCCGGCGGTTACCTCGCGCGATTGAAAACCCAGCTCTCCGACCTGAAACTCGAAGCGCAACTCCTCGAAGCCACGTCCCTCGAGCAAGAATGGGCGGCGACGAGCAAGACAAATACAAGTGACTTCCTGGTGGACTCCCTTGGCCGACCCTATTCCACTTCGCCGATTGCCACGGCCGAGCGCCAGTCCGCTTTCAAAGAAGTCGAGCTTCTCAAAATCCAGCGCGAAAAACTCAGCCGCTACTTGCGGCCCAAACACCCCAAGATCGTCAAGTTGGATTCGGACATCGAACGGGCGCAAAAGCTCATGGCGGTCTACCGGAGTCAAAGCCGCGACCAACTCGGCGGCGCGCGGCAGGCGCTGAAAATGAAAATCGATAGCGTCCAGGGATCCATTCAGGACTGGGAAGTCAAGGCGGTCGAGGCCAATGGACGCATCGCGCAAGCCGAGCATTTAAAACTGAACATCACTCGCGCGCAAAGTCTCTACGACCGGCTGGTGATGATGCTCCAGAACGTCGATATCAGCCGGAACATCGACCAGGAAACGTTGTCCATCCTGGACCAGGCATCGCCCGCCGAGCGTTCCTACAAATTGGAAGCGATTCTCCTGGCCGTGTCCTTCCTGGCCAGCATGGGCCTGTCGTTTGGCATGGTCCTCCTGATTGCCGTGCGCGATGACCGCTTCACCTCGACGGCCGAGGTCACCGAAAAGCTCCCTGGCAGCGTCGTTGGCCAGGTGCCCGAAGTGCACCTGACCGGCACCGAGGACGCGTTGCCCCTCCTCGAGCCCCAGGACAAGCGCCACATGTACGCCGAATCGTATCGCAACTTGCGCTCCGCCCTGCTCTTCCAGCCGGTCGAAGGTCCGCGCCCCAAAGTCGTGCTCGTCACCAGCGCCCTGCCCGAAGAAGGCAAATCCACCATCACCGCCAACCTGGCCCGGACCCTGGCCTTCGGCGGTGCCCGCGTGCTGCTGGTGGATGCGGACCTGCGCAAAGGCGTGCTGCACGAAATGCTCGGCGTCGCCGCCGAACCGGGCTTGTCCGAACTCCTGCGCAGACCGGGCGTCCAGGATCTGCCGACCCGGCTGGATTCGCTGCAAAATCTCTCCTTCATCCCGCGTGGAGCCAGCCAGAGCAATCCGGGCGACCTCTTCCTCAGCCAGAAAATGGAAGCCTTCCTGGCGCGTTGGCGGAAGGATTTTGATTACGTCCTGATCGATAGCAGCCCGGTGTTTGCGACCGATGACGCGCCCACCCTCGCGCCGAAAACGGACGGGACGCTGTTCATCGTGCGCAGCGGTTACTCCCCAGCCGGCGCGGTGCGTCAGGCGCTGGACCTGCTCGCGCAGCGCCAGGCCAGGATCCTGGGCCTGGTCTACAACCGCGCCGACGGCTCCTCCGCCCGGAATTATTTCTACAAATACCCGAAATACTATCAGCCGGGCATCGCCGCGTAAAACGCGGCTTCCCATGAACGGATTCGAAGCACAAAGCAACTTGTCACTGGTAACTGGTAACTGGTAACTAGCGATTTTCAGAGACCCCGCACGAGCTTCATTCGATGTCCTTCGATCCCCCATCCCCAATTACCAGTTACCAGTTACCAGTCATTCGATGGACCGGCTCGTGGTTCCGGGCTTGAGCTTGTTGAAAAAAGACCGATTGAGATTTAGCCGCGAGAGGCAGCGCCAAGGGCGCAACGAATCGCGGGAGATTTAGCCGCGAGAGGCAGCGCCAAGGGCGCAACGGGCCGCGGCGGGATCCCGTTCCTGGGACCGTGAGGAAAATTGAAACTGAGCGATCACATAGATTGCCGCCAGGAAGAGAAACGGCTGCGAATCGACCGGCACGGAGTGTTGCTGTAGATTGACGAGCGAGTTACCCCACAGGAGTGTTCAGTCCTAACACCCTGACTCCTGTCCCCTGCCTCCTGACTCCTGACTCCTGTCCCCTGACTCCTGCCAGATGTCGTCAACCCTCAACGGCCAATCCTCCACGTGGGAATCCCCACCCTTCGTTGTCGAGAACCCGCCCGACAAGATTTGGATCCGCCTTCTCCCTTTCGCTGCGTTCGGCATTCTTTGGGCCGACCTCATCCGGCAATTAAGTTACCAATGGAAAACGAACGAACAATACGCCTACGGCTGGTTTGTTCCTTTCTTTGCCCTCGGCTTACTTTGGAAGCGCTATGCAAAGCGGCCGGCACCCCGTCCTGTGAACTCGCCGCGGTGGATGGTGGTCCTTCTGGCCACTGTGGCATTTGTGTTCTTGCCTGTCCGCGTGGTTCACGAGATCAACCAGGACTGGCCAGTGTTCAGCTGGCCGCTTGCGCTTGCAGTTGTCGTGATGTCGCTGTATGCGGTTTTTCTTACGGGGGGCTGGCGTTGGTTTAGGTACTTTGCGTTCCCACTCTGCTTCATACTTGTAGCCGTGAAATGGCCATATCGGATTGAGGAAGGCCTTATCCACGGTTTGATGCGATCCGTGGTGGGTTTGACTGTCAAAGTGCTTGGATGGATTGATGTGATGGCATTTCAGCACGGGAATGTGATTGAGCTTAGCACGGGCATGGTGGGCATTGATGAGGCCTGTAGCGGCATCCGCTCCTTTCAAGCCACTCTAATGGGGGCGCTCTTCCTTGGCGAGTTTTACTGGCTTAGATGGCCGCAGCGGCTGGGTCTGCTTTCGGGCGGGATCGTGCTGGCGTTTTGTTTGAACGCGGTGCGGACTTTGATCCTGACGTGGCAAGCTTCAGAATCCGGCGTGGAGGCTCTGGAGAAGTGGCATGACCCGGCCGGACTGGCCATTTTCTTCGTGTGTTTCGGTTCCTTGTCGCTCATGGCAGCGTGGCTTCGGAAGACAACGGCTACCCCCGACCTCCGACGCCCAACCTCTGACCTCCTGCCTCTGACCCTTGGCCTGCCTAGGTTGTTCACTTGCGCCCTCTCTTTCTGGATCGCTTTTGTCCTCATCGGCAACGAGCTCTGGTACCGTTCCCATGGGACAAAACCCGCTGAGGCGGTCCACTGGTGGTTTAATTCTCCAACGAACCTCGCGAGCTTTCGCGTGGTTGCAGTCCCCGAAAGTGCCCGCAAGCTTCTCAAATATGACCTGGGCACTGCGACCTCCTGGGAGGAACCGGACGGGACTCAGTGGTTTGCCTATTGCTTCCGCTGGCGACCGGGCGATCCCACGGCGCGCATGTCGGCGCTGGGCCATCGTCCCGAATACTGCCTGACTGGCAGTGGACATGAACTCAAGGCTGAGCGAGGGACAAAGTACTTTCCTGCCCACGGTCTGGAGCTTCCGTTTAGCACGTATACTTTCGACGATTCTCAGCGGCCCCTGCACGTCTTTTTCTGTCTCTGGGAGGATGAGGCCGAAAAACAAATTGGCTTCGGACGGTCGAAGTACCTGGACCGACTGCGCTCGGTCCTGGCAGGACGCAGGGGTCTTGGCCAGCAGACCTTCGAGATTGTCGTGGGCGGCTATCGAACATTGGAAGCGGCGGAACGCGCGTTTCAGGAGCGCTTGCCGAGCTTGATCCAGATTGAAAGTGGAGGTCAGGAGCGCATGCGGGCCCGGATAGCTGGTAAATGAAATGCAGACCGCCACAAAGGAAAAAGGTCAGGCATCG
>WNFZ01004844.1_pt1 | contig 12411 bp, 13 predicted proteins | sample 5400081 | NCBI WGS metagenome assembly WNFZ01 (sample SAMN13153365, study PRJNA577476) | soil metagenome | isolation source: 80 cm soil or saprolite under grassland replicate 1 | place: USA:California | collected 2016-06-15
CCGGTGCAGGTCCATTCCGACGATCTCACGGCCGTCGTAGGCTTCGGACATAAGGGCCTCCCAACCTGGTGGAGACGGATGCTTGCACCTTCCAGCATCCGCCAGAAGCGGAGGCCCGCTCCTTCATCGCATCAGACCGTTTCGCCCCTCCTACCGGAATGGCCGCTGACCTGGCGAAACGCCCTTAATAATCATGTGAAAATCCGGTCCTGTCCGCCATATGTCCGTGCCGGCAGCGACGCGAGACGGCTGGCGCCACGGACAGGTACGGACAGCGTCTGTGCAAGCCATCTGACCTGCAGTTTCGCAGTCATGGCCCGTGGGCGCAGTTGGGACCACGGACCACGGGCCCGCGGTGAAGAGTCTGGTGCATATCAATGAAACCGGGGTAATGCGCCGCAATTTCACCTAACCCTCTGGTTACATCTCCGCGCCAGCCGCCATAGTGCCATTCTCTTCAAAATGGTTTCCTGGCCACTGCGACTGGCGAAGCCAGGCGCCGGTTGGGACCCCGCTGGCCCGGGAGCAGGCCACCAGCCATGCCCCGAAGTCGGCGATCCAGCCGTCGCGCGGAGCCGACCGGGTCATCGCCTGGCACTGCCACGCAGTCGTCGAGGACGCCAGCCGCGACGTCCTCTCTCGTCCCGGACGCGGTGCCGGGCCTGTTGAGCTGTGGGATGCTCCGGCGAGCCAACGCCGGCGTTGGGGTGGCTGCGTGTTCGCGGCGAGCGTGGCCGGGCGGAAGCCGGGGAGCAACACGCTCGGGAGGGCCGCTGGTGCCGAACTTCGCCGATGTTGGCAACGCCGAGCCGCTGCCGATTACCGGCAGGGTCCAGGATGTGCTCGGTGTGCCCTCAGCGTGACGTTCCTGACGGCCGTGGCGCCTTGAGCCGTCCTGCGTGCATCTTGGACCGGCTGACGGGCCGGGGGTGCCGCTTCGAAGTGAAGGGTTCTGCACGCGATCACCGTCGGGTCCTAGAAGGATGAGCGAGGCACACCGGCTGCCAGAGCCCACCGGATCAGTCCGCTGCCCGGTTGCCCAGGCGTGGTTGCGGGAGGAGGTCGTGCGCCGATGGAGATCTCGTGGGTCACCATTGAACGCTGGGCACGGGAGAGGGCGGGCCCACCGGGTGCGGGCCGCGCCCGCCCCTACCGCGACGATGCCGAGCGGCTCAGCGACGGGCAGTTGCTGGAGAAGCTGAGCGGATTCGGCATCGAGCTGGACCGCGCCGGGCTGGAGGCCCTGTGCCAGGGCGCGTTTTCCGCCCAGGAGGTGGCTGCCCAGCTCACCAGCCGCTATCTGACCGATGCGCAAAAGCGCGCGCCGGAATCGGACTGGGTCTGGCTCGCCGTGCTCACCCTCTGGCAGCGGTGGTGGCCTGCCAAGCCGTGCCTGGAAACCCTCGATGACAAGATCCAGGACGGCTACGCGGCGCTCAGGGAGGACCCCGTCGCCGCCACGGACAGGTGGCTGGATGCCTGGTCCGACGTGCTGGCCCTGTGCGACGCGGCGGGGATCACCATGATCGCCGCGTTTGACGCCCGGTTCCCGTTGACCCAGTCGCTGTACAACTGGAGCCAGGACCTGGAGATGGAGCTGGGCAACGCGGGCCACGATGACCCGGAGAAGCTGCGGGCGAGGATCACGGTGGGCGAACAGGTCATGCGCCGGTTCACCGACTGTGACCAGCTGATGATCGAGAACTGGCGGCGGGCCATCGCCGAGGCCTGGTTCGGGCTCGGGGACACCGGCAAGGCCGACGAGTTGTACCGCGGCTGGCTGGACGCCGTCCCAGCCTGGGGTTTCGGCTGGATCGGCTGGGCCTCGTGTTACATGCCGCCCGGCAAGAGCACCCCCAAGACCTACCAGCGGGCGGAAGACCTGCTGCGCCAGGGGTACGCCGTCAGCGGGGTGCGCGACCGCGACGCGGTCGCCGGCTGGCTGCGGCTGGTGTGCGAGGAGACCGGGCGCCCGCAGGAAGCACGCGACTTCGCCCGGCAAGCCGCGGCGATCGGCGCCCCCGCCCCTCCCAGCCCAGCACGCAAGGCCAAGGCCGGGCGCAACGAGCCATGCCCATGCGGCAGCGGCAAGAAGTACAAGAAATGCTGTCTCTTCAACCAGGCAGGAGTGTGATCGCTCACCGCAGCGGTGCGACCCGCCTGCTGGCGGGCTGTGCCAGACCCGGCAATGACCGGGCGCCAGCCAGCCAGAGCGGGGATCAAGCAGCACGACGCGTCCGGACGGCGTCCGGACAGGTATGCTGGGGGCATGAACGATCAGGTCACGGCGCAGCGCAAGCGTCACCGCGTTGAGGTCAGGGTGAACCCTCAGCAGGATGCTCTCATCCGCCAAGCCGCCGACTTGGAGAACACCACGGTGACCGCGTTCGTGCTGGACAGCGTCACCGCGAGGGCAGAACAGGTGGTCCGGCGCCACCGGGACCTGGTGCTGGCGAACGAGGACTTCGACCGGTTCATCGCCGAACTCGACAAGCCGGCCGCTCCCGTCCCCGAGCTGGCCGCGCTGTTCGAGCGTCACCCCAAGCTGCCCGAGGCGTGAATCCTTCCGGCCTGCGGCTGGAGCGCCTTGGCGCCCACCACGACGTGACGGGATTCGCGTCGGGGAAGGAGGAACTTGACTCCTGGCTGCGCCGCCACGCCGTTGCCGCCCAGCAGATAGACTCCACCAGGACCTTCCTGCTTGTCCGTGGCGGCGAGGGCGGCGGGAACAGGGTTGCCGGGTACTTCAGCCTGACGATGGGCTCGGTGCTGCGGGCAGAAGCACCGCCGAGGCTGGTCCGTGGTCTTCCCGCCTACCCGGTCGGCATGGTCCTGCTGGCCAGGCTGGCAGTCGACCGCAGCGAGCAGGCAAAAGGGCTTGGTGCGCTGTTGCTGGCCGAAGCGCTCCGCAAGGCTGTTGCCGCCGGCGAGGCCGCCGCTGCCCGGCTCGTCGTGGTGGACGCCATCGATGATGAGGTGGCGAAGTTCTACGTCCACCACGGCTTCATCCCCGCTCCCGGCCACCCGCTGCGGCTCTACCGGCGGATGAAAGACATCCGCGCCAGCCTGCGCTGACTCCGGCACAGGCACAGAACGCGTTTAAACGCCGGCGTCTCGCTGCAGTCCCTGATGGCGCTGCTCGGCCATGTCTCGCCGAGATGAGCCTGCGCTATGGCGCCTGTTCGACGCTACCGTGCGTGCTGAGTACGAGCGCGCGCTCACCCTGGCCCAGCAGCAGATCGGGCCGCTGCCCACCGCGCCCGGCGGGCGCACCGCGCTGCCGCTGATCGACGGCGGCTGGCGGCAGGCCCTCGCCATCAAGGCCCGGCTGGCCGGCGGCTACTGCCTGCGCGCCGAGGCACAGGGCGCCAGCCCGTATGCCAACATCTGCGAGCATTGTCCCGGCTTCCGCGCCGACCCAGCCACCTGGCCGTCCTCGCCGCCCAGCGCGTCGACGCCCGGGCCCGGGCCGCCGACGCCGACGCTCGCGGCTGGAGCATCGGAGCGGGACCGGCACCGCCGGCTCGCCGAGCGACTCGACGCTCTCATCGCCCAGGCCCAGGCAGGATGACCCGCCAGCGGATCCGCCAGGTCGAGCAGGCTAACCTTCACCCGGTGGACGGTAGTCTCGGCGTGTTCGGGCAGGTCGGGCAGCTGCTGCCGCGCGACGTTCCTGCCGCCAACGAACGTCTGCTCGTCGAGTCGGCTCAGCATCTGCTGCTCCAGCGCCTCGGCCGCGTTCGCCTCCGCCCCCAGCAGCATCCGAGCGAGTTCGTCAATCGATATCGCTGGCTTCTCCGGCACGACCCGGGTCTTCCAGACGCAAGCCCCGCCGCGCGACGCGAAGCGGGCTCGGCAGCTGTCTCCCTCCGTCGTCGCGGCCACGCCAGCCCAATATCTGGTACGCCACCGCTGTGGACGCGCTACACCGCGGCGAACCCTTTGGTCATGTCACTGGAGCCGGCCGACGACAGCGCACTGACCGCAATTCAGTCGGGGACACAGCAGTTCGTTGCCGACCACGCCGCCGGGCGGCAGTAGGGTCCCAATGTGGACATGGCGGTTTCCGGGGATGAGCTTCGCGACACGGCGCGGCTTGCGCGTGAAAGCGTTGTCGTGGGCCGGGCCGTCACGCTGGCTCGCTGGATCGGGACGGGCCGCCGTCCGGTAACCGCCGGGCAGGTGCTGCGCAAGGCCGACGTGCCTGCGGCGGGCGCGGCTGTCGGCGTGGACGTGCCGCCGCGGCTGCGCACGATGGCCGACATCCGGGCGCTGCACCGGCCGTGGTGCGTCGCGGTCGCGACGGGCCTGCTGCAAGTCGGCGGCGGGTGGGTGAGCGGCGGTCCCGCGCTTGAGCGCTGGCCGCCGGGCGATGCGGACCTGCTGGCCGCATGGCTGACGGCCCTGCGCGCGGTGTGCGCGGCGGAGTCGTATCCGCAGGACGAGGACAGCGTGCGCCTGCTGGCGATGGCGCTGCTGGCGGTGCTCGGCGAGGACGGCGTGCCTCGCACCGGCGGCCTGTGGGGGCCGGTGCATGCGGCGCTGCATGACCTGTGCGACCGATATGACAAGTCGTCCTGGGAGCCGGTGCACGCGGCCGACAGGTACCACGACCTGGCAACCGGAACGCCGCTTGCCGGGCTGCTGGCGCTGCTGGCCGAGTTCGGCGCGGTAGCCGGCGACCCGGGCAAGCCGCTGATCACGCCGCTGGGCCGCTGGGCGGCCGGGCATCTGGCGGCTGGCCTGCCCGGGCTGGCGGACCCGAGCCTGCCGGCCAGCGAGATGATCGCCGAAGCGGCCCGGTTCGGCGATGAGGAGCAGCGGGACCATGTGGCATGGGGATGGCTGGCCGAACGCCAGCCCGCCGAAACGGCACGGGAGATCCTCACCGCCGCCGAGGGGATGTCGCCGCTGCTGCGCGGCGTGGCCGTCGGCGTGGTACAGCGGCTCGGCGAAGACGCGTTGCCGGCCTGGCGGGAGCTGACGGCCGCGCCGCGCGTCGGCCCGCATGCCCGCGCGGTGCTGGCCGCCTGGGACCAGGGACCCGAACCCACCGACGCTGACTGGGATTGGCTGGCGGTGGAGGCCGCGGCTGCCGCTCGGCAGGACAAGGGCCCGGATGAGGCGCTCAGCCGCGTCTGGGAGAGCATGCCGGGGACGGACCTGGACACGTGCCTCGCCGAGGTGCGGGCCACCGGTCACCCGGATGCCGCGGAACTCTCGCAGGAGGTGGCGGAGTTCGCCGCCTCCGGTGCGCCGCGCAGCATCGACCAGGTGGCCGAGCTGAAGGTCTCGCTGTCCGGCTCCCGTCCGCCGATATGGCGCCGGGTGCGGCTGCCGGTCATGGCCACCTTCGGCGACCTGCACCAGGTCATCCAGGTGCTGTTCGGCTGGGACGGCGACCACCTGCACGTGTTCCAGGCGGGGAAGAAACAGTACAGCGACCCGCTCATGGACCTCGACGAGACCCGCAACGAAGAGGCGATCCGGCTGCGCGATGCCATGGCACGCAACGCCGGCAAGATCAGCTACACCTATGACCTCGGGGCATGCTGGGAGCACGAGATCACGCTGGAGCAGACGCTCCCGCGCGACCGGGGCCAGGACTACCCGGTCTGCGTGGCGTACAAAGGCGACTCCCCGGTGGAGTACTGGTGCGAGGACGACCCCGAAGAACCCGAGCCGTTCGACCTGGCCGAGGTCAACCGCAAGCTGGCCGCGCTCGGCTGGGCGGAGGAGTGACGTGGCACCTCGGGCCATGAACCATGGTGGCGGCGAGCCGTCGCTTGCCTCCCTTATCGAGCGCAGCGCGGAACTTAAGCGGACCCTGGTCGACTTCGCGCTCAGCCCGCGGTTCGAACGGCATCTGGAGCAGTTCATGCTCGAGGCCGCCGATCCCTACCAGGAGCTGAGCGAGGGCGAAGCGATCGGCGTCATCGACCGGTTCGCGCTTCAGCACCGCCTGCCGAACGGCAAGACCATGCTGGACCAGTTCCTGGCCGGCCGGCCGGATCTGACCGCGGCTGATCGGGAGATGCTGCGCGGCTGGCGCGACCCGGTGGAGGGGATCTTCGAGATCCGCCGTAAGGACCGGGACTCGCTCGTCCTGCTGAACCTGCTCGATGACCTGGAGTACCGCGTGTACTCCAACATGGGCCCGGCCGCTTTCCGCCCGCTGCCCAAGGGCGGATTCGTGCACGTCCGCCTCGTGCCCATCTGCCCGGTCCCAGGCGCCTGGCTGGTCTCCGGCTCGATGTCGGCCTACCGCAAGTCTGGCGCTGCGCAGGTCGCGCAGGCCGCGCTCGCGGTGGCGACGAAACAGCCCGAACTGGTCTACCGTAATCCCGAGAAAATCGAGCAAGCCTGGACGCTGATGCGGGAGGACAGGGCCGCGTTCGTGGAGTTCTTCGGCGGCGACGAGCTGGTCCTCCCGCCCGCCGAGGCCGAGGAACGGCTTAACGCCTACTACCGGCATCGGCAGGAAGCCGCGCTCGCCCGGCAGCCCGCGCGCCGTCGGCCACAGAACCTCCCCGGCGTGGACGCGCCCGTCTTCGAGCTCCCGCCCGAACTCGCCGACGCCGGCACCACCGGCATCATCTACGACGAGACCGACGGGCTTAACTTCTATAACGAGTACGGGATGCTGCGCGCCCTGTTCGCCGACCCGGCTCTCGCGGCCGGCAAGCAGTACACCGACGTGCTGCGCGGGTACCTGCGGTCGGAGACGATCGGGCCCCTGCCGTTCCGCCGCCTGGCCGCCGCCCACCCCGACACGGTCGACGCGGTGTTCCGGAAGGTCCTGCGCAAGCCGAACTTCACCTGGGCCGAGCACGGCGAGGCCCTGATGCGTCGGCGAAAGCCCTGGTACTACGAGCGCGAGCCCCGTCCCGGCATCTCCGTGATCGGCGCCCGCCTCAGCGAACTCGTCCGCCGGTAGATGATGGCCGGACATGGACATCCACGATCGAGAATGGGGACGCAAGGGCGCGACGCTGAGCGACAAGACGGCTCGCCAGGAGTACGGCCTGACGCAAGATGAGATCTTCGCGGCGATCGACGCGGGCAAGCTACAGTACCGGCCCGCCGCGATGCACGGGAACCCGTGGCTGCGGCTGCTCCGCCGCGAGGTCGAAGATCTCGCCAGGACCCTGCATGGCGAGCGCAACCTGCGGGAACAGCAGGCGCGGACCGAGCTGGCGCGGATCAACCGCGAACTGAAACAGCTGTGTGCTCAGCTCGCCGCCCTCGGGGAAAGGCGGGCCGCGCTCCTTTCCGAGCTCGGCGAGCAAGGCTCGTCACGGCAGTGACCCTGCCCACCCCGACCGCGATAGGGGTTTCAGCTCTCCTCGTACCATTCCCACTCGGGGCACTCGTCCGCCAGCGACGGCAACGAGAGTTGCAGTGGCTTCACCTTCTTGTACACCATGCGTGCAAGGTCATCTGCCGCGCCGGGCAGGCCCATCCGGACAAGCAGCATGTCCTCCTCGGTGTCCTCGCGACATCCGTACAACCCGGACAGCACGGCGATCGCGATATCGGCGGCCGCACGCCGGGCGCCGCGTTCCTTCCGCCGGGTGAGGTCATCAATGTACGGCTGGAGCACATCCAGGACCCGTCCCCGTCCCGCATCGACGGACACCGGCCCGTTGGCACGTAGCGCCCGCAGTTTGGCCGTGATCTCGTCGCCGAATTCCTGTTCGTTTTCCACGACCAGCAGCGTGGACGTGATCTCCTCTGCCTCGGCGGCCAGCTCAGGGTGCCGAAGGAGCAACTCGGCCAGCAGGACAGAACACTCGTCATCAGACAGCCGTCGTTTCCAGGGGCGCACCTCACCATCATGTCGCCTGGTCCGACCGGGGATGGCCGCCCTCCCCGCAAGTCCCGGCATTGTCCGCTCGGCCGCTCGTGGCGGCGCTGAAGCGCCTATCGGCACGGTCCACCCGCTGAGCGAGGATCACCGCAGCTCTATGAAGTGCAGTAAGGAAATTGCGTATAGCCCAGGAAGTCAAAACGTTCCCGGCGGACCGTCACCCCACGCCGACGTCAGCCACGCCAGGTCGGTCACGGCCTTGTGCCGCGCGTCCTTCTCGCGGGTGAACAGCTCGTCGGTCTTTGTCAGCACGAGCGTGTATGGCCGCCCCTGCCGCCGGGTCTGGTGCCGCACCGGCAGCGCGGCCGAGTCGATCTGGGTGTGGACGTGCCGCCGCCCGGCCGTCGCCAGCGGCCACTCGAAGATCCGCTGCGACCGGGAACCGAGGAACGTCCCCAGCGTGTCACACAGGTCGCACCCGCACCCGGTCCATTCGATCGACCAGTCGTCTTCATCACGCAGCGGCCGCTTGATGATCGCGCCGAGCCGCACAGCGCAGTCCCGCGCGATGGTGTCGAGCCCTGCTGCCCGCCGCGCGTCCGCCGGCAGCGCAGCCGCCGAACGCAGCGCCGGCATCAGGCACCCCAGCACATTGTCCCTGTACCCGCCCAGCGCTCCCGCGATCTCGTCCCGCAGCTCGTGGTCGGCTGCCTCCAGCAGCCGCACCAGCGGCGAGCTCAGCATCTCCAGTCGCGGCTGCCGGATCTCGGTCCGCGCGGTGGTGGTCCAGAGCCGCAGCTGATCGCCCATCCAGCCCCAGGCGCCGGCGGCCAGCAGCCGCGCCACCTCCGGACCCCCGGCGGCACGCAGCGCCGCGCACAGCCCCGGCAGCCTCTCCACCCACTCGTATCGGTCCGCCTCAAGGTAGTGCCCCGGCCCGAACCACCCGGCGATGACCCCGCGCGCCCACTCCTCGCCGTACTGCCCGGCCGCCGCCAGCCCACCCGCGTGCTCCGGCGCGACCGTCTCCACCCGGAACGGCTCCAGCAGCATCGCCGCCGTCTCGGCCGCCCCCAGGCCCGCCGCCACATGCAGCGCCGTGCCCAGCAGTCCGGCCTGCGATCCGATCTTCTTCCAGAACGGCGCGAGCGACTCCGCGCCAGCACGTGCCCCTGCCAGGTCTCCGGCCTCGATGCGGGTGCGAAGTTCCGACAGCGCCCACTGCGACCCGGCTTCGGCGCGCGCCGCGAACGCCCGGTCCAGCGGCCACACCACGACCGCGGCCCGGCGGTACCACCGGTCCAGCGTGTTGCCGTAGTTGCCCATGTAGCCCTCGTATTCGGACTGGTAGGGCACCAGGTCCGCGCTCGGGGTGGTGGCACACACCTCGGAGTCGGGGACGTGCAGCGATATCGGCTCGCCGCCCGTGCCGTCCGGGCTGGTCCACCAGCCGAGGGTGATCTCGTCGTCGATCAGCTCGTTGAGCTGGTAGTCATCGTGGTCGCCGCCCCGGCCCCGGGAGACGCCGTCGTCGTCGTAGTCCTCCTCGTCGCCTTCATCCTCCTCGTCGTAATAGTCGTAGTCGTCCCACGGTTCGCCGTCGGAGGGCCAGGCGTCCCACGTCTCCTTCACCTCGGAGAGCGCCAGCACCGCCTCACACCCGGCACGCTCCGCGGCGGCGCGCAGCAGCGCGGCGCGCTCTGCGTCAGCTCCCTTGAGCCGGTTCCAGCTCAGGCCCTGCTGCGTGTACTCGTGGTCGAGCAGAAAGACCAGCCGGTTCGGGGGGTCGAGGCCGCCGCGGCCATAACGTCGCGTGGCGGGCGTGGTGAAGTGCCCGGTGAGGCAGTGCGCCAGGTCGGCGACCGGCCCGGCTCCCTGCGCGTCCGCCTCGCCGTCCGCGAGCAGGTTGAACGTCAGCGTCAGCCGGTACCCGGACTTCAGGGGCTTGACCTCGTGACGGCAGTCCGCGTAGAACGCGACGAAAGACAGCTCCTCCCTCGGCACCCGGTACGTGACGCTCTGGCCGCCATGCTCCACGACCAGTTCCCCGCCCGTATGCGCCGAAGGCAGCGACACCACCAGCGTGCCCACCATCGCGTCGTCCTTCTCCGAGTCCTGATGCGGCAGGAAAAACTGTCCCTTCCCGTACACCAGCATCGCGTGCAGCTCGGCCCGCAGCTTCGTCGTGGGCGGCAGCCCCAGCTCATCGCGGACGTCCTCCAGCACGGCGCCGAGCGTTGCCTCCCAGGCCGGACCGCTCAGTGTGACAAGGTCCGACGTGATCTCCCACGTGTCACGAACGGTAGTGTCGGTCAGCGTCTGCTCCCCGCGCCCGAACATCGCCGGCCGCGCCACCGCGATCAGCTTCTTCGCGAGCGGCGCACGCACGGGAAGGTGCACCGCCCCGACACCATCGACCTCGACCTGCAGCGCGTCCGCTGGTGCCAGGATCTGCGCGCTGAACGCCCCGGACGCCTGCGCGTCGTCGAGCAGCTTGGCCAGCCGTTCCCGTGCCGTGCGACCCATGAAGCCCTCCCAGCTCGGCCCTTCTAAGCCAGCGACTGTACCGCCGGACACCCGCGCACTGCTGCCGGAGAGCGAACAGCAGAACCGGGCGAAGCTCGGTCCGGCCCAGCGGGGATCTGCCGGGGGTGACCGTGCTTGCCGCGTGGGAGTAACCACCGGCCGACCGCTCAGGCGGAGTTAGCAGGCTGGGGGCTCGCGTGATCGGCTGGAGTTTCGTTATTCCGCTGATCACGCTCAGGAGGGCTCGGTGAGTTCGTCGATGTCCGCGTGTTCGCGATCCGGCGCAGGCCTGGCCGCCGGGTGTTCGAGGTCCGCTGGCGGGTAGCCGGGGGCGATAAGTCCCGGTCCTTCATCACCCGGGCACTGGCCGACAGCTACCGCGCAGAACTGATCCGCGCCGCCCGGCGGGGGCTGGATTTCGACCCCGCCACCGGCGAGCCGCTGGCATGGGTCGCACCAGCGCCGGCGACCCTCACCTGGTATCAGCACGCGGTGGCGTATGCGGCGATGAAATGGCCGCACCTGGCGGCGCATTCGTGGGCCAGCATGGCCGAGGCGCTGGCCACCGTCACCCCGCTGCTGACCAAAGCAACCAGCCGCAGGCCACCGGCCCGGATGCTGCGGGCGGCCCTGTACGGGTATGCGTTCAGCCCGCCGCGGCGCTCACGCGCACCCGAGCCGGCCACCGCCAGCGCGCTTGCCTGGCTGGAGCGCAACTCGCTGCCGGTCAGCCATCTGAGCGACCCGCAGGTCATCCGGGCTGCCCTGGACGGGCTGTGCGTGCGGCTGGACGGCTCACCCGCGGCAGCGAACACCATCACCCGCAAGCGGGCGGTGTTCCACAACGCCCTCGGCTACGCGGTCGAACTCGGCCTGCTGCCCGCCAACCCGGCCGGCAAGGTGCAGTGGCGCGCACCAAGGCCGCCGCCGCGGTCAGCCCCCAGGCCGTCGCCAGTCCTGCGCAGGTCCAGGCCCTACTGGCCCAGGTCGCCCTGATGCGGGCGGACCTGGTGGCGCTCTTCGCCTGCCTGTACTAGGGGGCGCTGCGCCCAGAAGAAGCCGTCGCTCTTCGCCAAAGCCATCTCACCCTCCCCGCCCGTGGGCGCGGGGCAATGATCCTCACCGGCGCATGCCCGCGCACCGGCACCCTCTGGACCAGCGATGGCAGGCCGCATGAGCCGCGCGGGCTCAAACACCGCCCCACCGGCACCGTCAGGATCGTCCCGATCCCGCCCATCCTGGTCTGCCTGCTCCGGCAGCACATCCGCGAATCCGGTACCGCATCAGATGGCCGGCTGTTCCACGGCACCCGTGGCGGCCCGCTCAGCGAGTCGGTCTACGGCCGCGTCTGGCATGCAGCCCGCCAGGCTGCGCTCGGCCCTGCCCTGGCGGCCACCCCACTGGCCCGCCGCCCCTACGATCTGCGCCACGTGGCCCTGTCGTTCTGGCTGAACGCCATCGGCGCGCCCGCCGAGGTCGCGGCGGGTGCGGCTGCCGCGGCACCCGATCGGTACGGCGCAGGTAGCCCGTCGCAGTCAGGAGGCCCGGGATGGCAACGAAGATCGCGGTCGCACTAGAAGATGATCTCGATGGGGGTCCCGCCGACGAGACGGTGCGGTTCGCGATAGGCGGCTCGGAGTACGAGATCGATCTCAGCAAGAAGAACGCACGGAAATTCCGGAAGCGGCTCGCGCCGTTCACCGAGCATGCCCGCAAGGCCGGACCACGACAGCCCCGCCGGCCAGCGCGCACCTCAGCAGCCCGTGAGCGCAGCGCCGATATCCGGGCATGGGCGAAAGCCAGCGGCATCCCGGTCAGCGACCGCGGGCGCATCCCCGCCAGCGTCGCCGCCCAGTACCAAGCCGCCACCAGGTAACCGACGGCCACCCAGTCACCCCCGACCATGCCCTCCGGCCTGCCCGGCCGATCACCACGCGCCGGACCGCAGCAGCCATTGACGAGGTTCACCGAACCGCCTGATGCCACCGGGCAACCACGAAATAGACGTCCGCCTCTGCATGAGCGATCGCTGGGGTCGTTTCCTGACAGGCGGCGGGCGCGGGCGGTTTCGGCTC
>WNFZ01009879.1_pt1 | contig 12411 bp, 15 predicted proteins | sample 5400081 | NCBI WGS metagenome assembly WNFZ01 (sample SAMN13153365, study PRJNA577476) | soil metagenome | isolation source: 80 cm soil or saprolite under grassland replicate 1 | place: USA:California | collected 2016-06-15
GTATGGTCGGCTATCTCAAGCAGCATTTCTTCGTGCGCTATCGGGCCTTCGACAGCTGGGCGCACCTCAATCAGTTGCTCGAACACTGGCTCACGAGCGAGGCCGACCAGCGCTGCCACGGCACGCTGAAGGAGGTGGTGGCGGAGCGCTTTGCGCGGGAAGCGCCCGCGCTCCAGCCACTTCCAGGGCAGCCCTACGACACGTCCTACCGTGAGCTGCGACGGGTCAGTTGGGATAGCTATATCGAGGTGCGTGGCAATCGCTACAGTGTGCCAGCGACCTTGGTCGGGCAGATTGTCGTCGTGCGGATCGGGCTCGACGACCGCTTGCGTGTCTATCAGGACGAGCAACTGGTCGCGGCGCACCAACTGCAATCCGCCAGCGCCGGCTGGGTCACCGTGCCGGAGCATCATGCCAGGCTCTGGCAGGACGCGCTGGCGGTCGAGCAACGCCCACTGCAGGTTTACGAGGAGGTCGGGCAATGGAACTAGCCGCACTGCTGGAGAAACTGAAACTGGAGTATCTCGAACCGCAGCTCGATGCGGTGTGCGAGCAGGCGGCGGCGCGCGAGCTGGACTACAAGAGCTTTCTGACCGCAGCGCTGGTGACGGAGTGGCAGGGAAGGCAGATCCGCGGGATTGAGGCGCGGTTGCGGCAGGCTCGCTTCCCGTGGGTCAAAACGCTGGACCAGTACGAGTTCGAGTTCCAGCCGAGCGTCGATCGGCGCCAGGTGCGCGAGCTGGCCGGGTTGAGTTTCGTAGAACGCGGCCAGAATATCGTGTTGCTTGGTCCGCCGGGAGTTGGGAAGACCCATTTAGCGATCGGACTGGGTGTGAAGGCGGTGGAAGCGGGCTACTCGGTGCTGTTCCTGAGCTTGGAAGGATTGATGACCCGACTGGTGCGGGCCAAGCACGAGAACCGGCTGGAGCGAGCACTGCAGCAGTTGACCTACCCGAAGGTGCTGATCCTGGACGAACTGGGCTACTTGCCTCTTTCACGAGAGGAAGCGAGCTTATTCTTTCGGCTGGTGGTCCGCCGATACGAACGAGCAAGCCTGATAGTGACGAGCAATAAGGGCTTCGTGGATTGGGGTGAGGTATTTAACGACCAGGTGCTGGCGACAGCGATCCTCGACCGGTTGCTGCACCACGCCACGACGCTCAACATCAAGGGTGAGAGCTACCGCCTGAAAGAGAAGCGTCGCGCGGGCATCCTGAGCCGTCCGCCAAACGAGAACGAGAGCAGAAAGGAGGAGCCAACCGAGAGCAACTAGGGGACGGTGGTCAACGGACACGGAGTGCGGTGAACGGGGGACATTTCAAATCGGTGATTTGGGGACAGAGTCCCCCGTTCTTGACACTGCGGGCTGCCATGAACAACGATGTCGCCGTCGTATCGCTCCTTGAGCTTCCTGACTTCGCCGACGACGTCGCCGGAAAGGACGGTGGTGTTGTTCCATTCGGGGTTGGTCAGGGTCTGCGAGACGACATACTTGGGCATGGTGTTGAACTTGTCCGCGAGCTCGCCCGCGTAGTGCGGCCAGACGGGAGCGAAGCCGTCGTAGGTGACCCGGCCGAGCAGAAGGGCATCCGAGTTCATCGTCTCGTCGAGCTTGAACTTCTCGCCTTCCGGGCCGCGGCTGAAGGCGTCGGTCCAGCCGACGCGCTCGAAGCTCTCATCTCCGCTCGGCGCCTCGACGACGCCGTCGACGGACATGTACTCAGTGACGACGATTCTTCCCATGTGAGCTCTCCCTTTGCTGTTCTTCGTCAACAGCGGAAGCATACCTCAACGGGTGGGCGCTGTCTTGTATAAAAACGACAATTGCACATCCCTGCCGCGATCCATGAACTCAGCCGGTGTCAGCCCGATGAAGCGCTTCAGCGCTCGGGTCAGGTGCGGCTGATCGTAATAGCCCGCCTCGTACACCACGTCGAGGATCGCTCGGCCTTGCCGCAAGAGGGTTGTTGCGTAGCGGGCGCGTTCGATTTGACGCACCGTGCTGTGTGTCAGCCCGGTCGTTCGCAGAAAATGGCGCTGTGCAGTGCGCAAGGACAGGTCTTTCAGTTGATTCTGCAAGGCAGCCTGCACGACGGGTTCACGGATGAGCAGACCATAACGCACGAGCCGCTCGACAAACGTGTCTGCATCTTCAAAATCCGGGAACTGCCAGGCCGAGCCATGGAGCCAGAAGGAGCGGCTGCCCGCATCCGGCAGGTTCACCCCTCCATCCACGAGATGACTCGCGGGCAGATGCGGCATAACGGTGCCCAGCCTAAAGCGGATGCCAAGCCACGCACCATCCGCAGAGCAGTGGAGCGGCGTCGCCTTGGTCTCTGGCCCTCGCACCGTGAGGAATGTCTGGCCGTGTTGCCTCGTTACAACCATCTCCCAATGGCTCGCGGCGACAGAGAGAAACGAACCGGCACGCTCGCTGTGCGCACGCCAGATTCTTTCGACAAAAGGTGAATCTGATGGTCTATCCTCAAAGGTAAAGAGCATGCATCTGCCTCCCGGTTCCAGGTGCAACGAGCTGTCCGTGAGCATCACAAGTTTCTTCCTGAATCAGGAAAGCTGGGAGAGTTCGCGCTTCCCGGTGCTGCGCATGGCTTCCAGCGACACTATTTGACGCGAGATTCTCGCAATTTTGTCCTTCAAGAACGCCCGTCGTTCATCGACGCCGAGCCTGCCTGCGCCATACGCCCTTGTCAGGTTTCTGATCTCCGCCACGGTATAGCCCTGCGCGCGTGCGTGCTTGAGATGGTGCAACCGTTGGATTGCCGCAGGAGTAAACGATCGATACCCGTTCAGTTGCCGCGTGGTATGCCGCTCGTCGAGCAGGTGCTGGCGCTCATACTAGCGAATGGCGTTGATAGTGAGTCCGGTGATAGCTGCTGCCTCGTGAATGAGCATCGTTTTTCCTCTTTGGCCTTGACTCTGGTCTCTACACCAGAGTGTACCATCTCCAGCCAAACACAACCAAGGAGGAACGAAGCTTCCAGCGGAGAAAGCGGCAGTGTTACCTTCTGCGTATCGCATATGTCCTCCTTTTGTTCGTCGTCTGATAGCCTGGACCCGGCGATTTGCGATTAAGCGCTGTACGGCGGCGCCCCTGTCGGTCGATATTCCAGAAGCAGGACGCGCCCATCCAGAATCCCGGTCGAGAGCAGGTCGAAGCCCATATCTGGCAGCCCTTCAAAGGTGGGTTCAATACCTGTTTGCGGGAGAACCAGGGGACAGACGACGAGTTTGAAGCGGTCCACCAGGCCAGCCGCGAGCAGTTGCCGGACCAGCGACAGGCTGCCCAGGGTTCGCAACTCGGGGCCGTCAGTACGTTTCAGTTCACGCACAAAACCCACCAAGTCATCGCGGACGATTCTTAGCCCCGGCCAGTCTGTCGCCTCCAGGGTGCGCGAGAACAGCCAGCCCGGCGTTGTCGTCGTCGTTTTCCATCCTTCGTCCCGCACCTCGGCGGGCAGTCCGTTCAGCATCTCGTAGGTCCGGCGTCCGATGAGCATCCAATGCGGAACGGCCGTGTTGGTCTTGATCCAGTCGGCAAAATCGGGACCAAAATAGCCATAATAAGCGGGTGAACGCTGACCTCGGGCAAAGCCGTCGAGGCTGACGATCAGTTCACAAACAAGCTCAGTCATGTGTTCTCTCCTTAGTTGTGCAACCCTGAACGAGACGAACAGCGACCTTGCCATCCGACACTGCAGGGCGAATTCTTTCTACGGCGTGTCGCTTCCCCTGTCAGCCGGGAGTCTACCGTCGTTCCTCACTTCCCGGTAGTGAGGATCATAGTACATTCGCCATCCCAAAACCAAGACAGTGCGCAAACCATCACATTCCGCTTTGTGCTGCCGAAAACATCTAGAAGTGCGGTTTAGTAACTTGTTGTCTGTAGTACATCTTGCCAGATTTGGCTCTTCGCATTTTGGACAAAGTCCAAAGAATTGGGTATACAATTCTCCGCATTGTCATCGCTTAGTAAATCAGCGACACGAAGTGATTCAGGGTCGGCATCTGAATGAAGCAGTTTACCCGCTTCGGCGGGGTTTGTTGTTGTCTCCTACGAGTGCGTAAGCCAGGCATTGCTGAGCTTGCTCGCGGTAGCGTGTTTTGTTACATTCTGAGGTTAAAGAGCAGGGAACAGGCTCAGGGCATAGGGTACCTATAAGCCGTATGGTCTTGGGTGGAAATGCCCAGAGAGCTGAAAAGCCGTGCAATGATGAACCCCATCCCCTCCAAGAACCAGTCCGCCCACCTTCCAGCAACTCTCCCGACGTACGGATTGTTTCCTGGCTTTCGCCTTGTGTTCCCGTAGAATTACGGTAGGGACATGAGGTGGATTCGGACGGCCCGTCAGAGGATTTGCTGTGTGCGGGCCACGCGCACGGCCGCCATGCGCGTGCGAACCTCCAGCTTATCGTAGATGCTGGTGAGATACGACGTGACCGTGCGAGGCCGCAGCCCGAGCCGCGCGGCCACCTCCTGATCCGTGTAGCCCTCCGCCACCAAACCGAGCACGTCGATCTCACGGGCGCTCAGTCTCGGCACCTGCGTCGTGTTCGACCGCGCGCGTCCGTGCCTGCCAATGTTAGGTGCTGCTGCCGGCGATGGGGGTTCCACCGGCGTTTCCAGCGCGTAGGCGATGGCTTGTTCGAGGGTCATGGCCCTTCCCGCCGCCCACGCTGCCGCGAACGTTGCCTCGTCGAGCTGGGCGCGCATCGTAGTGACCGCCTGTTCGTAGTGCGTGCGCTCGGCGACGGGCAGGAAAATACCAACTTCTTCGCGCAACTCTTCGACGGCGCCCCAGATATGCGCGGCAGCGCGCACATCATCGGCAAGCGATTCCGGGTCACTTGCCACTGCTCCCGCGAAGGCAGCAAGCGCAAAGGCAATTGTACGTCGGTGCCGTATGGTTCGGCTGCGTGCGACGCTTTCTCTCAAAAGCGTTCGAGCACGTTTGAATTCTCCTTGCGCCAGTGCCGCTGCTCCTAACACACGGAGCGCAGGGGATGCGTAGAAGGTATTTCTCGCTTGCTGGCACGCTTCCAGGCATTCCTCCCCCAGTCGTTGGGCGTGAGTGTAATCCCCTTGCGCCAGCGCAAGCTGACTGAGATGCATCAGCACGCCAGGTGCAGGATCGCCTGATGTACGTTTCAACGCCAGACTTTCCCACAGTAAGGAGGCTGCTTGCGTATAGTTACCCTGATCAAGTTCCATTTGGCCCAGAATCATCAATGTATAGGGAGTCGTACGCGTATCGTCGAGCGTTCGACTGAGTGCCAGGCTCTCCCGCATTGCGGCAGTACCCTGTACGTAGTCGCCCTGCTTCCAGGCAAGTGAGCCGACACACCTTAATACCTGCATCCGTAGGTGGGGCGAGGCATCCTCGGCCGCTGCCAACATCGCCTCGATCCACCTGCGTCCTTCACTCCAATGGCCATGCACCTCCCAGAACCACCACAGCGCCGTACATAACCGAAGTCCTGCTGCCACATCATGTGCGAGCGCCCAGCGCAATGTGGCGCGCAGGTTATCATGATCTGCGTCCATGCGATCCAACCAGGCGATCTCATCCTGCACGTGCTCCGCGCGATCTAGCCAGGCTACCGCATTCTGCCCGTGCTGCGCCTGCTCTAGGAAGTAGGCAACGTGGGCCTGTTCCATGCTGGCCCGCTCGCCACTCTCGGTCAGTTGTACAAGCGCATACTCACAGATTATCTCCAGCATTGTTACGCGTGGCTCAGTTGATGCATACATTGTTTGCCGCACAAGACTCTGCTCTACAAGCGCGGCCAGATCATTGGGATATGTGCCGCCACACACTGCGGTCAATGCTGCCACGGTACAGCCGCCGACAAAGACGCCCAGGCGACGAAACAGTTGCTGCGACCGGCTGTCCAGCAACTCATAACTCCACGCAATCGCATTGTATAGCGTTTGCTGCCGCACCGGTATGTCGCGCGGACCGTCGCTGAGCAGGGGGAAGGGATTGTCTCCTTCACGGCTCAAACGCAATGCAAGGGTCTCAGGTGTGAATTGTCTCACACGCGCTGCCGCGAGTTCGATTGCCAGTGGTAATCCGTCGAGCCAGGCACAAATCTTTGCAATTGCTTGCGCATTATCGGCGGTGAGTACAAAATTCGGGTTGAAGGCCTGCACCCGCGCAATGAACAACCGGACAGCTTCATAGCCCATCAACCCTTCAAGTGTGCCGCTGAATGTGTAGGTGGGGATCGGAAACGGCTCGACAGTATACTCGTGCTCGCCATAGACGTGCAATCGCCGTCGGCTAGTGATCAACACCTTCATCTGGCGGCATGCGGCGAGCAGCTCGGTGATGAGCGGAGCGGCCTCCACGATCTGCTCAAAATTATCCAGCACAAGCAGCGTGCGTTTCGCACGGAGTGTGGTCTTCAACCGTTCCATCAAGGGCTGCATCCCTGCTTCTGTCAGCCCCAGCACACGTGCAATCGTTTGCACCACCAGGTACGGCTCGCGAATCGCTGCCAAGGCGATGAACCAGACTCCATCGGGAAATCGCTCGCCCATCTCACTGGCAACCTGAATGCTCAGACACGTTTTTCCGACCCCCGCCGACCCCACGAGCGTCACAAGACGGATGTTTGGTCGCTCAAGATAGCTCAAGATCAACCCAAGCTCGGTCGCACGCCCAATGAGCGGGGCTAGCGGCACGGGCACATTTGTGGGTGTACCAGGCGCAGAGAGTTGTGGCAGCGGCGCAGTACGGGGCACAATGGCACCAGTACGCGCAGAACGGAGAAACGCCTCTCGCTCATGCGCGGCGATCCCCAGATGTTTTGCTAGTAGCTCCACCACCTGCTTGGATGGACGTCGGCGCTCTTCTTCGATTTTCTGAATAGTGACGACAGCACAACCAACCAGCTGCGCTATGTCATCCTGTGTAAGATCGAGAACTTTACGCCGCTGCTTCACCCAGTGAGCGAATGAATGCTCGCGCTCCATCGGTGTATCCTGTACGAGTTTTGGTGCGACTCATGGTATGGTAAAAAACCTATTTTGTCTATGGGACATGTGCTTTAATGTTCATATATATAGTTGGATAGGAGACATGCTATGGCAACTTTTGTGCTCGTGCATGGCGCGTGGCACGGGGGCTGGTGCTGGAAGAACGTCACGCCACTCTTACGTGCGGGTGGACATGACGTCTTTACCCCCACGCTCACCGGGCTTGGGGAGCGCGCGCATCTCCTCACCCCTGCAATTGATCTGAATACCCATATTCAAGACGTCATGGCCGTATTGGAATATGAAGACCTCCAGGATGTTGTGTTGGTCGGTCACAGCTACGGCGGTATGGTGATCACTGGCGTGGCGGAGCAGGCACAGGCGCGCCTGGCGCAGCTCGTCTACCTGGATGCATTTTTCCCGGAGCACGGAAAAGCGTTGCAGGATTATGCGCCTGTGCCGCCGCTACGGGATGACGGTTGGCGTATTCCCTCGCCGGGCGGGCCGCGTGATTTCGGGGTCACCGACGAGCACGATATCGCGTGGATCACGCCCCGACTCGGCGACCAACCACTCAAAACACTCACGCAGCCGGTGCAACGCTCCGCCAAGCAGATCAACGCACGCGCGCAGACGTTTATTCGATGCACAGACGCGCCATTCTTCTCGGAAGCTGGCGAACGAGCCAAGCGCCAAGGCTTCCGATATCGTGAGCTCTTCTCGGCTGGGCATGATGCAATGCTCACGATGCCACGGCAATTGGCGGACATTTTGATCGAGCTGGTGGAATGCTGATCGGCAGAGCTGCGTACAACGCTAGGACGCTTCAGGGCCCACCCTGCGGCGAAACTAAGCCGACTGCATCAATAAGACCGAGATATGTTCACTGCTGGCGGAACTGTCAATAGAAGGAAGGATGGTAGGGAAGTTCGGTATGGAGATACGATGCACACAAGCGGATGTTAAGGGTTTCGTTAGTCTATGAGGAGATCTCGCAATGAAACGACGCTCACACGTATCGATGGTCGGTCTGGCACTCGCGATGGTACTCTTGGCATGCATGGCAGTGGCAGGCACCGCAGCCGCGCAAACGAATCAGGCAACAGACCCGGTTGCGGTCGTCAAAGCCTTCAACGCAGCGATCAACCGCAACGATATCAATGCGGCACGGGCACTCCTAGATCCGGCATTTCGCAAACTCGTCGGCCCTGACTCGGCCAACGCCCAGGAGCAGAACAGGGATCAATTTCCCCAAACGGACTGATCATCCAGATCCTTGATCGACTCTCGCCCCAGACGGTACAGGATCTGGCCGCGTTAGCTCCGCCTGCCGGTGCCCCGGCTCAGCTACCGAAGACTGGTGAGAGCGGTTCGAATGCTGCCGTAGTACTGCTCGCGCTCAGCTTATTGTGCGCCCTCGCGGGTGCTCTGGTTCGGCGGGCCGCGTTGCACCACTGGTAGGTACGTTCCTCTAATAACCCAGCCGTCCGTGCAATCATCAAACAGATCCACCGCTGATTCTTTACCGACTCGCGCAGTTCGGCCCAGGACACACTGCTCCGCCCTGGCAGTTGGCCAGGGCGGATGTTTCTGCGTGTGCCAACGATCCCATCGGGGATCCTGTCTCTATTGGCAGGCTCAGTCATATACTCTACTTTGTGTATCAAGTAAGCCGACAATTTTTGCAGTCTTTTCCTCCCTATGACAAATGTCACAGTCGCGGTGATACAATGTACGGCCCTTTCTCTGTGAACCTCCTACGGTCTTGTTACCGTCGAGCTGCCACGAGCAAGAACATCGGCCGCTCACGCTCATCAATCAGCTCCGGCTTGGCTGCGATCTGCTCGTCTGTCGGCGCCCATTCTTCAATACACGCGATTGCAAAGCCACTACGGATCAGGTGATTAAGGATGGTTCCGTGCGTGCGATGCTGCTTAACAACACCCTCGGCTAACCAGTTCGTAATTCGCGGATCTTCCAGACTGTATTGATTGAGCGGCCAAGTCTTGTGGCCGTGAGAGTCTATCGTCCACTCTGGGTGTCTTGGCGCCATGTTGATTGGATGCTCAATTGAGAAGATCAGTGGTCCACCAGGGACTAACGCACGATGGACGGCGCTGAAAACCCCCGCGATATCCTGGATGTAGTGCAGCGCGAGTGAGGTGACGAGTACGCCGAGGCGGATGTGCGAGGTGGCTTCGGCAAGCGCCGCCAGCGCGGTCCAGGCTTCGTTCCAGGGGTCGGTGTCGCGGGCGCCGAAGACCGGGTTGGGCATCAGGTGGTCGCCGACTGAAGCCCAGTCGTAGCCGAGGCGTTCGGCCTCCCGCCAATACTCGCGCCGCGTAGGTGATGTCGACTGGGCCGGCCTGGATGCCGAAGCGCAGCGGTCATGGTGCAGTCATAGATCCCTCCAGTACAGCATCAAAAGGATGGCCGCGCCGAGCAGGAGATCCACCACGGCACAGAACTCCGCGTACGACCGCGCGACTACCCGGTTGAGCCGAAAGTGGACCGCATCCCAGGCGGCGTGGCTGATCAGGGCAGCAGCCACGAGATATCCACCAAGGGTCGGAGTGACGGAGAGCGCCAGGAGCGCGACCGCGCCGAAGCCGAGCATTCCGATCGTCTGAAGCCGCAGGCCGCCACCTGTGCGCCATTGCCCACGGACCACTCCCAGCACAAAGAAGGCCAGCGCGCCGACCAGAAAGACGAGCGAAGGGCCAAAGCTCGAGTCGAGTAGGCGCCCAGCGGCGAGGACGACAAATCCTACCAGGAACGCGACCCAGGCTGCCCGGCGCCGATCCAAGGCTGCCGCGCCAAGGTAGATCGCTGCCATCAGGACGACGATCGCCGAAACTATGGAGACGAACTCGACAGTGATTTCCTCGCCGAAGAAGGTCAGGGCCGCGACCGCAACGCCGAGCGCGGTCGGCCAGCGGTGCTTGAGCACCTCGACCCAGCGACGCTGCCCACGAGCCTGATACGCGGCGAACGAGTCGTTGGCGATTCCTTGTTTGCCTGCCTGATCTATGGAGCCCTGCTTGTCGTTCATGCGCTTCTCTCCGAATCGTTGATCCTGGCGCTACCGGCGGTCGCCCGCTCTCGTGATCAGTATCATCTTTCTTGCTCCTTGTCGCGGTTTTTCAGCGATCTGCGGGATCCTCGCCCTTTCGGAGTGCCGCCAGCACCCTTCACGCATGCGACCCAAAGAGTGCTGGCGAGCCTGGGACTGGTTGTTGATAGTGATCAAGCTGCCGCGCTCGCATCACCTGTCTGGCGCCGCTGGTTGCGCGCCGCGCGATGTTTGTCGAGCAGCGCTGCCAGCCCCAGCCCCACGAGCGCCAGGACGATCAGGCGGACGATCAGATCGAGCCGGTACCGTGGCGCGGCCGCCAGCGTATCGCCGATCGGATACTCCAGCTGGTAGGCCACCTGGGCGGCAATCGCGCTGCCCGAGCGGCCAGCGATATCGGCGAAGGCGACATCATAGGCGTATCCGCCGTCCTGATGGATACGCTCGACACCATTCGCTCTCCTTTACTATCAATCCCGCTGTTCGTTTGGACAACCTGATGGTAGCAGGGACAGATGCCCCGTAGTACCCGCCATCTGGCCTAGGTGCTCATGCGCAATGCAGCGGGTTGCTCGTGTGACATCAGAATCCTGCTCCTCCAAAACACTGGAATGATCGCTCAGCAGGCGTTCGTCCTGCGCGTCGATCAGCGCCTCGGTCGTTACAGAGCTGGCTTGAACACCATGGCCCACTCGGCTGAGAGCAGCACCAGCACATTGATACTATTCAGCACGACCAGCCGCCGCCGCAATGCGTTCAGGCGCGGCTCGCCCGGCTCGGCGGCTGCAGCACCTGCGCGCAATTCCTTGCTGGTGCGGCCAATCAGGGCGATCCCGAGCGCCACCGATACGATGATCGCCGCGAACCCCCAGATCACCCAGAGTGGTACGCCCAGCTCTGAGACGGCGAGCATCACGATACCGGCGATCAGCGTCAGGCCAGATGCGGGGCCAATGACCGCCATGCCATTGATGCGCATCAGCTCTGTTACTGTCGCCAACACTGCCTGGTCGTGCTCGCGGGCGATGCGCGCGCTGAGGATGCTGAAGGTGACAACACCGCCGATCCAGCCGATCGCACCGACGATGTGGAGGAACTTGAACAGCGTGTAGACTGTGCTCATCGATTCTCCTTGTGTTCGATATCTGGTTCAACTCCGAGCTGCATCAGCAGGGGTCCGCTTTTGGCGCGAACTATAACCCGTCATGAGGGGTAGCGGCATCATCCGAAGGGGTTATAACTGGGGGTATTCTTGGCAGTGCGGGGAAGAGGCGGCGAGCAGTGATCGCAACGGCAGACTGTCACAACTTCATGTGCTTGTCCCCAAGAATCTCTGATTAGATGTGAGCCACAAATGACGTATGCCGTGCGGAAGATTTTTACTCGCCACGCGGCGGTTCACCTTCAATCGGATTCACCGACAGCAAGGTCAACCCTAAATCGCGCACTTTCACCACCACCCCAAACAACGCCGCCTGATCGCGCAGTGAACCGGAAAGCACGGTTTCACCGTTGGGGTCGTGGATGATCGACAGCCCTTCGAGCCATTCTGACCAGTGCTGAGGCAGATGGCCTTTCACGCGGATTTCATATCTCGACGCCATCTGTGTCGTACCCATCTAGAGCGTTTCTCATAAAGATTGAGACTCAACGTGACGAGGAAGATATCCGCAAGCGGTAAAAAAGCCCTGCGCATCGGCGGCCGAGACTGTGGGGAGGATCTTGATGATCGCTCTCTCCAATGCCTGCTCGTCACGCGCGCCTTCGCGCCGCAACCCTTCCTTGACTTTGGCGATCGCCATCTCGATCGGCGAGAGATCGGGCGAATAGGCTGGCAGAAACCACAGTTCACACGCTCGACCGACGATGGATGCTTGCACCTGTGCACTCTGGTGCGCACTCAAGTTGTCCATCACCACGATCTGCCCCGGCCGCAACGTCGGCGCCAGCACCTGCTCCACATATGCCTCAAACGCCAATCGGTCGGTGGCGCCCGAGAGCAGCATGCTCGGTCCCATTCCCTCCAAGCTCAAGGACGCGATGACGGTTGTGTTGGGAGGGGTGTTGCGTGGTACTCGTCCGAGCGCTCGCACCCCGCGTGGTGCTCGAGCATAGCGCGGCGTCAAGTTGAGATTGCTGCCGAACTCATCCACAATCACGAAGTCCTGCGCACTCCGCTGCGCGATCCGCTCGCGATAGGCCGAGCGTGCTTGGTGGTCCTGCTCACTGGCGTGGAGGGTCTTTTTTTGCGCGTCCAGCCGACCCGGGCAATCGCACGGGCCATGGTGGAGAGAGAGAGCGGTGGATGGTCACTGGCCGTCCACGCAGCCACGTGCTCA
>WNFZ01006181.1_pt1 | contig 12410 bp, 10 predicted proteins | sample 5400081 | NCBI WGS metagenome assembly WNFZ01 (sample SAMN13153365, study PRJNA577476) | soil metagenome | isolation source: 80 cm soil or saprolite under grassland replicate 1 | place: USA:California | collected 2016-06-15
ACTACCGGCGCGACCCGATCAATCGCCTGGCCAGGGCGCTGCTCGACGCTGGCGCCGTCGGCCGGCCGTTCCTGGCGATCCAGTCCTCGTCGGGCAGCGGCGAGCATGTGATCATCACGCCCTGGCGCCATCTGCGCCAGAAATGCGGCATCGTCGTGGACATGGGTGTGCATTACACCGACCTGCTGGAGTATTACCTGGGGCCGATCGAGCAGGTGATCGGCATGAGCGCGGTGGTCGACCACGAGCGCCGCGACCAGAGCGGCGCCTGGCACTCCGCCGACGCCGAAGATCTCTCGGTGGGCGTTGCCCGCTTCCGCAGTGGCGCGCTGGCCAATTGGGTGCTCAGCCTAGCCGGACGCGGTGAGAACCACTTCAGCCGGATGATCTACGGCACCGGCGGAGCGCTGGCCATCCCGCCGGATCGCAGCGGCCAGGCGTTGCGGCTGACGCAGCGGCGCGATGGCGTCGATGCGCCGGTGCCGGAAGCCGAGTTGCTGGCTCAGGTTCCCGATTTTGCGCTCGACGCTACCACTGCGGCATTGTTCGGTGGCGAGCGGCTGGCCATGTACGGCATGGAATGGGCCGATATCGACGCGAACCTGCTCGCGATCGAGTACAACGATTTCGCTGCGGCGATCGTGTCCGACCGCCAGCCCGAGGTCGCCGGCGCGGATGGGCTGCGCGCGCTGGCTGTAGTGTATGGCTTTCTGGAGTCCGAGCGGCTGGGCCGCGCGGTCGGCGTCGACGAGTTGCTCGGCGGTGCCAGGATGCCTTACCAGGAGGAGCTTGAGGCCGTGGAGAGCCAACGATGACAACATGGATGCCCTACATGGACTTTGGCGTGGTTCACGCGCTGGCCTACCCGGAATGCCGGACTGGCGAGGGCCCGGTAATCGAGACGCTACAAGAGATAGTCGCAGACGTGTGCTTTGGCGCTGTCGAGATCGCGCCGATCAAAGATCCGGCGGTTCGCCGGCAGGCGCGCGAGCTGTTGGCGGCCGCGGGTTTGCAGGTCGTCTACCTGCCGATTCTGCCGATCTTGCTCGAAGATCTCGGGCTGGGCAGCCCCGACGCCGACCTGCGGCGGGCTGCGCAGGCCCGGCTGCGCACGCTAATCGACGAGGCGGTCGACTTCGATGCGCCGCTGGCGATGATCATGGCGCCAGCGGACCCCGGCCCGCTCCAGCGCGAGGCGACCACCGCGCGCCTAGTCGAAGACCTCCGCGAATTGTGCGATTACGCCGACGCCTGCGCGAAACGCCACCAGCTGCATCTGACTCTGGAAAACTTCGACCGCGATATCGAGAAGAAGCGCCTGATCGGCCCGACCGTCGAGGCGGCCGCGCTGGCCGTGGCGATCGAGCGTGAAAACTTTGGCCTGACGATCGACCTGAGCCACCTGCGGCTCATCCGCGAGACGCCGGCTGAAGCGCTGCGCGCGGCCGGACCGCACCTGATCCACGCACACATCGGCAACTGCGTGATCGACTATCCGCAGAGTCCGCTCTACGGCGATTTCCACCCGCGCTTTGGCCATCCCGAAGGCTGCAACGACGTGCCCCAGGTGGTCGAATTCCTGCGCGAACTGCATGCTGTTGGCTATTGGGAGCAAGCCCGCCGTCGGCTGAACACTACTCCCATCCTATCCATCGAGGTCAGACCAACCGATGGCGATACCAGCCAGACAACTGTGTCCAATGGCAAGCGCACGTTTATTCGGGCATGGGAGATGGTCAGCAGTCAGTTGTCAGTGGTCAGTAGTCCGCAGTCATCAATCAGCAGCTCCACAGACCCAACCAATTAGCGACTGAGAACTGGCAACTGACGAGTGACGACGAAGGAGACCGGCTTTGACATGGATCACGGTTGTGGTATGGGACCATGTCGGGAACGTGCTGTGGGGCGTGCGGCCCTGGGATGAGTGGACGCTGCAGATCCAAGCGCGCTTGTTGGCCGAAGATCCCGATGCGGTCGCGCATGCGCCCAGCCTAGAGCAGATCTTCGAGGACTATCAGCTCGACCTACGCCAGGTCAAAACTGTCGATGAATTGGCCGCCGCGATCGGCGACGCCGATGTGCTGATCCTCCACAAAGAAACCGTTCCGCCCGATGTGTTGCGGCGCGGGGGCCGCCTGCGGCTCATCCAGCACCTCGGGCTGGATTATCGCGGCATCCCGATCGAGACCGCCAGGGAGCTGGGCGTTCCTGTGGCGGCGACGCCGCTGGTGAACTACCTGGCCGTTGCCGAGCATACCTGGGCGCTCATCCTCAACTATATCAAGCAATTACCCGGCCAGCGCGCCCTGATGCAAGCGCGCGGCTACGGCGACAGCTGGGGCGGGTTTCCGAACATCGGGCTGGCGCGCGATATGACCCTCGGTCTGCTAGGGTTCGGCGAGATCGCCCGGCCAGTCGCCCGCATCGCCCAGGCATTCGAGATGCGCACGATCTATTGGGACATCACGCGCTTCGAGCAGTTGGAGGCGCAGTATGGCGTCGAGTACGTCGTTTGGGATGAGTTGTTCCGCCGCGCCGATGTCGTTAGCATCCATCTGGCGCTCAACGAGCGGACGCAGGGCATCATCGGCGCACACGAGATCGGCCTAATGAAGCCGGCGGCGCTTTTCGTCAACACCGCGCGCGGCAAGCTGGTCGACCAAGCCGCGCTGGTCGAGGCACTGCGCGCGCGCCGCATCGGCGGGGCCGCACTTGACGTGTTCGCCGAGGAGCCGCTGCCACCCGACGACCCACTGCACGAGCTGCACGAGCGACAGAAGTATAATGTCACACTCACTCCGCACTCGGCCTGGCAAAGCCCATGGACCTGGGTGCGCGACTCGCACGTGATTTGGCTGAACGTGATCCGGCTGCTGCGCGGCGAGCCGATTGAGTACCTGGTGTAATTGCAGATTGCAGATTGTGTCTAGCCCGTACTAACGCCATCGCGGCAATGTTCATTTCCTAACATCCTGCTTGATTCTGCACTAGTGTAGCTCGGTTGAAGTTCGTTTCCGATTACCGGAACATAGGACGAAAGACGGCGATCATTCGTCTTCCGTCCAAAATCCTATCGAAATAGCGATAGCCTGTACTAAGCGTATTGAATGACAAACGAGGAGGCTCAGCGATGATTGTGCTGATTGCAAAGTATCAGGTAAAATCAGGCCACGGCGACAAAGTGCTGGCGGCGCTGCGGCGCATGGCCCCGCTGGTGAAGGCCGACGAGCCGGGCTGCAAGCTCTACCATGCCTGCCGTGCGCAGGACAACCCCGACCAGTTCTTGCTCTACGAGCACTACGAGGACGAAGCCGCGCTGCTGGCCCATCGCGAGACGCCGCACTTCAAAGAGATCATCGAGGGCACGATCGTCCCGCTGCTCGAACAGCGCGAGCGCGAATTCTACGAACTGGCGGTGAGCTAGCCGTGACGGGGTGACTAGATGAAAAAACGCATCTGTCACCTTATCATCTTGTCACCTTGTCGAGTGGAGGAGTTTACCGTTATGAGGCTGGTCTCATTCCAGATCCCGACGCCGATGGGGCCGCAAACACGCACCGGCGCGCTCGACGCGCAGGGGCGCGTGGTCGACCTGGCGGCGGCGTATCGGCTGAAGCTGCTGTTGGATGGCCTGGCCGAACGGGCGGCGGCGCGGATCAGCGCGGCGCTGCTTCCCGGCGATATGGTCGAGCTAATCGAGGGTGGCGAGCGAGCGCTGGAGGCGGCCGGCACAGCGCTCGAGTGGGCCGCGCGTTGTGGCGCCGAAACCACGATCGGCGGTGCCATGTTCGCCTATGACATGCGCGGCCTGACCATGCTAGCGCCGGTGCCGGGCCCGCCGCTGCTGCGCGATTTCATGGGCTTCGAGACACATCTGAAGAACATCTATCCGCGCCTGGGGCGCGAGATCCCGCCCGAGTGGTACAACCTGCCTGTCTACTACAAGGGCAACCCCGGCAGTCTTGCCACACACGGCGACGATATTCCAATGCCGTCGTACGCCGAGGAGTTGGATTTCGAGTTCGAGTTGGCCTTTGTGATCGGCAAAGGTGGCACGAACATCCCACGCGAACGTGCAATGGAGCATGTATTCGGCTACACGATCTACAACGATTTCAGCGCGCGCGCCATCCAGAGCCGCGAGATGTCGGTCGGGCTTGGGCCGGCCAAAGGCAAAGACTTCACGCGCGGGCACGTGTTCGGGCCCTGGCTGGTGACGGCCAACGAGATCCCGGATGTGTACGACCTGCACATGATCGTGCGGGTCAATGGCGAAGTGTGGTGCGACTCGAACTCCGGCACGATTCACTGGCAGATCGCCGACATGATCGCCCACGCCTCGCTGGCCGAGCAGCTGCGGCCCGGCGAGCTGTTCGGCTCGGGGACGGTTGGCAACGGCTCGGGCGCCGAGCGCGGCCAGATGCTCAAGCGCGGCGACGTGGTGGAACTCGAAGTTGAGCGGCTCGGCGTGCTGCGCAATCGTGTTGTTTGATGTGCTTACAGTCCGTGGTCCGTCGTCAGTTGTTGCGACTGACGACGAACTACGGACAACGGAGCGACCCAGACATGCCTGACATCCGCTTCGGCTTCTGCGTGCCAATCTTCGCGTTTCCAGGGGTCGGGCTGTTCCGCACCCCCGGCTATGCCGCGCTGGACCCGGCGACCACCATGGCGCTCGGGCGTGCGGCCGATCAGCTGGGCTACGATTCACTGTGGGTGGCCGACCATCTGATGTTGGGCCGCGACGACGCAATCCTCGAAGGCTGGACGACCCTGGCCGCGCTGGCGGGCGCGACGCAGCACGCCCGCCTGGGCATGATTCACCAGGCCAATGGGTTCCGGCACCCAGCGCTCGCGGCCAAGATGGCGGCGACGCTAGACCAGATCTCGGGCGGCCGGCTGATCCATTTCATCGACGGCGGAACCCAGCGCCGCGAGCACCTGGCCTATGGCCTGCCATGGAGTGACGATATCGCCGAGCGGGTCGCGCGCATGCGCGAGGGGCTGGAGCTGACGCTTGCGCTGTGGGCGGCCGAGCAGCCGGTCAGCTTCGCGGGCGCGCACTATCGGGTGGAAGCGGCAGTCTGCGCGCCGCGGCCGCTCCAGAGGCCGCAGCCACCGGTGTGGTTTGGCGAGGCGCACCCGGCCATTCTCGAAACATGCGCCCGCTACGGGCAAGGTTGGAACAGCACCCCCGTGACTCTGCCGGAGCTGCGCCAGCGGCTGGCTGCGCTGGCTGAGGCCTGCGAGCGTGTCGGTCGGCCATTCGCGGAGCTGGAAAAGAGTCTGGAGATCCAGGTCCTTGTGGCGCCCGACCACGTGGCGCTGCGCCAGCGCCTGCGCGATATCATCGCCCTGGCGCCCGCCGACCAGTCGCCCGACGCCGGCCTGCACGCCTGGCTCGCCGGCGCGACTGACGCGCTGCCGAATGCGCTCGCGCAGACATGGATCTGTGGCACGCCCGATCAGGCCGAGCAGCGCCTCCGCGGGTACGTTGCTGCGGGCATCACGCATTTCCTGCTTTGGTTTGTCGATGCGCCGCGGCTGGAGGGCATGCAGCTGTTCGCCGAACAGATCGCGCCACGATTTCGTCGCGCGGAGTGACCAACGTTCACTGATAGTTCACGACCGGCCCCTCGGTCATGTCGTAGATCAGCGTCGCCGCGTCTCCCAGCCTTCCTCGAACAATCGCAGCAAGTTGTCCTCCCCGTAGGGGTGCGCGGCGCAGGCCGCCTCGTCGAGCTCGGCGCCAATGCCCGGCCGGTCGGAAGCCTCCAGGTAGCCATTGACTATCCGCGGGACGCCGTCGAACAACTCGCGCACCCAGGGGGCGCGAAGCCCAGCCGCGCGCTCAAAGCCGCCGCGATCTCGCGTACATCGGCGGTCCACTGCGCAAACTTCTCGGGCGTCGCACGGAAGGTTGGGGCCGAAAGTGATAGCGAAGCAATGATCTCGCCGTGATCATTGAAAATCGGCGCAGCAATGCAGCTGCCGCCAACCGCGTGCTCCTCGCGGTCGAACGTGATGCCCTGCGCACGAATAGTCGCCAGCTCGGCGCGAAGCGCGTCGGCATCGACGATGGTGCTGGGGGTGAAGCGCGTCAACGGCACCTCGCAGATGTAGCGCTCGATCACCGCTGGTTGCTGGTAGGCCAGCAGACATTTACCTGAGGCTGCAGAGTGTAAGCAAGGCATCGTGGTAGGTGGTCGTACAAAGCGCACCGGATTCGGGCTGGGTGACATAATCAAGGGCGGGAAATCCCAACCGCGCAGCACGCTGATATAGATGCTCTCGCCGGTGCGGTCGAGAAGATTCTGGGCAAACGGGCGTGCAATCGCCTGCAGGTCGAGGCCGTCCAACGCCACGGCTCGTAGCTGTAACAGCGCCGGGCCGAGCATGTAGCGCCGTGAGTCGAGATCTTGGCTAAGGTAACCGCGCGCTACCATGGTGCTAATGAGGTGATGCGCCGTGCTTGGGTGCAGCTTCGTAACAGCGCAGATATCTTTCAGACTCAGCCCTTTCGAGCTAGCCTGGCCAAGCGTGTTCAGAATGTCGAATGCGCGGTCGAGCGATTGGATCGAGCGGTCACTTTGCGATTTCATGATATCTTTTCACGATATGAAAGGCGTTTCTTGATAATGAAGGCTATCACAGCGATTAGGTGTTGTCAACTTGCATGTAGGCCTTCTTGTGCTATACTAACGGCAAGATACGTAAAGATGTCCTGTTCGGTGCAGTATCGTCATCCGAACACAATATTCCGCCTCTGTTTATCATGCAGCGCAGCTGCTCCAAGCAATGACTTCATGCTTATGTTTCGCGAGCCGCTCGGCTCACCCCAAGGAGTATGACCGGTGAAGATACGACCGATCATCGCCCGCTTCCAGTCGCTCCAGCGCTGACACAGATTGCCCGGCTCCAGCGCGATCGGCGGTACCGCGACGCTCAAGGCCGCTTCTTTGTCGAGGGGGTGCGCAACTTCGTGGCGGCCATCGATCACGGCTGCGCGGTGGATACCCTGCTGTACAGCGAGCGGCTGCTGACGTCGCCACTCGCACGCAAGCTCGTCCGGCGGCTGAAACGCGCCGGCGTGCCCTTTGTCCGGGCGTCGCCGGAACAGTTTCGCACGGTCTCTCGCGCCGAACGCGCCTCGGGAGTTGGCGCAATCCTGCGCCAACATATCCGGGATCTCCAGCACGTCGCGCCTGGCGATGAGCCCTGTTGGGTTGTGCTCAATCAGGTGCGTGCGCCAGGGAATTTTGGGACGCTCGTGCGCACCTCTGCGGCGATCGGCGCCGCTGGTTTCATCCTGCTTGATGGCAGCGTCGATCCGTTCGACCCGGCCGTCGTCCGTGCAAGCATGGGCGCGTTAGTGCGGCAAACGCTCGTGCGTGCCAGCGTGGAGCAGCTGCGCGAATGGGTGCAACGGCATCACATCCACAGGCTTGCCACCGAGTATCGTAGATAACTCACTGGCCATCTGGTAGCGCCGCGTCGGCGGCATCGGCTGCCGAGTCAGCACGGCAATATCATAGTCGCTCTCCGGCGCCGCCCGGTTGCTGGCGCGCGAACCGAACAGATAGGCTAGCTGAGCGTCACCCTGCGCGGCGAAATAGGTCTGGAGCTTTGCTATTTCAGACATCCGTAAATCTCCCGATCGCCTTCAATGTTCTTACTCGCTGGTATTCTATCACTGGCACCACCATGTGCCATCCGCCGATGAAGCTGTAGGTCCACCAGAAGTGTAGTGTCGAGATGCGCCCTTGCGAGCGCGCTTTTCACAGCTGCCTTTCGCGCTGATCTTGCGGATGGAGATGAAGTGTTCGATAAGACGCCGGTCGGTGGGACGGATACGATATTCAGATATTCGCAAGTGTTATCCCAGATGTCAATCGTGTGCGTTGTAGCCAGCCATTAGAGAGACGCGCAGGCGAGGAAGAGCTTCATCCTCGCCCGCATGCTGGCGCATTTAGAGATGCCTTGTGTCCCTGTTGTGATCCTCTCACGCCGCCCGCTTGCTCAGCAACGACCAGCACGCCCTTTGCAGCGCTTCAATCGCGGCGATCGCCTCCTGTTGCGACATGCCGCGCGTGTCGAGAAGTTCCAGCTGCTGTATGAGTTGGTCGAGGAGTGCCTGCTCGGCGGGGAGCAGTCGTCGTCTTTCTCCTTCCAGCGCGGTGAGCCGGGCCTGGGCGCGGGCAAGGATCGGTGCTGGAAGCCCGGCCATACGCGCCACCGCGATGCCGAACGAGCCCTCGGCGACCCCAGGCTCGAGTGTATGCAGAAAGATCAGCCGATCGCCGTCACGCCGGACGCTCATCTGAAAGCAGGCCACGCCTGGCAGGTGATCGATCATCTCGACCAGATGGTGATAATGGGTGGCAAATACCCCTCGGCAGTGTGTGATGGTGTGGAGATGTTCGACAATTGCCTGTGCGAGCGCCATCCCGTCATAGGTGGCCGTCCCGCGCCCTACCTCGTCGAGCACCACCAGGCTGTCGGCGGTCGCCTGATGGATGATCGTCGAAACCTCGGTCATCTCGACCAGAAAGGTGCTGCGTCCGCTAGCGATATCCTCGGCCGCGCCGATGCGAGTAAAGATCCGGTCACATAACCCAAAGGTCATTGCCTCGGCGGGCACGAACGATCCCATCTGTGCCAGCACGACACACAAGGCCACCATGCGCATCAACGTCGACTTGCCCGACATGTTCGGCCCGGTGAGCACGACCAGCCTGGTCGAGTCATCGAGTGCCATCATCGACGGGATGTAGCCCTCGACCGTGCGGTAGACCACCGGGTGCCGGCCATTCAGGATTGACAGTACCCGATCGGAGATGATCGTCGGGCGAGTCCAGCGCTCGCGGATCGCCACGTGGGCCAGCGTGGTCAAGACATCGATCTGCGCCAGGTCGCGGGCCAGCTGAATTAGTTGTGGCCCGTCGGCTGCAACGCGCTCCCACAGCCGCCGCCATGCTGCCCGCTCGACATCGACGCGCTGTGCTTCGACCTCGATCAGCGTTTCAGATAGCTGCTGGAGCTGGTCGGTTGTGTATTGCTCCTTCCCCTTGATCACGCGGCTCCAGTCGCCGGGCACCTTGCGCGCGTCGATCGCCGAGACCGTCAGGACGGTCTGTCCCGTGCGCGCATCACGTTTGTGCTGGAGCGATTTGATTCCCGTGGTGAGGCAAAGCGCTGAGACGATCTGCTCGATCCGGGCCTGGGCTTGCTGTTCCTGGGTCAGAAGTGCGTCGAGCTCCGAGTCCCACCCAGTCGCCAGCAAGTCGCCCGCCTCGGCGTCGGAGCGCGGCGCCAGGCTGGCACGTGGTGTGGCAGCCAGCGCCTGCGCGAGGAGTGACCTGACGTCCGACGCTGGGGCATATGTCGCAATTCCCAGGCCGCCAAGATGCTCCAACGCAGCCGCGATCGTCTCGGCGGCGTCCAACGCATCCCGCAGGCGAGCCATGTCCCGCGGAGTAGCTCGCTCCGGACCAACCAGCAGACGATTGACCACTCGCTCCAGATCGCCGATCCGGCCCAATCTCGCGCGGATCTCCTCACGGTTGATCGAGTCCTCGACACATGCCTGAACCGCCTCATACCTTGCGGCCAGGCGTGCTGCGTCACGCAGTCCCTGAGTGAGCCACGTTTTGAGCAGGCGAGCGCCCATCGGCGTTCGCGTCTGGTCGAGCACCGCCAGCAGCGAGCCATATGCGGTGCCATCAGGACCGGCGAGGATATCAAGCGTCCGCCGCGTGGTTGCGTCCATCTGGAGCAAGTTGCTCCCGCCACCAACGCGCACTGTTTGCAATCGTGCGATCGCCGGGAACCGGTTCCACTGAAGGTAGCGGATCAGCACCCCAGCCGCTCGCATGGCGTATGGGCGGTCGGCAAGCTCAAATGGACGCAGGTCGACCGTCTGAAAGTGAGCCTGCAGCGCCTCCTGGCATGCCTCAGCAGTAAACCACCACCCCGGCAGCGGAGATAGGCGGCCCACGTGGTAGCTGTTGATCACGCCCAACTCATCGCACACCGCGCGGTGGCGCTGGGCTCGTTCGCCTTCGAGCCGCGTGATACCGCTGGCGATGCCGATCCGGTCGCGGTCCTCGCGGGACAGCTCACTATCGCAGAGCAGCTCGGCTGGTCCAACCCGTGCCAGCTCGTCCATGAGGCGGTCGTGAGCATCTGAGCCAGCCCACTCCTGGCACCACAGCATTCCGGTCGAGACATCGGCAATCGCCAGCGCCGCTCGCTCGTGGCTCACATGAACCGCGGCCAGCAGCCGCCGCTCGTCGTCCAGCAGATCCTCGTCGAAAACGGTCCCTGGGGTGATCACCTCAGTCAGCTGCCGCGCCTTGATCGTCCCTTCGCGCTCGCCGTCGATCTCGCGCCCAATTGCGACGCGGTAGCCCATACGCAGTAACCGCGCTAGATGTTCGCGTTCGCTGCCAATCGTGATCCCGGTCATCGCCAGCATGATTGGCTGGCCGTTCTCATTTTTTGGACACACAGATTTTAACGTTTTCCCGACCATTGCTTCGAGCTCCGTAACATAGCGCGATGTTCCCCGACCGGTCATGAGCGGCTTTTCCGCCACGCGCAGGTCGAGCAGACGGCCCAGCAGGCGCGCTGTGTCACCGTAGACCTCGTAGAATTTGCCATTCTGCATCCAGGTCAGCGCGTCCGGGCGCTCAAGCTCTATTCGGGCGAACTGTACCAGTATGTCGCTGGCTTCGACCCCGCCGTAGCGCGCCCGCAGCACGCGCTGGATATTGTGTGTTTCCATGGGTACTCGCTTTCGTGGCAGCACGGTTCCGAACATATGTACGCTTATGCGTGCATTATACGATCGACCGCGCCTGCCATCAAGGCCAGGGCGGCGGTACTGGCGCGAGAAGTATGGCACGAACAAGAAGGTCTTTATTGCGCTTCGGGCAACCTACTTGGCGATTTGTGAGATGGAAAGTGACTTTCAAAATAGCGCAATTACGGCCTTCAACAAGACTGTCGGTACCTATGCTGGATTAACGCGGCAGGTAGCAGGGAAGTACATCCGACTCTTGGAGGAGGAAGGATTGATCGAAAAAAAGCGCGTCATTGACGCTCAAACCGGGTTAAAGTCCACGGGAACATACCTTCACATCTTGAGTTCTCAGGAATTGGGTAAGGTACACACAGACACTTCAAAGGAGCGGGGAGCGGCGAAAAAGCCCGATACTTCGGCATCTCGTCGAGTGGCCAGGTATCCGACCATTCGGACATCCGACCATTCGGATACCTCGCCAGTATTAAAGAAGATAAGTATTACTAAGAAATTAAAAAACGTAAAGAAAAAAACGTTAAAAAAAGAAAACACAGACGAAGGGAAAATTGCGTATTACGCCCAACTGATTGCCGAGAAGCTCGGGGACCGGAAGTCACTTTCGTATTTCAAGCTCGCCTGCCGATTACACAACCCAGAGGAGTTGTACCAAAAGGCTAGCGCAATCGTCAGTGATGGGGGAGCCAACAATCCGGCTGCGGTGTTTGTGGCATGGCTCAAGGCCGAAACCAGAAGCACATCGCCGCCTCCATCTGACCGCTCAGGATAGCGCGGCACTTTGCGGAAGACACGCGGATCCACAAACCCAACGCTCTTTAACATACCCACCAGACAGTACAGAAAGCCTCAAAACAGGCGATAGGGGAGTAAGCAGGCAAAGTTACCTTCGACACTCACGACCAGCTGAAAATCGATTTTATGCGTTCTCTCGTGAGCGTGTTTTCTTTCCTTGCTTCGCACATCGAGTGCTTGCAAGGAACCAGGGGGGAAGTGTCCATCGCCTCATGCCCGCTTCCTCGCTTGCGCTTCAGTCGGGGCAATCGCCGATGGAGGCGCCGTCGGTGTCGCTGCGCTGCTTGCTCGTTTTGAAAGAGTACACTCTTTCTCCACCTCACTTCACGAGCTTGCGCCCCCGACCACAGTACGCCTCCTCAAACTCGCTCATACCCCCAATAAAAAAGACTCATTCAATTTTTGTACTCTCGTGAAATGATGCTTTCTGTTTTATCTGGGTGCTCGTTTGACCCTCGCTTGAGGCTCGGGCTTCGGTCGGCGTACTGTGGTCGGCGTCGTTCGCTTTCGCTCCTCCACCGACGGCGCACGGCCAGTCGCTTTCCCCCCTGACCCTCCATCGACTGGCCGCGAAAGGAAAGCGCTTCGCGCACCGTTTTATGTGTCTCGACTACAAGCTCCTCTCGTGTACGGTCTGCATCGCGAGCGACGTGAGGGTAATAAGCGGTATCAATGCCAGTTCAGCTCAGTATCTTCTCCTGGGCTAGTGCTCAAGAGTTAAGACTTCTTTCCGGATAGTTATCGGTTCTCCACGCACACCTCTCACCTACACGACTACAATCGGTGCAAACCGCCT
>WNFZ01004845.1_pt1 | contig 12408 bp, 7 predicted proteins | sample 5400081 | NCBI WGS metagenome assembly WNFZ01 (sample SAMN13153365, study PRJNA577476) | soil metagenome | isolation source: 80 cm soil or saprolite under grassland replicate 1 | place: USA:California | collected 2016-06-15
TTCATCAACGCCGCGCTGCTCAAGCCGATGCCGGTCAGGGAGCCGGAGCGACTCGTCGCCGTCTATCCGACGACGAAGGAAGGCGAGCTGCTCGCTTTTTCCTGGCTCGATTACGTTGATTACCGTGACCGCAACGAAGTCTTTTCCTCGCTGGTAGGCTTTGGCGGGTTGACGATAAGCGTCGGCGACAATGGCGGCAAGGCGCAGCCGCAACTCGTCTGGGGCGAAAGTGTGTCGGGGAATTATTTTTCCGGCCTTGGCGTTGAGATGTTCGCCGGGCGCGGTTTTTTACCCGAGGAAAATAAGACGCCTGGCGCTCATCCCGTCGCGGTCGTCAGCTACAATCTCTGGCAAAACCACTTCGCCGCAGACCGGGGACTCATCGGAAAGACGGTCAAACTCAATGACCTTGATTTCACCATCATCGGAATCGCGCCGCGAGGTTTTTCCGGCGCGCGCTTTGCCACTTACATGCCCGATGTATGGGTTCCGGCGATGATGAAGCAGCGACTCACCAGAGACAGTTTCGATCACCTGAACAATCGTGGATCGAATTTTCTGATGCTGCAGGGCCGGCTTAAACCAGGCGTTACGAAGGAGCAGGCGCAAGCTTCGATGAATGTCATCGCGCGACAGCTTGAGCAGGCTTACCCGGAAAGAGCCTGGGGCAATATCATCAAAGTCATTCCCGGCGGCGTAAAGACGCATCCGTACTTTGCCGAAATGGGAGCATTGCCGAAAGTTTCTGCGCTGACGCTGGGAGCGGCCGGACTGGTGTTACTGATCGCCTGCGCAAACATCGCCAACCTGCTGCTGGCGCGCGCGACTGCACGGCGTCGTGAGATCGCTGTGAGGCTGTCGCTCGGCGCTCCCGCGTGGCGTGTCGTGAAGCAGTTGCTGACTGAGAGCTTGATGCTGGCCCTGTTCGGCGGAGCTGTGGGGCTGCTGCTGGCGTTCTGGCTTGCTGATCTGATCGTGACCGCATTGCCGTCGTTCGATTTTCGCTTGATGGATTATGACTACGACCTCGGCGTTGATTGGCGAGTGCTCGGCTTCACACTGCTGATCACAATCTTGACCGGGATTCTATTCGGATTATTGCCTGCGTTGCAGGCGACCAGAACCGACCTTGTCCGTACCCTGAAGGGCGAGCAAACGCATTTTGGCGCGGGCGCGCTGCGATTCAGCTCACGCGATCTGCTGGTTGTTTCGCAGGTGGCGTTGTCACTAATGTTATTGGTCTGCGCCGGGCTGTGTTTGAAGAGCGCGGTGAACGCGTATCGAATCGATCCCGGCTTTGAAACTAAGAACATCTTGCTTGCGTCGTTCGATACCAGTCTGCAGGGCTATGATCGGGATCGGAGCATAAACTTTCAAGAACAGGTCGTTGAGCGCGCGCGGGCCTTGCCGGGAGTCGTCTCGGCCGCTCTTGCATCGGCGCTTCCGCTAGGCGACCACGGGGGAACCGCCGTACTGCCCGAAGGATATGAGCTGAAGCCGGGCGAAAATTGGCCCGGCGTCTCTTATAGCTTTGTGAGTCCGGGGTTCTTTAAAACTATGGGGACGCCAATCACGCTGGGACGCGAATTCGATGATCGTGATAAAGGTGATGGCCCGCCGGTCATGATCATCAACGAGACCATAGCTCGCCGTTATTTCCAGAATCAGAATCCGATTGGCAAACGCATCAACCTCTGGGGGCGCCAGGTGGAGGTGATTGGCGTGGCGAAAAACGGCAAATATGATTCGCTCGACGAAGAAGCCAACGTCAATTGGCTATTCCTGACGATGCGGCAATATCACTCAGACAACATGACTCTGGTCGTGCGCACGGCGAGCAATCCTGAAAATTTTGCCTCGAGTATTCTGAATGGGGCGCGGGCGATCGATCCACAGCTTCCGGTCATCGGAGTGAAGACGATCAGCCAATTTTTGTATGGCTTGCGTTCGTGGTCGCAGATTCTGGCAGGATTGACCGGCGCCTTTGCGCTGCTCGCCTTGCTGCTCTCGGCGATCGGGATATACGGGGCGCTCAATTTTTCCGTCGTCCAACGCACGCGCGAGATCGGCATTCGTATGGCGCTCGGCGCGAAGCCGTCCGACGCGCTCAAACTCGTCATCACCCAGGGAATCTCGCTCTCGCTGATCGGAATCGGAGTCGGACTGGCCGGCGCCTATTTTCTGACGCGCGTGATGCAAAGCCTGCTTTACAGGGTGAGCGCTACCGACCCAGTCATCTTTGCAGGACAGGCGATATTGCTGACGCTGGTGGCGCTCGTCGCCTGTTGGATTCCGGCGCGGCGGGCTACGAAGGTGGATCCGATGATCGCGCTCAAATACGAATAGACGCCAGACGCCAGATGTCAGTAGAGAGTAAAGTGAGAGATTTCATCGCTGACATCTGACATCTGGCGTCTGACCTCCCCTCTGGGAGGAAAAATGCAAATATTCTGGCAAGACCTGCGCTACGGCGCGCGAATGTTGCGGAGGAATCCCGGCTTCACGTTGGTTGCCGCGCTGACGCTCGGCCTGGGCATTGGGGCGAATACAGCCATTTTCAGTTTCGTCAATTCGCTCTTCCTGCGCCCGTTGGCGGTCGCGAATCCGGAACCGGTAATGCGCCTGTACGCCGAGGACTCGCAGGGGCGCAAGTTCGATACCTTTTCTTATCCGAACTACGCCGACCTGCGCGACCGCAGCCAGACTCTGCAGGCGTTGGCGGCGCACGGTTACACTGATGCGAGCGTGGGACTTGGCGCCGGGGCGGAGGACACTGCGGGCGAGGTGGTGACGGGGAACTACTTCAGCCTCCTCGGAGTCAACGCGGCGTTGGGGCGCACGCTCTTGCCCGAAGACGATCTGACGCCAGGCGCGAATCCGGTGGCGGTGATCAGCCACGCGTTTTGGCAGAGTCGATTGGGGGCGGACAAGAACGCGGTGGGCCGGAAGCTTTACATCAACGGCCATCCATTCACGGTCGTAGGCGTCATGCCGGAAGGCTTCAAGGGAACGTATCAAACCTTCAACGCCGATTTCTGGGCGCCGCTGATGATGCAAGATCAGGTTCGGCCCAGAGGGTTGTCGCTCGACGACCGTGGCTGGGGCTGGCTGGGCGGGACCGCGCGGCTCAAGCCGGGCGTCACGCTCGCGCAGGCGCAGGCTGAACTCGACCGCCTCGCCAATCAACTCCGCGAGGAGTATCCGAACGTGAATCGTAGCGTGACCGGCTTCCGGTTCTTTCCCGCCAGCGCCTTGCACGAAGAATTCCGGCAAGGCGCGTCCGGGATGCTCAAATTCTCCATGGCGGTCGTCGGACTCGCGTTGCTGGCCGCTTGCTCCAACATCGCGGGACTGCTGTTGGCGCGGATGACGGCGCGCCAACGCGAGGTGGCGTTGCGCCAATCGCTAGGCGCGACGCGAGGCAGGCTCATACGCCAGTTACTGACCGAGAGTCTCTTGCTCGTCTCTTCGGGCGCCGTCGCCGGACTGCTCTTCGCTGTGTGGCTTGTTGACGGCTTGATGACGCTCGCGCCGCCGGATTTCAGGAACTTCTCGCCCTCGCAGCGATTGGACGCGAGCGTGTTTGCCTTCACGCTGGCCGTGTCCATGGTTGCGGGCGTTTTGTGCGGTCTCTTTCCCGCGCTGCGCGCCAGCCGTTCGAATCTGGTCACTGCGCTGAAAGAGGGCGGATTGGCCACATCGGGCGGGCGGCATCGCTCGCGCTTGCAGCAAGCCTTTGTCGTGATGCAGGTTGCCGTCTCGTTGACGCTGCTCGTTGTAGCGGGGCTGTTGCTGCGCAGCTTGCAAAACTCCGCGGCCTTCGACCCCGGTTTCAAGACGGACAACTTGCTGCTCGCGCGATTTGACCTGCGCCGCCACGGTTACAGCCGGGAGCAGGGACAGGCCTTCTGCAGGCAATTGATCGAGCGGTTAAAGTCCTTGCCTGGCGCGCGCGCAGTGACTTCCGCCACCATTGTGCCGCTGGGAACAGGCCGGGAATCGAGTGGTTATCGCATCCCGGGGCACGTTCCGCCGAATGGAGGCTCGCACTTCTCTATGGGCAACAACAATGTCGGGCCGGATTACTTCGCGACCATGGGGATTCCGATACTGCGTGGCAGGGATTTCGACGCCCGTGACGCGCAACCCGGCGCGCGGCCCGTCGTCATCATCAACGAGACAATGGCGCGCCGGTTCTGGCCCAATGCGGATGCGGTCGGTCAGAGCATTCAGGCAGGCACGGATACCCCGCCGATGGAGATCATCGGAGTCGCCCGCGACATCAAGTACTACTCGCTGGCTGAAGAACCGCGGTCCTACGTCTACACCAGCGCCGCTCAGCTCTATACGCCCTACCTGACTTTGAGCGTTCGTACAGCGGGCGATCCAAGGACGCTGGCCGGCCCGCTGCGCAAAGAGGTCGAACGCCTCAACCCCAATGTCGCCATCACCAAACTCGCCACGTTCGCCGAATTGCGCCAGACTCCTCTCTTTCCGAGCCGGGCCATGGCGATCGTTTCCAGTCTCTTCGGCCTGCTGGCGCTGTTGTTGGCCGCCATGGGCATTTATGGGATCACTTCATATACGGTCGGGCAGCGGACGCGAGAGGTCGGCATTCGCATCGCGCTCGGCGCGCAGCGCGGCGACATCTGTCGACTGATCGTCGGGCAGGGCGTAGGGATAACGTTTGTCGGGGTCGGCGTCGGATTGGGCGCGGCGCTGGCGCTCACGCGGCTCCTGTCGAGCCAGTTGTTCGGCGTAAGCGCCCTTGACCCGCTGACGTTTGTCGCGGTCTCGCTACTGCTGGCGTTCGTAGCCCTAATTGCCTGTTACATCCCGGCGCGACGGGCAACGAAGGTTGATCCGATGGTGGCTCTCAGAACCGAATAGATGTCAGATGTCAGATGTCAGCTGTCAGTAGTCAGTAGTCAGTAGTGGGGCGACGCCAGAGCCACTTCACTGACATCTGACATCTGACATCTGACATCTACTCTGGAGGAATTATGCAAACACTGCTGCAAGACCTGCGCTACGGCGCGCGAATATTATTGAAGAACCCGGGCTTCACGTTGATCGCCGTCTTCACGCTGGCGCTCGGCATCGGGGCCAACACGGCCATCTTCGGGTTGATGGATAAATTGATGGTGAGGTCGTTGCCCGTGAAAGAGCCGTCGCGGCTGGTTCTATTGCAGTCGGAGTGTCTGAATCCGCGCCTGACCTTCTCGGATTTTTCGTGGGCGGACTATAACGATTATCGCGCGCAAAACCGGGTGTTCACCGAATTGACGGCCTTTGCGCAACAGCCGGTCAACCTGGGCAGTGGCGATCAGATGGAGCGGGTGCGGGCGGAAGCGGTTGCGGACAACTATTTCGGAATGCTTGGCGTTCAACTCCTGCTGGGGCGCGCGTTCCTGCCCGAGGAGAACAAGACGCCTGGCGCGAATCCGGTCGCAGTGCTCGGCTACAGTTTGTGGCGGAGCCGCTTCGGGGGGGAGCCAAAAGTGATCGGTCAAACGGCGCTGCTAAACGACACGAACTATACGATCATCGGAGTGGCGCCGGCGAATTTCAAGGGCATGACAATTGAGTCGCCGACCGACGTGTGGGTCCCGGCGATGATGATCGGGCAGCTCGCGCAGCGGCCGCAGGACGATAAATGGGTCAGCGATCGGGAAACCTCGTTATTCAAACTGGCGGGGCGGCTCAAACCCGAGGCGTCTCTAGTGTCGGCGCAGGCGTCGATGGATACGCTGGCGCTGCAGGTGCGGGATTCATGGATGCCGGAAAGCGATCGCAAGCTGCCGTTCAATGAACGGCGGATGGAACTTGTGGCGGCCGGCAAGGGACTGTCGAGTCTGCGCGGCAAGATGGGCCGGCTGCTCGAACTGATTTTCGCCGTCGTCGGGCTGATTTTACTGATCGCATGCGCCAACGTAGCGAACCTCTTGTTGGCGCGGGCGGCGTCGCGCCGCAAAGAGATTGCGGTCCGGCTGGCGTTGGGCGCGGGACGGGCGCGGTTGGCGCGGCAATTGTTGACGGAGAGCCTGTCGCTCGCGCTCCTGGGCGGTTGCGTGGGGACGTTGTTCGCGCCATGGCTGACCGACCTGTTGCTGGCTTATCAGAAAATTACGGAAACCGAAGTGGAAGTCCTCAGCCATTCGATGAATTGGCGAGTCATTGCGTTCACCTTTCTGGTGTCGTCGCTGACGGGCTTGCTCTTCGGCCTGGTCCCCGCGCTGCAGGCGTCCAAACCCGATCTGATTCCGTCGCTCAAAGACGAAGGCGCGTTGCGGCCTGACGGCGCGGGCTTCAAGGGATCGCGGCGAACGTTGATCGTCGCGCAGGTGGCCTTGTCGGTGGTCGTGCTCGCCGGCGCGGGCTTGCTCCTGCGAAGCCTGGGAAAACTGTTTGCGATCTCCCCTGGATACAATCCCGACAACGTATTGGTCGCTAAACTCGAACTGCCGATGAGTAAGTATGACGGGGCGCGAAGCGAGGCGTTTTACCGGCAATTGCTCGAACGGTTGAGAGCCTTGCCTGAAGTACAGAGAGTCGCCATGGCGACATCTACGCCGCTAGGTGGCTCGGTCGGCCTCAGCACATTCACAATCGAAGGGCAACCGGTGAAGCCGGAAGAAATGACGACAACCGATACCAACACGGTCAGCGCGGGCTATCACGAATTGATGGGAATCCAGTTATTGCAAGGGCGCGGTTTTACCGAACAGGATCGGAAAGGCTCGCCACACGTGGCGATAGTGAATGAAGCCTTCGCGCGGAGGTATTTCCCGGACGGGCAGGCGCTCGGCAAGCGCGTCAGCCTCGAAATGGACAAACCCCCGGTGGAGATTGTCGGCGTCACGCGCAATATTAAATCCTTTCACCTGCTAAGCGAGGACCGCCCCCAGATCGATTTACTGGCCGTGCAGCGTGGCCTCGGCAATCCGATGCGAGTACTGGCGCGCGCGCGGCGGGACGCGGCGTCGTTGGCGCCGGCGGTGCGCCGCGAAGTTCGTGAATTCGACGCCGGACTGGCGTTTTTCAAGACGACGACGTTGAAGGAGGATCTGCGCGCGTCGATTTCCACGCAACGAATGGCGGCGGCGTTGATCAGCCTTTTCGGCCTGCTTGCGCTGGCGTTGACGGCGGTCGGCTTGTACGGCGTCATCTCTTACTCGGTCGGGCGCCGCGTCCGCGAAATCGGCATCAGGATGGCTCTCGGCGCGCAATCGAACGACGTGCTGAAACTGGCGATGCGAGAAGGGGCGGCGCTGATCGCCGCCGGGTTGATGATTGGCCTGGTGGGCGCGTGGGCGGCCACCAGGCTGATCAAGGGACTTTTATATGGAGTGAGCCCGACCGATCCGCTGACTTTCATCGGGATCCCAATCCTGCTGACCTTTGTCGCCTCGATGGCCTGCTACATCCCGGCGCGACGGGCGACGAAGGTGGATCCAATGGTGGCGCTCAGCATCGAATAGATGTCAGATATCAGATGTCAGATGTCAGTGAAGAGGACTCTCGCATCACTCAACTTTCAACTTTCAACTGACATCTGACATCTGGCATCTTCCTCTTACTTTGCCCCGCCGCCGGCGCGGATGAAATTGAGCGGCAAACTGAGCCCTTGCTGGCGCCACTCGCCCGTGATCTCCGTGCCGGCGGCGTTCAGCTTGCCCTCGTAGGACGCGGCGGCCAAATTGATCTCGAAACGCAGCGTCTGCTCCTGACGGCTGATCGTGTCAATCGGTATCCCCATCACCTGTTGATCGGGACAGTCGAATTTGCCGGTCAGCTTGCCGTCCGCCGATTGCGTCAAACGCAGCGCCACACGAAGCTTCGCCGATCCGGTATCAAGCACGCCCTGCCAGACCTGCTCGTTCGCCGCCGCCTGTTCGTTTCTGTTCTGCGCGTTCATCTGCGCAGCGGCGAACGCCTTGAGCATCTCTTCAGTGACGAATGCCGGGCGTCGAATCTGCGCCAGGCAAGATGCGTCAAGCTCTTTCGCCGTTCCTTTCGCCACGAAAGCGGCGATCAGTTCATCTACGCAAGGGAAGGTGTAGAAGTGCCGGGGCTTTCTCCAGTAGTTTGCCCGCCGTCTCGAGATCGGCCATCGGCCTCGGAAAGGCCGCGCGGCATTTCTCATCCGCCGCGCAATCGGCGAACACATGTTCCAGGGCGTTCTGCACGCCTTTCCCGAAGGGCAAAGGCAGCTTCATATCGGGCGGCGCGACGCCCGCCACGGTGGCTGTTCGCACGCGCTGCGGCTTGATCTCACGCTCCACCACGGCCAGGCGGCGCCGTTCGCGGCTGCAATAGAACAGGTAGACCGCGATGGAGATCAGAACCATCGCCAACCCGGGCGGTTTCATTTGTTCGGCCCCCCACCATAACCTGAAGGATTTGAACGCCAGTATTGCCCAGAGATAGAACGCTAATAACAGCCGCATGGCGTCGAAGACCCGCAGGTGATAGCTCAACCATGCCTCCCGCCATCGCCGATAATCATCAACCCGTCGCAGCGGCAGCTTCATCCGCCAACGTACGAACACCTGTTTGAGCATCAACGTACCGGCCTGCATATAGAGGATAAAAACCACCGGCTTGAGCAATCCGGCGTTCGGTCCCACCGGGAGCCAGCCGAGCCACTGAGCCATCAGCCATAGCGGCGTGAGCAGCGTCAAGCCGATGATTACCGCTTCCACAGTCCTATTGCTGTGGTCGCGCAAGCGCCGTGTTTTTTTTGCGTGGTTAAAGCCGGCCGGTCAGGGTTCGATTTTGGGAACGCCGAATCCCAGAACCGGACATTGAGCCGAGGGAACGGCTTTGACATGACTTGGCAACTCTTTTGGCCGCCGCAGTTAATAGGTTCCCATGTGTGGCACATGATTTGGTTAGCCAGGAGGCGGGAAGTCCATTCCAACAGGAGGGGTGATTATGTTGATCAGATTCGCGCTGGTCCTGGTTTTTACTTGCGTTCTGTCGCAGACGACAGTTAGTCCGGCTGTAGCCCGGACCGGAAGTGTTATCCCACAACAGAGCCGCAACTCGATATCGCAGCGGGGCAGTGTATGGGTGTGGAACCGCGACGAGAATGGCGACTCGCTCGAAATGACGGTTCGCGGAGAGGTCGAATTCAACGATGACTATACGGAGGTCAAGCGCGTCGCCGATGGCGGTTCGCTCGAGGTCAGAGAGTCGCGCGGAGGCTCGCGCCGCCGGCTCGAGATCGAAGCGGGGCCGGGCGGAGGCTTGAGCTTCTCCTACTTCGTTAACGGTCAGAACCGGCCATACGACGCCGACGCCAAAGCGTGGGTTGCCAGGGTTCTTGACGAAGCGGTTACAGAAAGCGGTCTCAACGCCGGGCCGAGAGCTCAGAAGATTTTGAAGGGGCGCGGAGCCGACGGGCTGCTCGACGAAATCTCTCGCTTGAAGAGCGACCACGTCAAGAATCTTTATTTTCAAGAGCTGTTCAAGAGCGGAAGGCTCGATGCGCGCGCCGCGACTCGCGTGGCCGGGATAGCGTCGCGCCAGATGTCTTCAGATCATTACAAGGCGCAGGTCCTCGCCGGGTTGCAGGAACAGGCTGTGCGTGATGAAGCGACGCGCGCGGCCCTCCTCGAGGCGGCAGGGACGATTCGCTCGGATCACTACCGCGCGCAGACGCTCTTGGCCGGGTTGAAGTCTGACAAGCTTTCGAGAGAGGCTCTCCTTTTGGCGCTCAAAGGGGTCGGCGGGATCTCTTCGGATCATTACAAAACCCAGGTTCTTCTGAAGGTGGCTGAAAGCGATTTCGATGATAACGCCATCCGCTCCGCATACGTCGAGGCCGCGGCGACCGTCGGCTCCGATCATTACCGCGCGCAGGCGCTCTCGGCCGTTTTAAAGCGGGGCGATATTTCGAAAGAAGCTCTGCGGTCGGTGTTGAAAGCGGCGAGCGGGATCTCTTCGGATCATTACAAGGCCCAGGTTCTTATGGACGTGGCCGGAAGCTCTCTCAATGACGACGCGGCGCGTTCCGCCTACGTGGAGACGGCGGCGACCATCGGCTCCGATCATTACCGCGCGCAGTCGCTGTCGGCGCTCTTGAGCAAAGGCGACAATTCGAAGGAGGCGTTGCTAGTGGCGCTCAAGGCGACCGCCGCCATGTCGTCCGATCATTACAAGGCCCAGACGCTGCTGAAGTTGGCCGGGGAGCGCCCCAACGATGAGACCGTTCGCGCGGCGTTGATTGAGGCCGCCCGCTCGATCAAATCGGATTACGAGCGCGGGCGCGTGTTGAGCGCTATTATCAAGTAAGCTTTGGTACATTAGGTTCAACCACGGGGATCACGGGGATGACTATGGTTATTGCCTTTCCCCGTGATGCCCCGTGATCCCCGTGGTTCGATTTGTCCCAATGTCTGTAGTTCCGATTTAGCGCGACTCAAGAATCATCCGCATCCCGTGTTTGGGTCGAAGCGTGACCAGCGGTCGCATCTCGACCGGATGGCCCGGCGCGAGCCGCATTCTGAAGCGTCGCGCGATTGTCGCCAACACTAGCGCGCCTTCCATCCATGCGAAGCTCTCGCCGATGCACACTCGCGGGCCGCCGCCGAACGGGAAGTATGAAAACTTCGGGCGCGACTCTCTCGCCTCCGGCGTCCAGCGTTCGGGATCGAAGCGGAACGGGTCGGGAAAGAACCTCGCGTCGTGATGCGTCACGTACGGGCTGATCAGCAGGATCGAGCGTGCCGGGATCTTGTGGCCGTTGATTTGATAATCGCAGAGCGCGCGGCGGCCGATGACCCACGCGGGCGGATAAAGCCGCATCGTTTCGGCGAAGACCATCTCGGTGTAACGCAGTCGCGGGAAGTCTTCGGCGGTAGGCAAGGCGCCTTTCAACGCCCCATCAACTTCGGCGTGAAATCGGGCTTCGATTTCAGGATGTTGGGACAGCAAATACCACGTCCATGTCAACGCGTTGGCCGTGGTCTCGTGGCCCGCCAGGAAGATCGTCATCGCTTCGTCGCGCAATTGCTCGTCAGTCATTCCCGAGCCGTCGCCTTCTTCGTCGCGCGCGGCGATCAGCATCGAGAGCAGGTCGCCGCGATCTTCTCCGCTCGCGCGGCGCTCGTTGATGATTCGATAAATCGTCGCGTCGAGGCGTTCGCGCGCCTTCAGGAAGCGTTTGCTCGCGGGCAGCGGTAAGCGCTCGAGCAACTGTCTGAACGGTAACGTCAAAGTGTTGAACAACTCGAAGGTTGTAGTCAGCGCCTTGCCGATTTCGTCGGCCTCGCCTTCCACATTGGCGTCAAAGAGCGTTTTGCCCGCAATCGCCAGCGTCAATCGCATCATCTCGCGCGCGACGTCGCGCGTCTCGCCCGCCAGCCAGCGGTCGCAAGCGCGGTCGGCGTATTCGACCATCGTCGCGGCGTAACCGGCGATGCGCTGGCGATGGAACGCGGGCTGAGCCAACCGTCGCTGGCGCAAGTGAAACTCGCCCTCGCTGGTCAAAAGCCCTTCGCCCAGCAGACGCTTGGCGCGCTGCAAGCCTTCGCCCTTCATAAATTTTCTGTTGTGTGTGACAAACACGTCACGGATGTAATCGGGATTATTGACCAGGAACATCGGCTGCGGGCCGAACTCGAAATAGACCAGGTCGCCGTACCGCTCGGTCAAATGGGTCAGAAATTTTATCGGATCGCGGCGGAATGCGAGAACACTTATGCTGGGGAAAATAGCTTTAGGGCCCGGTGGAAGAACTGTTGTGGTTGGCGTAGCCATACTGATTTACTCTCTCCATCACTCTGCTGCGTGATTAGGATGTGGGAAGTGAAAAACGATCACATCCCAGAAGCCGGCTACAACATCGGGATAGCAATCTCGCCCGCCGGTTTGACGGTCACCGTGTATTTGCCGGAACTGAAACCGTTGAGCGCGCGGTTGTGATGCGCGATGATCTGTTCGGCTTTCAATAGCTCATTGTCAATCGTCGTGTGCGCGTCGCCGGCCAGAGTCACGTCGAAACCGAGCGTGGTCGCGTGGCGGCAGGCGGTGTCAATGCAATATTCGGTCATACACCCGGTCACGATCAGATGCGAAACGCCGGCCTCGTCCAATATCGCCCGCAAAGGCGTTTCGTAAAACGAGCTGCACGATCGCTTCTCGACAATCGGTTCGCCTTCGACCGGCGCGATGCGCTGATGGATCGGCCAGCCGGCGGTATGGGCCTCCAGCGGGTGTCCCTTCCCGCCGTCGTGCCGGAGGTAGATCACCGGGACCCGCGCGGCGCGGGCCTTTGTTAACAGGTCGTTGATGTTCTCCAGAACCTGGTCTTTGTTGTAAGACGGAAAGTGATCAATGATCCCGACCTGAACGTCGATCACCAACAACGCAGTCTTCATCGGATTCTCCTCGTTCAATGTT
>WNFZ01006569.1_pt1 | contig 12407 bp, 4 predicted proteins | sample 5400081 | NCBI WGS metagenome assembly WNFZ01 (sample SAMN13153365, study PRJNA577476) | soil metagenome | isolation source: 80 cm soil or saprolite under grassland replicate 1 | place: USA:California | collected 2016-06-15
GGAGCGCGGCCGGCTTTCGAGCGCGACTTGAGCCCTACCGACAGGCTCAATAACCCGAGGGCCAGCAATGACCAACTCGAAGCCGAGTCGGGCACGGCGTTGATCACCGTGATGGAGCCTGGCGAGGTGCCGAAGCTGAGGGAATTGCCCAATTCATCCGACAGGGAAGTGAAAGGTAAATTGAAATCAATGGTGGTGGTGCCCAGGCCAATCCCGGTGAAACCCAACGTCGCCAGGGTGAAGCTGCTGAGTTGAGTCGAGTTCAGCGTGGCGACGTCCTCAAAGGAAACTTCATCCAGGTGGATCTGGCCGGCCGCGCCGGTATCCGAGAATTGCGCGGATGAACCCAGGCCATTTCCGAAGACGACCGAGTTGGCCGAGACGATGGCCGAGTTGTAAGTCAAATCGATGAAGAAGCCGCCCAGAGAAGGGGAGGCCATGCTGCCCAGGCCACTGATCACCAGGTTGAGATAGGCGATGCCGCTGACGCCGATGGTTTGCGAACTTGGGGTGAGGGAAATGGTGATGGCCAAGGCCTCGGAAGGCCAGCCCGCCATGCACAGCGCCGTCGCGAGGGTGAAAAGCAAACGTTTCATGGTTCGAGTTCGGCTTGCGGAGGGCTCATCTTGACCGGTTGAGAGTGCGGCGTTGGAGTTCGCATGGTTCTTCAGGGGCAAGTTCCGTTGCCGTTGGTATAATGCAGCACCAGCCATCGCGAATCGGCGATATCCACTTTGCCATCACCATTCACATCATACCTCGCGTCGTTGGGCGGTTGGGCACGGAGGTAGGCTTGGAGGATGGCCAGATCATTGGAACCAATGCAGTTGTCGCCATCCAAATCGCCAGTCTTCCAAAACGACACGGTGTTGTCTGTGCTGGTCGACGCCGCGCTGGTGTTGCCCGCCGCGTCCGTGGCCGCGTTGGCCAGCACATCGGCGATCACCGTGCCAGTGTCCGCCATCCCGGTCACAGCCACATTGTAGGTCGCGGCGGGGCCGGCCGGCGTGACCACCACGGTGGTTGCTCCAGCGGTCCCGGTGATCGACACGTCACTCACGCTGAACCCGCTTACCGACTCGCTAAACACGACGGTGAAATTGATCGTCGTTACATTCGTCGCCGGATCCGATTGTCCCGCCGCCTGGTTGATCGTGACCGTTGGCGCCGTCGCATCCTTCGTTGCCGTGTCACTGCCGGCGCTGCTCGTGTTGCCCGCCACGTCGGTCAGTGTCGCCGCCGCCGTCAGGGTGCCTTCATTCAGACCGGACAGATCTTTAGTCAGGGTCAGCGTCCCGCCCCCGGGAATAGGCCCGCTCAATGACACGGTGTGCGCTGCGCCAACGTCGGTCACGCTGCCGCTCACGATGGTCCCGGGTTCGCCCGTAATGTCGATATCCACCGCGGTTTTGTTCGCCGCGTTCACAAACGTCGGCACGATGTTCACCGTGGGCGTTGTCGGATCAACGGCGTCCTTGGTCGCCGAGTCATTCCCTGCGCCGCTCGTGTTGCCCGCCGCGTCGGACAGTGTGGCGGCCGCCGTCACGGTGCCGTCATCCAGGCTCGACAAATCCTTCGTCAAAGTCAGCGTCCCGCCTCCAGGAATGGTCCCGCTCAACGACACGCTGTGCGCCGCGCCAACGTCAGTCACGCTGCCGCTCACGCTCGTGCCAACTTCGCCCGAGATGTCGATGTCGACCGCCGTCTTGTTCGCCGCGTTCACAAACCCCGGCACGATGTTCACCGTCGGCGCGGTGGGGGCCGCTGTCTCGAAGGTCACGGTGTTGTCTGTGCTCGTCGAGGCCTCGCTGGAATTTCCAGCCGTATCCGTCGCCGCGGCCGCATCGATGCTGGCAATGACGGTGCCATCGGTCATGCCGCTGACGGCCACGTTGTAGGTGCTCGGGCCGCCGGTGATCGTCACGGTCTTGGTCCCGCCAGCCGTCCCGGTGATGGTCACGTCGCTTGAGGTAAATCCGCTGACGGATTCACTGAACACAACGGTGAAGTTGATGGGAGAGGCATTGGTTGGGTCGAGTTGGCTGGCTGCCTGGTTGATCGTTACCGTCGGGGCGGTCGTGTCGTAGGTCACGGTGTTGTCGGTGCTGGTGGAGGCGGCGCTGGAGTTGCCCGCGGTATCCGTGGCGGCGCCCGCGCCGATACTGGCAATGACGGTCCCATCGGTCATGCCACTGACGGCCACGTTGTAGGTGCTCGGGCCGCCGGTGATCGTCACGGTCTTGGTCCCGTCAGCCGTCCCGGTGATGGTCACGTCGCTCGAGGTAAGTCCGCTGACTGATTCACTGAACACGACGGTGAAGTTGATGGGAGAGGCATTGGTTGGGTCAAGTTGGCTGGCTGCTTGATTGATCGTCACCGTCGGGGCAGTCGTGTCGTAGGTCACAGTGTTGTCGGTGCTGGTGGAGGCGGCGCTGGAATTGCCCGCGGTATCCGTAGCGGCGCCCGCGCCGATACTGGCAATGACGGTCCCATCGGTCATGCCGCTGACGGCCACGTTATAGGTGCTCGGACCACCCGTCACGGTCACGGTCTTGGTCCCGCCAGCCGTGCCCGTAATGGTCACGTCGCCGGAGGCAAACCCGCTCACGGCCTCGCTGAACACGACGGTGAAATTGATGGGAGAGGCATTGGTTGGGTCGAGTTGGCTGGCTGCTTGATTGATCGTCACCGTCGGGGCAGTCGTGTCGTAGGTCACAGTGTTGTCGGTGCTAGTGGAGGCGGCGCTGGAGTTGCCCGCGGTATCCGTTGCGGCGTTCGCCCCGATGCTGGCAATGACGGTCCCATCGGTCATGCCGCTGACGGCCACGTTGTAGGTGCTTGGGCCACCTGTCACTGTCACGGTCTTGGTCCCGCCCGCGGTACCGCTGATGGTCACGTCGCTGGAGGTAAATCCGCTGACTGACTCGCTGAAGACGACGGTGAAGTTGATGGGAGACGCATTGGTTGGGTCGAGTTGGCTGGATGCCTGATTGATCGTCACTGTCGGCGCCGTTTTGTCGATGGTGTAGACCGGGCCGGTAACACTTCCATTGCCACCGCTGGCAGTGGTCGTTCCTGTGCCCCCAAGGGGATTGGCGTTGGAATCAACGATGGAGTCGTCGTCCACCAAGTTTAAGCCGATGGTGCCACTGCCGGTGCCTGTATTCACGGTGACGGTATAGCTCGTTCCGCTGCCGGTGACGCTGCTGATGGAAGCTCCGGAAACGCCCGTGGTGGCGAGCGCAAAGTCGCCAGAGTCAACACCCAACACGCTCTCGCTGAAGGTGACGGTAAAATCCACGCTGCTCAAGTTCGTCGGCGTCGCGTTGGCGAGCACGATGGAGGCGGTGGGGACCGCAATCTTGTACGTAACGATGGCCGCGGCCCAGAGCGAGTTGGGACTGAGCGTGCCGCTCGCCGAATAGGTGTTAGTTGCATTGACGAGCCTGTAAGTCGGCTGGACGGCGATTGCGGAGGCACCACTGCCGGTGGTCTGCGCCAACGCCGACGGCACATTGGTGAAACTACTGCCGAAAACGCTAAAGGAGACACTGGCGTTCTCGACGCCGAGCGCGCCAATGAGCAGTTCGTCCGGTTGCGTGGTCAGCGACGTTGTGCCCGAATTCGGGGCGCCGCTCGCACTGGCGTTAGTCGCGGTATGGGTCTGGTCGACGCGTGATGCAGTAACCAAGCCGCTCACCGCAAAGGCACTCGCGACTTTGGCAACCAACGGCGCTGAAAAATTGTTTGTAATCCTGTCACTGATTGCCAGAGCGCTTGTGACGAGGGACGAGAAGACGAGGGTTCGCACGCCCGTCGTGGTGGCAGTGGCATTCGTGACATCAATATCTTTCGTGTAAATATTGCCCTTATTGTCGGCGAGGGCGACGATGACATTGGTAGGGTCCATGGCAACAGTTACAATGACCGTGTTACTGACAGCCACGGCGGCAGTGAGAGTTATGATAAGGTTGGTGCCTGCCGACCCGCTGCTGGATGCACTATTGGCCGTGCCGAGGCTTGTCGGCGCGATGCCATCACCAATGATCACACTCAAAGCACTCGAAGCGGCGGATACATTGCCCGCGGCGTCGGTGGCTGTCGCGGTGATGCTGTGGGCGCCGGTTGCGAGCGCGATGACCGTGATGCCGGGCGCGCTGAAGTTTGCGGCGGTGTTGGTGCCGACCGGTGAGCCGTCGCTGTAAATGATAACCGTGCTGCCGGCTTCCGCCGTGCCGGTGAAGGCGGGCGTGTGATTGGTTGTAATATTGTCTGTGCTCGAACCACCCGAGTCGGTGGCCGTGGTCATGTCCAGCCCCGTAGGCGCCGACGGCGTGGTCGTATCAACCACGATGGCCTTGTTTGCGCCAAGCGAACCTGCGGCGCCGGGCGACGCCAGTGTCAAAGTTGCGTTGTTCGCTGCCGCATCTTTAATTGTGCCGCCGTTGAGGGTCAGGGCGGTGGTGGAAGAATAATCCAAATCGGAACTGTCCTGCCCGGCAGCGACGGTGTAGTTGAATGTGAGAGTGGTCGATCCGCTACCGCTGCTATAGCTGGCGACGGCTCCGCCGCCGGCATTGAGGGCGAGCTGAGGCGTGCCGGTCACGGTCACGACCTCGCTGATAGTCACAAGGATTGCTATCGTTGTCCCAATACCGTAAGAGCCGTCGGCCGTCGTAGAGGAAACGCCCGTGACGGTCGGCGCGGTCTTGTCAATCGTATAGATTGCGCCTGTGAAGTCGCCGTTGTTTGCGCCGATACCACCGAGCTTGTTGCCAGATCCGTCTGCAATCGAATCGTTATCTACCAAATTCAATCCAATCGTGCCAGTGCCCGATCCTGCGCCTACTGTGACTGTATAGCTCGCTCCGCTTCCGCTGAAGCCTGTGATCGATGCTCCGGATACACCGCTGGTGGCGAGCGAAAAATCACCGGTGTCCACACCTGTTACAATTCCACTAAATGTGACACTGAAAGTGACGCTGCTGGCGTTGGTTGGATTCGCGCCAGCCCGATTGAGCGAAAGAACGAGCGGGGCTGCCTTGTATGTGACGATGGCGGCAGCCCAATTTACGGCTGTGATCGTGCCATCCGCGGTGTAGGCACCCGTGGCCGAGACGATTTCGTATTCAGTTGATATGGTTATTCCGAGATTTCCAGCCCCACCTGGGTTAGCCTGAACATCGCTAAGCACTGTGTATCCAGTACCCGCCGTGAGGGTGCCGTTCTTGCTCTCAAGTCCAAAGGCACCAATGAGGAGTTCGTTAGCCTGTGTTGTGATCGCAGTCGATCCTGACGATGCGGGGGTAGTACTGCCAGTTGCATTGGTCGTTACGTCAGCCAGTGAAGATGAAACTAGGCCGCTAACGGAGAACGCACTCACTGCTCTCGAGGCAGCAGATGGATGAGTGACTGTAATCGTGTTGCCAGACACCAAGGCGTTGGTCACAGGTGCGGAGAAAACGACAGTTCTAACACCCGTTCCACTTCCAGTCGTGCCGTTCATGACGTCGGCGTCCTTCGTGTACGTATTGCCTTTCGTGTCTGCCACACTCACTGTCCCGCTCACTGGATCCATCGCGAAAGTGAGGATCACTGCATTGCCGAGGGCCACACCGCTCGCAGGAACGGTCACGGCGAGGGTCGTGCCAGATGCCGTGGCGTTAGTTGAGCCAATGCTGGTTGGAGTGCCGACCGAATCCGTGTATCTCGCCCGCGCGACCAGGCCGGAGGTCTCGCCCCAAGCCGTGAGTTCGAGCGAAGCGCCTAATTCATCCTGGTCGGCGGGGACGTGCCAGGATGTTTGAAATTTGCCAGCGGCGTCCGCGGTCACTTGCCAGGGTTGATGCGCCGGGCTGGTTTCATCATCATCGGACTTGTCATCGGCGTGCAGGACCTGGAGTTGGACGACTTCCCTCGGCCGGAATCCAGTGCCGATAATCTGCGCGTCCGATCCCGGCGCGTAATCGTCCCGGTCGGTTCTGACTTGGGCGGCGTTAAACAGGGCGCCTTGGTCGAACAACTCGCCGTGGCTGTTTTCGCCGCCGGCGACCAGGATTTTGCGGTCACGCGGCAGATCGGTGGCGGTCGCGCCGGTGCGGGCCAGTTCGGATTCGGGCAGGAGCTCGACGGTGTTGGAAAGCAGGTCGAGCACGCTGGCGCCCGAGGAGCCAATGACCAGCGCCCTGGTGTTGGCCAGTTCCACCGCCGTCCACTGCGGCGCGGGTAAACTCGACACCGGACTGACCGTGCCATCGGAAGGATTATATTTTTCCACCGTGTTCGCGTCGTCGCCGCCGACCAGGTAGACATTGCGGTCCGGGCCGATCAGGGCGCTGTGGCCATAGCGCACGGCCAGCAGTTGGATCCCGGCGTAGGATTGGGCGGCGTTGTTGGGATTGATGAATTCGGCCGTGGCGTTGCCGCCGCCGGCCAGAAACACGCTGCCGTCGCTGAACAGCGTCGAGCTGTGGCCGGTGCGGGGTTCGCTGAGGGCGACGGTGGCTGGTCCCAGCGTGTTGTTCGGATCATAGATCTCGGCGGTGGCATCGGCGTTGCCGCCGGCGAAGAAAATGCGTCCATCATTCAGGACGGTCGCCGTATGCATGCTGCGCGCGGCCGTCAGCCTGTCTGCGCCCACGATCATGCCGGTCGCCGGATCGAAGATTTCGATGGAAGACGATTTGACGACGCGCGAAATGGTGCCGCCCGCGATCTTGACGCGTTTCGAAGGGGTCTTGGCGGCGAGCTCCGAGCTTGAGCCATCTGCGACTACGCCGCCGGCGATAATGACGCGGGAAGTGTTGTCCGCGAGAGTGACGAGAGTCGCCGTGTGACCGACGCGCGGAGTGCTCAACCGGGACGGCGCTGCAGCATCGCCTGCGAAGGCGAATTGTCGGCTCGCGGGATCGTAGAACTCGATCGAGTCGAGCAGGGCGTTGGTCGCGATGCCTCCGATGATGAGCACGCGGCCATCGGGCAAGAGAGTGGCGGTGTGACCCTGTCGAGGCACCTGCATGGGTCCGGTGGGTTCGATTTGTTTGGAATTGGCGGCCCAGGCTTTGTTGCCGCTGAGCAGGAGGTCAAACCCGAAAGGAATGCTCAACACCAGAAGGCACAGCACTAGATTAATCCAAAAGCTGGAACGGTTGATTGCAGGACCCGCGTCTGAATGTTTCGGATTCATCATAATTTAAGGCTAACCGCTTTCCGCTCGCGCCGCGCGGTGAGGGAGAGGTATGTAGTTCCGCCTTCATGCGGAACGGGCCGGCTAAAGCCGGGACTACAAACCGGGATTCATGGAACGGCTCATCGCACCCGCCGACAACGCGGTGCACTTCTCGTCGCAGGGGATTGTGCAAGGGGAAGGCCAAAAGGTGGCAGGTGGGGCAGGAGGGAGAGCGACCGATTATAACCTGTTGGAGTAGTGGATCTTAAAACACAATTTCGGGAGAATTATTTTTAATCCCGCACACCACCGACTCAAGGAACTGTAAGGGCTTCCGACATCTGGAACGCGATTCAGCTAGGATTGTGACGTAAGTGGCTAATATGTAAGTATATGAATCATTCTTCGTTCTTGCGTAAATGATTCCGACACTATTGTGCCGGTTGCTTTGAGGGGGCGGATGGAATTTGAGATTTGAGATTTGAAATTGGCTGCGCACCTGGGCGGAACGGGAGAAGAGCGGCTGTGGCCGAAGGAGCAGGCGCTGAGCGTTTGTGGGAACGGAGGCGGGGATGGAATTTCAAATTTGAGATTTGAGATTTGAAATTTGAAATTGACGGAGCGCGCGTTTGCGCCAAATTCAAAAAAAAGAGCAGGCCGGCTGGCCTGCTCGTTTCATGCACCACGGAGAACTGGAGATGCGATCTAAATCGGAAGAAAGGGTGAGGAGCGCGGACAGCTATGTCCGCGCGGACATGGCTATCGGCGTTCTCGGTTGAAGGGAAGTCGACACGGTTTATCGATCGCGCATTGGTACCCGGAACCGCTTAGACTGGTAACTATAGGAGGCAAGAGACGGTTCTGGTGAGAGGTTGAACCGCTAATCTCCGCTAATCTTCGCTAATGAGACAAAGAGTATTCATTGCTTCGGGATGTGAGCGACGCCACTTCCATAATGGTCGTTCCATTACGGCTTGTGAGCGCAGGTTTCAGCGTCCTTGTCCAATTAGCGGGGATTAGCGTAGATTAGCGGTTTCTGCAAATCTACAGTTACGACTGACAAGTCGGTTCAGCTACGGTTCGAGCGACTTCGGCTCGCGCTCGGGGCGCTGGATGCCCAGCTTGTCCATTAATTCGTAAAGGGTCGGCCGGCTGATTCCCAACTCGACAGCGGCCGGAGCAATTTTCCAGGAATGCCGGCGCAGGGCGTCCTGGATCAGTTCATGTTCAACCGATTGGCGGGCTTGTTTAAGACGGGTCGCGCGCGTTCCGGAATTGGGTTCGGCCAATTCCAGGTCGAGTGCGGTCAGCCGATGACCTTCAGCCATGATCACGGCGCGTTTGACGCGATTATCCAACTCGCGGACATTGCCCGGCCAGAGGTGACGGCCCAGCGCCTTGATGGCTTCCTGGTCGAAAGTCAGCGCCTGCTTGCCGGCCTGGGCGGCGCAGCGGCGCAGGAATTCCTGGGCCAGGAGGCGAATGTCGCTCTCCCGCTCGCGCAAAGGCGGCAACTGGATCACGACCACGGCCAGGCGATAATACAAATCCTCCCGGAACCGCGCTTCGTGCAAGCCCTTCTTCAGATCGGAATTGGTGGCGGCGATGACGCGCGCATCCACCGCGATTTCTTGTCGGCCGCCGACCCGTTCGATGCGCTGTTCCTGGAGGAATCGGAGCAGCTTGACCTGCAGGGGCAAGGGGATCTCGCCGATTTCATCGAGGAAAAGCGTTCCGCCGTTGGCCTTCTCGATGCGTCCATGGCGCTGGACATGAGCGCCGGTGAAGGCGCCCTTTTCATGCCCGAACAATTCGCTCTCCAGGAGTGTCTCCGGGATGGCGCTGCAATTGATGGCGACGAACGGCCCGTCTTTGCGGGCGCTGCGCCGGTGGATGGCCATGGCGGCCATCTCTTTGCCGGTCCCGCTTTCGCCCAGGATGAGCACGGGCGCATCCGTGGTGGCCACCTTGCGGATGGCACTGAATACGCCTTGCATGGGCGGACTGGCGCCGAGCATGCCCTCGAAACATTCACCGCCACGATGTTGCTGGAGTTCGCGATAATCGTGTTCGAGCCCGGCGACGTGAAACGTGCGCTTGAGGATGATCTTCAGTTCTCCGACCTCCGCGGGCTTGGCCAAAAAATCATAGGCGCCCGCCCCGATCGCCTGCAGGGCATTGCTTTTCTCCCCCTGGCCGGAAAGGATGATGAACTTGGCCAGACGATTCCGGGCGAGCATCTCGGACAAGGCGGCGAATCCTTCCTCCGGATCGGCCGGGCGGGGCGGGAGGCCTAGATCCAGCAGCACGACCGGGGGCCAATGTTCGCAGAACAGCTCCAGCGCACTGGCGCGATCCTCGGCCAGAAGCACGTCATAGTCCCGATCCAGCGCCCACTTCATCTGGGTGCGAATTTCTTCGTCGTCATCAACGATGAGCAGTTTGGGTTTCATGGGCAGCTTCAACGGTTTATTAACGGCGCCTTGGGACCAGGAACCGTTTAGACTGGTAACTGGTAACTGGAGATTGAAAACGGAAATTCGCTCGGGATGGGCTTCAGAAAATCCCCAGTTGCCAGTGACAAGTCGGTTCATGGAAAGGGAACACCTCAAAAATTTGACGCGAGTTGGGGCCATGAACCGGAGCGCGAGCCGTCCCGGCTCGCAGCGCTTGGCCCACAGCCGAGGGCCCGAAGCGTTCCATCGCGCCGGTCCTGGTCACGCGCTGCGCCCGGGGACCGGGCGCGCTCGTGTGCCCGGCAGGCGCTGGGTCTATCGGGATGAAAGGTTCCCGACGGGGGCTTGTGACGCCAACCGTAGCCGAACCGCCAGGTCGTCTCCGCAAGGAGCCGGCGCGAAAGGGTGGAAGGCAAACGCTCGACTGAAGGAACACAAATGGGCAGTGAGGCAGGATGTCAGGGGCGAGCAGGCTAGCACACGCGAAGCCCAAGAGTCACTGATGGCATTCTGTAGAGCCCAGAGGCCCGAGCGGAAAGACCGAGCACTGACCCGGGGAGATCCTGGCGCTGAGAGGCGACAGGAAGTCAGCAGAGGCCGTAGTAGCGTATGAGGAAGACACGAACAAAAAGGTCTTCCGAGCGAAGGGCCGAAGAACGAAAGAGCAAAACTCAATGAGAACCTGAAAGAGATTTCGCAAGCCGTCCGAAACGGCGGGACCTGACAACTGCGGTCAGCACCCCGGTCCGGCGCACCAAAGCCCAAGCGGAGAAGCCGCCCCAAGCCGAGGGAGTGGACGACAAGAAAGCTCTGACGCGGGACTCACCACAGAAAGCAATGCACGAAGAACTGATGGAACGGGCCAAACTGCTGGCTGGGACGTACGTGCCCAGCCCGGTGCGGCGGGTGGAAATACCCAAACCCGACGGAGGAATCAGACTGTTGGGCATACCGACGGTGCTCGACCGATGGATACAGCAAATGCTTTTGCAGATGCTTCAAGCCATCTTCGACCCCACCTTCAGTGCCCACAGCCACGGGTTCCGCCCGGGTAGAAGTGCCCACGACGCGGTGCGCGCAGCGCAGACCTACGTCCAAGCGGGCAAGGATTGGGTGGTAGATATGGATGTCACCAAATTCTTGGATCCATATTCATACTACACTTTAGTTGCTGAAGGTTGGTCAAATAGCCGCGGCTGGTTGTCCAAAACGTGGATGCGCAACCCTTTGCGTTTGCCACTACTGACGTGAACGACTGGGAGTTCTCCGTGCTTTACACGTTGCATGATGGTTTGCCGTGAGACTCCCAGAATGCGCATGGCTTGAAAGACCGTCACGTAGCCTGATGGCACTTCAGGGACGATCAGATTTTTCAGTTCTTGGGTCATTCGAATGCGCCAGGGAGCGCCAGGAGTGACCTGCTCGCCGCCGATAAACCCGTCATTGAGCCATCGCAGGAGAGTGGAAGCAGCAACACCCAGTTCATTGGCGGCCGCGTCCACAGTGAGCAACGGACCTTCCGGAGGCGTAGCCGGCGCTTGATGGCATGGGATTTTCCAGTGAGTGCGCAGACTGGCCACGCGGTTGGCGGTGAAGTTTTCACCGCGGGCAGTCTTCCTTCCTTGGCGGTTGAGCACGCCGGCAATCACCGTGTCGGAGTGGTGCACCGCCAAACGGCGCATCAGGTCGATAGTGTCCTCGTCGGTGCGGGTTGGCGACGTCCTGGGGCCTTTCCAGACCACGTCCAGTTCCGTCACGGCGCTGGTCTTCCAGCGAAGCACCAAATGGGCTTTGCCCTGGTCGGTCAGGACATTGATCTTCACTTCCTCCAGCAAGGTGCGGAGGAGATCCTTGCGATCCCGATCCGTGGTGGTCGGCGCGTTCCAAACGCGTTTCAAATCGCTTCCCAGCGCGCGAATCTGCTCTCGCTGCGTGTCGGTGAGTTGCAGCCGTTGTTCCTGCTCCTTGCGTGCCAGTTCGGTTTCGGCGGCTTTCTGGTCCTGAAGCTTATTTTCCCACTCGGTCTCCAGGGTGCGAGCAACCAGCCGATTTTCGGGCTCAACACTGCGATATCGCCGTTCGGCCAGAGTGGTTTCGTAGCACGCACGCTCGACCTGGAGCCGAAACTGTTTGAGCGCCGTCTGGTGCTCAGTGTCGCCCAGGGTGAGGGCGGCCATCGCCGCCTCAACTCCCGCAGGACAGATGGCGTCCAGAAACGTCTGGGCGACCGCTTGGTCGACGCGAACGCCTCCCAGCCGCAGGCACCAAATGCCCCGCCCATTGAACGCCTGGCTATTGGCGCAATAGTACCCGGGGGTGGAGTTTTTCCCTTGGTAATAGACTCGCAGGTGACGACCACAGCGACCGCAGGTCGCCAATCCTTGCAGCAGCGCCGAACCCTCACGAACAGCGCCGGCGACTTCTTGAGGACCGGGACGACAGTTGCTGGCCAAACGTGCCTGGTTCATTTCAAAGGTGGCCCAGTCGATGAACCCCGGGTGATGATTGGGGATTAAGACCGCCCATTGTTCACGCGGCAGAAGCCGTACTCGTTTGCGCACGCGCCCAGTTTCATCGACGTAGCGTTCGCAGCGGCTTTTACCATAGGCATAGGCTCCTGCATAGACCGGGTTGCTCAAGACCGCGTGAATGGCGGTGTAGGTTGGCTTGACCCACAGAATCTGTCCGTTGGGCTTCTCGTGGGGAAACAACAACCCTTCGGATTGAAACCACAGCCACACCTGGCGAGCCGTCCCCACTTCGGCAAACTTCTCGAAGATGGA
>WNFZ01004849.1_pt1 | contig 12404 bp, 12 predicted proteins | sample 5400081 | NCBI WGS metagenome assembly WNFZ01 (sample SAMN13153365, study PRJNA577476) | soil metagenome | isolation source: 80 cm soil or saprolite under grassland replicate 1 | place: USA:California | collected 2016-06-15
TACTGGCCAGCCGACGCACGGCCTCCGAGTCAGTCTGAGCACCGGGGGGCACGAACAAGCTCGCCTCGATGAGACGCTCGCTCACCGGATCTCCGTGCGCGACCGCGCCGGCAGGGAGCAAGAGCCCGGTCGCACAAACGAACAAGGTCACGGGGACCCGAGCCAAGACCATCCCGCCGATCGTATTGAATGGGTTTTGTGGCGACCGGAGGTCCGTCGAGCCTGCCGATCCGGCGCAACACGGTCATCCTCGCCGCCACGCTGGCGGTCAACAGCGTCGTCCTCCAGCTCGTTGCGGCCGTATCGTCGCTCACGTTCGTCCTGGTGACGGGAGTGAAAGGCTTGCTCGGGCTCGGGCCTGCGATCTTCCTCACCGCCTCCGGGCTTACGGCTGTGCCCGCCGGACGGATGATGGATCGCTTCGGCCGCATCCCGGTGGTCTCGGGTGGATTCGCCCTCGGCGCCGCCGGCTGCGGGGTGACCGCGCTTGCAACTCGCACGAGCTCCACTCTGCTGCTGATCGCCGGCTTCAGCCTGATCGGCGCAGCCGGCGCCATCGCCCTGCTCATCCGCACCGCGGCCGGGGACATGTATCCGCCCGAGCGGCGCGCACGCGGAATTTCCTACGTGCTGTTCGGCTCCGTTTTCGGAGCGATCCTCGGACCGACGGTCTTCGGCCCGCTCTTCGCCGGGAAAGACGTCGAAGCCGACTCGCTAACAGTGCCCTGGCTCGCCGCGGGAGCGATCAGCCTCATCGCGCTTGCGCTCGTGCAGTTCGTCCGTCCGGACACCAAGCAGATCGCGGAGATGATCGGCGCGCATACCGATGCTCCCACTGCCGCAGCCGCGCCGCTCGGCGAGCTCGTTCGGCGACCGGGGGTGCTTCCCGCGATGCTGGCAGCGCTCGCCAGCTTCGGCGTGATGGTCTCGGTCATGAACCTGACGGGCTACGTCGTCGTCGAGCACCATCACCACGCGCAGCACTCGGTCTTTCTCATCATCGGCGCGCATGTCCTCGGCATGTATGCGCTCGTGCTCGTGATCGGGGCGCTCATCGACCGCGTCGGGAGAGCGCCTGCGCTCGAGTTCGGCCTGGTCGTGATGGCCCTCTCGACGATCGGGATGCTGTGGGCCGAGAGCGTGTTCGCGACCGCCGTCCTGCTCCTCGGGCTGGGGATAGGCTGGAATGTCTCCTTCGTGGCCGCGACAGCTCAGCTCGCCGACCGGACGAGCCCCGCAGAGCGAGGCAAGCTGCTCGGCTTCAATGACCTGCTCGGCGCCTTCCTCGGCGCTGGGCTCGCCCTGCTGGGCGGCTACGCGCTGGACGCGATCGGGTTGGCGGCGCTGGCGATCGGTGCGACCGTGATCGTCGCCGCTCCGATCCTCCTGATCGCACGGCCGAGCAAGGGCGCGCCGCCTGCGCCCGAGGCTGCTTCGTGATCCGGCGGGGGCTGACCGTGGTCGGAGGCGGCGCTCTCGTGCTGCTGTCGGGCTGCGGAGGGACGACGGCGCAAACCCAGGCGGTGCAGGCGCACCAGCGCTTCCACTCGCGGCCGGACCTGAAGCCACCGCTGATCGAGATCCTCAAGCACACGCGCTTCACGTCGCCGGGCTACATCTTCATCGCCCCCAAGAAGGAGGTCGCGCAAGCCGGCCCGCTGATCTTCGACAACCGCGGTCGGCTCGTCTGGTTCGCACCCCTTGAAACACGGCCCGCCACCGACTTCCGCGTGCAGCGCTACCGCGGCCGGCCCGTGCTGACCTGGTGGCGCGGCAGGTCGGAGGGGGGCGAGGAGCATGCGCACTGGAACATCTACGACTCGTCCTACCGGCTCATCACGAAGCTGCAGCCGAAGAACGATCTGCCTGCGGACATCCACGAGTTCACCATCACCGGTCGCAACACCGCCCTCTTCACGATCTACCACAAGCTCACGGTCAGGACCAGGCCCGTCCTGGAAGGAGTGATCCAGGAGGTCGACATCAGGACGGGGCGGCTCCTGTTCGAGTGGCACAGCATCGATCACGTTGCACTCGCGGAGTCGTACTACAAGCTGCCGAAGAATCCGGCGTTCAGCTTCGACTACTTCCACATCAATTCGATCGACGTCGATCACGACGGAAACCTGCTTGTCTCGGCGCGCAACACGCACACCGTCTACAAGCTCAACCGTCGAACGGGGAAGATCCTGTGGCGCCTCGGCGGGAAGCGAAGCGACTTCACATTCGGTCCGCCGGTGCGCTTCGCCTGGCAGCATGACGCCCGACGCCAACCGGACGGAACACTCACGCTGTTCGACAACAGCGCCGCGCCGAAGATTCGGAGGCAGTCGCGCGGGCTGATCCTGCGACTCGACATGTACCGGATGCGTGCCACGCTCGTCCACACCTATGTCCACGAGCCGCCGTTGCTCTCCGTCGACCAGGCAAACATGCAGCGGCTACCGAACAGCCACTTCCTGATCGGGTGGGGTCATCAGCCCTACGTCACGGAGCTCGGGCCGCACGGGCGAACGCTTTTCGACGCGCGGTTCGGACGCTCCGGCGTGGATTCGTACCGGGCCTACCGCTTTCAGTGGACCGGCCACCCACGGAATCCCCCCGCGGTCGCGGTCGACCGGGAGAAGGTGTACGTCAGCTGGAACGGTGCCACAGAGGTGAGGAAGTGGCAGCTGCTCGCGGGGCCCCACAAGAAGGCGCTCCGGCCGGTCCGGACCGTGCTCAAGAAGGGGTTCGAGACTGTGATTCCGCTCTCGGGCGACGAGCAATGGGTCGCCGTGCGGGCACTCGATCGGCGTGACAGGTCCTTGGCACGCTCGGCCGCTGTACCGCGAGACTGAGGAGAGCGTCTTCACTCGGCCGACGTTTATGCTCTCCCGCGTGAAACGTGCCGTTCTCGCTTTCCTTGCGCTGACACTTCTCGTCGCCGGCTGCGACGACGACAAGAAGAAGAGCGCCGCGAAGAAGCCGAAGGGGCCTCAGCCGCCGACGCAGCACTTCACTTCTCGACCCGACCTCAAGCCGCCTCCGGTAGACGTCCTTACGTTCGGCAGCACGACACCGGGCTACATCTTCTTTGCCCCCAAGATGAAGGTCGTCCAGGCGGGCCCGCTGATCCTCGACAACGAGGGGCAGGTCGTCTGGTTCCATCCGCTCAAGACGCACGGCGTGTCGGACTTCCGCGTGCAGCAATATCACGGCGAACCCGTTCTCACCTGGTGGCGCGGCCGCGCGCCGATGGGCGTCGGGGACGGCTACTACGTGATCTCGGATCAGTCGTACCGCGAAATCGGCCGCGTGTACGCGGGCCATGGGTACGCGGGCGACATCCACGAGTTTGTGATCACGGAGAAGAACACGGCCCTCGTCCCGGTGTACCACCAGCTGAAGGTCGACCTGACGCCGTACGGCGGGCCCAAGCAGGGCCGGATCTTCGACGGGATCGTGCAGGAGATCGACATTCCGACCGGCCGCGTGCTCTTCGAGTGGCACAGCTATCCGGAGGTCGGGCTCAAGGAGTCGTACGCGCCGCCTCCGAAGGCAGAGGCCGGGAAGAAGGCTGCCCCTTGGGACTACTTCCACCTCAACTCGATCGACGTCGACGCGGACGGCAACTACATCCTCTCGGCTCGCAACGCCGACGCGGTGTACAAGCTCAACCGCGACACCGGGAAGATCATGTGGCGCCTCGGTGGCAAGCAGAGTGACTTCAAGATGGGCCCCGGCACGACGTTCGCGTGGCAACACGATGCACGCCCTCACGCCGACGGGACGATCACGGTCTTCGACAACGGCGCGGCGCCGCCCGTCGAGAAGTTCTCGCGCGTGCTCGTGATCCGCGCCGACACGGACAGCAAGACCGCGACCCTCGTCCGCAGCTACAGGCATCCGCAAGGCCTGTTGGCGCCGTTCGAGGGGAACGCGCAATTCCTCCCGAACGGAAACGTCTTCGTCGGCTGGGGAGCGATTCCGTACTTCACGGAGTTCGACGCAAGCGGCCGCGTCGTACTCGACGTGCGCTTCGGAAAGGGAACCGCAAAGATCACGGGCCCGGATCAGGACGCCGACAGCTACCGCGCCTACCGCTTCGACTGGGAGGGGCACCCGAGCGATCGCCCAACCGTGGTGATCAACGGGGGCACCCTCTACGTCAGCTGGAACGGCGCGACCGAAGTCGCGCGCTGGCAGGTCCTCGCCGGCCGCGATGTTGGGCATCTGAGCGCGGTGAAGAGCGCAGCCAAGACCGGGTTCGAAACCGCGATTCCCGTCCAGACCACCGAGGATTTCGTCGCGGTGCGAGCGCTCGACCGGGACGGCGCCGTGCTCGGAACCTCGCGGCTCGTAGAGAAGAAGTCCTAGCTCGGGCGGAGGCGCAGCCGGACCAGCGCTCGATTCCGTTCCTCGAGCTGGTCTTCGAGCCAGGCCACCTTCGTCCGGAGCGCGCCCGCTGCGCTCCTGCTCCTAGGGACCGAGCCGGAAAGGTGGGTACTGGTCGGTCACCAGGATGAAGGCGTAGCCGACCACGCGATTGGTCCAGCGGAACACCCCGAGCACGAAGTCGAAGAGCCCCCGCGGATAGCGGCCCGTGAAGAGGATCGCGAACCAAGCGATGATCACCGCCACGAGCGCCGCCAGCCAGAGGAACACGAGCAGGATGTAGTGAGGGATCGCAAGCAGCCATTTCACTAGCGGAAGCCAGCGGTTGAGCCCCTGCTTCGCGTCCGGATAGGGGAAGTCGAGCGCGACCGACTGACGCTCCTCGGTGGACGGATAGCGGTCGTCCATCAACGCGAGATAGACGCCGATCCTGTTCGAGAGCCTGAGCAACTCGAGATTCCAGTCGAACCACCAGCGCGGGTACTTCTGCCGGAACAGGATCATCAAGAGCGGCGCAAGGAACAACAGTCCTCCGGTCCCGCCAGCGAAGGTCGCGCTGTCCCGTCCTGCTGCGAACGAGCCTTCGTGGCCGCCGAGGCTAGCCGCAACGATCACGATCGGGATCGCGACGATCAGCCTGAATGCGGTGGTCAGGCGGTTGAGCGCGCGATCCGGATACTCGACCGAGAACTCCACCGGATAGGGCCGCTCACCTGCTGTCTGGCTGCCGGACTCCATAGCTGTCGAACCTCCCTTCGCTCGAGGACCGAGCGGTCCTGGTCTTACCGGCCTGGTCGGCCTGGTCTTACCGGCCTGGTCTTACCGGCGCCGGAAGCGGCGCCGCGCGGGCTCCTCGACGAGGACCGGCTCTTCCGTTTCCTCGTCGGGCTCGCCGACGTCGGCCACCTCCTCGGCCTCCGCGGCAATCGGTGTATCGAAGCCGTCTTCCCACGGATCCGTCACCGCAGATCGCTCGTCCGTCGGCAAGACACGGACGTGGCGTGGCAGACCAGGTTCATCGGACCCCCGGCCGACCGGCTCGTCCTCGTCACCGCGCCGGCGCCACCAGCGCCGGCGGCCATCGGGCTCGGCCTCCGCTGCGGACTCCTCGGGCACTTCCGCCGCGGGCGGAAGGTCAGGCTCGGGTTCCTGCGGCTCCGGCTCAGGCCGGGAGTCCGCGCTGGGCTCTGGTTCTGGTTCTAGCTCTGTCTCCGCTTTGGCGGCGTCCTGCTCGGGCTTCGGCTCGGCCACCTCGGCGTCGTCCGTATCGGGCGGCGGAGCGCCGATGATCGTCATCGCATCCGACGGCTCTTGCGCCTCCTCGAAGGCGGTCCAACCGAATGAGTCCCGCTCCTCGGTGTCCTCCGCCCGCTGGGCATCGACGACAGGATGCACGGGCGTAGCCGCGGCGGACCGGGCGAGGGGCAGCGGCTCGCGTCCGGCCAGCCACTCGATCACGCAGACGATCGCGAAGGCCCCCGCCATGGCGAGCAGGATCGCCCACCACGAGAGCTTCGCGACGCCGAGCGCGACTGCCACGGCGACGAGGAAGCCGACCTCGCCCGCAATCCGCCAGACCGCCGGCGAAATCCCTTCACGGGGCGCGCGCAAGCCGTAGCCGTATGAGGGGGGCGCACTCCAGGACTGCTGCGTCCAACCCGCGCTCCGGAGGGCGCGAAGATCAGCACGAAGCGCTGACGCGTTGCGATGAAACGAGTCGACCGCCTCGAGCGTCCGGAGGGCGGCGTCGATCTGGGCCGCATGGCGGTAGAAGGAGTCGAACGCGGCTTTGACGCTTTCCTGCTCGTAGCCCTGCTCGGCCACCGGCAAGTCCTCGACCCGCGGTAAAGGCTCGCGCGAGGAAGATTGCGGGGTCGGCCAGGCTTCCTGTTCCATCGCTAGAAGTATGGCGTTACCCAGCCGCTTCGGCACGTCTCAGGCCCCGAATCGCCCAGGCAGAGAAGCCGAGGACCAGGCCGGCGACGATCGCGAACGCAGCGAGGGTGAGTTCGGGGCGGCCGGAAATCAGCCCCCGCCCGGCTTCGAGCAGCGCGGTGATCGGGTTGACGGAGGCCACCCCGTGGATCCAGCCCTCGAGCAGGTCGAGCGGCACGTACACGGGCGCGAAGAACAGGATCAGGAACACGGGCATCTGCATCACCGGGGCCGCCTGCTGCGATCGAAGCCGCATCGCCACACCCGTCGCCCAGAGCGTCCCGGCGACGTTCAGCAGCATTGCGAGCACATAGAGGCCGAAGAGGTCGACCCCATCGCCCCCGACGTCCATATGCGCAAGCAGCGCGACCACGGTCACGAGTGATGCAACCGCCAGCCACCGGATCAGCGTCGAGATCGCGTAGCCCAGGACGATGCCGCTCCGACTGGGCGCCGCGAGCATGAGCCGGCGCATGAATCCCGTCTCGAAGTCGCGCGCCATCCCGAAGCCGGTGAAGACACCGGTGAACGCGGCCGACTGCAGCAAGACGAAGACGAACTGGAAGGCCGTGTATCCGTTCGGGAAGTCGAACCCCGGCACGCTCGCGATGGCCGATAGGCCACCGACAAAGGCGGTGAAGAAGAACAGCGGGAAGATCAACGAGGGCAGGAAGATCGCCGGGTTCTTGAAGACGTTGTGCAGCGAGCGCCACGCGACTGCGCGGGCGACGGTGATGGTGTCCCTCATGTGCGCTCCATCCTCCCCACGAGCGCGTGCGCAGCGAGCGCGAAACCGACGAGGCTGAGGCCGCCCCCGACTGCGAAGCCAAGCCCGATCGCCTCCCAGTTCCAGCCTTCGACCACGAGCGCGCGCACCGACTCGATCAGATAAGAGACCGGATTCGCGGTCGCGGCCCAGCGGAACCAGTCCGTCTCGATCAAATTTCGCGGGATGTTCATCGACGAGATGAACAGGAAGACGAAGAAGACCGGAAAGAGGCTCTGCACCGCCTCGGTCGATCCGCTGCGCAGTGCCGCCCAGCTCCCCATCGCCGCGAACCCGAGCGCGATCACGAGCTCGAGTGCAAGCAGCAGCGCGGCGCCGCCGATCCCGCTCTCCAGCCGCACCCCAAACGCAAGGCCGACGGCGAGGTAGAACACCGCCTGCACCAGGGCGATGGTCACGAGCCCGCCCAGCTGGCCCACGAGCAGCGTGATCCCTCGCACGGGCGTGAGCGCAAGCCGGTTGAGAAATCCCGTCTGGATGTCCCGTGCAAACTCGACGTTGGCGTTGATCGTCGCCAGCAGCGCGCCCTGAACGAACGGAACGGCGAGTGCAAACGCGAGGAACGAGTCCGTGGGGAAGCCGGGCAGCCGCGTCTCCGCCTTCAGCCCGCCCGAATTGACCGCGAGCAGCAGCATCGGGAAGACGAGCGGGAAGACGACGTTGGCCGGCTGGCGCGCTGTCCGGACGACTGCGCGCTTGGCGAGCGTCCCGATCTGGAGGACAGCGATGCTCACTTCAGACGGGCGCGGGCTTGCGAGCCTCGTCTGGCTCCTGCTCCTCCTCTTCGCCGGCACCCTCCAGGTGGCGGCCCGTCTTCGCGAGGAACACGTCGTCGAGCGTCGGCTCGTGGATCTGCAGGTGGGCAATGTGCACACCCTCTGCGTCCAGGGCGCGGACGATCTGGGCGAGGTCGCCGTTCGCCGACGCCAGCTGAACCGCCACGCTGTCCGATCCGAAGCCGGTCGTGGGTTCGCCAAAGCGTTCCAGCACGGCAGCGACGGCGTCGCGCTGCTCGAGATCGGAAGGAACTGCCTCGACCGTCGACGAGGCGATCTCGGCCTTGAGCTGCTCGGTCGTCCCTTCGGCCACGATGCGGCCGTGGTCGATGATTCCGATGCGATCGGCGAGAACGTCGGCCTCCTCGAGGTACTGGGTTGTGAGGAAAACCGTGACGCCTTCGTCCTTCGCAAGCCGACCGACCTCACTCCAGAGCGCGGTGCGGCTCTGAATGTCGAGCCCGGTAGTCGGCTCATCGAGGAAGAGGATGCGCGGCCGGTGAACGAGGGCGAGCGCCAGGTCGAGCCGCCGCTTCATGCCGCCTGAATAGCCCTTCACTTTGCGGTCGGCGGCCTCCGTGAGGCCGACGCGGCTGAGCAGCTCGGCGCTGCGGCGCCGGCGCTCCTCGCCCGTGATGCCGTGCATCGCGGTCTGCAGCCTCAGGTGCTCTCGCCCGGTGAGGAAAGGATCCAGTGCGGCCTCCTGCAGAGCCGCGCCGATCGCCTTGCGTACCTGTGGGCCCTCCTTGACCACGTCGAACCCTGCGACCCGCGCCGTGCCCGCGGTGGGCGGGAGCAGTGTCGTCAGCATGTGCACCGTCGTCGACTTACCGGCTCCGTTCGGCCCGAGGAACCCGTAGATCTCACCCGGGTCGACGTGGAGATCGATGCCGTCGACGGCACGCGGGCCCTTCTTGAACTCGCGGACGAGGCCCCGCGCCTCGATGCTGTTGTCGCGGGAGCGTTCCACCCCCGCAGGCTACCGAGCGGGTTCTAGCTCCCGGCGGAGAACAGCGGCAAGCGCGGTGAGCGCAATGCGGGTCTCTGCAAGCTCCGGCTCGCGCGTCGTCAACCGTTGCAAGCCGAGACCCGGCAGGAGGAAGACGCGCGCGAGACGCCGAGATCCCTGGAGCAGCAGCCAGAGCTCCATGGTCAGTCCGAGCGCGAGAACGGAGATCATGAGCGGCGTCAGCGCCGTCGCGGGAAGGGGCCAGAAGCGCCCGCCGAAGACGGCGACCGGGAGGAGCAGCGCCGCGAAGTTCGTCCCACAGCGGAGGGAGAAGCGCGAGGGGCGAGCCGCGCCGTGCCAGGTGTCGCGGAGGCGCCGCTCCTCGAGAGCCGCGATCGCGCGGTGCTCTGCACCATGGAGGTAGAGCGTCCGTCCGCGCAAGAGCCAGGTGAGCAGGGCACCGGTCGTGAGAGCGCCCGCGGTGAGCCCGATCCAGTCGGGCGCGAAGGCAAGGAGGAGCGGCGCGGCGATCGCGACGGCGAGAAACCACCGTTCGGGCCGCTTCGCGACACCTTCGCGTCGGAAGAGGGGTGAAAGAGAGGAGCTGAGGCGAACGAGACCGCGCGCAATCGGGATCTTTCGCAATGCCCGGGGCGGCTGCGGCATCCGGCCTTCCCTCAGGGTGCCGTCGACGCCTGCGAATGCCCAGAAGCGCTCGCTGACGATGACGACGCCGTTGGCGCGCGCCATCCCGCCTAGGCGCGGCACGCGCTCGGCGAGATCGCCCCGCTCGAGGTCGGTGAAGGCAGCTCCCCGGTCCACCCCACCATGATCGTCATGCGAGGGCCGCCCGGCAAGTGCCGGGCGGCCCATCCTCAGGCGAGGCTAGTCCTACCGTGGGTCTTACCTGTGGAGTTACCAGTACCCGCGCGAGAAGAAGCCGAGCAGCGCGAGCACCAAGATCACGATCAGGATGATCCAGAGGATGCCCATGCGTTCATGCCTCCCTTTGTCGTTGTCGACCTGCTGAAGTTGATCTCCGCGGGGATACAACGAAAAACCTCCGCTTTGCGGTACGGAGGTGGCGCCGCACGGCCACCGTGGTGGCTTAGAAGATCCCCTGGATCGGCCAGTAAAACGCCGCCGCGACTGCCGCGGCCGCCGGGATCGTGAGGATCCAGGCAGTGACAATGTTCCCAGCAACTCCCCAGCGCACTGCTGAGAGCCTCTGGGTCGACCCCGCGCCCATGACGGCACCCGAGATCACGTGAGTCGTCGAGAGCGGATAGCCGTAGTGCGTGGCCGCATAGATCGTGGCGCCGGCAGCGGCCTGCGCGGCGAAGCCCGTTTCCGGCTCGATGCGGTAGATGCGCTGGCCGAGTGTCCGCATGATCCGCCAGCCCCCGACGTACGTCCCGAGGCCAATCGAGAGGCCGGCGGCGACCTTCACCCAGGTCGGGATCTCGAACTCCTTCAGGTTGCCGTTCGCGAACAGCGCAAGCGCGATCACGCCCATCGTCTTCTGCGCGTCGTTCGCCCCGTGAGTAAAAGCCATGAAGGTCCCTGACGCGAGCTGCCCGAAACGAAAACCGCGGTTGGCGACCCCACGGGTGATCCGCGAGAAGACCCAGTAGATGACGAGCATCAGAGCAAAAGCTGCGGTGAACGCGATCAGGGGCGCAACGAGTGCCGGGATGACGATCTTGTGCGCGAGTCCATGCCAGAGCACCCCGTCGGATCCCGACTGAACGAGCGCAGCGCCGACAAGGCCGCCGATCAGCGCATGCGACGAGCTCGAGGGGAGCCCGAACCACCACGTGAGCAGGTTCCATGCAATCGCCCCGAGGAGCGCGGCGAGAACGGTCTTCGTCGTGATCAGGCCGCTGTCGACGACGTCCTTCCCGACCGTCTTCGCCACGGCAGTCGTGACGAACGCGCCGGCGAGGTTTGCCACGGACGCCACCAGCACCGCCATCCGCGGGGTCAGTGCCCTGGTCGAAACGGAGGTCGCAACCGCGTTGGCGGTGTCGTGGAAGCCGTTCGTGAAGTCGAAGCCCAGGGCGACGACGATGACAACGACGAGGAGGACATCGTCCAAGGTTCAGCGGTTTTTGACGAGGATCGCTTCGAGGACGTCGGCCGCGTTCTCACACGCGTCGACCGCCTCCTCGAGCTGCTCGTGAATGTCCTTCCAGCGGATGATCGCGACCGGATCTTCACCTGAGGCGAAGAGCTCGGAGACCGCAGCCCGGTTGAGCCGGTCGCCCTCGTCCTCGAGATCGCGCAACGCGTGGAGCTCGCTGCTCGAGTCCTTGAATCCCTCGAGTTGTTCGACTGCTTGGTGGAGCTTTTCCGCGCTGCGAAGAAGCACCTGCGCCTGTTCCTTCGCCTTCGGCCGCACCTGCTCGACTCCGTAGCCGGCGATGTTTCCCGCCGCCTCGTCGACGTGATCGCAGACGTCGTCGAGCGCGCCGGCGAGGCGATACATGTCGTCGCGATCGAACGGCGTTACGAATGTTCGGTTCAGCAGGTCGACCACCTGGCGCGTCAGGCGGTCACCCTCGTGTTCGAGCTCTTTGATCTCGCGCAGCAGGTTGCCGTTGGAGGGAAACTCTTCGAGCAGCTGGACGAGGAGCCGTGCGATCCCGACGGCGTTATGCGACGCTCGCTCGAACAGGCGGAAGAACTCTCGATTCTGCGGGACCAGCGAGATGCGTGCCACGTAGCGCTCCTCTCCCGAGTTGGTGACGGCGGGAGTCTGTCAGGCCTCGCGCGGCGTCGGGTGCGAAGCATCCGTGAACTCGCGGAACTCGGCCGTCAGGAGGTACGCGGTCTGCTCCCCGATGTCGACGGCATGATCGCCGATCCGCTCGAGAGCCCGCGAAACGACCACCATGCGTAGGCCGTACTCCCGCATCTCCGGATCCTCGCCGAGTTCCAGGATTCGCTGAACCACACGCCGGTTCGCTCGGTCGATCAGCTCGTCCAGATCGACGAGCGATTCTGCTCCCTCGAGATCGCGGTTGCCGAATGAGTCAAGCGCGACGCGGATCATCTCCTCACAACGCGCTCCCATCTCCTCGAAGCCTTCGACGAAGCGCGGGCCCGGATCAACCTCCGGCACAAGCTTCGACAGCTTCGCGATCGTCACGCAGTAGTCCGCCATGCGCTCGAGATGGAGATTGACGTGGAGAATCGCCAGCACGAGGCGGAGGTCACTCGCCACAGGTGTCTGCCGCGCGAGAAGAAGCTGGATGCCTTCCTCGATCCGGACGTAACGCTCGTCGACGTCATCGTCGAAGGCGATCACCTCGTCGGCGAGCTCGTGGTCACGCTGCTCGAGCGCGTTGATTGCTCCGCGGAGCGCACGAAGGACGAGCGCCCCTTCTTCCTGCAGCGTCGCCTCGAGGAGGTCAAGCTCATCCTGAAAAGTCGTTCTCATCCGAATCTGCCGGTGACGTAATCCTCAGTTCGCTTGTCGGACGGGTGCGTGAAGATCTTGTCCGTCGTGTCGTACTCCACGAGCACGCCCGTGCGCCTCCTGTCCCCTACCTCAAGCGAGAAGAAGGCGGTCAGGTCG
>WNFZ01013840.1_pt1 | contig 12404 bp, 19 predicted proteins | sample 5400081 | NCBI WGS metagenome assembly WNFZ01 (sample SAMN13153365, study PRJNA577476) | soil metagenome | isolation source: 80 cm soil or saprolite under grassland replicate 1 | place: USA:California | collected 2016-06-15
TCAAGGCGCTGCGGGAGTTACAGTCAGCGAGCGGGGAGGAACTGCGCCCGCTTTTTGGGCGGACGTTGATGCCGAGTATTTTGGATAAAGCATTTAAAGGTGAACTATGAAGAAAAATCAAAATAATCAAAGTGGCATCATCCCTCAGCAAACACATGCGCAACAAGAATTGCCTTCTGGATACGAGCGTGGAGTACTCAAGAAGTTTTTTGATTCACATGGGTTCATTCTTCCAGATAATGACGGTCCAGATGTGTTTGTGCATGTAAATGATATTGGACGGGGTGTAAACACACTACGACCAAATCAGCGTGTAATTTTCAAGCGCGGACCAGGAATTAAACCATTTAGCATTCAAGCTTATGATGTCAGAGCAGAACCCCAGAAAATTGATGAATAAGATTTCTAGGAGGAACGTAACGGCGAAGGTCAAGGCGCTAGGAGAGTTTAAGTCCGCGAGCGGGGAGGAGTTGTCTGCACTGATGCCGTCCGTGCTGGATAGGGCGTTTAAGGGAGAACTATGACCCCCATCCCGTCCTTCCCCCAAATCCAAAGTACGGATTTAGGGGAAGGGGAATTTATTGTAGAGGCAATTGTGAAAATAAAGGAACATCGAGAGGAATTTGTCCATGTCTGATAACACCAAGATACTTGTTAGGAATGCCAGAGATCAAGATATTCCTGCAGTTATAGAAATCGATATTGAGGCTTTCTCTCCTTATAGAACCACTGAAAAGCCAGAAACTTTTCAGCTCCGACTGACGGCATTCGCAGATGGTTTTATTATTCTGGTAGCAGATAATGAAATTGCAGCCTTTGGTTGTTCGGAAAAATGGTTGACTGAGCGCGCGCCGGCCTTAGATGAGAATCCCTTAGTGACCCACCAGCCTGATGGTAGAATACTTTGTATCACAGCAATGGCTGTCAAAATGAAATATCGGGGGAGAGGCTATGGTATACGTATACTGGATAAGTTTCTTGAGATCGCTCATAGAGAAAGTTGTAAGAAAATTATTTTAGAGACGACTCATGCTCAAGGTTTATTTCTAAAACGAGGTTTCAAGACGGTTCAAAAACGCGTGGCACATAGTCGCCTATCTGGATGGCTTGTACCCTGACGGGCACGCTTCGCGGCAGGCGAAGGTCAACGCGCTGCCTGTCCCGACGCTCTTTGTCGGGGCGGGAATTGCAGTCCGCTACGGGGGAGGAGTTGTCCCCTCCGTTACACTACGGAGATGCTCCGCAATCCGCACTGACATCGTCCCCGAGCGTAGCGAGTGGGATGCTGTCCGTTCTGGAAAGGGCGTTTAAGCAAAAGTTGTAACGATGAGAAACCGTCCACGAATAAAGCCACGAATTCACGAATGGATGGCGCGGCATTCGTTTATTCGTTTTAGAATTCGTGGATGGCTTGCCCCCTATCGGGGATCTTCGACAGGTGAAGGTCAACGCGCTGCCTGTCCCGACGCTCTTTGTCGGGGCGGGAGCTACAGTCTGCTACGGGAGAGGAGTTGTCAGCGTTGATGCCGTCCATGCTGGATAGCGCATTTAAGGGAGAGTTATGATATTAAGAAATCGAAATAGAAGATAATGTTTCTAACAATTTATCGCAAAGTATTTTGCTGGAAGATTAGCCTTGATATATTTCTACTGGAGATATTTATAAATGAAAAACACAAGAATGCTTCCTCCAAAGTTCCTAGCCGCAATGATTGCTGTTTTACCCCTCCCTGGATCACCTTTATATGATGGCGGTGACCAAAAGGTCATAGACCAGGCTTTGGCGGACCTTGAGGTCTATAAAGAGGCAGGAGTCGACAGTATTCTCTTGGAAAATGATCACGACTTGCCCTATATTCAACCTCCTTTGGATGAAAAAGGGGTCACCCTTATGACAAAAATTGCCAAAGAAGTAAGGGGAAGGTTTAATGGCCCCATTGGAATTCAAATGCTTGAAGCCGCTAATATAACGTCTCTGGAAATCGCAGCTAAGGCAGACCTGGATTACATACGAGTTGAAGCCTTTGTATTTGCTCACGTCGGTGGAAGCGGCATCATCAACGGCTCGGCTGGAAAAATACTGCGAAGAAGAAAAGAGCTAGAGGCAGAACACATCAAGGTGTTTGCTGATGTCAAGAAAAAACATGGTTCCCATTCCTTGACGATAGACCTGGACATAAAAGACGAAATTATGCAGGCAGAATTTTTCTTGGCAGACGGAGTTATTGTAACTGGTCAGTTTACAGGCATGAATCCTGATAAGAATGATTTGATAAAGGCGAAAAGTGCAACAAAATTACCAGTATTAATTGGTTCAGGTATGACTGCTGAAAACATTGAGGATTATTTGCCTTTAGCCGATGGTTTTATCGTTGGATCTTATTTTAGAAAAGACGGAAAGTTTCTTGAAAAATTAGAACCAGGAAGACTAAATAAATTTATGAAGGTTTTTGTTTCGGCAAGAAAAAGCACTCTGCACTCGGCAAAGCAACTAGAATGATATTACTTGACCCTTCGGCAGGGCGCATTGTGGCGTATCTCAATAGCGTCCAGGCGCGGCTGGCCTCGCTGAGGCAGCCCCACAAGGGGGTGATATTACATCCCCCTACTTAAGTAGGGGGTGCGATTCAAGGGTTACGCTCATCTACTTAATTTAATATAGAGGTTATGGAGGGAACTAGAACTTATCTCAAAATACCCACGATACCCGTCACACGGAAAGAACTTACAAGATTGTTAGGAACCTACAATGAACCTGGTGGCTTCTCGAAACGTCTAGAAGGTAAAACATATTGGTGAGTTGATTAAGCTTAATACGCGAAGAGAAGGCTTTCTTATGAATATGAAATTAACAGTCCCATTTGGGGAGGAGCTTACAAAAGAAGCCGGGTGGATCCAACTGAATCGCTACCTTTACTTTATCGCCAGGTTTCATCTGCCGCCTGGAGACCGTGTCACTGGACCGGACGGATTCTGCCACACTGTCGCGAATGGTCTGCTCGAGCGCGGATCCGATATTCGTGGACACTTCGTAGAAAGGGGATTTCGCTGCTCCTGCAATCGTTGCAGTGATCTTCTGGGTCAGGTCGTTCGAAAGAGCCGTGGAGCGAGTGGTTTCCTTGAGATCGACGATTGTGACCTCCTCCTCAAAGACCTTTTCCACCTCGGTCTCGGAATGAGGCGTTGTATGATACGTCCTCAAGATTTCCCCAACTGCGAAATCACGCGTCTGTTTCTCTTCGATTTGCATATGAAACCTGGCGATAAAGTAAAGGTAGCGATTCAGTTGGATCCACCCGGCTTCTTTTGTAAGCTCCTCCCCAAATGGGACTGTTAATTTTATATCCATAAGACTGCCTCTGGGATGCCAAGCATCCCGTTCGCGTATTGAGGTTAATCAACTCACCATTAAGTTTTACCTTCTAGACGCTTCGAGAAGGGGCAAGGTTCATTGTACGTTCCTGACAATCTTGTAAGGCATCTCGGTGGGATGGGCGGGGGATTGTGTTATGCATACTTGTATCGATTTCTCATCAGCCACCCTCGGCCCACAAGCAGTATAAAGGATAGTATGAGCAAGCCATCTACCATAATCGGTGTCATACGAACTACTGCACCGATAAGTTCAGGCGTTGTTCCCGTAATTGCCATTGACAATTGAAAGATTACACTGAAGACCAAACCCATCACGCTCCAATTTGCTATTCTGCCAAATTTGCGCAATGGACTGTTCGATGTAAATGCGCCAATAAACAATATCACACTGCCAATAACACTGAGAATCGCAAATAGATCGCCTACAACTATTCCTATCCCTGCAAAGATATTCAATAGTTCCATAACCTTATCCTTTCTTTTTCTGAAATGATTTCATATTGACAGAAAGGCCCATTTTCTAAAGTTTATTTATCCGGAATTCAAAGTATCTTTAAAGTTCGCTAGGATTATTGTTTCGACAGGATGCTCGTTATTATCAGCTTTGACCAGTGCCTCAGCGAATTGAATAAAAATGTTCCGCGCTTTGCTTGCATGTTCGGTACCATGTGCTTGGTCGTAAAGCAAGAGAAGCCTAAGACTCAAGGGCATACGGTCCACAGTTATTAAACTATTCGGGTAAAGGCGCAGAAATTCTCGGCATAGTTCTATATAATCGCTTGAAGTCAATTCTGGAATTCCATATCCATAAACAACATGACGCATATCGTTTAGAAATTCTAATTCACGATCTGCAACCTCTGCGTCTGTGCCTGTAAGCAGTAAAACGATCATCGTCAGTTCGGCTATGATTAAATCAAAGCCGCTTCGAATTTTTTCACTGTCTTCCCCGTACACTTCTAACTGCGCAGCCTGAAGCGGTGCGCTAATCTCTTCGATATTCTGTTTCAGAGACCTTAGGATCGAAAGATTTTCTTGTTGCATAGCGGTTTTCTCCTTGCGCATTTACAAGTTTCCCTTAATCGCCTGATCCAACAGGGATTGCAAGAGCGTATGCAAATTGTCTTTGTCGGAATAGGTTTCGATCAATACTTTTCTAATCTTGGAATTTTTCGTATCGAGAGCTGATCTTGCTTTCTCTACTTTTTCAAGAATATATTGATTGTGTTTCAGATGTGGTACTTTACTAAATCCAAGGACAATTAATATTGTTTTGTTTCCGACTTCTAACTCCCTTCCTTGGAACGCTACTTTTTCACCCATTAAAAACGCAAATATATCGGCAATAATAGTTTTTGGTCTATTCGCTGTTTCTTCTATTTCAATAAGTGCAATCGCTTCGTTGGTGTTTTTTCTAACAATCGCTATATCTAAATAGCTGAGTTGGGAGCCTCGTTCCATCTTATCGCTAAAGTAAGAAACGATTTTTCCAACACTTTTACCTGAGACACCATGATCATAAAATACGTCGCAATTTTCAAATTTCAGACTGTTGCCAATTTCAGCAGTCAATTGACCATGTGATTTCTTGTTCAATGGGTTCAACTCATTTTTGATTTCCATATCACATCTCTCCTTTAAACGCCCTATGAAGAATACTCGGCATCAGCGCGGATTGCGTAGCATCCCTGTGGGACAACTCCTCCTCCGTAGTGGACTCTACCTCCCACAGCGCGTTGACCTTCGCTACCATTTTAACCTTTGAACGTTCGATCCAGTATACATTTTACGTTACCCCAAGTATGCATTCACGGAAAATCTTATCCTCACGTGGAGGAAATTCCACACGGACATTCCGATAACCGGCGTCGGAAAACAGAGAGGCAAGGTCTTTGCCAAAATACAAAGTCATGATCGTGGAATCGACCCTCGGTTTCCATCGGTCTTTGGGTTGTATCGTGATCGCCAGCAAACCATCTGGTTTCAAGACACGTTTGATTTCCTTTAGACAGTCTACTGGATTTTGCCAGAAGTAAATCGAGTGAAGAGAATACGCAATATCAAATGATTTATCAGGGTATGGCAATGAAGTAACGTCACCTTGTTTAAGTTCCATCCGTCCAGATTGAATGGCATCTGCATTTCGCTTGCTTGCAGTTTGCACCATCGTCCCAGAATGGTCAATCCCACAGACAAATCCTTGGGATGCCTTTTTGCTTGCCATTTGCGTAGAAACACCAGGACCGAAGCCAATCTCTAAGATGCGATGATATGGTTGGATGTCCAGCAGGGATATTGTCCATTGGGCATCGTAGACATTTCCTCTTGCCATACGATTACCAATAAATCTCCCGAGTAACCCGCTTGGGTTGCCAAATTGCTTTGTGAGGAAACTTCGCAGCTTCTCTCGCATGATAACTCTCCTTTACACGTAGCTGTACGATTACAGAGTGCCGCATAATTATCTAAACCAGAAGTTGAAAATCCAGCCTGCAATTTGTTCCAAAAGTTTAGTAAATTATGAGACAAGCGGTAATAAACTTGCTTCGCAAAAGCGCAAACACTATCTTTAGCTATTTCTATCACAACTCTCCTTTAAACGCCCTATCCAGCACGGACGGCATCAGCGCGGATTGCGCACGCCGTCCCTACGGGCGGCAGTCTCCGAAGTGAAATTGAGGGCGCAACTCCTCTGTAGCAGATCACTAGGCATCGCCTTAGGGCTACTACCACCAACCCTATGTTTACAGTTTCTTAGGCAAATTCGAGAAAGTTTGGTGGCGCATAAAGTTGACGTTTACGCATGGGTTCAGGAGATTGCGTCTCGCACAATACGCGCAGGCGTTTCATGGTTTCGGCAGAACGGAGAAGGTAAAAGGGTTCGCTGAGGGCACCAATTTCCTTCGTCCAGGAGGGAGGGACTTGGTTTTGACGGGTGGCCAGCAGTTCGGCCAGTGAGGCCGCCATGACAAGCAGACGCCCATCCTTCGTCGAGGGCCGAGGGATTGCGCTCCAATTGATGTGGGCACGTGTCATATCCTGAACCAGACTGCGGAGCCGCAAGCTGTCTCGCTGCAAGGCAGCTTCGGCTAGTTGTTCAATCAGATCCATAGAGCAACTCCCATAAATCAAGATAGGCATATTGAGCAGTAAGTTCATCGCCGGGCACAAGATAAGGCTCAAGGCTTTGCCAGATTTCATCCTTATTTCGTATGCCCTTTACTTCCTGTAAAAGACGCCGTGCATCAGAAATGTCAAGATCGTCTCTCCAGGCGGAGAGTTTCATGGCGAGCAGTTGTTCCAGCGATGGGGCGCGGGCTACAATGCCGGGCGAACGAAATAAAATAGGACCCTCGCTGATACCAACCAGATAGCCTTTTGCTCCATCATTCAACCAATCTTCGGGCCAATCGAATTCTTCGGCAACCTGTTTTGCTAACATTCTTACAAGCCGCGCTTCTCTCGGTGCAATAATGACAGCATCTACATCTCTTGTGGAGAGGCGTGCCTGATAACCCAACACCATCACCGCGCCGCCTACCAGAGCTAGATCAATTTGCAGGTTCCGCACCTGCGCCAATTCGCCAAGACGCTTCAATCCAGCTTGTATTTCTTCACGTGAAAATGTTGCCATGCTCGTATTTTACTCCATGGTTCCAATCTGCTTATGGCTCCATCTTGTTCAATAACTCTCAATGCTAGCAATTCTTCTTTCGATAGCGTCACGCCTTTGCCCACCAGCTTTGGACAGCAAGCCGATCTTTTTGATGATTTCGTATTTAACATCAGGCATTGTAAATCTCCCAAGTGGATCGGCGGGCTAACCCACAGGGTGCTCACCTCGATTTGCTAAGCAAATCGTGCACACAGGCGCACACCTGCCCTCCCACTCAGCTATACTTCGGGGATGCTTCGCAATGGCGGACAGGGCTAGGGAGTGTCGCGAAGCCCTGCTCAACTTATTGTGGCTTCAAAATTTCTCAGAAACGTCTGGCATAGTTGATTCCCCACTTTTGTTTTATATAGGCAGTCGTCGAATACGAACTTTCTGCTCAGTAACACTTAAGACGGCACCTTGGTTCAATGCTTCGGCTTGTTGGTTGATAATACTGAAAAGATGCTGGCTGACTCTCGGCGAGATGCCGATATCTGCCCGGAACTTCATGCAGAAGTCATCTCCAGCACCTGCACGGTTTCATCTGCCAACCAGGCGGCGTATTGGAGGGATTGGCGGATATCTTCTTCTTCGAGGTAAGGATATTCCTTGATGATTTCAGAGGCTGTCATCTCATTAGAGATGAGGTTGAGAATCAAGGATACTGTAATTCGCATGCCGCGAATGCAGGCACGTCCGCCAATGATATTGGAATAATCGATTTCATTGCGAGATGGCGCTCTTCCGTCAAAGCAATCTCCTTGTCTCCAAGAAAAACACGCTCCTGAACGCGTTCGTCACTCAGGAGGAACGATTTTGGATAATTCATCCACCAAGGACGGAAGCCTGTTTTGTGTCGTGTCCCAGACCTGATTAATATCTACTGCGTCATATTGATGGATGACAAGATTTCTCAACCTAGTCAGATCATGCCACGGGATTTGGGGATATTTCTTGCGGGTTTGCGGAGAGATATGCCGCGCAGCTTCACCGATGATCTCAATCCGGCGGAGAACTGCATCTTGGCATTGAATATCTCCATAAAAGTCATCCCATGATTTCCCATCCACATAATCGAGAGTGATCTTTGCCGATTCCAGAATATCCACTAGAAACATATCATCCCGCGACATGGATCACCTGCGCCGAATCAAGAATTTGTTTACGCCTGAGATAATTCCGACTGTTTTCTAAACCACGTTTACTAACCAGATCGACCTCACGTCCAAAAATTCCTTTTAGTTCCTCCTGCATCCGTGTCATATCGAATAAGGTTATACGTGCTTCTGGTGAAAACGAGACCAGCACATCTACATCACTGTCAGGGCGAAAGTCCGCGCGCAGGACCGAGCCGAACAAAGCAAACTCGGAAATATTCCAGCGTTTGCAAAACTCAGCAAGTTTGGCTTTGGGGATGGCGAACTTTGTCTTGTTCATGGTGTGATTATAATGCAGGCGTGTCATTGCGAAGCAATCTCCGCTTATAATAGGCGATTGCTTCGGGCTAACGCCCTCGCAATGACAGAATCATCGTTCACCTTTGAGTGTCTGATCGAGAATACTGGACATCATTGCTGAACGTCTCTCAATTGACGATAGATAGAAGCCTTCATTAATACGGATAACGGAACGGTAATCATCAATCCTATTCCCAATATACTTGCGCCTACAATATTAAGCAGAAAGAGTAGAACAGAAAACCAAAACAGAAACCACACCGAGCCCTGACTGGTCATCGCGCTCTGCTGAAAACTACCTTTTAGATTCAAATCTCCTTCAGCAAAGTGAAAAGCATAGAAACCATATTTCGCACTCAGATAAGCCCCTGGGACAATGAGCAGCAGCAACCCGATCAGGATCATGACAAAATAGAGCAATTGAACAAAAAGGAAGTTGAACCCACGAGGTAACTCGCGAAACAGATCTGAATAATGGATTTGTTTTCCATCATGGGCTGCAAGGCACATTCGAATGAGACCCATTTCCAACCCTGCCAAAATGACAAAAAAACTTAGGTGGGCGACGACCCAAAGGAAAAATCCAAAACGTTGACCAACCACCACAATAACTTCCAAGATCACCCACAACGCAAAAAACATCAACAGAATCGCCGTAAATAAGCCCAATTGTTTTCTAAACATGATCCAGGCGAAGTCAAACGCTTTGTGAAAGGAGGGTCGATTTGAATTTACGATGACTTTCGCCATCATCGTTCACCTTTGAACCGCCTATCAAGAATTGACTCCAGCAACGCGGATTGGTGACACTACACCCATCTTTTTGACGATTTCATACTTGATGTCAGCCATGGTTCAGTTCTCCTTCAATACCTCGGATTCCATTGCAAAGAGAATGGCACGAATTACACTTTCAATATCTCTTATAACATCATTGTTCCAAAAGCGGATCACTTTGTAGCCTTGCGATTCCAAATATTTTGTTCTTGCTTCATCATACTGCGAGGCGTCTGACTCCAAATGCTGACTTCCATCGAGTTCAATAATCAGTTTTGCTTTAGGTGAGGAAAAGTCTGGGATGTATTTACCAACGGCATGCTGGCGGCGAAACGTAACACCTAATTGGTCATTGCGGATTCTTGACCAAAGTTTCTTTTCAGCAGGAGTTGATTTCTTACGGAGCTGAATGGCTTGGTGTTTGGTTTTGGGATTGCTTCTTTTTGGACGAGGCATAATTGCCCCCTTCTAGCTTCCCCCATTTGTGCCCCGCAAAAGCATGCGGGACAAAAATAGGGGAAGGAAAATTTCAACTTGGGCATTAATAAAAATATCCATTCCTACTTTATATTCTCCTCCCACAAATTCCGTGCAGTTCGGCATTTGGGGGAGGACGGGAGGGGGCTGAATAGTACACCAGCCTTTTTGACGATTTTGAATTTGATTTCAGCCACGTGATTTCTCCTTATTCAGATTTATCAATCAAGATATCCCGTACATTATGTTGCCACATACCAAACCCAGAATAGAAAATTTTGATTTGGTTTGCAAAGGACAATTTCTCGATTTTCTCAAGTGCCAACTTCAAAAGACGGCTATTTTGGTTGTAATCCACAAAGACCAAAATAAACTGGAAGTCTTTGATATCTTGGGAAAAGGTCAGTGTATTCATAGCAGTGAGACGATCTACGTCTTGACGATATAAACCAAGTGCTAATTTCTGCTTGAAAACATCTTCCATCTCTTTTGCGATTTGGGCGGCATTCGTTTCTATCCATAGGTAATATCGTTCAAGTTGTTTATCAATGTTTTGAATATCGTTGTTTAGGGCGAATTTGATTTCCATTAAGCAGACTGGCACTTCTTGATATTTCTTGCGATGGTTCATTTCCCAATAAAAACCTGTTAGGTCAAAACGTCCTTCTTTGACTGTATACTGTCTGTCAACAATGAAATACTCTGTATTGTTGCGAGGCTCGAAATTATTAGCGCGGATAATCATCTGTTCATATTCGAGTTCCAGCGATCGTTTGCCAACTTTGGCAATGTGGTCCTTGATAAAAGGTATATTGGACACAAATTGATGAGTAGTACTTTCAGTAAAATTGAGTGATATTTCCAAATCTTTTATGAACTTCTCGTGGATTTCAGCCCTGTATTGGAGAGGCGAGCCTGTTTTAGATAACTTGAGCAAAGCATTACCTTTGAAATAAACATTGATATAGCCTTCTCGTATTTCGAGATTCAAGTCAGGGTCTCTTCTCACGCATTCGGTAATTTCCGAAAGAAACCCCGATTTCAAGCAGTTGAGAAAAGTTTCAGACAATATACGTATGTGTTTCATCTATAATTCCTTTTATTGTTCTAACTACAAGCAGACTGCGCATTTTTTGGGTCTTTCACTTGCTGATTAAGCAATCAATTTAGCACAGTCATTATTCATCGGGCAATCATCACAATTTGGATTTGACGCAAAACACCACCGTCGTCCAATCTCCCAAAGGCCGCTATCCAACCCACCAGGGAAGGAGGGATGCATAAGGCGAGAGGCAGCAATCGCCGCTTCATCTGTTTGGGCGTCGCTTGCCCCCAAGCGATACAACACTCTCATAGTGTGCACATCTGGCTTGATATCCATACCTCTTCGATCCAGATCGCGAAATCGCACACCGAATGCCTTTTCAATCAGCAAGACACCCATATTCGCAATGCCTGGACCAACGCCATGAATAGACCTTAGGATGCGGTTCACATCAGCGGCACGCCTACCTTCCCAAACAAGAGATGCATCTCCGCTGCATTCCTCAACAACAAAACGAGTTAGATCATAAACTGTTTTTGGTGCATCATTGACATAACGCGGCTTGCGCGGGAGTTGCTTGAACAGATCACCTAATTCATCCAGGGACATTTGATAAATAAGTTGCGAATCGAGATGCCCCAGCTTCAGCTTCATGTCATATGGAATGGTCCAAATCACTTGCGCCTTGGTGCCGCGGTCCAGGCAGACAGCAATAAGAAATGCATAAGGATCGGTTGCAATTAGCGGTGCAGCCTCGGGAATGATGGTAGGAAAGAGAGATTCGTTCGAAACGGTAGGGCTAAATGCGAGAAGAGCTTCAGTGAGTTTAGTTAAGTGAATTTGGTCAATCATGGATTTGACTTTCTTGTTGATTAAGTCGTTGCAATTGTCTTCCGATCGTCAGCCCCTCAAATGGAATTTCGACATGGGCAAGATGTTCAACCAAGTACTTGCGATATTTCGCCCCGGCAAGGAAAACAAATTGGTCCTCTTGTAAGTCTGCTTGGCTTGAAAGTTCACGGATAACATCTGCTGCCCATTGCTTCACACCTGCAGTTGGCATGTTATTGAGCGTTACATCATACGGCTTGATTTCTTCATCCAATGCAACCAGACCGTACTTCGCCGACAGGATGTAAATCTGGTCTGGTTTCAGTTTCAAAGCATATTGCAAGTTTTTCTTGAAAAGAGCGCTAATGTACAAATCACGCGCTTCACTCTTTACAGAACGTTTTTTACTTACACAGGAAATCAACACAATTTTTCTCATTGATACGATTCCAATTTTTGTTTTAATGTTTTATCGCCATACTTTTAGTCCGCCATGCAGACCTTACCTGATTTATGAGTTTGCATTGGCATCCAAGTAGTCGAGGTATTTCTTTATTTGCGAATTGAAAACCTTGGTCCAATCTTTTCGAGAAGATATACTTTCGCCTCCTATCCATCCGCCATTAGTGGAAAGTACGTTAACGACAAAATGTCTCTTTCTCGGGGCCATCCAAAGGATGCGCTTGCCACGGTACCAAACAGTCATAGCTAAATTTGAGACCGGCTTAACTTCAATACCTTGCTTTTGTAATTCTCCGAGAATTTCTTCAAATAACTTCCTTACTTT
>WNFZ01004850.1_pt1 | contig 12397 bp, 9 predicted proteins | sample 5400081 | NCBI WGS metagenome assembly WNFZ01 (sample SAMN13153365, study PRJNA577476) | soil metagenome | isolation source: 80 cm soil or saprolite under grassland replicate 1 | place: USA:California | collected 2016-06-15
CTCACCTTTGCCTGGCGGGCGCTGCTGAAGCTCAAGCACGTCCCCGAGCAGCTGATCGACGTCACCGGGCTGCCGATCATCTTCACGCTGGGGTTCACCTACCTGTTCGGCGGCGCCCTGGCCGGCTCCACCCGCGCCTACCTGCAGTTCCTGCTGCCGGGCACGCTGGCCATGACGGTGGTGCTGGTCACCACCTACAGCGGGGTCACCCTCAACACCGACCGCACCAAGGGCGTCTCCGACCGCTTCCGGTCCCTGCCGATCTGGCGGCCAGCCCCGATCGTCGGGGGCCTGCTCGGCGACACCGGCCGCTACCTGCTCGCCGCCACGATCGTCATCGCCCTCGGCCTGGTGCTCGGCTACCGGCCCGACGGCGGCGCGGCCGGCACGGTGGCGGCGGTGGGACTCGTCCTGGTGTTCGCGTTCGGCCTGTCGTGGATCTGGACCACCCTGGGGCTGGTGCTGCGGGCACCGAGCGCGGTCAACAACCTGAGCCTGCTGGTGCTGTTTCCCCTGACCCTGGCCAGCAACATCTTTGTGGATCCCCAGACCATGCCGGGCTGGCTGCAGGCCTTCATCGACGTCAACCCCGTCAGCCACCTGGTGACCGCCACGCGCGGCCTGATGGCCGGCACCGCCAGCGCCGGGCAGGTCGGCTGGGTGCTGGCGGCATCCGCCGCGCTCACCGCCGTGTTCGCGCCGCTCACCAGCCACCTGTACCGCAACCAGCGCTAGTCAACGACCAGCAGAAACGACCAGGAGGAACGTGATGTCCCAGCCAACCCCCGACCACCTGCAGTCACCACGCCGGCTCGGCCGAGTTGTCCTCCCTCGAGGGGCGAACGCAGAAGGCGGAAAGGGAACGAGATGAGGCTGTCTCCGCAGAGCATGGCGCGCTGGAGCGCCAGACGTCGCTTCACGGTGATCGGCATCTGGGTGGTGCTGTTCCTGGCCGGGGGGTTGCTGACCTCAAGGTTCCTGAGCGGCGCGCTGACCACCCAGGCCGGGTTCACCAACAACCCGGACTCCAAGCAGGCCCAGCAACTGCTGGAGCAGCGGCTGACCGGGCCGCGCCGCTCCAACGAGGTCGTGATCGTCCGGTCGGAGTCCAAGACCGTGACCGACCCCGAGTTCAAGGCGTACGCGGCACGGCTCAAGGGCGACCTTGACGCGCTCAAGCCGGCGGTCGTGCAAGAGGCCGTCGACCCCTACCAGGCCGGTGGCCGGTTCGTGTCGCACGACCGTCACGCCACCCTGATCCCGGTGACCATGGCCGGGTCGCTGGACGACGCCGACGCCAACATCGACCAGGTGCTCGACCGGACGCTGCACGCCCCCCACCCCCAGGGCTTCAGCGTGTGGGTGGCCGGTGAGGCGACCGCGGCCAAGGACTCCAACACCATCGCCGAGCAGGACCTCCGCAAGGGTGAGACGATCGGCGTCGTGGCCGCCCTGGTCATCCTGATCGTGGTGTTCGGGGCGGTCGCCGCGGCGGTGGTGCCGATCGTGCTGGCGATCATGTCGATCGTGGTCGCGCTGGGGCTGGTGTCGCTGCTCGGCATGGCCTTTGACCTGTCGTTCTTCGTCACCAACATGGTCACCATGATCGGCCTGGCGGTCGGCATCGACTACTCGCTGTTCACCGTGTCCAGGTACCGCGAGGAACGCGCCCGCGGCCGTGACAAGCTTGCCGCGATCGGCGCGGCCGGCGGGACGGCCAACCGGGCGGTGTTCTTCTCCGGGATGACCGTGGTGCTGGCGCTTGCCGGGATGCTGCTGAACCCGACCACGATCTTCCGCAGCATCGCCGCCGGCGCCATCGCGGTGGTGCTGGTCGCGGTGGCGGCCTCGCTGACGCTGCTGCCGGCGCTTTTGGCGGTCATGGGCGACCGGGTCAACGCGTTGCGCGTTCCGGTGCTGTTCCGCCGCCGCCAGCAGGACCTCGAGCGGACCCGTGGCTTCTGGGCGGTGGTGGCACGCCGGGTCATGGCCCGGCCGGTGACCAGCCTGCTGGCGGCTACCGGGATCTTGGCGGTGGCGGCGGTGCCGCTGGTTGGCATCAAGACCGGGTTCTCGGGGATCAGCACCTACCCTGACGGGATCCAGTCCAAGCAGGCGTTCACCGTGTTGTCGCGGGACTTCTCCGGCGGGCTGACCGCCCCCGCCCAGATCGTTGTGGATGGCGATGTCCGCTCGCCGGCGGTCACCGCGGCCATCGGCAAGCTGCAGGCCGCGCTCAAGGCCGACCCTGCCTACGGCCCCAGCACCGTCCAGACCAACCAACAAGGCAACCTCGCGCTGGTCTCGGTCCCGGTCAACGGCGACCCCAGCGGCCAGGCCGCCACGGCCGCCGTTCGCCACCTGCGCACGGTGACCGTCCCCGGCGCCTTCGCCGGGGTGGCCGCGAGCGTCAAGGTCGGCGGGGAGACCGCGGGCGGGATCGACTTCTTCGACCTGACCCAGTTCTACACGCCGTTGGGGATCGCGCTGGTGCTGGGCCTGTCGTTCCTGCTGCTGATGGTGGTGTTCCGCTCGGTGGTCCTGCCGGCGCTGGGGGTGGCGCTGAACCTGCTGTCAGTGGGCGCCGCGTACGGACTGCTGGTGCTGGTGTTCCAGCACGGCACCGGCGCGGGCCTGTTCGGCTTCCAGCAGGTCGACACCATCGAGTCGTGGCTGCCGCTGTTCTTGTTCTCGGTGCTGTTCGGGCTGTCCATGGACTACCAGGTGTTCCTGCTCAGCCGCGTCCAGGAACGCTACGGCCACACGCTCGACAACACCGACGCGGTCGCGTTCGGCCTGCGCACCACCGGCGGGATCATCACCGGCGCCGCGGTGATCATGGTGGCGGTGTTCGCCGGGTTCGCGGCCGGCCGGCTGGTGTTCCTGCAAGAGACCGGATTCGGCCTGGCCGTGGCGGTGCTGATCGACGCCACGCTGGTCCGCTCGGTGCTGGTCCCCGCGGCCATGCGCCTACTCGGCAAGTGGAACTGGTACCTGCCCAGCTGGCTTGGCTGGCTGCCACAGTTCCACATCGAGGGCGCCGCCCCAGCCCCAGCCCTGCCCGAGCCCGAGCGCGAGCCACAGCAGGTGCCGTAAGGGCTCTGCGAGGGGAGTGCCGGGGGGTCGCATGGTCGTGGGTTGTCGACGCCGCGGTCGGCCTGGATGAGACCTACGACCTCGAGGTCGACGGTAGAGGCGTCACGGTCCGGGTGCGCGACGGCACGGTCGACGTCACCCCCGGGCAGTGCCGGCGAGCACGCCGCGGTCCGAATCCTCACCGACCGGCAGGGCTTCATCGACCTCGCCCGAGGCCACGCCACCGACCGTCTGCAGATCCAGGGCGACACCGATGCGCTCGACCGGCTACAACGAGTCTTCTCCCTCGCCTAACCGGGTGAGCCTTTGGCGGTGAGGTTCCTGCCGGACAGGTCCTTCCGGGGCGGCTCACCCATGCCGACGACCTGAGGCGGGCGGCATGGAAGCCGAACCAGCTGGACGTGCGCCCACAGCGGCGGCTGGCACCGGTCAGCTGGCATCTGGGCGGTGGGTGCTCGGCGTGACCAGGCCGGTCTGGTAGGCGACGACCACCGCCTGCACCCGGTCACGGAGCTGGAGCTTGGTCAGGATGCGGGTGATGTGGGTCTTCACCGTCGCCTCGCTGAGCTGGAGCGCACCGGCCAGCTCGGTGTTGCTCAGCCCGCCTGCGAGCACGGTGAGCACCTCGCGCTCCCGGGGGGTGAGCGTGGCCAGGTCGCGGTGCAGCGCCGAGCGGTCCGGGTCGACCCGGACGAAGCGCTCCACCAGCCGGCGGGTGATCGTGGGGGCGAGCAACGCGTCGCCATGCTGGACCAGCCGGACCGCGTGGACCAGGTGGTCGGGGGTCACGTCCTTGAGCAGGAAGCCGCTTGCGCCGGCGGTGAGCGCGGCATAGACGTACTGGTCGAGGTCGAACGTGGTCAGCATCAGCACCCTGACCGGCTGGCCATCGGCGGTGGTTGGTGCCTCGGCGAGGATCCGTCGGGTCGCCTCGAGGCCGTCCAGCTCGGGCATTCGGATGTCCATCAGCACCACGTCGGGGCGCAGCCGGCGGGTGGCGGCCACCGCTTCCAGGCCGTTAGCCGCCTGGCCGACGACCTCGATGTCGGCGGCGGTGAGGATCATGGCAAAGCCGGTGCGGACCAGCGCCTGGTCGTCGGCGATCACCACCCGGGTCATGCCGGCTCCAGCGGTGCTTCCGGCCGAGACGTGGCATCCAATGGCATCCGGGCCCGCAGCCGGAACCCGCCGCCCACCCGCCGGCCGGTCTCCAGCGTGCCCCCGTACAGGCGCAGCCGCTCGGCCAACCCGAGCAGCCCGGTGCCGGAGCCGGCACCGCCGCTGGGCGGGGTGCCCGGCGGGGCCGCGTCGTTGGTCACCTCGATCACCAGGTCGGTCCGCCCATCGGTGGTCGAGGCCACGGATGGGGGCGCGGTCGACGGCTGGATGGTGATGGCGATGTCGGTTCGTGCCCCTGGGGCGTGGCGCAGCGCGTTGGTCAACGCCTCCTGCACCACCCGGTAGGCGGTCAGGTCGACTCCGCGCGGCAGGTCGATCGGGGTTCGCCGTGCCGATATCGGTTGTCCGGCCTGGCGGACGCTCTCGATCAGCGTGTCGAGCTGGTCCAGGCCGGGTTGCGGGTGCAGCAGGTCGTCGGTGGGTCCTGGGGTGAGCACGCCGAGCAGGTGGCGCAGCTCGGTCATCGTCTCCCGGCCGCTGGCCTCGATGGCCGACAGCGCATTGCGGGCCTGCTCGGGATCGGCGTCGAGGACCTTCCCGGCGGCGCCCGCCTGGATGGTCATCACGCTGACGTGGTGGCTGACCACGTCGTGCAGCTCCCGCGCGATGCGGGCCTGCTCCTGCGCCACGGCCAGGCGGGTGGCGGCCTGCTGCTCGCGCTTGAGCGCCTCGGCGCGCTGTTCGGAGGCGCGGACCCGGCTGCGCGCGGCCCGGATCGCGACGCCGAACAGGCCGATCGGTAGCAGGATCGCGAACGCGCCGGCCCGTTCGGGCAGCGGAGGCCAGGTGTTGGTCTTGACGGCTGCCGTGAGGGCGGCGGCGACCAGTAGCACGCCCATCGACAGCAGCGCCGAGCGCCCGTAGACCGCCAGCGAGTAGGCGCCGATCGACAGGGCCAGAAGGGTCGCCGGGTTGACGTGCACGTCGAAGGGCAGCAGGCCGGCGAACTGGACAGCCAGGCAGGCCAGCGGCCAGCGGCGCCGCCCGACCAGGGGCACCGTCATCACCAGGTTCAACACCACGTCGCGGGCGACCTCCGACGGCGCGGCGGGCAGGGGCCCCTCGAACGATTCGGGTAGGAGCAGCAACGGCAGGTCCCCACCGCCTGGTCCGTCCTTCGCGCGGACGGTCAGCCACACTGCGGCCAGGCTGAGCACCACGGCCAGAGCGACGTCGGGCCACAGGCTGCGTTCGCCGGCACGCCACGCGCGCCGCAGACGGGAGCGCAGAGACCGGTACACAGGTCCCATTCTGCGCGCCGGCCGCCTGGGACACATCCATCGCGCTGTGTACATCGCGCGGATGACTTGCCAGCCAGATCAGCGTCGCGAGGTAGCAAAGACCACTCCCCAGCCCGACGCCCGCCGCCACCTCGCCCACCTACGGTGACCGCGACATCCCACCGCGGAAGGAGAACCGTGGCGATCCAGGCGTTTATCCGATCGGCTCCCGATGCGGGTGCCTTGGACCAACCTCGCACCACTCACCGACAGGATCTGGTCACCGTCCTCCTGGCCACCTGGCTGATCGGCGGCATCGGTCTCGACGGCTGGGCGCACAGCAACCTTGAAGGGCGGCTGGAATCGTTCTTCACCCCCTGGCATGCGGTCTTCTACTCGGGCTTCGCGGCCACGGCGCTGTGGGTGCTGTGGATGGTGCAGACGCGACGCGCGGATCACGCCACCTGGACACAGGCGGTGCCTCGGGGGTACGGCCTCGGCGTGGTCGGGGTGGCAGTGTTCGCCGTGGGCGGGGTTGGTGACCTGCTGTGGCACCAGGTCTTCGGGATCGAAACCGGCATCGCCGCGCTCCTCAGCCCGACCCACCTGCTGCTGTTCACCGGCGTCGCGCTGATCCTGCTCGCCCCGTTCCGAGCCGCGTGGTCGTCCCCGGAACCGCCGTCGGCGGGTCTGCTCGGCGTTCTTCCCGCGTTGCTGTCGATCACGCTGCTCACCGCCCTGGTGGCGTTCTTCTTCGGGTACGTCTCGTTGTTCTCCTTCGACCTCGCCTTCAGCTCCTCGGAGCCCGTCCGGTTCTCTGAAGGCCAGGCGCCCCAGCTCGTGGGCGTCTTCGAAGGGTGGGCCCAGGACATCCAGATCAAGGGGATCATGGCCTCGCTTTTCACCGGCCTGATCCTGGTGGCGCCGGTGCTTCTCATGCTCCGTCGCTGGCGCATGCCCTTCGGCGCGGCAACCGTCCTGTTCCTGGTGGTGGCCGCGATCATCGTGGCCCTGGAGGGTTTTCGGGCGTGGGAGAATCTTGTCGCCGCCGCGGCTGCCGGCGTGGCGGCTGACACCGCGATCGCCCGTCTCAGGCCGTCTCCTGATCGCGTAGGTGCGTTTCGGGCCGTCGGGTCGCTCATCCCGATGGCAGTGATCGGGTTCACGTTCCTCGCCGCGGTGTGGCGCTTCCGGCTCGGCTGGCCCGCCGAGCTGTGGACAGGCACGATCTTCTTCGGCGGCTTGGCTGGCTACGCCCTGGCCTTCCTCATGCAGCCGGCGCCGGTCACGCGCCAGATCTGAGCACAGCGACGGCGGGACTGTACGGTACGTCTACCGGGCGATTGACCAGTTCGGGCAGGTCATCGACGTGTTCGTCTCGCCACGGCGCGACACGCGGGCGGCCCGCCGGTTCTTCGAGCAGGCCATCGCCACGACGAAGCTGCAGCCGGTCGAGGTCACCACCGATCAGGCGCCGGCATACCCGGGGGTGCTGGAGGAGTTGGTGCCAGCGGCGTGGCATCGTACCGACCGCTACGCCAACAACCGCGTCGAGTGTGACCACGGCCAGCTGAAGGCCCGGCTGCGTCCGATGCGCGGGCTCAAGCAGGACCGCAGCGACAGAGCGGTCATCGTCGGGCATGCGTTCATCCAGAACGTCCGGCGCGGGCATTACGAACTGGCCGTCGAGGAGCCGGCGAGCCTGAGGCTGGCGGTCGCGTTCGATGAACTGGCCTTGGCGATCTGAACCTGAGCGCAGCTCATCGATTCAGCACGTCCTGCGTTCGCGCAACGCAACACTGCCTCGTGGACCTCCCATCGAGCAGGTTCTGGAGCGCCAGGGGTATCCCGTCACGCTGACAGCCGGGGCCGGCGTGAGCCGGCGGCGCCATCCTCAGTGACCGATGTCGCGTTCGCCGGCCTCGACGAGCCCGCTCTCGTAGGCGAAGACCACGACCTGGGCACGGTCGCGCAGTCCGAGCTTGGTGAGGATGCTCGACACGTGCGACTTCACCGTGGCGGCTCCGATGAAGAACTCGTCCGAGATCTCAGCGTTGCTGGACCCGCGGGCGACCGCGGCCAGTACCTCGCGCTCCCGGTCGGTGAGACGTTCCAGGCGGCTCGACGCGGCGGTGTCGACGGCGAGGCGCTTGGCGAACTGGCTGATGAGGCGCCTGGTGATGGACGGAGCAAGCAGCGCTCCTCCATTGGCCACCGTGCGCACGGCGGTGGGGAGCTCCTCGGGTGGGATGTCCTTGAGGACGAAGCCGCTGGCACCGGCGCGCAGTGCCCGGTAGACGTACGCGTCGGGCTCGAAGGTCGTCAGGATCAGCACCCGCACCGGCCAGTCGGCTTCCTCGATGATCCTGGCGGTCGCCTCGAGGCCGTCCATCTTGGGCATCCGGATGTCCATGAGGATCACGTCCGGGCGGTGGGTGCGTGCCACCTCGATCGCTTCGAGCCCGGTCCCGGCCTCGGCGACGACGTCGATGTCGTCCTGGTGGCCGAGGACCATGGCGAACCCTCCCCGGACCAGGGCCTGGTCGTCGACGACGGCGACACGAATGCTCACGCCGGCTCCTGCCCGATCGGTAGATGAGCAAGGACGTGAAAGCCGCCACCTGGACGGGGCCCTACGTCGAGGTGCCCGCCCAACAGCAGGGCCCGCTCGCGCATCCCGATGATCCCGTGGCCCGACCCGGTCAAGATGGTGACACCGCGCCCGTTGTCGAGGACCTCGATGTCGACCCCGTGGTTGCCGGTGTGGAGCCGCACCTCGGTCCGGGCGCTGGGTCCCGCGTGCTTGAGCGCGTTGGTCAACGCCTCCTGGACGATCCGGTACGCGGAGACGTCCACGCGGGCCGGGAGATCGATCTGCGCACCTTCCATGGTGAGCGAGACGTCCAGCCCCGCCGCCCGCAACTGGTCGACGAGCCGCGGAACGTCCGCGAGACCGGGCTGCGGGCCCAGCGCCTCGCCGTCGGCTTCAGGTCGGAGCACCCCGAGCAGGTGGCGCAGCTCGTCGAGCGCCTGGCGCCCGGCCTTCTCCACCGCATGCATCGCCTGCGATGCGGCCTCTGGGTCGTCGGCGGCAACGGTCTTCGCCGCGCCCGCCTGGACCGTCATCAGACTCACCCGGTGGGCGACGACGTCGTGGAGCTCGCGTGCGATACGGGTCCGCTCCTCGGCGACCGCTCGGCGCGCTTCGGCCGCTTGTTCCCGTTCGAGCTGCGCGGCACGCTCGCCGCGGATCCGGAGCCGCCTGCCGACGTACCACACGAAGAACATCAGGAGGAGACCAAACCCGATCTCCGCCACCGTCACCGCGTCGATGAGGGAACTGATCGTCACGAACACGAGCGCGCCACCCAGTGCGACGTAGCCCCGCTGATCGTTGGTGACGTAGCGACCAACGCCGTACAGCGCGAACAGCATGGCGATCCCGACCATGTCGGCGTCGCGGAGCCCTATCGACAGCACCGCGGCGCCCAGGGTCACCCCGAACACCACCAGGGGCCGGGACCTCCGCCAGAAGAGGGCGCCGCTGGCCAGCGCGAAGACGATCAAGGCGGCGATCGACACCTCGCCGACCGGGCGAAGGACGAGCTCGTCGTCGTGCCCGGGTGCCACCGACAGGATCACGAGGAACACGACGAGGGCGAGGACGGCGTCCGCGACGCGCGGCCAGCGGGTGAACGGGCCGCCCAGCGGTCGCCGGGTGCTGGTGAGCGGCGTCTGGGCGTCCTGAGCCGTGCTGTTCACGATCGCTCGATGCTGGCACCCGGGGTGCCCGGTCGGCAGGTTGAGGGATACATCGACCTACGGTACGCCGCCGCGTCGCACGCGGTCACCCTCCCGCAGGCGGGTTGCGGTCTCCGCCTCATGGGGGAATGTCGCCGGCTCCCCGCGTCGCTGATCCAACCCTTTGGCGGAGCCGTCGATCGTTCCGTGGGGCGGCGACGGCGCCGGCGTCAGGCGGCACCTTCATCTCGGTACGTCGCGGCTGTGGAGCCGCCGCCGGGAGCCATCGAGAAGGAGTGCGCACATGAACCGGTTCACCCGTCGCGTCGGCGCGGCAAGCGCCAGGAGACCATGGTCGACCCTCGTCGCCTGGGCGCTCGTCGCCGCGGCCGTGATCGCGCTCGCAGGCACGGTCGGTGGCGTGTTCGTCGACGACTTCGTCGCGCCCGGCAGCCAGAGCGAGCGCGCGATGGAACTGCTCGACGAACGCTTCCCCAAGGCGGCGGGCGGCAGCGCCATGGCCGTGTTCGCCGTCGACGACGGCGACCGGCTCGCGAGCCACCGGCCGGCCATCGAGGACGCGCTGGCGCGGATCGCGAAGGTGGAGCACGTCGTGGTGGTCGCCGATCCCTTCGAGGCCGGCACCGTCTCGCCCGACGGACGCATCGGCTTCGCCGAGATGTCGTTCGACCTGCCCGCCGCCGACCTCGGACCGGAACCGTTCGCGGCGCTGGCCGACGCCATCGGGCCGGCGCGCGCGGCCGGCATCACCGCCGAGCTGGGCGGCGACGCGGTGTTCATCAACGCCGACGAGCAGACGTCGGGCACGGAGGCGGTGGGGCTCCTGGCCGCGCTCGTCGTGCTGGTGGTGGCGTTCGGCACGGTCGTGGCCGCCCTGGTCCCGATCGGGCTGGCGCTGGTCGCCGTCGCCGTCGGCGTCGGCGGCATCACGCTGCTCGCCAACGCGATGGGCGTGTCCACGGCCGCGCCGACGGTCGCGGCGATGATCGGTCTCGGCGTCGGCATCGACTACGCCCTGTTCATCGTGGCCCGCTACCGCGAGAACCGTTCCAGGGGCCAGGACAACGCGGCGGCCCTGTCCAGCGCCATGGGGTCGTCCGGAGCGGCCGTGGTGCTGGCGGGCGGCACCGTCGTCGTGGCGATGGCCGCACTGGCGCTGACCGGACTCGGCGTGCTCACCTCCATCGGGCTGGCGACGTCGCTGGTCGTGCTCATCGCCGTCGCGGCCGCCATCACGCTGCTGCCGGCGCTGCTCTCCCTGCTGGGCGACCGCATCGACACCGGGCGGCTGCCGCGCCGCCGCCGTACCGCCGCTCGTGCCCTGGACAGTGCGTGGTGGCGCTTCGCCCACCGCGTCTCGGGACGGCCCTGGCCCTACCTGCTCGCCGCGACGGCCGTCCTGCTCGCACTGGCCGCTCCGGCGCTGCGCATGCAGACCGGGTTCCCCGACGCCGGCGCCGAGCCGACGACCACTCCCCACCGCAGGGCCTACGACCTGCTGGCCGAGGGGTTCGGTCCGGGCCTCAACGGGCCGCTGCTGATCGTCGCCGACCTGCGCGCATCGGGGCTGGACCGCCAGGACGTCGGTGCCCTGACGGAACGACTCGCCGCCGATCCCGGCATCGCCACGACCGGGCGGCCCCAGTCCTCCCCCGCCGGCGACACGGTCGTGCTGCCCGCCATCCCGACCACCGCGCCCGCGGACCCGGCCACCTCCAGGACGATCGAGCGGGTCCGCGGGCTCGTGCCCGCCGGCGTCTACGTGTCGGGCCTCACGGCGATGACGGACGACCTCACCGACCAGCTCGCCGCCACCCTCCCCGTCTTCATCGCCGCGACCCTGGCCGCGTCGTTCCTTCTGCTGATGCTGATGTTCCGTTCGATCGTCGTGCCGCTGAAGGCGGCGCTGATGAACCTGCTGTCGGTCGGCGGGGCCTACGGCATCCTGGTCGCCGTGTTCCAGTGGGCATGGCTGAAGGACCTGTTCGGCTTGGAGGGGCCGGTGCTGATCGCCTCGCCCATCCCGGTCATCATGTTCGGGATCCTGTTCGGGCTGTCGATGGACTACGAGGTGTTCCTGCTCTCGCGGATCCGCGAGGAGTACGCCAGGACGGGCGACAACGCCGAGTCGGTGGCGCGCGGCCTGGCCGCGACGGGACGCGTCATCACGTCCGCGGCGCTGATCATGGCCGCGGTGTTCCTCTCGTTCGTCGCCAACCCGTCACCGGCGGTCAAGATGTTCGGTCTCGGGCTTGCCACCGCCATCGCGCTCGACGCCACCATCGTGCGGATGCTGGTGGTCCCGGCGAGCATGGCGCTGCTCGGGCGCGCCAACTGGTGGCTGCCCGGTTGGCTCGACCGGTTCCTCCCGCAGCTGACCGTCGAGGGCACCGGCCATCACCACGGCGCCCCGGCGCCGGACGAGATCGAGGAACTCGTGCCCGTCGGCTCTGCCGGTCCGGCAGGACGATGACAGGTCCGGCGCCCGCGGACCGGTGGCGAGCGCATACGCGAATCCTCGTATGCCGGGTGCCGAGCTCACGCTGACGACTGCGTAGCCGACGAGCCCCGAGGATGGGCGGTGCTGATCAGCCGCCGGGACGTCGCGTGATCCACGAGATGGAGGAGAGGACGATGAAGGCACGGAGGGCGCCGTCCGGGCAACGGGCGGCGACGGTTGCGGGCCTCGTGGTCGGCGCCGTTGGGATCGCGATCCTGTGGGCGTCGGGAGTCGAGTTCCCGTTCTACCCGCCGCCGGGCATGGTCATCCTCCTGGCCGGCGCGTTGTTCGTCGGCCTGGCCCCATGGCCCTGGGCACCTGGTGTGGGAGCCTTCCTGGGGCTGTTCGTCACCGTCGGGTTCCTGGTCAGCCCCACCGGGCGGACCAACCTCGCCGGCCAGGCCGGGGCGAGCGTGGCCGCCGGCCAGGGGATCCAGGTGATCGGCGTGCTCACCGCGCTGATCGCGGGCGTGATCGCAACCCGGGCCAACTACGGGAGGTCGCCTCGGGCTCGGCGATGAGACCGCTGTGGTCAGGGCTGGTGCGGGAGCGTGAGCCCTGACTGCACCGCGTAGACCACGAGCTGCGCGCGGTCCCTCGCGTGCAGCTTGATCATCGCGCGGCCGACGTGCGTGCGGAC
>WNFZ01010596.1_pt1 | contig 12397 bp, 11 predicted proteins | sample 5400081 | NCBI WGS metagenome assembly WNFZ01 (sample SAMN13153365, study PRJNA577476) | soil metagenome | isolation source: 80 cm soil or saprolite under grassland replicate 1 | place: USA:California | collected 2016-06-15
CATATTTCTTTTCGAACTCGCGCGCCATCGCTCGGTATTTGATCAGATTCTTCTGAGCGCGCTCAAGAAGCAATTCCACAATCGCCTGCTCTGGAGAGAGGTTCGGGAAGAGTCGTTTTGCGCTGGATTCAATGGTCACTGGTAATGCCATGAAGTTGATTATAATCCCGAACTTATAGAAGATAAGATGACTGCGCTGCTACAATCAATGCAAGACAAAGGCAGGATGCAATGAACCTTACTATCACTTATGAGCAAGAAGAGGATGGTCGCTGGCTGGCAGAAGTAAAAGAACTACCAGGAACACTGGGTTATGGTAAAGACCCTGAAAACGCAATTGCCCATGTGCAGGCATTGGCTTTGCGCGTTGTTGCTGACCAGTTTGAACATGGTCAGCCAATCTCCTCGGTGATATTCTCTTATGTTCATCTGACGTCAGGGAGCGCTTGCTGAAAATTGCAGAAGAATTGGGGAAAGGCTGGCAAAGTGATAAAAGCGCGGTCGAAATCCTTTCAGAGATGCGACGGTAAAAAACAATTAGATCGGTTACCCAAACTATTGTCTGTGCGAGCGCCATAGTTAGGGCATATCGCGAATCTTCCACATCTCCCAATCGTTCAACGTTACGGCCACCATCTTCTCCGCGGATCTCCTGAGCCAGTTCGGGTTGCGTCTCTTCAGATCTTCAAGAACATCTTTCACCGCGGCGCGTGTCCCGAGATGGATGTCTGCAATCTCCCAACCCATGGCGCGCATCATGCGTGTCTCATCGCGTTCAGGTCCGAGTTCAGAGAGTTCAATGCGGCAGCGATCGGGCGCCAGTCCGCGCACCACCCAGCCTTCATAGACCTTCATCATGGGGTCGAGTCTGCGTACTGTGCGCGCGAGCACTTCTTCATATTGAATGTCTGCGCCTTTGTGTTTTTTCTTTGCCCACAACGCTGCTGAGGGAATCAAAGCCTTCGCTTCCAGCGCTACAAATTCGCCCTGCCATTTCGCCAAGGCTGTAAATCGTGGACGTCCCAAACTCCCAACACCTGCCTGACGATGAACGAGGCGATATTCCAATTCCTGAGATGGAAGCGATGCTTCGAGCATGGACCGCACATCAGGAGGTGGTTCCTTTGCCGCATCGGGACATTGGTTCAATCTCTCCCAATATTTCTCAGCCTGATGCTCGCTCTGAACATACGCTTTTCTCAACCAATCACGATCTGCGTCAATGACGAATGGCTTCCCGCCTTTTTCGAGTCCATCGCGGTATCCATCCAGGATTGCATCACATGCTTCTGCCAGACTGATCTTCAGTTCGGCAGTCCCCGAGGCGAGTCCAACGCTGGTCGCGAGGCGGATCAAATCCTGTGTATACGGAAGATTCGCAGCTTCATCGAAATCATTGATGCCCCAGACCAGCTCATCTTTTGCATCGCGCCATGTGCCAAAGTTCGCGGCATGCAAGTCACCAACTGATAAAACAATTGGCGCGTCCGCTGCCTTTTTGCAGACCTCGGGGAACAATTGCATCCAGCGATAGAACGTGCCTCGCAAAAACGTGAACGGATCCTGCGCGAGCAACTGTGCTTTCAATGCAAGGTCATCTTCGAAGACATCCAACTTCTTGCGGAGCCAGGTTTCGTATTTACGGGTCGCTTTGAAGATTTTCATATGAAGTATTTTATCCCCAAAATTAATTAAGGCTGGATATGCTGTGCTTTATTCTCTTGAGGAGAATTACCTTGCTATATCCATTGGTTCCAAAGAGTTTAATTATGGATTTGGTATTTGCGTCGCAATTTGTGTGAACTCATTTGTGAAAGGATTTAAAGTCCAATCTGAAACTGCCCGATCGGCCCAACTTGCCTTCTGAAAATATACCAAGTTGTTCTTGTCCCAATCAAGAAAGTAAAAGTCGCTTTGCTCTTCTTTTACAACAAATCGCAATAGATTTGCCTCCACATCAAAATAAACAACAGAGGAACCTTTCGCAGGGTCCTGGAGTTGAAACACGAATCTGGGCTTAAATGGAGACCATACGATGTTGCCTCCGTAACGGCTTTCCAAAGTAAATCTTTGCTCCTTCTTACTTTGAAGGTTAAGAATTGAAAGCGTCACGGAATGATTGTCGGTTGATTGTGTATATGCTAGATAATCATTCCTCGCAGAAGCTGAAAAGTCATAATAGTGATCTGAATCTGGAAGCAATTTTTCAAAAATTCCGGATTTCACATCGATCCTGCCAATCGCTGTAAATTGAGAAATTCCGATTGGAGCGCCAATGCCAGATGAAGTTGGCGCAAAATATAAGAATTGACTATCCTCTGACCAGGACACAGGGAAAAGAAAATCGCACTTGTTAAAAAGAGCGCAGGGCAACGTCCATATTTTCTCCGTTTGCGAGTTAACTATTTTTATTCCATCTTGTTCTTGAGATACGAGCCAGAAATAATCGGGAGAGTTTAAAGCTCCCTGAAACAGTTGCAGTAATTGACTGACCGAATTCTGGGTGGGATAAAAGCGCGAATTTAGGATGGGGACAGGCGTAGAAGTTGCCAGAGGAATATCTGTAAAGATTGATTTAGAGTTTAGAGTAGGGCTTGGCGTCCAAGTTGGCGGTAGACCAAACGGGAAAGGGGTCTGTGATGATTGAGCGAGCGTGTCCGTCTGGTTGCCACAAGCCGATACTATGCAGAGTAAAACGGATGCAAGAAGTACGAGTTTTGCATTCATAGATTTCCCTTCTATTGTGGCAAAATGCTTTTCTTCGAAAATCTCATGTACTTCTATAACGTTTTATCCCTGCCCTTTGTGCCAGATACATAGTTAATCGGGTTTAGAGGTTTCCTCGTATATTTCTGTTTATCCAAATTATGAGATGCGATATATATGTCGCATCTACTATCAACGTTTCAACATCAAATACACTGCACCACGCGCGTCGAGATAGATTGCTTCAGGAGTCTGGACGATGCGGATCACGACATTTTCACAACCCGAACAACGTAGGACGATGCCTGGTCCTTGTGTGAAGGCAAGCAACGTACCGATCTCACCTTCTTTACCGCAATGGGCACATTCCGTCGGCGAGGCGGTCATCTCCGTGCCAAAGATTTCGTACAGCAAACCTGCCGTTGCATTCGCATCCAGCATGAGTTCGCGATTGATGTCGGTTATCTCTTCCATCTCAGCCTCCTGTCGGACCGAATCGTTCGGTGCGGATTTGGTTCGAGTCGATTCCAAGTTTGACCAATGCATTCGCCGCGGATTCAACCATCAGCGTCGGTCCGCAGATAAAAACTTGAACTGATCTACCCAACGGACCTGCAATTTCCTTCAACATCTTTTCATCAATACGCCGCGCATAGCCTTTCCAATCTGCGGGCTGGGAGCGTGTCAACGTGTGGAAAACTTGAGGTCCGCCGTTTGCCTTGCTCAATTGTTCCAATTCACGGTAATAAATGACATCTTCAAAGTTGCGTGAACTATAAAGTAAAGCCGTGGGATTTTTCGCTCCCACTGCGGCGCGATGACGGATCATAGACATCAGCGGTACGACGCCCGATCCACCGGCGATCAACAACAACGGATCGGTCATGCTCGCTTCCCAGACGAAGTAGCCGCCGATCGGTCCACGCGCTTCGATGTGATCCCCTTGGATCACGACATCATGTAAATACGTGGAAACTTCTCCATCGTCGATACGCTCGACGGTGATATCCACTTCGCCTTCGCGCTCGGGTTCCGATGCAATCGAATAACTGCGTTGCGTCTGATAACCATCTTGCGCGGTCAAGCGGATATCGTAATGCTGTCCCGCGCGATGACGCATCCAGGCGGGAAGTTTAAGCGTGAACGATTTAACTGTAGTAGTCTCAGGCTTGATGTCCGCGACAGAAGCGATTTGCCAATTGAGGGTTTGTTTCATAAAATCTCTTAGTATGTCACTCTGAGGGAGCGTTCTTCGCGACCGAAGAGTCTCCATAGTTGAAGTAGAGACTCTTCGCTACGCTCAGAGTGACATAAATCAGTCATTCCAATATCTCTGTTCTTTCCATGGGTCCGCGTGGTTGTGATATCCCGCCGATTCCCAAAAGCCGGGTTTATCTTTTTCCATGAGATAAACGCCGCGTATCCATTTGGCGCTTTTCCAAAAATAGAGGTGCGGCACCACCATGCGCGCGGGTCCGCCGTGTTCAGGTGCGAGCGGCTTATCGTCATATTTCAAGGCGATGAAGGATTGACCGTTGATAATGTCCGTGAGGGGAATGTTGGTTGTGTATCCACCGTCGCTGTAGGCGGTTACGAACATAGCCTTGCGATCCAATTCGACATGTTCGAGGAGCGTATCAAGACTGACGCCTTCCCACTTCATGTCGAGGTGAGTCCACTTTGTGACGCATGAAATATCCACCACATATTTTTGCATCGGCAGTTGATTGAAGTCCTGCCAACTCCATGATGCTTTTTCCTTGACGAGACCATCAATGCTGAATGTCCATTTATCGAGGGGTGTATGTGGAGTTGGTCCCGCTGAGAGGACAGGAAAATCATTCGTGAGATATTGACCGGGTGGAATACGGTCCTTCTTTTCCCCTGCGCGTCGCTTGCCGACAAACCCGCGCGAGACAAATCGTTCCTCTGACATGATTGCTCCTTTACCAATAAGTTTGCCAGGATAGACAGCCTTGCCGTGAATGGTATTAGTGTATAACGTTGAAAGAATGAAGTCAAGAAGGAAAATAAAAAGAACGGATACAGAATCTGTTGATCACCATTACTTCTTAAAACCACCTTGGGATAATTCCTATCCACTAATCTTCACGAATGTACGCCAATCATTTATTTCGTGAAGATTGGCGTAGATTAGCGGATAGTTTTGCATAACTCTATGGTCGCGGAATATTTCCTTCTAATCCCAATTCAGGCGCGATCCTTCGCATGGCGGTGATGACGTTTCCTACATGCTCCCATAACTCAATGCCAAATTCTTTCGCGGCTTGTTCCATCTCCGTGCGGGATGTTCCTGCGGCGAAGGCTTTGTCCTTCCATTTCTTTTTGACAGAGGAAGGTTCCAGGTCATATAACGAACGTGACGGACGAACCAGTGCAACGGCAGTGATCAAACCTGTGATTTCATCACACGCACTGATCGCCTTGCGGACCAACGTATCGCGCGGCACGCGTTCGCGCAGATGATCGGCATGACTCAAGATATCCTGAATGATATCTTCCGGTACACCGCGCTCACGCAACATGGGCGCGCCGTCCTGCGGATGCTGATCGAGCGTCGGATGGATCTCCCAATCGAAATCATGGAGCAGACCGATTAATCCCCACTTGTCCACATCTTCGCCAAATTTTTCAGCATAGAAGCGCATCGCCGCTTCCACCGAAAGCATGTGGCGCACAAGTCCTTCATTTTTTACATATTCACGAACCAGGGCTAAAGCTTCATCGCGGGTCATATTCACCTTTGTTTGTCATTGCGAGGAACCTGCGAAGCAGGTGACGTGGCAATCTCAGAATTTCATCTAATAAGAACTTTGAAGGTGAGTTGAGATTGCTTCGTGGAGTTTACACTGAGCTTGTCGAAGTGCTCGGAATGACACTAGATACTTGTCGATGTTTCTAAACCATGCTCTTTAGCGAGTTCATCGAGCAGGGCTTCCACTTCATCAAGGTATTGATCGAGTCCTTCGACGCGTTCTTTGAAGCCGAGAGTTGTCAAACCAAGTTGATCGCAGGCAGAGCGCCACATATCTACAAGATGATCGGGCAACACGTCTACAGCGAGAGTCCATGTTTGCAATAGGGGCCACAGCGCGGCATGGGGAGTTGCGCCGGAAAGAATGGCATTGATTCCCTTCTCGTAATAATTTACACGCGCTGGATGAATGCGCGCATCAACGCCCTCAACTTCTGTCGCGGCTTCGAATGCGAGTTTCCATTCCGGAAGCCAGGCGCTAATCTGGGATGGATCCAACGCGGACGCGCCTAGTAAGCCGATCAGCCCGGCGTTCATTCCCGGACGTTGAGCTGTCTCCGCTCTGGACGGGAAGTCCAGCATCAGACGGCGCTCCTGCAACGGCGGACCAGACAATTCCGCGACCGCATTGACCGCATGGTAAAGCGACTTCATATATTTCGTTATATCTTGAGGTCGGACGGTATCGCCAGTTTCAAGCAAGTCACGCCAGATTTGACGTCCATGGGAGAGAAGAGTACGGGAGCGTTGTAGTGCGGGCGCAGGCGCGTTGAACTCGAATCCCGCACGCAGACCCGCCTGCACAAACTCGAAGAACTTTTCGCGCTCGAAGAGCAGCATCGGATCATACATCTCCCAACCCAGCCACGGGTCGAGACGCAGTTCGCGCGGACGCTTGAACTCCGCCTTGGCGCGATGACTGATATCCAGGTGGAAATCGGGCGTCAGCTTGACGAACTCACGCCTGTGTTTTGGCTCATCGATATGCACGAAGATGATGTCAATGTCGGTCGTCCCACCTAACAATGGATCAGCATCGGAGACGATGGAACCTGTCAGGTACACAGCGATAATGTCGCGTTCCGTGAAGGCGCGCTGCTGTGTAGTCTCTTTTGCAATTCGGATCAGTGATTCACGCGTAACTCGCATAATGATTTCCTTGCTCCGTCCTGAGCGGTTTTTGCGACGTTCGTAGTCGAAAGGCAGGTTTCATAAAAACTTTCTTTGTTTATTACATACGCGCTTCGACTGCACTCGCCTTTCGGCTCGCTCCGCTCAGCGCGGAGATCTAGGGCAGCGGCAAACTCTGTTGAAACGGAGGTTCGTTGAGGCTTTGCCTGATACGGTTCTCTATCCACCGTAAATGTTCAGGGTCTTGGATGATGTTGAGGTGGTTGGTGTCAATCGTTAAAACGGGCGCATGGTCAAAAGGTTTTGAGAAGAAATCATCATACGCCAGATTGAGTTCGTGGATGTAGGAGCGTTCCATCTGCCGCTCGTAGGAGCGATCACGCGTGGCAATACGCTGCATAAGGGTGTCGGTGCTGGCTTGTAGGTAGACCAGCAGATTTGGTTTTTCGATCTTTTCAGCAAGCGCCTCATGGACTTTGTAGTACATGTCGAGTTCATCGCCTTTGAGATTGATACGGGCAAACAGTGCATCTTTGGCGAAGGTGTAATCAGCGATCAGATTTTTGCCAGTTTCCAGCATATCATGGACGGTGCGTCGTTGTTGGTGATAGCGGCTCAACAAAAAGAAGATCTGTGTCTGGAAGGCATAACGTTCACGGTCGCTGTAAAAATCAGAGAGGAATGGATTCTCTTCGAAAACTTCCAGCAGAATTTCAGCATCAAATGTATTTTGAAGAAGGCGGGCGAGGGTGGTTTTACCGACTCCGATAACCCCTTCGATGGCAATGTACATAAAGGACGGCTCCAAGAGGCAAGTTGGGTTAAGGATACCATAACTCAAGGGTCAGGGGCGAGGAGTCAGGCGCCAGGGAAAGAAGAAAGAGGAATGAAGAGTAATCGGCTTTCTTCATTCCTCTTTCGATTGACAGTCCAAAAGCATTATTTGTCATCAACCAAATTATGAAAGAAATGGACAAGCGCCGCCATTCCTTTTTTCCAGGTGGGCAAGTGTAATTTCTCATTGGGACCGTGGAAGTTGTCATCAGGCAGCGAAAAGCCCGTCAGGATCGAATCAACTCCAAGGATTTGTTTAAACTTTAACACGGCGCCAATGCCCCCGCCGCCACGCACGAAGATCGGTGCTTTTCCAAAGGCGGTTTGAAGTGCATCGCTCATCGCCTGAATTTCCGTGGATTGGTAAGCAGTAATGAGTGCTGGATTGCCAATAATAAATTGGAGATTCCATGTCACCGTGCTGGGCAGGTTTTCCTCCACATATTTTTGGAATTTCACCCCACAGCGACGGCGCACCGGAGTGCTTCAGCAGGAATGCCTCATCGAATGGAAGTTTCGCGAGTTCAGCATGTTCGTCCTCGTCCACCTTGCGGACCTTATCGTAAAAACCGGGCAGCGTAATATGCCCGTGTTCATCGTGCAAGCTGGCGATCAATTTGCTCAGCACATGGATCGGGTTTTGAATCACTCCACCAAATTCTCCTGAATGAATGTCATGATCAGGACCGAAAACTTCCAGAACAAAACTCGCGCCACCGCGCAGCGAATAACAAATGACAGGTGTATTCTCATCGGGAAAGCCACCTGCATCCGTGTTCAAAGAAATTGTGGAGGAAAGTTTCTCTTGATGTTCGATCAGAAACGCACTTAGATTCTTCGAGCCGATCTCTTCTTCTCCTTCAATCAGGAACTTAATATTGATCGGCAAATCTTCCGTTTTGATGATGGCTTCCACAGCATTGACTGCCGCTAATACCTGTCCCTTCATGTCGGAAACGCCGCGGGCATATAAATTTTCATCGCGGATCACCGGCTCAAAGGGTTGACTCTTCCAATCCTCCAGCGGTTCAGGGAACTGTACATCGTAATGTCCGTAGATCAATACGGTAGGTGCAGATACTCCACCATTCAACCATTCGCCGTAGACAACGGAAAATCCCTGTGTAGGCAGGATTTGGACGTTATTGATACCAATGGAACGGAGTTTATTCGCGAGCCATTGCGCGGCTTTATCTATATCATCCTTGTGAGTGGAGTCATTTGAAATGGATGGGATTCGCACGAGTTCCATTAACTCTGCTTGAAACCTATCGGAATTTTTTTCCAAATATGCCAATGCGGGTGATTGAGACATGGAATTCTCCTTGTTATTGCCTGTCATTGTAAACTCCGCGAAACAATCCCCTTGTTAAGTCTGAGATCGCTCACCTGCACTGCACCATACCTGCCTGATTTGCTTAGCAAATCACGGGCGGTGCCAGGGAGTGTCGTCGGACTAATGTCCTTCTCGCAATGACGGAAAATTATTTTGTACGAATGTTCATTGGCTCGATTGTATCGCTTAAAAATTCAGTCCCCGCCAAATGACGAGGACCAAGCGATACTGAATACTGATTACTGTGTTACGGCTTCGATTTCCTCTTGCTTTTTGAACTGGCTCATATACAGTTCGTAATAGAAGCCACGCTTCGCTAGCAGTTCATCATGTTTGCCACGTTCGATGATCTGTCCATCCTTCAGAACCAGAATTATATCGGCATTGCGGATGGTAGAAAGGCGGTGGGCAATGACGAAAGATGTGCGCCCTTTGAGCAACTCATCAAATGCTTTTTGGATGAGACGCTCAGTTCGTTCGTCCACGCTCGAGGTGGCTTCATCCAAAATGAGGATGCGCGGATCTGCTAAGGCGGCGCGCGCGATCGAAAGCAGTTGGCGCTGTCCCTGCGAAAGACCGGAGCCGCGTTCACCCAAGACAGTTTGATATTTCTCGGGCAAGCGTTCGATGAATGAATCTGCATTGGCAAGTTTGATCGCTGCCATTACCTCTTCATCTGTGGCATTCGGTCGCCCAAAGCGGACGTTTTCCATCACGGTCGTGCTAAACAGGAAAGTATCCTGCAATACAATACCAATCTGTTCGCGCAGACTCTTCATGGTCACATTGCGAACGTCGACGCCATCGATCTTCACAGAACCACCAGTCACATCATAGAAACGGGGCAGGAGATTGATAATTGTAGTCTTGCCTGCTCCAGTTGGACCGACAATCGCGATCGTCTGTCCGGGTTGGGCAGTGTAGGTAACATTCTTCAGAACAGGTACGCCATCTTCATAGGAGTGCGTGGCATTATTGAATTCCACCAACCCTTTGATCGGCGGCATGGTGATGGCATCCGGTTTATCGGTTACAGAAATATCTTCATCGAGGATGCCGAAGATGCGTTCTGCGCCTGCGATAGCGTTTTGGATATTTGTCCACAAGACCGCGATCTGTTGAATTGGCTGGTTGAAGCGCTGGACATAGGCGAGGAAGGTGATGACCAAACCAAAGGTAACGGTCGCGCCGAAGAGAGTTTGTCCTTTGAGGAGTGCCCACCCACCGGCGCCGACCACAATGGCAAGCGCCACATAGGACAGTGCTTCCAGAGCGGGAGCCAGCGCAGAGGTATAAGCAACGGCGCGCACATTGGCATCACGATTTGCAGCGTTGACTTCCTTGAACTGTTCGATGTTCTCATCGGCGCGGTTGAACGCCTGTACTTCACGAACAGACGAGATGCTTTCCTGCAATTCGGCGTTGACGTTACCGATCTCCTTGCGGCTTGTACGGAACGCCTTGCGCGCTTGTGCCGAAAAATAAAGTGTGACAACAAACATCACCGGCGCGATCGAAAGGGAAAGCAAGGCAAATGGCAAACTGGCTCGCAACATGTTATAAGCAACCCAAACTAGCAGAAGGATTCCACTGACCACATTGATCAAAGCGAAGGAAATCGCCTGTTCGATTGCCGATGTGTCGTTGGTGATGCGGCTCATCAAGTCACCGGCTTCATGTTCGGAGTAATAACTGAGCGAGAGTTCATGCAATTTACGGAACACGCCCAAGCGTAATTCACGCAGCACATGCTGACCTGTCCATGACATGGAATAAAATGTTATGCCAGTGACAATGGAACCTGTCACGAACAATGCAACCACGATCATGATCAACCGGAACAGACTGTTGATGCGCTGATCATTCGCCATGGCAGCAGGATTCGTCGGGGCGGGGTAGTTATTCCATGTGTACGCCTTGTAGATCAAACGATGCGCGGTTGTTAAAGTGGAAGGATCAGTTGTCCCAAGCCAGCAGGCAGAGGCAGAGTTGGTTGATTGAGTCTGGCCGAAATTACCGAAGGAGGCGAACTGACTTCCTATTGGTACGAGGAAACAGTCGGTGGCTTGTCCGGTGAGCTCGGGGGTGATCACTTGAGTCCAGGTGGAGATTGTGATCAGTACGAGTACGATTAGGAGCATATACCAAAATTTGCCAAAGTAAGCGCCGAGACGTGCCAGCGTGTTACTCAGATTTTTGGGTTTGATCGTTTCCTGTCTAAAGATATCGCGATTCATCATCATAGAGCACCTTCCTTTTCATGGACGAGGATCTGCGAGTTGTAAATCTCAGCATAGATCGGGCTATCTTCCATTAAATCTTGATGCTTGCCCTCGGCGACAATTTCGCCCTTATCCAAAACAATAATCTTGTCGGCGTTGATCACCGTGCTGATGCGCTGTGCGATCACGAAGGATGTGCGTCCGCGCATGAGACTATCGAGCGCCTTTTGGATTTCTGCTTCCGTATTGAGATCAACACTGGAGGTGGAATCATCCAGGATGAGAATTCGAGGATTAAGGAGAAGTGCGCGGGCGATGGCAACGCGTTGCTTCTGTCCGCCAGATAGCGTCGTGCCGCGTTCACCGACGTGTGTGTTGTAGCCTTCCGGGAACGAAAGGATAAAGTCATGCGCCTGCGCGGCTTTCGCAGCGGCTTCGATCTCTGCTTGCGAGGCATCTGGTTTGCCGAAGGCAATATTCTCGCGAATCGTGCCACTGAACAGAGTCGTCTCTTGCAACACGATTCCGATCTGTGAACGAAGCGATTCGATCTTTATATCGCGCAGATCATGACCATCAATCGTGATTCTGCCTTCGCTTGGATCATAAAAGCGCGGTAGCAAATTGATAATGGTGGTCTTGCCTGAACCAGTCGCGCCGAGCAGGGCAATGGTCTCACCAGGGTTTGCTGTGAACGAAACATTCTTCAACACAGGTTCACCGCCGCCAAAATAACGGAACGTGACATTCTCGAACTTTACCGTGCCGGTGACATCGGGTAACGTGATCGCATTGGGCTTATCGGTAATATCATTCTTGGTATCGAGAATTTCGAAGATGCGATCGGCGGACGCTGCAGCTTGTCCCATTTGCGTGATGATGAATCCGAATTGCGCAACCGGGAAGAATAGATAGATCAAATACAGCGAGAACTCCTGCCATTCTCCGAGTGAAAGCAAACCGGTGATGATCTGTTTGCCGCCAAAATAAAGAATCGCAGCCTGTCCGAGATTGGCGATCAAAAACACCAGCGGGAACAGGAACGTAAACAATCGCGAGACTGTGATCGCCTGATTCATCGTAGCGTCTGCGGCGGTGCGGAATTTCGTCTGTTGTTCCTTTTCGCGCGTAAACGCCTTGACGACTTTTACACCCGCCAGATTTTCCTGCAAGATCGTGTTAAGCGCTGAAAGTTTTTGCTGAACCTTGATGAACAATGGTTGGCTGGCAGAACCAAAGATCATGAACAGCACCAACGCAACGGGCAGGATCGGCATGGCTGTCCAGGCGAGTGAAACATTGGTGGAAAACAAAATGATGATCGTGCCCGTCAGCAAAATGATCGCGCCCACGAGTTGCAGCAATCCCTGACCGATAAACAAACGAACCTTC
>WNFZ01009242.1_pt1 | contig 12393 bp, 8 predicted proteins | sample 5400081 | NCBI WGS metagenome assembly WNFZ01 (sample SAMN13153365, study PRJNA577476) | soil metagenome | isolation source: 80 cm soil or saprolite under grassland replicate 1 | place: USA:California | collected 2016-06-15
TACCAGGCAGAACGGTAACATGATCGCCCATGTAGAGGGCAACCGGTATGCGGATCAGGACGGCCGCTGCCAAGATCAATATCAGGAGCTGCTTGTTCTTGATTTTATCCGTGCTGAGCATGATAGACCTCAAGGGCGATGTCATAAACGCGTTGAGCCAGCTTATCCATTGTATGATTCGCTTCGAAACGGCGCCTTGCTTCCTTGCCCATCCTTACTGCCTGGTCCGGATTTCGCCACAAATGTAGGATTGCCTGCCGCATACCCTCCACATCGCCTGGTTCTACAAGCAGTCCCGTCTGTCCGTGCTCAAGATAGGTTTCTGTGCTGGGTGCGCGAGTTGCCACAACAGCCTTGCTAAAACTCATCGCCTGGAGCAGGCTGCTGTCACCACCGGCGAAATTGATGGATTGTAGAGGCACTACGTAAAAACTGGCTTCATACATATAATCCTGGGCTACTCGATAATCCAGCCACCCCATGGATTCCATATTTTGCGGCAAGTTAAATCCAGCTAAATTAAATGGACGGCTGCTGACTTTTACACACACCTCAGTTCCCTCGACAGCGTGTGCCAAGGTCTTATAATCTCTATAAGAACGACCAGAAGCGAAAATGAATTTTCCGTTCTGCGATATGGTGTCCGGGTTGTGATTTTCCCTCGGAACGTACCAGCGCATTGGATCATACCAGCCATGGGGACAATACGAGATGGCTTCCGGAGCGAGCGACAAAACTTGTTGGTACTGTTCAACTTCAGATGGGGTAAATACGACCACTCGTGAGACCGAACGCATCCCAAACCGCGCCAGGCCGAGAAAGTGGCTGAGGATACCCTGAAGATTGAAGGATAAGATGATCAATGGCGGGTGCTTCTGGCCGAAAATACTGCGCAGTAGGGCGTAGGTGAATCCGTTCTGTCCTCCCCAAGCAACCACTAAATCATAGTTGGTTTTCCGCGTTTTGACGAAAGCCTGTAGACCCGACCGCATAAAGGCCGGGTAATAGGCAATCAGCTTTCCCCATTTTTTATAACGATCGACCGCCCCAGTGGCAACCAGAAAATCTAACTCATCGTTGTTCGAGGGTAGATATTTCCACAACCACCGGTCACCCGGCTTTATCTCATTATTAATTAAGCACAAAACCTTCATCACTAGTATCCTAATCTCTTACTGGATGGATCCAGAATCATTTTCTCAATGTAGTTGCTAATTGTTTCAGCCGCCAAATCGTGACCAAGCTGGTTCCCATCACTGCGCTCTGCTGAAAAGAGGAATTTCCTGTTCATATTCTCGCAGCTTACGATAGAGATCCTCGGCAATTAGCATGTGTCCCTTAGTGTTGGGATGCTTATCCCAGTAGGCAACCACAAGAGAGTCCAGGTTTTGGTTATCGTAGGCATCGGAAAGGTCCAGGACAACAAAACCAGCTTCTTGAGCCAAGCCCTTCAGATGGACAATTTCCTCCTTTTGCAACGGGTCTTCCAAGGTGGGCATGAAAATCCAAACGGGCAGAATACCATGGCCTCGAGAAACTTGTACGATATGCCGAAATGTTGAAGAGAGGATCTCCGGTCCGTATGGCTTGAGAAGTCGTTCCGCCTCAGCCTTTGCCGTTCCCGGTTTGGCACCTGCCTGGCGAGCTATCTCCATAATGTCTGGATAGGGGAGATCAGCCCCAACCGATATTCGATCTGCCAGGTACAAAACCACTGCCTCCTCTTCGCGTTGATGGGACATGAAGAAGAACGCCTTCGGTTGAAATGGCAGCACCTTCTGTTCCAGGACCATGAGATCCTGAATGGCAGAATAGCCGGGCACGGCAAAGTTCAGGATTTCATATGTTTTGTAGGGGCTGCCAGTATTCCCCCGATTTAGACGATCCTCCAACAGAGCCCCAAAATCTTCGCCATCCGCAACGCCGTATCCCATAACGAAAGAGGGACCGGTCAGTGCAATGCGATAAGTACCAGGCGCAGAGACTTGCTCGTAATCACTGTCGCGCATCCCCCAGCGGTTGATGCTCATCTTGGCGCCATGGAAGTTGATCGTCGTAGAGGGGACGAGCTCCACAATGAAATTGTCATTTGTATATCTGGCTGCGGACGTTTCTGTCAATGTGGGCCAATCGGACGGTCGCTTCGAGTAAATATCCCAAAGTTGCGAATTGAACTGGTTGACGCCGATAAGATCCTCGTAGTATCCTCGCTGTAACTGCGCAGCCTCCCGGGCGCTGAGCCGATTCGATGTCAAATCAGCGACGAATGATTGGAATTTGCCTCCAAATTGGCTGTACACCACCGGATTCGCGACGAGAAACAGCATCAGGATAGAACCGCCTGTCGCCGCGGCAGTTCTGAAGAAAATGGGCTGCCTTGCGTTTAGTCTGGTTTTCTTTTCGGCGCGTGCTTCAAACCAGAGCGTCAGGCCGAACACAATCGTGATCACCAAAAAGGTGAGAAGCAATGTAGCAATGTTTGCCCAATTCAATTTCACGACGGATAAAAGAGAAATCCAATCTGCGATCGAAGTGCTGCTCCAGAGCGCCCACAGCACTGCCATAATGGTAAAGGTGCCCGCTGATCGAAGTGCCTTGGCAGCAATCTCTTGAACGGACGAAGAATGCTGTCCCAAAGTCCGTTTTCGGCCATGCTTGGACTCATAGACAGTATTTACCACCACCAAACATGCTAGAATAAACCAGAATAACATATCCGGCGCGGTGAGAAGGAATGTGCCCCGGAGCCAGAACCATTGATACGCATGCAAAAACCAGGTCATGAAGAAAACGAAGGAAGTCGCAACGACTAGGCTGGTCGTAGCTCCCCATTGCTTGATTCTAAAGTAAATTGGATAAAAGAACACCTTCATCATGAAGCCAGTCCAATAAATATTGATCCGCCGCCATAAGTCAGTGAAGCTGGATGCTAGGAAGTAAAGATGATGTGTTTCCGGTAGGTTGAAACCAAACAGGTGCAGCATACCAACAATCAAATGAAACTGTCCTGAAATCCTGAGGTAAAGTGCAAAATTGGAAATCAGATAGCGAATCAGCTCAACCGTATTCGTTACATCCGCCGGTGCGATCGTAAGATAGTAGTTGACGTAGCGATATAAGATGAGGTGGATCACCCCTCGAAATATCCACTGCAGCCCTTTCTGATAAATCTGGTGCTCCTCATTGTCGTAGTAAGTGCGGCGAAATGTGCTGTAATCTACGACTGGAAAGAAAGTAAAGACGACGTTTGGCAATAGAAAGAAATAGGAAAGGGTACTGGTGAGTGTCGGCGTCGCCTTACCATGCTTGAGATCATACATGTATATGATCAACCGGAACATGAACATCGATGCCAAAATAGGCCATATGACATCCAGCCAGGAGGCTTGGATCCAGCCTGCCCGTAATACAACCAGTGCAGCGCCGGCCACGAGCAGTATCGCTACCCGGGCATAATAAGAGATGGGAAGGTGACAGATTCCGATGAGACCAAGACTAATACCTATTAACCAAATACTATTCACTAAACCCAGGATTCCGACAATAGCGGCCAGAGAGAGAAGAAGGAAAAAGGGTAGGCGATATTGGGAAGGTAGAAAATAGTGAATCACAAAACCATAGAAGGTTAACAGCATGAGATTGTGATAGAAGGCTTGGTTCTCCAAATGGAATAGTCCAGCCACGAATACCAGAAGGCCGAGCTGAACGACTAAACTCAGAAACTTGCCAACCTGGAGCTTATCGAGGGAAAACGGGTTGACCCATGTACCAGCAGTTGGTCGCTCCAGGGAGGAAGCTGTGATCGTGCCTATCGAGAGAATGCTAAATCCAATCGAGGCGAGCACGAGAAATTTAGCCCCATAATCTGGCAAGCCATTAATGACAACTAGGTCAGCGGCGAAGGCGACTGCAAACGTCGCGAACGCAACGAGTAACCATTCGCTGATGTAGCGCTGGCTGAACGATGAAATCAAAACAACGCCAGTCAGGAGAACAGCGAACCGCTGTCCAGATAGTCCATCGTTGTCTCATGCGCCTGGATTTGGATCGGATAGCGTTCTTCGAGAAATGCCACCAACTTTATTGTTGCCAGCGAATCGAGGATTCCTCCAGTAATGAGCGGGGTCGAATCGGTCAACTCAGCGGGGTTCTCCCCTGGGAGAAATTCTGCAAGAATATATTCTCTTATAGTCTGTTTTACTTCTTCCATCGAAAGTTTTTCTCCATCAAGATTTGTCATAGTTATCCTCTTTCCATATTGAATGTAGAATTTAATTTGAGCTCTGGTGAATGATCCATCAAGGCTGGCTGAGCAGCTGGTGTGTCTCGATGAACGCTTCGATATGTTCTGCCACAAATTTATGACCGGCCTGATTCCAATGACCATCATTCGGGATCAGCATAACTTCAGGATCAAAACCTGGCATTGATTCAACATCTAGCACCAAAAATCCTTCAGTTTGCAATGTATTTATGAAGTCTTTGTAAGTTTCTCCTGATGGGCTATCCCACCACCGGTCCGTAGCCACGATCATTAACTTTGCTTTCCTTGAGTCGGCGATATTTCTCATTTCATCGATTAGAGCTATCGTCAGTTTAAAGTCTTCTCTTTCTGTACTTATGCCAGATACGGCCGAGTTGGTATGATCCGAATTAACCTTTATCTTCCCATATGAGGAAAGTAAGTCAAAATATCTTTGAACGAGAAAATAGGCGAGGGCAGAGTGCTGAGATACAGAATATATGAATCTTCCCTGTAGACTGGTTTGCGGCAGCGGATAACCTGTTGGGACGAGTTGGCCTTTTTCTAACACAAATTTCGGCTTATAGTAGATTGTGCTGACAAGCTGCCGATCGTTGTCTCCCACATCGTTCCCAGCTAGCTCTAAGATGACAAGATCGGTTTCGTATTTAATGCCTTCACTCCTATACCAGAGCAGTTCTTGGTCGGTACTGTAACCTGAGACACCGGCATTAATGACCTCAACATCGACTGATTTTTCAAGCAGTTGTGAGAAGCGCTCTGATTCTTCTACACCATAACCCCAAGCAAATGAGTCCCCAAGCACTAATACGCGCTTGATACCATTTTGCCTTTTATAAGAATGGGAGCGGTCTCGTAAACCTTTTTCATTGATTCGCACAACAGTACGAAACTGCGGCGTTTCAAAGATGCCCTCTTGCCCTGGTTGGTGAGCCCATCCCAGAACCGGATCATATTTCCAAAATTGATCTCGTTCCGGACTAACATACATTGGCTTGAAACCCATGAGCCGCAGTGCTATCTCACTCAGAAATAAGGCAAAGAGTGTGGAGATGATGATCAGAGATAGATTGATCAGTATGCCGCGACTATTATTTTTCACTACCATTGCAGTTTTTCGTTTTTTTGGCTTGCTGCAGCAGTTTCACAGTAGCCGAATAATGGTGCACTATCGATCTTTGGCTCGAGCCACTTGCCAGATGACAATACCCAGAACACTGAGCAGAAGAAGCGCAACCGGTAAGAGAGCCGATTTGAGCGGGGAGAGCCGATTGTTGGTTGCGCTTTGGACGGTTTGTTCCGCCGTGGCAGAGCCATTGTCGGCCGGAGTGGTCGGAGTCAATAATCCCTCAGGAGTGGATGTTGCTGGAGCCAATGTAGGTGTTAGTACTGCCTGAGTGGGAATCTGGGTTGCGGCCTGTCCTGAGGGCAGTTCGAGCGTGCGGGTGGCATAGTGTAGTGTCATCTCTGGTACATCGCCTCGGGTTGTCTGTTCCGCCACGAGAACCAACATTTTCCCTTGTTTGCTGACTGCAGCCGCTAACAATTCCACTGAAATTTGACTCTGCTGCTCCTGTGAAACGGGTGGCCATTTTAGGGGCGCTTCGGACTGCCATCGACTACCATCCCAGAGCCATTGACCAAGAGCCTCCGGACCAACACCCATCAAATGCAATCTTCCAGCAGGGTCGGTCGTAACCGCCACAAGCCTTCCTGTATTGGGCAGCCCTTGTGGGTATTGCCATGTCATCCCACCATCTAGGGAGATCTGATCCCAGATGGTCGTGAGTGTGTCCTGCGGTTGCCAGAATAGATGCAGATTACCTTTAACATCAGCCATGATCTTTTGCCAAGCCACAGGTTCCTTAACAACCGGCGTCGCATTGCTGAAAGTATGCCCGCCATCCTCGGATCGGGTGTAGTAGAGGGCGCGTGTCTGTGGCTCTCCATCTCCCTGAATTGACTGCTCCTTCCATATGATATGTAATAAACCATTTGTCGATATCAATAAAGAAGGTGCACCGACGAGATCGAAACCTGCGGCTGCTCCATTGAACACTTGAATTGGCTCTGACCAGGATGTGCCATGGTCTTTTGATTCAATTAGGTAGATGCCGCGCTCGTCATTTAGTGGAATAGAATAAGCCACATATATAGTTCCAGTAGGATCTGAGGCGATGTCAACCGAACCAATTTCCCCGTCGTGGCCTATTTCGAGTCGTGCTGGTGTTGCCCAGTTTGCTTCTGTAGCGGCGTCACCGCTGGTCGCCCGGCTAAAGTAAAGCCTACCATTGCTGCTTCGTGCGATCAGAAACAACTCATTTCCAGATCCGACTGCTATCGCCGGCGAGGCAGCTTCGCCTTCCGGCAGTTTGAGTACCGGAGCGATGCGCGACCACGTTTCGCCATTCCAGTATGTATAGTAGATGGCCCGATCCTGATGCTGACTAAAGAAGGCATGGAAGGAGCCATCATCTGTGGTCACTAACTTAACAGCTTCCATCTTAAAATTATCGCTCGTAACAGGCGAAAGCTGGCTCCATACCGGCGCCTGAAACCAGGAATTATCTGTCCCCAGATCGCGGGAAGTAACCCAGATATCGCCGCCGTCCCCCTGGTCGCAGCCAACGACGTACAGTCGCGCGCGTAAAAAAGCGCCCTGATGACAACCAAAGATAACCTGTGTGTAAATCTCAGGTTCTTCAAAACTAGACAAAATTGGTTGTTCCTGCGACTGGCTCCATCGGAGACCATTCCAAGCTGTTAGGAAAACCTCGCTTTTAGTTTCAGTTAAAAAATACAATAGGCCTTTAGGACTGTTCGACAATCCTGTTACAAATTTGTTTGATTGTGTGCAACTCAGCAAATTCTCGATCATTGATTGTGGGTCGCTCCAAGTGGCACCTGCATCACTGGAGAACTGATAGATCTGGTTGCATGCGGGCAGCAAGCCATTCGCTGAGCGGCCGCTTTGCCAGACAAGCACAACATTATTCTGATAAGCGCCTACCTGAATATTCAATGGACCAGCCAACCCAGCGTCTGGCGCTGGACCTGCAACTAGCATCGGCTTTTCCCAGTCCCAATTCTTTCCGCCGTCCGCGGAGTGGGCCACAAACACCTGCTTCCGTGGACGATTGTCCCAGGTAACATATACGTGCTGCGCTCCATCGGTCTCGGCCGCGGCGAGGCTGAGATTAGCTTCGCCTACACCTAGATGACTGAGGTAAGGGGATTGATAGAGCAGGATTGGCCGAGTCCAACTTATGCCGCCATTTCTGGAGTGCGTGTAATAAATGCCGGCTGGGTTTAAGATATCGGCAACCGTACGAAAGTAGGCCAGATGCCATTCGCCGTTCGCGTCTGTGGTTGCTGCAAAAGAAGCAGCCTGATTCGCTATCACACCTCCAGATTCCCAAGAGGCCAAATTTTCGAAATTTAGGTTTCTCACTCTGGCCGTGAACAATCTATTTTGGGGGGAAATCCAGAAGGCGAAGATATATCGGTCAGGACCGGATATGAACAATGGATTAGGGCCAGTGTAGATCCATGGTCGAGATCCTCTCGCAGGCGCCCCAGGAATAGGCACAGTGAACAAGCGATTCAAGTTGGTCGTCTCTGGTGTACTCCATTGATCGCCATCCAGCCGCGCGTATACAAAGTTCGCGAGATCATCCTGCCAAACTGCGTGTACAACTCCCTCAGAATCGGTCACAATATCCGGGTTTGTAGCAACACCCGAGTGGGAAAGGTTCAGGGGTGTGGCCCAAGGATCACCCGTAGACTGTGCAAGGGCCCAAGAAGGTGTGATGAATATGATGAACAGGGCGCTGGCGAACAATACTCTCATCAGTCTGAACATCCATCTAAAAAGCTTTATCGGTTTCGTCACTTTGCGACCTTTTCAGCCTGTTTGCAGAAATCGTAAATCCCGACAGTGAGATTATGTGCCTCAGGTTTTGGATTGTAATAAACGAGGAACGTTTGCATCGATCCGTCAAAAATCATCTCGTAAGACGATACGAGATAATAACTATCTTCAGGCCCCGGTAGCTGCTGATCTACCTGGCCCTGTCTGGGAGCAACGATATGGATGTAATCGGCATACAATCTTTGCTGATACCGTTGATGGCAATGGCGATACGACACCAATTGCTCATAAATATATGAATCTCTGTAAGTGTAGGGCAACATGCCTGCTGCGAAGGTTATGATCCGCGGACGGCGGCCGCCATCTCCATTGATCATCTTCCAATGGTTCTCGATATCGAAGGCCTCCTCTTTCAGAATCTGCATGAAACTGACATAATCTCGGATACCAACAGCCCTGTATTCCCCGATTGATGAAATCCCATTGACAGAATGATTATAGGTATATACATTCTGATAGAGCTGAAACAGTGTTAGACAAAGAAGAAATCCTGTGAACAGGTATGCAGGTCGTCCTGTTGACAAATCGACTTCTGTTGTTTCAGATGCACGGCGAAGGAGATCCACCACAACAATCACAGTTGTAGGTATGTAGGGAACAAAGAAGCGAAAAGAAAACATCATGTGGTGGGTTGCCATCGTTAAGCCATATAAAATCTCCAACAATAGTCCCAGATAAAGCCACCAGACGCTTTTGAAGTGCCGGTATAGTACATCAATCGTTCTATGTTTTGATATCAGCAGAACAAATATCAGGGCTACTACAGGAATAATTCCAATATATAGAAGATAAGAAGCGATATATCTTCCATTAAAAATCAAATTCCACAAATTCCCTGTTGGGGTCTTAACATAAAATGAAGTTGGGAGGAGATCACCGTAGTAATAAATACTGACGAATAACCAGGCTAGGGGCAAAACTGTCGCTCCTGCTAAGGCAATAACAACATGGTTCATCGATCGTGCTTTTGAAGCCACATAAAGGGTAACTGGAAGGAAAAATAAGATTGAATCATAGCGGGTCAGAAAAGCCAGACCAGCTAAAAGAAATATCACGCATATCAAACGAAGCCTGACCGGAGGTGGGCGGAGGGCTAAGATCACTGTAGTGGTTGCCAGAAAAAGCAGAATGGGGGTTTCCAGTCCTCCAAATGTCCACAACAACACGCAGGGAGGTAGCAACAATATGAGGGCTGATACCTGCCAATGAAGGTGTTCTCTGTATCGATACCAAACGAGCAGCGCCGAAATCAGCAATAGCAATAAAGAAATTATTTTATTACTTAAAACAGTATTGCCAGTTACAAAGAATAATGCTGCTGAAAGTATAGCGTGTAGAGGTGAAGTCATTGCATTGATTGGTTCACCTTCATTGTAGACCAAGGATCCAGTATTGACCCAATTCTCGGCGTATCGATAGGTTATGTAAGCATCTTCAGCAGTGAAATTAAAATAGAAAACGGCACTGATGCCTATGATGATGAGAATCAGTAGAAGGAGACCGTAATAGAATTTTCTCATTTCTGCGACATTGCCATCTGCTCTAAACTCACCAAACCACCCAGGAAGAGCCAGCCAAGCATGCTGGTTCGGAAACCGATCATACCAATGTTATAGAAAAAGGGCAGAACCCAATCGCCCAACATCGCTATCACAGCTGTCCCTGCCAGCCCACCCAAAGCGCCATAAACGTAGGCTTGGGCAAATCCTGCCGGAACATGTTCTCGTAGCCGCCAGCCCAGCCTGCCAAGCTCCCATAAAAGCCACAAGAAGCAGACCAAACCCACTAATCCAGTCTGGGCAACGATGTCTACGTAGTTATTGTGAGAGTTGAAACTCACTGCATAACCTCGGATAGGAAAAAGCGGTGTATACCAATAATAATTGGCAAAGCCCAACCCCAATATGGGACTAATTTTGATAATCTGGGCCATGATCAACCAGGCATCGAGTCGCGTAGAAACGCTATAGTCTTCTGAGTTCACTATTCCCGTCTTCACAATCAAAAACGCTACAGCTCCGACCGCGATCATAGCCAACCCAGCACGCCAGGATCGGAATCCGATGATAGCGGCTATGCAGACAAGTGCTGGTATCCAACCTGATTTATTGTCATATTTCAAAAATAATTGGTTGTAGAGAGTGAGCAGTACCAGTCCACCGAGAGCCAACCGCCAGCCTAGATGCAAATCTCGATTCAACCAAGCCTGGCTGAAAGCCAATGACACTACCCAGATATAAAAAACAGCGCCTACTTGCTGGGTCAAATTCTGGGTAGGCAGGCCAAATTTTGGTAGCACTGCTCTAAGCAAAATGGACAACGTACCAAAAGCTAGGAATGTCCAGGTGATTGTCCTCAACCAGCCCAGGTCACGCACCTGGTTTGCCACCAACAGGAAAGTACATGCTGAAAGCACTATGATAGAGAGACCACCAAGCTGCGCACCTAGTGGCGCATGGACGGCGAAGGGCAGCCAGTCCAATTGGCCAACCCCAAACGAGATGCAGGCGATGATGATGAAGGACAACAGCGGCCATATAGTACGTGAAGACGCGAGCTGTGTTTGGTGCTGACGGACCATTATGTCCAGCAGCCACATGCCCAGGAGCAGAGCTACCAAGATCATGGTCACGTTTAAGCCACTGGGTCCAACGAAAGGAACGATCATCCCGGCTACAGAGGCAACGATTAAGCCGAGAGATGGCCAGCGCATGAAAGCCAACACCATGCCAATACCTAACGGTAGAAAAAGTACCAACGCCAACTGGCGTTGCGACGCCACAAATGGCAGGGCCGCGCTAAGCAGCAACAGGCCGAGGATGAGCAATGGGCGAAGCCAAAGTTGCGGATTCTGGTTCAAGTGCTGGTGTAATAGTCTCATTGGTGATGGGTGGATAATCGTATCTCTACGGATCAAGGTAGCCTAATCAAGGCATTCACCTTGTTGATCTGTCCGAACTTGTTCAACCCTGCCCGATATCCTTGAAACACATAACCACCGACGATATAACGATAGAGTGAGGGCAGTAGAGTGGACGCTGAATAATGCTGCTCCAAGGCATGGACAATTTGTTCCATGCTCCACAAAGCCAAAGGAGATGAGGCTAGGGCGCGGGCCAATTTGCGGGCGATGAGGCGCGGTGGATCTTGACCCCAGGTAATCGGAGTTTTATCGTAAAACATAGGAACATGAGCTAGTAATTCGGGATATCTTTGGAAAAGAACAACTGCCCGATAGCTGGCCGTTTTCGCGCGCTTTTTATAGGTCTCCAAACTACGAACAGTATAATCTCGGTGCCAGCATATTGCTTTGGTGCTACGACAAAACTCAAAACCTTGTAGATACGCGCGATAATTAAAGTCGAGATCACACCACATACTGGAACCTGGGAAATCCAGACCTTGCATCATTCCGATTTTGAAATATGCCTCCCGCCGGAGAGACATGTTATTGCTGTATGCATCTCTGAACGGCACTTCCGTCACTGTATCGGCATGGTCTAAAACGGGTGAAGCATCTACGCTTTGGGAAAAGAGGGTTGTCTCTGTTAGCAAAAGATTGCATGTGCCGGTCACAATCTTATTTTGGCTCATGCCATGGGCTTGGATGAGGTGTGTTAGGTAGCCAGACTCCACCAAAATATCATCATCTAGGAAGACGAGGATATCTGCTTGACTCTGCCGGGCGCCCAAGTTACGGGCTTCGGCATCCCCTTGATTACTCTGCCAAAAATAGCGCAGGATAAACGGAAAAACCTCCGCTGAAATTGTCGCGGTCCCATCTGTTGAGCCATCATCTACGACAATGACCTCAAACTGATCGCTGGGATGAGTCTGTTGGGCAAGTGAATTAAGTGTTTCACGGAGCATGTCTTTACGATTGTAGGTGGGAATAATGACGCTAACTGTAGGCAGAGTTGGCACGACGAAGTCCTTTTTATTCCATCCCGGGTCTAATACCCCGTCCGCTTGCGGCGGGGATTTTTCATTTTCTTTCAAACAGATCGACTTTCTCGTGAGAGGAGGATTGGAAAACTTCTTGGAGATAACTTTCGATCTCATCCATCATTTTCGTCTTTGTGAAACTCTGTACGACTTTCTGTTGACCTGCCAGTGCTAGTCTCCGGCGTAACTTGGGATCAGTCACCAAGCAGACGATCTTTTGGGCTAAATCCTCAGCATCATCGGGGGCGAATAA
>WNFZ01007714.1_pt1 | contig 12392 bp, 13 predicted proteins | sample 5400081 | NCBI WGS metagenome assembly WNFZ01 (sample SAMN13153365, study PRJNA577476) | soil metagenome | isolation source: 80 cm soil or saprolite under grassland replicate 1 | place: USA:California | collected 2016-06-15
CCCGCAGCGCCCTGGCCGCAAGCGCGTGCGCGTCGGCCGGGTGTCCCTCCTCATGTCGGGCCACGGCCTCGAGGAGCAGCTCGGCGGCGGTCATGCGAGCGCCGGCTCCGGAACCGACACGTCGGCCACCTCGCCGTCGATGACATCGATGTCCGGCGGCAGGTGACGCGCGAGGCGCAGGGAACCGGCGGCTCCGATAGCACACGCGGCGATCAGGCCGAGCATGAGCGCGTTCGCCTCCCCGGCCGCGAGGGCCGCACCCGCGAGTGCGGGCCCGGCCGCGAAGCCGGTCGTCCAGGCGAGGGTGTAGACGCCGTTGTAGCGGCCGCGAAGGGCGTCGGAGGCGAGGTCGTTCGCCAGTGCCGGCGCCGAGGGCGAGAGCGCGGTCTCGCCGACCGCGAGCGCGACCATCGCCACCGAGAACAAGGCCGCGGCCGCGGCCGGGGACGGCGCGCCGCCTCCCAAGAGCACGATCGCCCAGGCGATCCCGGTGGCAGCGAAGGCCAAGGCGAGCGCGCTTGTCCGGCGGTGACCCCGTAGCGAGCGCAAGACCGGCAGCTGCGCGACGACGACTGCGATCGTGTTGGCTGCGAAGCAGAGCGCCAGCTGATGCACGTCGAGACCGGCCTCTCCGGTGGCGAATGCGGGAAAAGCAGCCGGGTACTGCGCATAACCGAAGCCGACGATCAGCGCCGTCAGCACCCACAGCCGCCGGAAGGCGCGGTCGCGGAGAATCTCGCGGTAGCCGCCGGGCGTCCGCGTCTCGCGTGCACGTTCGCCCGCGGTCGCCGGCACCGACACCCGCATCAGGATCGGGACGAAGGCGACGAAGGAGGCGGCGTCGAGCAGGTAGATCGCCTGGAAAGTCCCGGCTGACGACGTATCGACGATCAGCGCCGCGAGCAGTGCCCCCGCGCCGAGCCCTATGTTCATCGCCGCGTGCGCGATCGCGTACGCGCTCGAACGCCGCTCGGCCGGGACGACCGCGGCCAGCAGCGCGGTTCGCGCCGGCCAGACGACCGCCAGGCCGAACCCGAGCGTCGCCGCGGCGGCGTACGCCTGCCACGGCTCGATCACGAACGCGAGGCAGGCGCTCCCGGCGGCGCTGAACGCGAGTCCACTGGCCAGCGCCGCCCGCCCGCCAACCCGGTCGACGAGCGAGCCGCCGACCGGGTTGCCGGCGAAGCCGGCGAGCGCGACCATCGAGAGCGCGAGTCCGGCCTCGCCGAGGCCGAACCCGCGCACCTGATGCAGGTAGACGAGGAGGAACGGGAGCGTCAGCCCGCTCCCGATCCCCGAGACCGCGTCGCCGGCGACCAGCGTCCAGGCGCCGCGCGGGAGCTCGGGGACGAGAGCACGCATGCGGCTCACCGCTCCTCCTCTACGCGTCAGCTACCGGCCGATGACGACGGTTGCGCTGTGGTTCGAGGTGAGGGCGCGGCGGACGACCGTCGCGTTGTGGTTCGAGGTGAGGGAGCGGCGGACGACCGTCGCGTTGTGGTTGGCGGTGAGGCTGCCGCGGACAATTGTGGCGCTGTGGTTCGAGCTGAGGCCGCCGCGGACGACGGTCGCGGTGTGGTTCGCCCAGCCGGCGCGGATGCCGACGGTAACGATGAGCTTGCTGCGAGCGTTCATTCCTGTTTCCTCCCTGGTAGTTGGTTTCCGTAACGCTGCTCCGCAAGGATTCCGCGTCGGCCGGTACGACAGGGAGGGGGGATGCCGGTCGTCTGGCTGCGGAAATCCGCCAAGCTCGCGGGCGGTTGACCGCTCCCGCGCGCGTGCATCAATTCGACCCGGGCCCCGGCCCGATGGGCCGCCGCTCGCCTTCGACCGTCGGCCACTCCGGAACGGTCTAGCGCTGAAGAGCCGAGCGGGCGTCCGCGATCGCCGCAAGGAGCCGTGTGCACGCTGGCGTCTCTTCCCGCGCGAACGAGAGTGTCACCATCTCGTTCTCGAACGCGAGCGTACGGGCGCCGTCGGCGCTATCCACCGCCTCGGGAGCGCTGAGTTGCGCGATGTGGAAGCGGCGGCTCGGCTCTCGCTGGGCGAAGATCTCGACGACGCGACCGTCGAACGCAACCACCGTCCCGGAGCGCAGGCGCATTTCGAGCATCTGGTCCAATCGTCGTTGCGGGCGGCCCGCGGCGGTTGACGGTTTCCCGCCAAGGTTGTGGCGGAGATCCGTCGTCTGTCAGCTGTGAGGGATCGCCGCGCGCAGGCGAGTACCCGATCCGGAGGGGCTGTCGAGCGTGAGCCGGCCGCCGAGGGCTGCGACGCGGTCGGCGAGCCCGCGCAGGCCCCCTCCATGTTGGTCTGCTCCGCCGACACCGTCGTCGACGACCTCGACTACGAGGCCCTGATCGTCGGTGGTCGCCCTGACGACGACGCGTCGGGCGCCGGCGTGCTTGTGCACGTTGGCAAGCGCCTCGGCGACGACGTAGTAGGCGGCGGCCTCGACCTGCTCCGGGAGACGCCGGTCGGGCACGGCCAGAAGCTCGACAGGCACGGGTGCGCGCAACGCGAGTGCTTCCAGCGCCGGGACGAGTCCACGCTCCGAGAGCACGGACGGATGTAGGCCGCTCGCTAGCTCGCGGATCTCCTGCAATCCGGCGGCGAGATCGTCGATTACGACGTCGAGCAGCGCGTCGCGCTTCTCCGGGGACTTGCGCAGCACGCCGAGGGTCAGCAGCACTGCGGTCAGTCGCTGCTGCGCGCCGTCGTGGAGGTTGCGCTGGATCCGGCGGCGTTCCGCGTCCGCGACCTCGACCAGGCGCGCCCGTGACGCGCGAAGCTCAGCCTCTGCCTGCTTTCGGTCGGTGATGTCCCGGAGGTAACCCGTGAAGGTCGGCGGCCCAGGCAGACCGATCCTCGTGACGGTGAGCTCGACGGGGAACTCGGTCCCGTTCTTGTGCACGCCCGTCAGCTCGAGCCGTTGGTCGAGGATGACCGCATGCCCGGTCTCCAAGATGCGGGCGAGACCCCTCCGGTGTGCGGCCCGGAGGTCGGGAGGGACGATCAGGTCGGCCATGTCCTGGCCGACCGCCTCGTCGGGCGCAGCTCGCGCGAGAAGAACTCCATCACCCCGACCACTCCCCTCGGGCTATGGAGTGGGAAGCCGAAGGCCGCGTGGAGACCGCTGCCCCGGGCAGCCCTGGCGCGCGGGAAGTTCGCGTCGTCAGGGGCGTCCACGATCCAGGCGGGCTCCGCTGAGGCGAGCACGCGACCGGGCAGCCCTTCGCCAGGGGCGAGGGCGATTCTCTCGCTCAGCGCCTCGAATTCCGGCGCCCCCTCGCCGGCATGCCAGGTACACACACAGCGCAGGCGCTCGGCGTCGGGATCGACTTCCCACACTGCGCCGAGCTCCCAGCCGAGCGACCCGCCGATCGCTTCGAGGACGGCGGCGTACACCTCGACAGGCCGATCCGTTTCCGCAAGGATCCTGGCGACCGCGTGCTCCACACGCTGGAGATCGCGCGAGTCGGCGCGCTGTCCGCCCGTCCGCTGGATGTCCGTCATCGTCACAAATGACGCTACACCGATCGGAGCTCCGTGAACACTCCGCGACCCCTCCGCGTCGTCGTTGCCGACGACAGTGCGTTGCTGCGGGAAGGCATCGCGTCGCTGCTCGTGGACGCGGGGCACGAAGTGGTCGGTCGCTCCGGTAGCGCGGACGACCTCCTGCTCAAGGTCCGCTCGTACACGCCGGACATCGCGATCGTCGACGTGCGCATGCCCCCGGGGTACGCGGACGATGGTCTCGTCGCAGCCGTGGAGATCAGGCGCTCGCATCCAGACGTCGCGGTGCTCGTCCTCTCCCAGCACCTCGAGCCCGCCTACATGCTCGAGCTGGTCGGCGACGACGCCTCGGGGGTCGGGTACCTGCTCAAGGACCGTGTCCGCGACGTCACCGAGTTCGTCGACGCCGTCGAGCGCGTCGCAGCGGGCGGGACTGCCTTCGACCCGGACGTCGTCAAGAGCCTCGTCGGCGGTCACCGACGCTCTCTCCTCGACGAGCTCACGGACCGGGAGCAGACGGTGCTGGCACTGATCGCCGAGGGCCGTTCGAACCGTGCGATTGCGAAGCAGCTCTATCTCAGCCCGCGGGCTGTCGAGCGGCACGTGCAAGGGATCTTCCAGAAGCTCCACCTGGCGGAGACGGAGGACGACAACCGCCGGGTGCTTGCGGTCCTTGCACTGCTTGGCCGCTAGGCCTGGCGGAAAACCGTCAGCGTTCGTGCGTCTAACCGACGCGCGCCGTGTGGCTCGCTGCCTACCGTCGGCCCACCCTGGCGACGAGACTCCGTCTACTTTCCCTAGCGAGACAGGAGATCCCGTGAACCTCAATCTGGAAGCACTCGAGACGAGCTTCGACCTCGTCGCCCCCCGCGGCGACGAGCTGATGGACGTCTTCTACGCCCAGCTCTTCGCTGCGGCACCCGCGGTGAAGCCGCTCTTCGCCGCGACCGATCTGAAGCGGCAGAAGACGATGTTGTTGGGCACCCTGGTCCTCCTGCGCAAGTCGCTCCGCGACCTCGAGGCGATCGTTCCCAAGCTGCGCGACCTCGGCGCTCGCCACGTCGCCTACGGTGCTGAGCCGGAGCACTATCCGGTCGTCGGCGAGGTGCTGATCGCATCGATGGCAGAGATCGCAGGGCCGGCGTGGACCGCTGAGTACGAGCGGGCGTGGAGCGAGGCGTTCGGGATTGTCGCGGGCGCGATGATCGAGGGAGCCGAGGCCGCGAAGTTGGAGGCCGCCGCGTAGGCGGGCAGGTCTTTGCATTTCGTCAGCCGCGAACGTTTGAAGAGACCTGACGCGCGAGTGTCTGAGAGGCTCCTGATCCTCGTCCTCGTTCTTGCTGCCTCCGTCGCCGGGTGTGCCGGAGGCGGGAAGCCATCGGGCCTCCCGGTCAAGGACGACTTCTCGAACTGCTCGACGGGATGGTCGACGGACACGGACGAGTTCGTCTCCCTCAGCTGCACGGACGACGCCTACCGCGTCCTGATCAAGAATCCCCTGAAGCCGCAGAACGCGCGGATCTTCTTCAGCAAGGGCGTGACGGCGCTGAACGTCGAGGCCGACGCTACTCGCCGGGCCGGGCCGCAGAAGTCTGGCGACGATGAGCTCCTGGTCTTCGGTGTGGGCTGCTGGGCCTCGCTGGTACAGGGCTACGTCTTTCTGATCAGCCCGGACGGAGCTTGGGGGATCGAGAAGATCACCGCCGGCGCCTCCCTACCCACCCCGCTGGCCGAGAGCGAGACGTCCAATGCCATCCCTGGATTTGCGGACACGAACCACATTCGTGGTGTTTGCCTAGGCGGCGGACGAAAGCCGACGAGGCTTGCCCTCTCCGTGAACGGGAAGAAAGTCGCGGCCGCAGAAGATCGCGCCGGCTTCGATTCCTTTCCCGGCTTCGGCTTCTTCGTCTTCTCGAGCAAAGGCCAAACGGACATCCGGTTCGACAACCTCGTCGTCCGCGAACCGACCGCAGCCGAGCTGGAACGCACACAGTCCGCATCGAAACTCTGCAAACGAGACGGAATCCGCTACGTGGGCGCGACCGCCCAGGGTGCCGAGGTCTGCTTCACGCTGACCTCCGACGGCAAAGAGCTGGTGGAGACCGGCTTCAGCTTCGTCCCTGCAAGCGGCTGCCCGGACGGAGCGGTGGGGACGGTCTATAGCGATTACCGAGTCTCAGTCGATCCCGCCGGGCAGTTCGAGAACCCGGACGGACTCACGGCCACGATCCGCGGTCCAAGGGCAGCGGGCGTCTTCGAGGACTCGTCCATCTGCACGGGCAAGACGTTCAAATGGACCGCTCAGCGCGCACCCTAGCCCGAGCGTGACGCAGGAGCAGATCTCCGGCGCAGACGCCGTCCGCGAAGGAGTCATGAACCGGGAACCGTTCAAAAACCAGGGCCCACGCGAGCGGGCCCTGGTTTGTCAGCTTCTGCCTGCCGGCGGCTAACTACTCAGGTCGCCGCGGATTTGGCCGCCCGGGAAGGTCGTCGTATGGACGTTGACGTAGAACGCGCCCGGGTTCGCCAGGATCTCCTGCAAGAGCGCCTTCTCAACCGTGACGCAGCCGCTCGACGTGCCGCTCGTCGGCGCCGTCAGCGGGACGACGATCGCGCTGGACGAGCCACGGTGGATGTGCGCAGCCGTCACATCGGTGAGGCCGCTGACCGTGAGCGTGAAGCAGAGCTCCGCCTTACCCAGTCGGATTGTCACGGTCGCGGTGCCCGACCCGGTGGTCGCCGGGGCGGCCGGCTGCAGCGTCGCCGTCAGCTTCACGCCCTGGGTCTTTCCGGCTCCCGCTGGACACGCGGGTGCGCCGGGAAGGATCAGGTCACCCGGGTGGCGCATGTGGCCACGAAGGACCTTGCCCGAGGTCGAGTTCGGGTTGGTAACCGCGCGGCTCGAAACGGTGATCCGTCGGTACGGATTCGTGGCCGAGCCGGTCTTGTGACAGATCGTGATCTTGGCGGGCGGCGTGCTCGTCGGCGACGGCGTCGCGGACGCCGACGGGCAGGCTCCCGTTCCGACCACAATCGCATCACCGGTATGCCGCAGGTGCGCGCGCAAGAGCTGGCCCGAACTCGAATTCGGACTGGCGACCGTGCGACTGGAGACGGTGATCCGCCGCCACGGGTTGCTCTGCGAACCCGTCTTGTGGCAGATCGTCAGCTTCGCGGGCGCCGCCGTGGCTTCGGACGGACGCTGCTGGGCCTCGGCAATGACCGTGAGACCGCCTAGTCCAACCGTCGCCACAACGAGCGCAGTGAACAGACGCTTCATCGTAGAAATCCCCCCTCTGATTCGCTCACACGAGTTGATCCCTCGAAGCGGCGTCACTTGTGGTCTGCCCGGGTCACCGCAGATCCGGCCCCTGTTGGTCAACTCCCTTCAGAAGCGTCTTGACGATCAGCTGGTGCAAGTTGGAGTTCGCTAGGGCGAGTTAGGCCAGAGACAAGTGGCGACGAGTGTCTCGCGTGTCTCCGAGACCGCGGCAAGCGCCCAGGGCGCAAAGAGGCGCGGCAGAGTCATCTCGTCGACGATGCTCTGAAGCCAGACGTCGGGCGCGGAAGCGGGATCGCCTGCGAGCGCGTCGCGCAATGCGGACGCGTCGCCTTCTCCAATGACGTCAGCGCGCTCGAGCATGAGCAGGACGAATCGCGCAGTCGGAAGTGATACGACCACGAGATTGGCCGACGTCTCGAGGAACGTTCGTACTGCGAGCTCGAGCGCCGCGCGCCGAGGCGCGAAGGCTGCTGGAGAGCGGGCGAAACGCCGGCCCGGGTAGGGGCAGGTGGCGCGCACCGGACAGACTGCGAAGTAGATTCCGTTAGCCGCCGGCACGACCCGCGGCATCTCCATCCCGCTCCCAAAGAGCGTGAACGAATCGATGACGCCTGTCGTTGACGCTTCCGTGACGGCGAGCCTGAGGCCGCGTGGTCTGCGGTAACGGGCGTCGACCTCGGCGCGGATCTCGCGCGCATGCGCGAGTGCGGCGCGCTGCGAGTCGTAGCCCGGGGTGAGGCCGGCAAGGCTCGGGTCGTTGAGTCCCGCCCGACCGCCGGCACTCGAGGTAGCTGCCATCGTGAGCATGACAGCGGTGATGCAAAGGGCCGAGACAAGCCCTCTCTTCATCGGGGCGCCCTTTCTGTCGGCGGCGACCTCCTATAGATCGGGTCGCCAAGTCAGCTTCGCGCGTGCCGTCCGGGGAAATCCCCGGCTTTGGCAACCTCAAGGGCGGCAAGCTTGAGCGCGAGTTCGGTGCGCGAACGCAGGTGTAGCTTGCGGTAGACGTTCGTCAGCGTCCACTCGACCGTTTTCGTACGCAGGCTGAGGTGATCCGCGACCTCCTGGTTGGTCCACCCGCGGGCGACAAGGTCGACGATGCGCAACTCGCCCTTCGTCAGGCTCTCGAGCACTGGGACGAGGCTGTCAGTTCGGACCCAGAGATTTCCCTGGGATTGATGCGGGCTATCGCGAAGCCGTTTGCTTCACGAATTTGGCCGCGAGCTCTGCGCGCGAGCGCACATGCAGCTTCTTGTAGATCTTCGACAGATTCCACTCCACCGTCTTCGGACTCATGAAGAGCTCGCGTGCGACTTCGACGTTCGAATTGCCGGCGGCGACCAGTTCCGCGACGCTCTGCTCGGTCGCGGTCAAGGCGCCGGAACGGGAAGGTCGGCCGCTGATCTGGCGGAGCTCGGCGCGCGTCTTCTCCGCCCACAGGCGGGCACCGAGGCGCTCGAAGATCTCAAGCGCGCGCTCCAACGTCGTTCGGGCTGCCAATTTCTGCCGGGCACGCCGCTGTACGCCGCCGAGCGTGAGCAGCGTCCTGGCATGCTCGAACGGCCACGGCGATTGCAACCCCTCGTAGCATTCGACCGCACGTTCGAGGTGACGGATCGAAGCGGCGGAGTCGCCTGCGGCGGCTGCGACGAGTCCCTGCGCGTGAGCGACACAGCCGGCGAGCGTGGGTATCCCAAGCGGATCCGTGAACTCGACAAGGCGTTCGAGCTGCTGCGCTGCGTCATCGAGCGCGCCCACCGCGACGAGGCAACCGACATCGGCGGCGAGCCACTGGGCAAGAACATGTACGTAGGCTCCTCCGAGTTGCTCAATGAGCTTGATGGCAGCCGTAGCCCACTTGTGTACCTCTGCGTGCCGTCCCGATACCTCGGCGATCTGGCCGAACACCGTTATGACCCACACCTCGACCGTCGCCCGCTCTGCGTCGGATGGAGCCAAGCCCTCGAGGAGCGCAGTCGCGTCCTCGACGTACTGGCGTGCCAGGTCGAGGTCACCGCGGGGGAGGGCGACCCGCGCCTTCGACACGAGGCACAAGGGCTCGAGCGACTCGCGTCCCGTCTGAACGACTAGGTCGTGTGCCTCCTCCGCGTAACGGTCAGCGGCCGCCCAGTCTCCGGATATGCGTGCAAATTCACTCAGTTGGACCAGTACGTCCGGGAGCATCGGGTCACGTGTGCGCCGCATTGAATCCGCGGCGCGAGGCGCAAGCTTCGACACCGTGTCGAAGTCTCCCCGCATGAATGCCATGAATGCGTACGCGAGTGAGGGGCCAAACCAGTGCAGCTCGCCCGCCGCCTCCTCGACCTCGAGGGCTCGCCGCCAATACGCGTCCGGCGGGGCCCGTCCGAGCAGCATGAGCTTCGTTCCGTGGAGGCCGAGCGCGCGGGCAAGGAGATCCGGCTTTCCGAGCCTCTCCGCGAGCGCGACTGCACGCTCGGAGGCGTCGGAATCCGTTCGGTCGTCGCGAAGGTCTATCTCCGCGAGCTCGGTCAGCACCATCGTCCGAAGCTCGACCTCGTCGGTGCCCTCGAGTTGCTGCAGGGCGCGTTCGAAGTCGGCGCGCGCCGCCGGAATGCCGCGTGTCGCGAGCCGGGCCTTCCCGAGCTCGAACTCCACCTCTGCACGCTGAGGCCCGGTCTGGGTCAGCTCGAGCTGCTGCTCCAGCAGCTTCTCGGCATGCGGCGGGTCGCCTGCCGCGTGAGAGTAGCGCGCCCAGGCCAGGCGTCGTCGATGACCTTCCACCTGACGGTCCGGCGGCGTCAGAACGACGGCCTGCTTTGCGAGCCTCGCACCGGCATCCGGCGCACCACGAGCTACGACGTTGGCGCCGGCAGCTTCGAGGGCGGACGCCACCTCTTCGTCGGGTCCATCCGTCGCTTCGGCGAGGTGACGCGCGCGCTCCTCCAGATCTCCGACGATCTCCGCAAGACGTCCGTGGAGGTTCCTCCTTTGATCCAGCGGACTGTCTTCGTACAGCGTCGATGCGAGGAGCGGGTGAGTGAACCGCAGCGTCTCACCGTCACGGTCGAGAATGCCCGCGGCTATGGCGTCCGACACCGGTGTGAGACCTCCCCCGATCGCCTGCTGGACGGCGGCCACCGTCGGCTGGGCGAGCGCGGCCGTCGCCAGCGCAGCTTCGCGCACCCTCGGCGAAAGCCTCATGAGCCGATCGCGCAAGACCTCACGGAGGACTGGCGGTATCGGCAGCGGTTCTCCCGGTTCAACGCGAACGCCCGATCGCAGCAGGCTGGCGGCGATCTCGAGCGCATAAAACGGATTTCCGCCTGACGCCTCTTCGAGCTGACGCAGCACCGGTCGGAGGAAACGTGCCCCAAGTCGCGTTTGAACGAGCTGATCCAGTGCGTGGAGGGGAAGCGGTCCGACTTCGATCCGCTCTGCGTTGTCGAAGCCCATGGTCGTCTTGTCTGCGCGCAGCCTTGAGGTCGCGAGAACACGTACCGACTCCTTGTCGAGCCTCCGAAAGGCGAACTCCAATGCGCCCGCCGACGGGGCATCCACCCACTGGATGTCGTCGAGTGCTATGACGAGCGGCTCTGCCGCCGTCAGCCGGCGCAGCAGGCCGAGCATCGCGGCGGCGACTGCGCGCTGCTCGGCGGGTTCTCCCTCGGCCTCCTCGAGCACGAGTGCGATGCGGAGTGCTCGACGCTGCGGCGCCGGCAGGCTGCCGATCTCGTCGTGCAACGCCGAAAGCAGATCGCCAAGCGCGGCGAACGACAGCTCGCGCTCGGGCGCCACGGGTCGTGACTCCAGGACGCGGAAACCGAGCTCGCGGGCGTGCTCGACACCAGCGCGCCAGAGCGTGGTCTTGCCGATCCCGGCCTCGCCCTCGAGCAGGAGCTTCGCCGACCCCTCGCGCGCGCCATTGACGAACGCCTGGAGTCGATCAAGCTCCTCCTCGCGACCGATGAGAGATGCCGATCCAGCTACGCCCATCTCGTGGACGATGCCACAAGGCCGCAGGCAACGGGCCGCAGGGAATGGCCGGCCTGTGGCTCTCCGTCGCTTTGGAGGTAATCCGCGTGAGTGAATGCAGGGCGTGACCCGCGAACTCCTGACATAGCATCGGCCTATGGAAACGAGGCCTTTCTGGCTGGAGGAGTCTGGGCCGTCGGTGGAACGGCAGCCGGTCGATGAGGTCGACGTCGCGATCATCGGCGCCGGCATCACCGGCTGTTCGTGTGCGCTCGCGCTCGCGCGCGGAGGCCTGCGCGTCCGGGTGCACGATGCGCGCGGAATCGCGGAGGGGGCCAGCGGGCGCAATGGCGGTTTCGCGCTGCGCGGGGGCGCCGCACCGTACGACGTTGCCCGCGAGACCTACGGTGCCGAAGCGGCCCGCGAGCTCTGGCGGCGCACCGAAGCCGCGCTCGACCGGCTCGAGTCGCTGGCCGGCGAGGCCTTACGCCGGCCGGGCAGCCTCCGTCTTGCCGCCGACGTCGAGGAACGGGTCGAGATCCGCGCGGAGTACGAAGCGCTACGAGAGGACGGTTTTGCGGCCGAATGGCACGACGAGCTACCTCACCTGCGACCCGACTTTCGCGGGGCGATCTTCCATCGGTGTGACGGAGCTCTCCAGCCCGCACGGTTCGTGCGTCACCTTGCCGAGCTTGCCGCGGAGGAAGGCGTCGCGTTTCACGAGCGGGATCACGTTGGGTCGCTGGACGACCTGGACGCAGAGCAGGTCGTCATCGCTACCGACGGATCTGGGCGCGGCCTGCTTCCAGAGCTAGACGACGCGCTCTGGCCTGCGCGCGGCCAGGTGCTCGCGACCGAGCCTCTTACAGAGTGTCTCTTCGAGTGTCCGCACTACGCGCGCCACGGCTTCGATTACTGGCAGCAGCTCCCGGACGGGCGCATCGTCCTCGGCGGCTTCCGCGACTTCTCGATCCTCACCGAGATGACCGACGACGAGACGACCACGGAGCCGATCCAGGAAACGCTCGACGCTTTCCTCGTCGAGCTGCTTGGCCACATGCCGAAGGTGACGCACCGATGGGCCGGCATCTTCGGCCTGACGCAGGATCTGCTTCCGCTCGTCGGTCGCGTCCCCGGCCATGATGGTGTCTGGATGGCGGCCGGGTACTCCGGCCACGGCAACGTGCTCGGGTTGATGTGCGGCGAGCTCGTCGCTGCCGCCATCCTGGGCGGCGACGATCCGCTCTTGGAGCTGTTCTCGCCGGCGCGGCTCCTCACTCCCGCATCAGGAGGTCAGATGTGATTGCAAATCGGTCCGTTCCGGCGGCGTCTGTGCTCCCCGTGCTCGCCTACGCTCACGTCGCTTTGGCAAGTGACTGGTTTTGCAACGCTTTCGGACTCCCGGTCAAGAGGAAGAACGCAGCGAGCGCCCGGATGAGGGCAAGGCTGCGCCGGGTATTTCTGTACCGGTAGCGCCGAGCGGCGACAAGGAGGGATACGCCCGTAGGGTGCAGAAACTCTGTCACGCGCTTCCGAGGCGCCGGGAAGTAGGCTCGCCTGTCCCGTCGTCGGAGGTTGCGCGTGTTGTCGTCGTTGGTTTACCTGACGCTGTGCCGGTTGTTCGCGTTGGTCGTGCTTC
>WNFZ01006702.1_pt1 | contig 12391 bp, 9 predicted proteins | sample 5400081 | NCBI WGS metagenome assembly WNFZ01 (sample SAMN13153365, study PRJNA577476) | soil metagenome | isolation source: 80 cm soil or saprolite under grassland replicate 1 | place: USA:California | collected 2016-06-15
GAACACCAGCGGGCTGGCCATGAGAACCAGGGCCTTCCAGCCAAGCCATCTGCTGAATCACGCTGACTGCGGACACCTGGTGCGGCCGCGGCCCGGCTTGTCATTCGGCGGCCGCCGCGAAAGGGGAAACGAGCTCCAGAAAGTAGATCTTGATTGCCGCTCGCCTGACGCAGCTGAGCCGCAGCCATGCACGATGTTGCACAGAAAGTTCAACGCAAGGTCACCGCGGATCGTGCCCGGTGCCGCCGTGACCGGATCGGTACCGCCAGCGGCGCACCACTCGCCCGCACAGGCCAGCGCGGGCACCGTGCCGGCACGCCGGGGCCCGCTGCGGGCAACAGGACCGCCACCCGGAAACCCGCGTCAGCAGCCCCCGATCCGGAACCGGGCCGGCCCGGCTCCGGGCATCGCCGGCGCGACGGGCCGCTGGACGTCTGGCGCGGGCCGCGCATGAAGGCCAGGATGCGCCGCCAGGGACCGGCGCACTGGAGCGGGTGACGATCACGGGGCAGGAAGATCGGCCAGCTCCGGGCGCTGACAGATCCCCGCTCGGCGGGCCAGGGACAAGGGCGCGGGACAACGCCGCCGGGTGGCCACGCAGCGTGGCCACCCAACCCAGGGCTCGCGGCGAGGACGCCGCGCCCGGTACGGCCAGCGCGCCGAGGGCACCCAGACCGGCCAGGCGCCCGCGAAGCCGGCCAGGCCGGCCGCCCGCCGGGGCCGTGGGATACCCAAAGACCTTCTACCGGCCCAGCGTCCGCTTCTGCATCGAACGCTTGTTCGATATGATGGATCCGTGACCCGCACCACCACACAGGGCGCCATGGCCACCGATCTGGCCCGCGCGATCTTGGCGGCCGGGCGGCCGTGGGCCGTCCGATGGCCGGACGCCACATTCAACAGCGCGCTACCCGCCACCGGCGCGCCGTCCGGGCAGGCGCCATGAGCGGCTGCCCGGTCCGCGGCGGCGGCCACGACAGCTGCCAGTTCGGCCCAGGCTTGCCGTACTGCGCCAAGACCGCCTGCGGAAACCCGCACCACCGGCCTGACCCCGTCGCGGACCTAGAGCGCCGGTCAGGTAATCGTCAGGCTGCCAGCTGGTAGTTGCCGATAGCGGGCTGGCGTGCGATGACGTGGAGGTTGTGGACCACGGCAACCCGGCGCAGGTCGAACAGGTTCTTGCGGGTGCCGCGGTAGCGGGCGCGGCGGCCTTGCCAGTGCCCGATGTGGGCCAGGGCGTGCTCGACCTTGACGCGTTCGCGGAGCCGGGCCCGCCCGGCCGGGGTGGCCTGGCGTTCGCGGAGCTCGGCCAGCAGCGCTTCGTCGGGGTGGATGGCAACGCTGCGCCCGCTGCTGCTGGTGGTGCAGCGCTGCCGCAGCGGGCAGGCCGCGCAGGTGGCTTTCGGGAAGTGCACGGTCGTGCCAGGCTGGAAGCCGATAGCCACGCCTGCCGGGCAGGTCAGCTGCCCGGCGGCGAAGTCGATGCTGAACTGGTCCTTGGCGTACCGGCCGGTGGTGTTGCGTACCCGCCAGGCCTTGCAGAAGATCGCCAGGTCCGGCCCGCGGTCGCGGACCAGGGCCGAGGACAGGTAGGCCCGGTCGATGTGCAGCTCGGCCAGGGCTAGCCCGGCGGCGTCCAGGCCGGCGGCGATGCCGCCAGTGACGCTCGCCTCGGGCCGGTTGGCCGGCGTGATCCCGACCGCGGGGATCAGGCCGCTGTCCAGGTCGCGCAGCACGTGCCGCTTGTAGCCGTCGAACCGCACCGAGCGGGACTTGCGGCCGTGGCGCATCTGGGCGTCTTCGACGCTGATGCGCCGGTCTTTGGCCACCCCGCGGCGCAGCGCCGGCGCCGGGCCGGACAATTCGACGTCCTGGTCGCGCACCTGGCGGGCGACCGCCACCGCGCTGGCCGCGGCCTGGTCGCCGGCCCAGCCGGCGACGAACGCTTCCACCCGGTCCACCAGGCCCAGCACCTGGGGCAAGGCCAGATCCCGGGCGGCAGGATCGTCCCAGTCCCGGTCGAGCGCGGCTTTCAGGCTGGAGGCCGCCAGCTGCGGCACCTCCGCCTGCGCGGCCAGCACGGCGGTCCCTGCGGCCTGCCCCCGCCCCTGCAAGACCGCGATCACGCCCAGGGCCTTGCGCAAGGCGTGTCCCATCAAGTTGATCGTGTCCTCCACCCGGCCCGCTCCCCACAGCGGGGACGAATCCAGCGCCGCCCGCAGCGCCCGCGCGCCGAACCCTCCCGTCTGCGCGGCCAGCGCCACGGTGCGCTCGACCAGCCGCCGGTCCAGGTCCGCTTCGATCAGCCGACGACGGAATCCGACCAGGGTTCCCTTGGAAAACGGCGGCGCATCCGCATCCATGCAATCCAGCACCAGCTGCCAGCGCCGGTCCATCACCATCGCCTCGATCACCTCATCATCGGACACCCCCGTGTACGCCTGCAGGATCGTCGCCAGCGCCAGCTGGGCCGGCGGCACCGGCGGCTGGCCCTTCGGGCTATCCGCATACCCCTCCGCCAGCTCAGCCTGGAACTCCTCATCGAACAGCTCATGCCGGTGCTGGCGCAAGAACACAAACAGCTTCGCCCGCCGCACCGCCTTGATCACCGCCTGCTCCGCCGGCGAGGGCTCCACCGGCGGGCGCCACACAACAGGACGCACCGAACTACCTCCTGGTCGTAGACGAAGCTTCACCACCCGCTACGAACAGGAAGTAGCACACGCCACGGCCGCCGGGCAGCACCACGACGAAACCCGGCCCCACTACTTGACCGGCGCTCTAGCCGCCGCCGGCGTGATGATCAACGCCTCGTACCTGGAAGCCGAGCCGGCATGCGACCAGCCGTGAACCCAGCAGCCGCGGTGGCCTGGAGCTGCCGTCCGGTGCCGACATCGATGATCACCTGGCGGCGTATCCGGTGCAGCTGGCCCGCTGCCCCCCGGGTCTGGGACGTGCCGGCGGCATCAGGAATAAGGCGACCCACCGCGGAAAGCCGGTTGACGCAGCAACCCGCACCTACGTGGCCACCGCGGATGCTGCGCAACGCCGCCGCCAGAAACCCGAGGATGAGCCCGGCCAGCCGTGAGGAATCCCACCGCGCCGGCCCGCCCCGCCGCGTGGACCCCAGCCTGGGATATCGCCCTGCACGCAGAACACGACCACCTGCACCGCGGACCGTCTGCCCATCCACGCGGCGCCATCCGCGCGTAATCGGCACCCTGCGGCGAACGTCAGCTGCTCATCGGCGTGATCGCGCTGCTGATCGGCCAGCGCCGTCACGGCGCACGCCGAGCCGCCGATCTGTGTGGCTGAGACGTTTAGCCTGCGGGTGCTTGTCGCCACACAGATGGAACATTCTGTAGCGCTGGCGCTCTCAGTGCTGCCGGCTCAATCCACCGAGCGGCGGTCCTGGCCTCATCTGCGCGTTCGTCCGATCCGACGAGCCCGGGGCTCGGTCATGCGTGGCAGGTATGAGACCGTCCCCCGATCACTCCCGTCCGGCAGACGGCGCAACCTGCAGGCGGGAAGACTCAGCCTGCTCATCCTGCCCTGGCGATGGCCTCCTCGATCGCGGCCTGCACCTCCGCCGGCCGCTCCATGTGCGGCATGTGCCCGGTGCCGTCGAGCAGGTAGCAGACTGCGCCGGCCACGGACTCGGCCTGCGCAGGCGGGATGATGCGGTCCGCGCTGCCCCAGACCACCGTGACGGGCACTGCGCCGCCGATCACCGTGACAGCCGCGGCGGAATCTGGGCGCTGCGAGTCGCTGGTCGAGGTGCTGTGCGAGCCGCGCCGCTTCTTTGTTGGCGAAACGTCACCTGGTCTGGGACAACCTGTCGGCCCGCATCAGCCGGCTGATGCGCGCCTGGATCCTGGTGGGCTATCCGGGGCAGGGCGGGGCCTCGGCGCCGCACAGGGTGAGCCCGTGGTCGTGGCGAACGCCGTTCACATACACCGAGCGCGGGGTGAATCCCAGGAACTGGTCGGCTTGGTCGAATAGCTCGGGCGCGGTCTGCCGGGTGAAGGAGAACCGGTACCTCACGCAGCCGCCAGTGAAGAGGTAGTAGCGGATCGTAGCATGCTGCTGCCGCGCTGTCGGCTCCTCGTAGCACCGCACAGCGGCAGTGCCCTTCGCGGGGGGGAGCTGGGTCGCCGCTGTCAGGTCGCAGGTTCGCGTCAGCCTGACCTCGGCCGCGTCGGCGCCCGCTCGGTCGGAGTCGAGCCAGAACCGGACCAACCCGGATCTGACCTCGGAGCCGCCGTAGCTCCAGCCCCCCGGAAAGGGCAGGGTGCAGGGGATGAGGGTCGCTGAGGGGATTGCCTGGGCCTCCAGTAGGAAGATCGCCTGGTGGCTGGCGGTGCAGGACACCTGGTTGTAGTGGCGGGCACCACAGCCGGAGATGACCACGGCGACCACGGCCGCGGCGATCAAGGTGCGGGTCGTCGCGGTGCGAGGGCGTCTTGGTCTCATGCGACGACCGTCCAATTGTGGATCACGACCAGGACCGTGAGCCCAGCCAGGACCACTACCAGCAGACTCAGCCCGACCCGGCGCAGGCTCCAGTGCTGGATGGCGACAGGGCGCCGGTGTGGCGCGAGGGCGCGGAACTCACGCAACAGATCCCGACCGTCCCGGGCGCGGGCGCTCTTGAGGGCGGCGCGGAGCTGGGTGGGGCTTGCGACCCCGCGGGTGGCGGCGAACGCCTCGGCGATCTCGTCCTCGGTGAAGAATCGCAGGGCATGCTGGTTGACGCGCGTGGCGTCGGTGGGCACCGCCAGCACCAGCATCATGTTGGCCAGGTCGACGGCCTGGCGCCACGGCGACGGGCGCACCTGCACGAAGAAGGCGTCCACCAGCAGGACCTTGCCGTCGCGGACCATCAGGTTGGCCGGCTTGATGTCGCGGTGCGCCAGGCCGGCGTCCCACAGCTGGCGGATCAGCCGCAGCCCGTTGTCGATCACCTGGTCGTCGACCTTCACGGCGCCGATCTCCTGGGCCCCGGCGAAGAATTCCATCACGACCAGGTACTCGCGTTCCGGGGTGATCTCCACTATCCCGAACGGCGCGGGCGTCGGGATGCCCACGTGGTGCAGCCGCAGCAGCGTGTAGTCCTCGTATTCCACGAAGCGCCGCACTGACTGGAACGGCGCCTCGTCCTCCAAGGCGCCGTACAAGATGGTGCGGCCCAGCTTGTAGGAGCGGTCGGCGCGCACGTGGCTTTTCGCGTAGAGCTTGGCGAACAGGTCGCGCTCGGGTGCTTCGCCGGTGGCGGCGATCCGCAGCCGCAGCGGGGTGGAGCCGGCCGAGCCCTCGAGGCCCACCGGCTTGACGTCCAGGACCGTCAGGCCCAGCTGCTGCTGGACGCCCTCGCGGATAGCCTGCCCGCGGCGCCCGCCGACATCCAGGTGCGCAGTCTTGCCTCGCCGGTAAGTCACCGGGAACACCTGGTTGGGCGTGAAGAAGCGGAACGCCACCACGGGGATCCCCACGCCAAGGATCACTGCGGCCAAGACATCACTGGGATGGTCGAGGGCCAGGTATGTCCGGGCGAACCCAAGCAGCAACAGCGCTGTACCCGCCGCCCACTTACCCCGCGACCGCGGCCGACCCGCCGGCAACAGCGCGTAGGCCATCCCCACCAGCGTGACCGCCAGCGCGGCCACCGGATACGAAGGCATGGAGAAACCGGCCCAGCTCCCGATGATCGTAATCCCCACAGGTCGCGGCCGGGCCATAAGGAGCGATAGCTGGTAGGCGACCAGTTCGACCGCGATGACACTGCCCAGGAAGGTGAACAGGTGCCGCCAGCGCCGCAACCCCACCAGGGCGACCAGCGTGCCCAACCGCAGGATCCTTACCGTCCATCGGGAGGCCAGAACCGTGTTAATGCCCACCAGCAGGGTGGTGAGCCAGCCGGTGCGAATGGAGGCGACCGCGCGGAGCCATGCCGACTCCCACTGCTCGAAAGGGTCCGCCAGCCCCGCGAACAAGAGGATCAAGCTCAAGACCGCGAGGAGGGCTACGGCCAGGGCCATCCAGATCCTGCCGGTCACGCCGAGTCGTCGAGGCAGCGGCGGCGCCTCACCGGACGGGCGGCGGCGCTTGCCCCCACTGCGAGGACCTCGCTCCGGGGTCGCACTCCCGCCACGGGCGGCACCCGACGCATCCATGGCCACGGCCGATGTTACCGTCCTGATCCGGCGACGGATAGGCTGGCAGACCGCCATCCCAGGGTCGACAGCGAGCCGCCCAACGCGTGGCAGCGGCTGCCACCACCTTTCCAGGCAGTGCTCGACTGCTGCCAACACTGCTGCCAAGGCCATAGCCAGCTACCGATGGAGGACGACAGGCCTGGAACGTCGACCCAGCAGACGGCCGCTCCTGGACAGTCCGCCCACTCCTACGTATCTGTCGCTGGCAGCAACAGTGACAGCAAGGCCGTCGCGCGCCAGGCCGGTCTGACACATCACCACGATGTCGGCGGCACGTGAACACCGACACGCGAAGCCCGCCCTCGCGCGCTGGCGCCCCCGGACGGCCTGCAGGATGTCCGCCCGGGCGACAACGTGGTCCAGGAGGTGCTGTTCACCGACCGCACCTGGCGGGCGGTGCGTGTCATCGCAAGGACGCGCCGAGCCGAACCGGCTCAGCTCACCGATCTCGGCCAGGATGACCAGCGCGGTGAACGGGCCAATGCCGGGCAGCTGGGTGAGCACCGTGACCCGCGGGCCGGCCCGGGCACGCTGATGAATCTCCCCGTCGAGCCGGCCGGTCACGATTTCCAGCGCGCCGGTCAGGCCCAGGTCGTCGCTGACCAGCTCGCGGGAGGCGGCGGGCAGTTCCAGGGAGGCGAGCCAGGCCCGGCCCGGGCCGCCCCCGGCACCCGGACGGCCGGTCATGACCATGCCCGGCCAGCACCGCGTGGATCCGGTTGCGCAGCAAGGTCCGCACCCGGACCAGGGCCACCCGGTGGCGCAGCAGCGCCCGCAGCTGCCGCACCGGCGGCGGGGCGATCCACGCCTCCGGCAGCAGGCCCGCCCGGAGCAGCTGCGCCAAGATCGCGGCGCCGGCCCTTGTCGTTCTTCACCCCGGGCCGAGGCGATCGCCTTGCACCGCAGCGAGTGCACCAGATGCGGGGCGAACCCGTAGTCCTCCAGCAGCCCCGCCAGCCACCCCGTGCCGGACGCCGCCGGCGTCCCCGGCGGCAGCCCGCCGATCACGCCCAGGATCGTCTCCGTCCCGTTGGGCACATTCCGGTTCGCGAGCACCTCCCCAGACTCATTGACCACCGCCACCTGAGAGCGCTTGCGGTGCACGTCGATACCGACGCAGGCAGACATCACCGGGCCTCCTTCCGAGCTCGCATGTCACCCGGAGCATCGCTCTACCGAGCTGAGCAGGAAAGGGGGTCCGGCCTCACACCCGGCCCCCACAGAGTCAGTTCTGACTCCGGTGCGCCGCGCGGCTGGCTAGGCACTTCGGGCTCGTTGCGCAGCTCGGCTCGGGCAGCCCGGACACGAGGCGAATGGGAGCTCGGTCTCGCAGCTGCCCGGCCGTGGCCGGCGTGTGATCGTCCAGCCGCCGCAGCGCGGCCGTCATTGTCGGCGCAGCGCCCTTGACCCGGTCGTTGTGCTCGCTTTTGGCGCAGCAGCCGCGGGAACGGGGGCCCCGCCCGTGCGGGCGCGGTGCGCAGCCAGTGCCGCTCGTCGTCATATGCGGCAGAACCTGCGCCACGGCCGGGCACACCAGCTCCGCCTTGGTCACCGCCGCAGGCCGGGAGGGCCGGGACGGGACGGTGACAGCGTGGGGATGATGCGGTCGTTCAGGCCGGCATACAGTGCGATCAGAAGAGTGTCCAGGCCGGCGATCACCGAATGCGGGGGGCAGTTCCAGCGGTACCGCATCTGCATGTGGTGCGGCGAGGCTCCGCTCGCGACTGTGGCCGGAGGAGAGGATCACGTCATGGCAGCTCAGGATAAAGGACGGCGATGACGTCCCCGATGGCGGGGATGCTGGATGAGGCCTACGAGCGGCTGCACGTGACGGGACCTGAGTTCGATGGCTTCTTGTCCAACCACGGCCCGATGGCTGCCGAGGCGATGGTCCGTCACGGCCACGGCGACCTGGTGGGTTCGTGGCTGGATGTGTACATGCGGCGCCTGGAGGAGTTCCCGCGCGGCCTGGGGCCGATCGGGCCCGACTGGCAGGACGCCCTCGGTGACCTGCGCCGGGTTGTCGACTGGACGGCGCTGTTCGGCCGCGAGATCGGCGAGCAGCCGTGGCGGCAGGTGCTCAACGCCTGGTGGCCCCGGCTGCTGCCGGGCGTGGTTGCCGCCGCCACGCACGGGGTCATCCGGGTCGGCCATTCTGTCCGTGCCCTGCTGGCAGACGGCGATGACCCCAGCCATCTTGCGGAGCTGGCTCACGGGCTTGCCTACTGGGCTGCGCGCTGGCAGACCCTGCCCGGCGGGCATGCCGCTGCGGCCGCCGCGGCGACAGCGGGCAGGACGCAGGCGATGACGCCGCTCGCATCGCTGGCCGTGGTTCCCCGTGTCGCCGGGCAGTCGGGCGGTATCGGTGATCGCCTGGCCAGGCTCGGCGGCCTGCCTGCCTGGCCGTCGGCACTGGCCGGCTTCGCCGTTCCTTCCGCACCGGAGCAGATCGGCGGCGTGCTCGCCGAACTGGTCGATGCCGCAACCGTCCGGTACCTGTTCTACGGTCATGGCGATGGCGTCATGCTCGTGCAATCGGCGACCGCGCCCAGCGCTGTGCTGCGCACGCTGCCCGCGCTCGATACCCGGCTGTGGGCGCCGAGCCTGGCGGCGGCCTGGGCGGCGAGCAGCGCGCTGACTGCCATTTACGCTCCGGCTGACCCGGCACCGCGGGCTCAGCTGCCTGAGCCGCCTGGCGCAGGGCAATCCAGCGAGGAGACAGCCAGGGACACCTTCACGCGGGCGGTCGAGCACGGCGACGCGCACGTGATCAAGTTCGCCGACACCGCCGTCGGGGTCTTCGCCCGTACCGGCAATCCTGACGCCATCGCCGCGGCCCTCCGCGCGGCACGACTGATCGAGCCCTGACGGGCGACCTGGCTTGCCTGATCATGCATGAGTGCTCAGCGAAGACACCGCGCGCATCTGCCGCATACGGCGCGCGTCAGTTCAGTCAGGATCTGACCACCGGCGGCCGGGACGTTCGCTCGCATCGTCGGCGGCCACCTGGGCCCGCGGCGACCTCCGAGTCAGGCACGCCGCGCCGAATCGACGGCGAGCATCGGGCCACGTCGATCGACAGCATCACGCTGAGTGGCGGGGGACGTCAGGACGAACGCTCGCCGAGCCGCCGTTCTGCTCGGTAATCAGAGAGCTGGCAGCGGCCGGTGCAGGTTGCGCCGAACAGGTCGCTCTGCGCGCCGACGGCGACCGGATCTGCATGTTATGCCGGTGATCTTTCGTGACATTTCGGCCAGCCTTGGTGAGGCTGGATCGTCTGTGACGATGGGAGCCTTGCTGTGCATGCTGGGAGTTCAGGCGTGGCCGGTTCGACTGACCGTTCCGGCTAGCCGCCGGCGGCGGCTCTACGCAGCGGCGGTGGGCGTACCGGTCAGCCTGGGCCGATCCGGGTGAAGAAGATGTCGGTCGGCCCGTTCTTGGCCAGCGGCGCCGCCATGGTGAAGATGGCGGCGAAGCCGCGGCCGGGCAGGGCGGCCAGCCCTTGGTATTCGCCCACGTAGTTGTGGGCGGGCAGCGGCGCGGTGCGCAGGTCAGTGGGGCCGGCGACATGGGTCTGCCGCCAGGAGGCGCCGCGGTCGCTAGAGTGGGCGAACCACACATCGGCGGTCAGTGCGGCGTCGCCCGGCCGGTCGTTGCGCAGGTCGTACCAGGTCACCCCGACTGTGCCGTGCGAGTCGACCGCGATCGCCGGCTCGAACGCGAACGCGCTCACCCCCGGCAGCGGGGCGCTGCTCCAGGTGCGGCCCCCGTCCCGCGACCTGGCCACGCCGATCGCTCCTGAGCTCGAGGACTTGTTGTCCTCGAAGGCGACGTAGACGCTGCCGTCGGGGGCGACCGCGGCGCTGGGGAATCCTGGCTGCGGCAGGGGGATGTCCTTGTCATCGACGGCGTCCGGGGGGAACGGCTTGGTGACGGCCAGCACAGGCGGCAGCCACGTCCGCCCCTCATCGGGCGAACGCGCAGCATAGAGGTAGCCAAGCCCGGCCTCGAAGTCGGCGCGTGCGAACACCGCCAGCAGCGCCCCGTCCGGCAGCACGAGGATCTTAGGGGAGAAGTCGATGGCGAAGGGGCCCGGCTGGTCGATCAGGACCGGAGACGACCAGTTGGCGCCGCCGTCGACTTCTCCCCTAAGATGGATCGGTCGACAGGTCGGCGGCCAGTCCGCTGAAGTAGACGGTGCCGTCGCCGCCTGCTGACAGCCACGGGTCGGAGCCGGCGTCAGCCGTCCCGCCGGTGCAGGTCGTCAGCCCCGGGATCGTGCTGCGCGTCCACGTCTTACCGCCATCCAGCGAGGAGGCGACCAGATCACTGCGCGACTGGAGCGCCGGGCCGACATCCTGCTTCCAGGTCGCGACAATGTTCCGCGGGTTCGCCGGGTTGACGGTGATCGCCGGCTCCAGCTCGTGACCGGTGATGGCCAGGGCGTTAAAGGCGCCCGGGCAGCCAGCCGCGAACGGGCTCGGCCCCGACACCACCCGCAGATCCTTCACCTTGTACGGCCCAGCCGTGTGCGGCCCGGCGCCAGCCGCCGCCAGCGGCACACCCTCCAGCAGCACGCCCGCCAGCAGCGCCGATCCCGCCACGAAGGCGACCGTTGACCTCATCGCGCACCTCCCCCGGGCCGCAGCCCGCTCAACGCGACGGCCAGCCTGCCGGGCATCGAGGCAAACGACGAGTGGCTCGGCGCCAGCCCGCCAATCTCGAAACTGTTGCGCGGTTTGCCCGGCCAAGGCGGCTTACCGCGGATATCCCATCCAGCACGCCGGTCCCAGCCATACCCAACCCCCCGTACCCCAACCCGGCCCCGACAGTGTCCACCACCATCGAAGGCCGCCGGAAACCTGTCCTCAGCCCGAAGCAGCCCCGTCCCCCATGCAACGCCGCCATGGCGACACAGCCCGGCTTGTTCCCAGCAGGCAACGCGTGCGTACGCAGGCGCCGTGACAACGCCATGGAGATGGCATGGAGAAACGGGTCGCCAGCGCCCGGCCTCCAGACACTCCGGCGCGACTCACCTCGAGCGCAGAACCTGTAGATCCGGCCGTTCGCACCCCGGCTCACCACCAGCTAGCCACCCGCGCCGAATCGGCGCTAGGGAGCGGTGGTTGTCCAAGCGACGGACATCCATGATGTGCCGGACTGTGACCTGGCGTGATGGCTGTGCCCGTTCTACCGTGGGTTTCTCATTGTCTGCTGGGACCTCGGCTGTCCCGGCTTCGGGGTCTCAGTCCGTACCCCGGAGGTGCCTGATGGCCACCACGACCCCGTCCGCTGTTCGTCCCGGTCGCGCCGGTGTTCACCAACACGGAACGGCTGGCATTAGCCGGCTTCCTCGCCGGGTACAGCGGGCTGACCCGCCAGGCTTACGAGCTGGACCTGCGCCAGTTCGCGGGCTGGTGCCAGCAGCACCAGCTCCGCCTGTTCCAGACCCGCCGCGCGGACATCGAGTTCTTCGCCCGCGATCTGGAAGCCCGCGGCCGCGCCCGGGCCACTATCACCCGCCGCCTGTGCACCGTGGCCGGGTTCTATAAGTACGCGGTCGAGGAAGAACTCCTCGATCACTCGCCCGCCGCTCACGTCTGGCGGCCCCGCCTGGACTACGAGTCTCACGCCACCGGCCTGGACCGTAACGAGCTCGGTGCCCTGCTGGTCGCCGCCGGGCTCGGGCCGCCGGCCGAACACGCGCTGATCTCCCTGCTGGCCCTCAACGGGCTGCGCGTCTCCGAAGCCACGGGCGCCAGCATCGAGGCCCTGGGCATCGAGCGCGGGCACCGCACCCTGGTGATCACCCGCAAGGGCGGCAAGGTCGTCACCATCCCGCTCGCTCCGCGCACCGCTCGGGCTATCGACCTGGCCATCGGCGAACGCAGCGAAGGTCCCAACTTCCTGACCGCAGATGGCCGGCGGCTGGACCGGCACGGCGCCGGAAGGATCGTCCGACGCATAGCGCGACGCGCCGGGATTACCAAGACTGTCGGGCCCCACACGCTGCGCCACGCGTTCATCACCGCGGCGCTGGATGCCGGGGTGCCGCTACGCGACGTCCAGGAAGCGGCCTCTCACGCCGACCCGCGCACCACGATGCGCTATGACCGAGCCAGGACCTCCCTGGACCGGCACGCCACCTACATCGTCGCCGCCTACGTCGCCGGAGC
>WNFZ01009345.1_pt1 | contig 12385 bp, 10 predicted proteins | sample 5400081 | NCBI WGS metagenome assembly WNFZ01 (sample SAMN13153365, study PRJNA577476) | soil metagenome | isolation source: 80 cm soil or saprolite under grassland replicate 1 | place: USA:California | collected 2016-06-15
TCACGTCCATCATTGTAGAGGATTCCCGCTATTTCGAGGGCTTTCGTGTTTGCCCAGGCGGTATGTCCATCAAACGAACCGATATATATAGGACGATGTGCGATGATTTCATCAAGTTCCTGTCGCCTGGAAACGATGTTATAGCGAATCCCCCGTCCAACAACCCATGCATCGGTTTTGTTCTGATCGGCAAAAGCAACTAAAACGTTTCTCAAATCTTCTATTGTTTCTACCTGCTGAAGTTGTGCATTGCCCATCCAGACTGCGCCCCAAAGTAAGTGCACATGCGAATCAATGAAACCTGCGGTGAGCGTATGACCCTGCCCATCAATCACGCGAGTGGATTGATCCTTGAATGATTCCGCTCCCTGATTTGTCCCCACGTACATGATACGATTCTTTTTTACTGCCACAGCCTCTGCACCTGGATTTGACTCGTCGCTGGTAAATACTTTTGCATTCATAATAATGATATCGGCAGATGGCATGCTTCTCTCCTCCGTATATAAATATGTCCATAGAATATACAGAAATAGACCATTGGGGTCAAGTGATCTACTGATAGTTTGCAAGTTATAATTCAACCTGCATGAAGACTCAAATCATCACACTGGAATCGCACGATGACCTTATCTCTGTGCGTGACAGAATGTCATGGGCGAAGACGCCGCGCATTTTGCTGGTGTGGCCCAAGTATGAAAAGATTACACTTCGGCACGTGGATCTGAAAGTCCTGCAGAGACACGCCTCTGCGCTCGGCGCGCAATTAGGACTTGTCACCCGTGCACGTCGTGTCCGTGATGATGCCGAGGCGCTGCATATTCCGGTGTTTGAGTCTACTGGGCAGGCGCAGCGCGTATCGTGGCCGAAACCGCGTCGTCGGAGACGGTTTGCATGGCGTGCGCCTCGCCAGGATCTGCGCGAGCAGCGGGAACAAGCGTCGGTTAAAGAAGAGGCGTGGCGCGCACATCCCGTAACACGCGTCCTTTCCTTCTTCGTCGGCGTATTGGCAGTGCTGACCCTCGTCGCTTTGTTCATCCCACGCGCACAGATTACATTAAATCCGATTTCGAAAACGCAGAGCCTCGTGTTACCTGTGACTGCCAGCCCATCGGTGAAATCTGTTTTTATTACGGGCAATATTCCGGCGCGCGAAAAGCGCGTCATCGTGGACGGAACGCAAACGGTGATTGTGACTGGCGCAGCCGTGATCCCACAGTCGAAAGCAAAAGGTTCAGTTGTGTTTCGCAATCTCACTCAGCAGGCGGTAAATGTGCCCGCTGGTACGGTGGTACAAAACGCGGAGGGCGTCCGTTTTGTGACAACGGATGATGGCGAAGTAAACGTGCAGGTGGAATATTCGGTTTTCTATGCCGATGCTTTAGACTTAACCAGGCTTGCCTCGCTGGCATTGAATGCCTCTCTGCCCTCGGGCTTTATGGCAGCCTCTGACGCAGTGACCTTGAAGCCGGTAACGACTCCCTCTCTTAATGAGGACGGTTCTGCAAAATGGACGATGCGCGCCGAACGTAAAATTGTCCAGCAGATCAATACTGCATATGTAACCCAGATGGTTCAAGGCTTTGGCGCGTGGAATGTTCAGTCGCAATTGAAGAAGAATCTTCCATTGGCAAGCGCACCTGAAATCCGACTTTCCCCTTCTTGGTGGCCATGGATGCCGCTGGTGCCATTTCGCATTTCGGTAATAACCCAATGATGTGGAACCGCGCAGAAAGGAAGCCATGAAGTTGAAAGAGGCAAGACGAAAGAATCTCACCGGCACTTCGATTTGCTGGGCAAATCGTGCACGTGCAAGAGTCGCCCCTTTCCGTGCTTCGTGGGGAAAAGGCTTATGAGAGTATTAGCAGTTGACCACGGCGAAAAACGAATCGGTCTTGCATTGAGTGATCCGACCGCGACGATTGTGAGTCCATTTAAAGTGATCGATCATGTCTCACGCTTGATGGATGCTGCACAGGTGGCGAACCTTGCAGAGGAAAACGAAGTTGGTTTAGTCGTGATTGGGCAGTCCTTCGACGAAGAAGGATTACCCAACCTGGCGGGTCGCCGTGCGGCAAAATTTGCCGAAGCATTGCAGGAACAAACTCAAATTCCAATCGTTCTATGGGATGAATCGTTTAGCACCCAAGATGCCCGTGCTGCGCGAATCGAAATGGGTGTCTCTCGCAAAAAACGCGCCGGACATCACGACTCACTTGCGGCTGTTGTTATTTTGCAGTCTTATCTTGAATCCAAGAAAGACCTTGGTGGTTGAGCAGGGCTACTTTTAGGCTGCGTGGAGCGCTAGCGAAGTCGAAGCGTCTCGTCCGTTTCGAAACCACCAATTTCAAATTCACCAGCTAGAGTCGACAGCCACTTGCATACGGTGCAAGAGTACGCCCTTCACAAAAGCACTCCGGGCGACTGAACCAGCGCTGTATCAACTAACCATCCATGAAAAATCGAAAATCCAAAATCCTAATTAGATTCAGCATTGCCTTTTTTCTCGTCTTCACCTTAACCTGTTTTCTCGTCACCATTTTTTATATTCCATCACGAGCCGCCTGGGTATATGGCGCTGCCTCACCAAGACTCTCGCTTCCGCAGCGGATTCAATATTCAGTGCTTTTGCTTTGGTATGATGGGATGCTGACCAACCCATTTGATCGAAACGGAACAGAGCAGCCATTCACAGTGGAAACGGGCGAATCTGTAGATTCTATTGCAAGTCGCCTTGAAGTTGTTGGACTTATCCGTAATGCAGGAGCATTCCGTTCTTACCTCATTTATTCAGGACTCGACACTACAATTCAATCAGGGGAGTACAAACTAAGCGCTGCCATGTCCGCGATTGAGATCGCACGCAAAGTGCAGGATGCCACTCCTGAAGAGGTAACTTTTGTCGTTTTGCCGGGATGGCGGCTGGAAGAGATCGCCGCTTCTCTCACAACCTCGGGCTTATCCTTCTCGCCTGAGGAATTCCTCAGCGCGGCGCGGGCTCCGCATTCCGATTACGATTTTTTAGGGAACGCGAGCACAACCGAGGGATTTCTCTTTCCTGACTCGTACATTGTCCCGCGTGGAGTGACCGCAGATGATTTCGTCAATGGACTGCTCCGTAACTTTGCTCTGCATCTCACGCCTGATCTTAAGAATCAATTTCAGCGTCAGGGATTGACTGTTTATCAAGCAGTGACTCTTGCATCGGTTGTAGAACGAGAAGCTGTGCAAGACGAAGAAAAACCGTTGATCGCCTCGGTTTATTTGAATCGCTACAAGATCAACATGAAGTTGGATGCCGATCCGACCGTGCAATATGCGCTGGGATATAGTCTTATTAATCAAAGCTGGTGGACGAGTCCATTAAGCCTGATCGATCTACAAGTCAATTCGCCGTATAACACCTATGTCAACGCTGGACTTCCTCCCACGCCGATTGCCAACCCCAGCCTCGACGCGCTGCGCGCGATCGCGTTCCCTGCGGATACAAACTACCTGTACTTCCGTGCCAAATGTGATGGCTCGGGATATCACGAATTTTCAGCGACGTTCGATGAGCATTTGCAAAATGGATGCCCATGAAGCATGATTTGAGTGGCATCGAATGGGATTTCCGAAATTTCCAGCGTGCAAGATAGTTCACTTCACGGCTATGAATGGTGGTTGCGCGCAGATCAACATTCCGTGTGGCACGAACGTCATTGGCGGCAAGGTAAGTTTCATGGCATTGAACGGATGTGGAATGACAAAAACAGACTCAAATGGGGTTATCCAAAATATTGGATCCGGGGTCAAAAAGCTAGTAAACGCGTCTATTTGAAAACTGCGGAACAGGACAAAACCTTACCGAAATTTCAAGAGAAAGATAATCGCCCTCGACGGAAGTTTCCCACCGAGATTGAGTATCTGCTATCAAATTAAATAGATTTCTTTAGATGATTGGATGTTCCGTTCTTCTGCTTAGAAAAGTCCCCGCCACGACCATGAGTAATCCAATCATCGCAATGACAAATCCTTGAAGAGCAACGGGGATCAGGATTTGACTCGCGACCGCGCTGGCGGTTTCTCCAATACTGGAGGCGAGCAAAGGCGGAAGAAAAACGACACCTTGCGTTTGGATCAAAAATTGAAGAATCCCACCCAGCAGTGGGGAACCGATCAAACCGATCAATGCACTGACCGCTCCCACAATCAGAAACGGCCAGCCCCACCAGACCAGAAAATCCCTTAGGCTTCGAACTGCAAATAGAGCAATCGCCAATAGAAGTAAGATCACAAAAAATGGGGAGAACCGAATCGCGGAACGCAGCATGTGCAACTGCAGCCGCGGGTCGCGAGAGGTTCCACTATCCGTGCCTGCAATCAGAGTCACACCATTCGGAAACGCAGCAGTGATCGTTTGAAGTTGGGATTGGATGAGTGGGTCAATCAGTCCCATTGCCTCCTCAGGAGGATTGCAGAGGGCGATATTCCCGCCAAGCAATCCCAGCCCCATCTGCGTGAGTTGATCGATTGTGCAATCTGGCTGGGTCTTCAGGAATTGCTTGATTACATTTACTCCTGATTCACCAACGAGGTGTGCTTTTATAGGCAAGAGGGAAATGACCACCGAGTTCGTCTTGCCGTTCACATAATCGAATGTTGAATCAAGCGCGCTATCCGCTAATGCGCGAAGTTCTTCGGGAGGGAGCAGGGCCGAAATCGTAGATTGCCAGCCTTCCGCTGTGAGCTCTTTCAAAAACGGGAATGCATTCGGGTTTTGTGAGATGGATTCTTGCAAAGCGGACGCTAACAATGCGGGCATCCGCTCATATAATTTCTGATTTTCAAATGCCTGTTTATAGGTTGCGGACGAAAATGCCTTTTGTTCAATGTTAAAGAAAAGCAAAACCAGAATAGCTGTAATCACGAAGAGTACCGAGCAAAGAGCTGCGAGAGTCTTTTCCAATTCCCGCACGATTAAGCCTCGCTCACAATGTCAATATAATCCTCGGTCACTGTTTCGGCGCTCGACGCGCTCAACAGGGCGAGCAGTTCATTTGTCAACTGCGCCTTGTGTTCCGCATCTTTACGACTCCATGTGCGGCTCTTAACCTCCAGGTAATATCCTAGTTGCGGTTCCTTCATCTGATCGAGATTCACAAAGAACTCCGTGTTCTTGTAATTAATCAACCATCGCAGGCGGTCTTTTTCAATGACAATCTCAGACCTTGGTTTAAAGTATTCACGATAAAAGCGTAGAGACTGCGATGCGGGCGCAATATAGCGACTACGCGAGAGCAGCACTTCTTCAAACTTGCCTTCCCGCTTGATCCCAATCAACGTCAACCGGGTGCGGACGTTGCTGACTGTACCCTTGGCATCGTCAATAAAATCATCTTCACGATAGCGTAAGCGTCCCTGTGACGGATCCTCGAAGAAGAAGTAGACATCGTGTTCATGGTAATGTCGCTGACGGACGATTTCAACTTCACTTTGCTTCAATGTCTGGATGATGGGGCTCGGATCCGTGATCTTAACCTTGACCTGCACCTCAAACGACTCCTGTTCAAGCGAGCCCCCCAGGGCGATCAACTTTGACAGAATGGATTGCTCGCGTGCAATTAGAAATGCATCGATTTTTTTTGCGATCGCATTGGCTTGGACGAGAAGTTCATCTTCTTTCAACGTCAATAGTTGATGGTCGCGCATCAGCCATTTACCGTTGACCATTACATCGCTCACATCCGTTGACTTGCTGGCATACACGATCTGTGCGTAGGCGTTGTCCGCGGCGCGCTTGAAAGATGGTGCATTATGCAGAGGCGACACATCCACGAGGATTAGATCTGCACGTTTGCCCTCTTTGATGGAACCGGTCAAATGTCCGATGTGAAGGGCCTGCGCGCCGAGGCGAGTTGCCATGAGCAAGGCTTGGGCGGCAGGTAACGATGTGGGGTCATTCGTCACTGCTTTGGCGATGAACGCAGCCAGGCGCACTTCCTCAAACATATCGAGATCGTTGTTCGAGGCCGGACCATCAGTACCGATGCCGACGTTGAGACCGGCCTCCAGCATTCTTACCACCGGGGCAAACCCGGAGGCGAGTTTGAGATTCGAGGATGGATTGTGTGCAATGCCTGCATGCGCGTGCATCAATGTGCGAATCTCGCCTGTATCCACATGGACACAATGAGCGGCAATCACTTTTGCTTCCAATAATCCCTGCTTCTTGACGTAAGGGATGACTGGAATGCCCTGTTCATTACGCATGTTGTCCACTTCGAACGCGGTTTCAGAAAGATGCGTGTGGAGGGGAACATCGAACTCCTTGGCGAGCTCAGCCGTGGCGCGCAAGATTTCCGCCGTGCATGTATACGGCGCGTGGGGCGAGACCGCGGGGACAATCAGGGGATGATCCTTCCACTTTTGGATGAACTCGCGCGCCATTTGCAACGAGTCTTCATAGGAAGCCGCATCCGGCGTGGGGAATTTCATCACAGTCTGACCACAAACCGCGCGGACACCTGCATCTGCCGCGGCTTGAGCAACATCCTCTTCAAAATAATACATATCGTTGAAGGTTGTCACGCCGCTTCGAATTTGTTCTGCGCAGGCAAGTAATGTTCCCAAACGGACAAATTCTGGGGAAACGAACTCACGCTCTACCGGCATCATGTAGCCCATGAGCCACACATCGAGACGCAAATCATCGGCAAGACCGCGCAGGAGAGTCATCGGAACATGGGTATGGGCGTTGATGAGCCCCGGCATGAGAACTTTGCCATTGCAATCAATGGTTTCCCCCGCAGAATATTCCGTTGTGATATCTTCTGCCATGCCAACGGCAACAATGCTATCGCCCTGGACCGCCACCGCTCCGGGCGAGAATTGAGTCATAGTTTCGTCCATCGTGAGGACAAATGCGTTATTGAAGATGGTATCGACTTTTTGCATTCGGTCTCCTTTTCAGGAATTATAGCCTTTGTTTTGTAGCAAGAATAATGCCATTATTGCCAATTCAAAAGGATCTGCAAGATGCTGAGATTCATATCAAAATCCGTCTCGATATGATTCGTGAGCTCGATATCAACAGCAGCAATGCCTTTTGATACCGCGTAATCAGGCAATGTTCCTGAATACGTACATCCGGTGTCGAGCGGTGGAAAGGGATAGGTACTAACCTGCCCAATAGATTCCGCGAGCCGAATGGAATTCTCATCCCAAGGATTGCCCCCGGGAAAGATTCCCAGCGCGGCACTGTGATAGCTGATCAACGCTTCGATTTTGTGGCTGCTAATGAAATCCATCAATACTTTTGTTTCTGCCTCTGACCCTGGTCCCGTGCCGCCGGAAGAGGGGAGGTAATTCCAGCAGCCAGCGCGATCCCAATCTGCCAGCCAGTTGACAGGGAAGTTGCGATTCAAGTCTACGCTGTTATGGTTAAGACGCCCATACTTATTATGGGCGCGTGCCTCTCCATCTGGATTTAAACTTGGGAGAATATAAAGAGTGACATCCTCTGGAATCACGTCGGGGGATTGATTCAGATACTGGATCAATTGATTTGTAAGTGTGAGGGTGTTCCACTCGTCCCCGCCGTGAATGTCGGCGACGATCATTCGTTGGTGCTCGCCGCTCCCAAATGTATACACGTTTAATGCCTTTCCTTCCATAGAATATCCCATGACATCTGGTTGTTGCCCATGCAGCAGCGATAACGAGGTAGTTGTGGAACGTACGCTTGTTGCAAAGGATGTCGCATTTGGTTTGGCTGTCGAAGTCAGGGGAACAGGCGAGTGAGTTGCGTGAGCCGGAATGCCTGTTGATTCGAGTGCAAGCAATCGGGGCAAATTTGACGAAATTTCTGTTGAAGATCTAATAGGTTCTGAAATAGAAAAGCTGGGTCGGAATTGAAACCCAAGCGCAAACAACATCATTGTCCCACCGATCAGCAACCCAATAAAAATATGCCAGTTGGATTGTTTTTCAAGGCTTGAAATTCAACAAAACTTGCAAGGCTTTGAGATTCGCTTCAAAATCAGTATTCTTATGGTCTCTTAATTCCATATCTACAGACGCACCGACACCATTTTCCACCGCCCAGTCTGCGAGCGTGCCAGTGTACACGCATCCTGTATCTACCGGTGGATAAGGATAGCCTGTAACTTTAGATAATGCTCCCGCTAATCGCTTGGATGGTTCCTCCCAAGGTACACCGCCAGGAAAAACACCCAAGGCGGCGCTGTGATAACTAATCATTGCCTGGAGATGATGACTTCCAATAAAACTCATTACCGATCTTGTTTCGGGCTCTGAGCCTCCATACGCGCCGCCGGTGGTGGGCCGATATATCCAGCAACCATCGCGGTTCCAATCTGCCGCCCAATTATCGCTGGGAAAATTACGGTTTAAATCCACACCATTATTATTGACACGTCCATCCACATCATTGGAGCGCACCTCAGCATCGGGATTCATATCACGAATAATATATAACGTTGTATGCGTAGGAATGATGTCAGGGTTGTTGGTGACGTATTTAATTAGTTCATTTGCCAAGGCGATTGTATTTCCTTCATAACCGCCATGAATACCTGCCACAATGAGATATTGTTTTTCGCCGTTACCAAAGGTATACGCTTCAATGGGACGACCTGACAGCGAGAATCCGATCACACTGGGATGTGGTCCGTATGCAAGGATAAAAGGTGTGGATGTTTCGAAGACGGGCGGCGTGTAAAATGGATTAGGTGTCAGCGTGGGAAGAAAATAACTTGTCGGTGGAATCTTCCGCGTCTCGGCAGGATGTGGCGTTGCGGTCGCTGCATTGGCCGCAGAAGCCTTCAGGTTCGTGCGATAAAAGATCGAGAAGACAACGATAGAAAGTATTGCCAGTCCGTTGATTCCCCAAATGAGATATACCCACACATGCGGCTGTTTCCTGCGACGCGGCATATCAATCCCCGTTTGGGTCCATGGCGCGGCGTCGCAGCCAGTCCAGTGCCAAGTTCACCGACCAACGCGCCAGGCTGCGCGGCGGTCCACCGTAGGTGATGCGATGAGTCTTTTCGCCGCTGGGTGTGATCAATGCCATCTCCGCGGCGCGCTCCTCGAGGACCATTGCCACGCCCAACGCCGCGTCTGCATTGGAGTCGGCGCGGGCGGCGCGCAAGGCTGCTAAAAGGGAGTCTGCTGAACGGTCCGATATCGAAACGGTGTGAGGAACTTTTCGTGCCAGCAAGCCATCGAGTCCAGACTCCACACCGATCAGAGTCCAGCCGCGTTTTGCCACCGCGGTAAGAACAACATCCTCCAACTTATCTTCATCCACTCCGAAGACCACATCCCCGAGTTGTTCACGAATTTGATTTTCGATCTGTGCGATCATCGCATCTGCGTCGGCTTCGTTCTTTGCCTTTGCCGCAATACGAATATCCACGACCCCTGTGTGTGCGGCAAGCCCGACAGTTGGATTACTCAATGTTTCGAGATCGGCGATCTTCTCATCGATCATGCCTTCGCCTAAACCTGCACAATGCAGAATGCGAATCGATTCGTGTAGGATATGCTCCATCTCGTTCGGAACACCGGGCAGGGACATGACCGCGTTGCGTTCGGTTTCGACAATGAAGCACGGTGCGGTGCCCACCGGATTTGGAATGCCAATCGCACCGCGCGGAACATAGGCCTGTCGCTTCTGATTCTCAGAAGGCTTGCGTCCGTAGCGCGAGATGACCGCGGTCACCTGTTCCCAAAGGTCTTCGCGAAATTCGAGTTCCACGCCCGCAGCTTTGGCCACCGCTTCACGCGTAGGATCATCTACAGTCGGACCTAATCCACCGGTCGTGATGACGATTTCCGCGCGGTCCATGGAATGACGAATCGCTTCCGCGATTCTGTCTGTGTTATCGCCAATCGTGATGGTGCGATATAAATCCACGCCCATGCCGCGCAACGTTCGAGCGATATAGCGCGTGTTGGTGTCTACAATCTCACCCAGTAATATTTCTGTTCCAATCGTTATGATTTCTGCTGAGGGCATTATAAAGAAATTCCTGTCGCCACAGAGAGCCTTGAAATTTTTCTCAAAAAACGCAGTGGTCTTTGTGGCTAATTAAACTACATTGTACTCTTTTATCAATCTTCCTTCTTCGAAGCGCGCCAGATCAAGCATCGAAACATCTACGGTCGAGAATTTTCCATTGAGGATATATTCCATCATCAGCTTGCCCGCGACGGGCCCATGCATAAAACCGTGCCCTGAAAAACCAGCACACATCATAAAGCCTTTGATGTTGCATCCACCAAAGATTGGGTGGGCGTCGGGTGTCACCTCGTATAGGCCCGCCCAATGCGAGGCACGACTGGCTCGTTCCAATACCGGCATTCGTTCGATTGCAGCTTCGAGATTCACAAACTCGAAATCTTCATCGATATTTTGATCAAAGCCAGGCTTTTCATTCTGGTTGCTCATACCGATTAACAAACCTTCGCCCTCCCGATGGAAATATAAGGATTTAGCAAAATCGATCACGAACGGAAAATCCTCAGGCACTTCCTGCAGGGGATTTGTTGTAAACATTTGCCTACGAATGGGAACGATTGGAATTTGAACTCCTGCCATCTGACCAATTAGACCGGCCCAAGGTCCTGCAGTATTTAGGATCATGCGCGTCTGGATCACGCCTTGAGTCGTTTCCACTGCTTCCACCGCATCTGCACTGACGCGGATCCCCGTCACCGCGGCGCGCGTGAAGGCTTTGACTCCTAATTTCTGTGCCGGGCGGACATAACCCGCGACGACACTGTTCGGATCGACCAGTCCGTCTTTCGGATTGAATGTTCCAAGAATAGCATCCTCAAATTTCATTAGCGGCAACCGCGCCCGAACTTCATCTCCGCTGAGAAGTTGAGTCTGCACGCCGAGATTGTTTTGCAGTTCAACATTATGTTTGAATGTTGTTGCATCCTTTTCATTGGTGGCGATCAACAAATACCCACATTGACGGTAGTCCACATCCTGCCCAATCTCTTGCTTGAAGCGCTCGATCATCGGCAAGCTTTCCATCGAAAGTTTTACATTGATATCTGTGGAGAACTGATAGCGCACTCCGCCCGCACAGCGTCCTGTGGCGCCGGTGCCAAAGAACTCTTCCTTTTCGAGAAGAACAATGTTCTTCATGCCACACTTTGCGAGATGATATGCCGCGCTGGCCCCCATCACGCCGCCTCCGATGATTACGATGTCTGCTGTCCTTGGTATGTCCATTTTCTTTTCCATTAGAAGTTTACTTGTGTGCCGATGTTCATTTTGCGCGCATTTGTTAGCGCGACCTGGGCTGCCATCGCATCCTGCACAGCAATGCCTACTGATTTAAAATATGTGATCTCTTCAGGAGATTGTCTACCTGGTATTCGTCCTAAAACAAGTTCGCCTAATTCGCCCCAAATATGGGACTCATCGAAAAGTCCTGCGCGCATGGGTTGGATCAAGTCACCAGCTTCCTCCAGCGATGCGGTGCGCGAGTCAACAAAGATTTTTGCGCGTTGCAACGTTTCAGCGGGGACTTCCTGCATGTCTGGAGTATACGAGCCCACCGCAGAGATATGAGTTCCTGCCTGGATGTGTTTATCATCAAATACGGGCTTTAACGACGTCGTGGCCGTGCAAATAATGTCCGCTTGTTCAATCGCTTCCCGTGCTGTGGAGGCAATGCGAATATCTTTCGGTACCAGCCCTTTGCCACGCATCTCTTCGGCAAACAATTTGGCTTTTTCAGTATCTGCATCAAATACAAAAGCGGTTTCTATTTTTCTTGCAGTACAGCGGGAGAGCAGATCTGTCGCGGCACCGCTCGCCGCGCCCGTGCGGATGGCTGTCAACGAACTCCCTTCCAGAAGCGCGATTGCCTGTCCCGTTTCTGGGTCGAAGACTAATACTGCAGCTTGGATATAGGCAAGTCCGCGCGGCGGGTTGGTCGGAAATAATGAAACAACTTTAATCGCCAACGCATTTCCGTCCTGTGAATTTACGAATGACGGCATGAAGAGCGTGAGTGCTTCACTGTTTGGGATGGGGAGGCGCGTCCGAAGTGGCACGACGGCTGTCCCATTGGATAGAGAGCCGTAGGCTTTTTTCATCGCCTCGATCGCTTCATTCATAGGCAATGCTTTTCGAACATCATCCGCTGTCAGGATCAACATGTCAAATTGCCTTTCCGATGTAAAAAAGCGCAGAGGAAAAAATCAATCTCCTCTGCGCTTTGCCCTTGTGCCTAACCGCCTATTCCATGCCCAGATATGCTTTCTGGACCGTTGGATTCATTTTGAGATTTTCCGCTGTGTCTGAGATGACAATCTCACCCGTTTGCAGCACATAACCACGGTCGGCGATGGAGAGCGC
>WNFZ01006314.1_pt1 | contig 12379 bp, 16 predicted proteins | sample 5400081 | NCBI WGS metagenome assembly WNFZ01 (sample SAMN13153365, study PRJNA577476) | soil metagenome | isolation source: 80 cm soil or saprolite under grassland replicate 1 | place: USA:California | collected 2016-06-15
GCGGCCCGCCGCAATAAGAAATCAATCGGCCAGATAGATCTCGAAGAGGCGATTGAACGTGTTGTCATGGGACCAGAGCGGAAGTCTCGCCTGATCTCAGACGAAGAGAAGCGCATCATCGCCTATCATGAGGCGGGTCACGCCGTGGTGATGAACGCGATCCCTGAAGCGGATCCCGTTCAAAAAATCACCATTGTGGGTCGTGGTCAAGCTGGTGGGCTCACCTGGTATCGCCCTGAAGATGACCGTTTGCTGACTTCTCGAAAGAAGATGGTCGCTTCTTTGGCTGGCTTATTAGGTGGACGCGTGGCCGAAGAACTTGTTTTCGACGACATCACTTCTGGAGCATCAAACGATATTGAGCGTGTTACTCAAGTAGCGCGCATGATGGTCACACGGATGGGCATGTCCAATGAAATGGGCTTAATGACCTATGGTCAAAAAGAGGAATTGATCTTCCTCGGGCGTGAAATCTCCGAACAGCGCGATTACTCCGAAGCTGTCGCTGAGAAGATCGACTCGGAAGTCCGTAGGATGGTGGATGATGCTTATAAGCTCACCAAGAAACTGCTGACTAAATATCGTGACCGGCTCGATGCAGTTGCGCAGAAGCTGCTCGAAGTGGAAACCCTCACCCGCGAGGAATTTGAAGCGATCTTCCCGCCGCCGGCGCCCAAGAGGAGTGGCACGCCCCAAGTGATTGGAATGGGAGCATAGCGTGAGTACACACGAAAATAAGTAAACAACAAGAGAGTCATCCAATTATCGGATGGCTCTCTTTGTGTCTACCTGGGTACTTGTTTACCTGTCTACTTTATCCCACTTACTGCGGTACGCCTTCCTTATGCTGCCTCACCAACTCACGTCTCAAAATTTTTCCTACGGTTGTCTTCGGCAGTTCGTTTCTAAATTCATAATGGGAGGGAACTTTATACGGGGCGAGATGTTCCTTGCAGTAGGCTTTGAGTTCTTCCACGGTTAGCGTTTCACCTGGCTTTACCACAATCCAGGCTTTTACTGCTTCACCCCGATTTGGGTCGGGGATGCCACCTACGCCCACTTCTAACACTTTGGGATGTGAAGCAATGGCTTCCTCTACCTCCCGCGGCCATACTTGGAAGCCACCCGGTTTGATGAGTTCCTTCTTACGATCAACGATATAGAAATAACCATCTTCATCCATGCGAGCAATGTCACCGGTGAACAGCCAGGTCTTGCCGTCTTTCATTTGGCGCAATGCGTTGGCTGTTTCTGTGGGCATATTATGATAGCCCTTCATCACTTGGGGACCATGGATTGCAATCTCGCCGATCTCTCCTTGCGGCATTTCGGTTTCACCATCGTCGAGGCTAATGATCTTTACTTCGACATCGGGTAATGGCATTCCAATCGAGCCGGTCTTATTTACACCCAGTAGAGGATTGCAATGTGTTGCGGTTGGCGCTTCAGATAGACCATATCCCTCGAACACTTTGCCACCGGTCAATCTTTCAAATTCCTCTTTGGTCTCGCGCATCAGAGGTGCGGAACCAGAGATACAAGCCTTGATCGAGGAGAGGTCGTATTTCCCTGCCTTTACATCCGGATGATTATTGATTCCGCTATAAAGCAGTGGAACGCCGGGGAAAATCGTCGCCTTGTACTTGCTGATATTTTCGAGGACATCTTTCAGGTCGCGCGCGTTCGGCACCATAGCCATGCTTCATTTGCATCGTATTGGCTACGACATTCCGATGCATAGCAACCGCGCCTTTAGGAACGCCAGTCGTACCGCCGGAATACTGGAATAATGCTATATCATCCGGACTGATTTCGATATTAGGCTTTGGAGAATTCTCATGTTTCTTGAGCAGGTCTTTCATCCAGACATCACGTTCATCCAACGCCTCGAGGTGATGGCCCTCCTTCTTCTCTTTCAAGAGAGTAAATAGCAAACTTGTAAAAGGAGGCAGAGCCTCTTTGATATTGGAAACAATAATCCTTTTGAGCTTGGAGCGTTCACGTACTGCTTTCAAAACTTTATAAAAGCGAGTCAATGTGAACATGATCTCGATGTTCGCGTCGTTGACAGGTGTGAGCACCTCATCTGGTGGATAGGTTGGGTTTACAGCGACCACCACGCCACCCGCCTTGAGGATGCCGAAATAAGCAATGATGAACTGAGGTGTGTTCGGCATGAAAATCCCTACCCGGTCACCCTTCTTCACGCCCATCTCCACCAATGCGGCTGCCATATGATCTGTCAACTGGTTCATCTCTTTATATGAAATGACCGCGCCCTTGAAAATTGTACAGGCGCGGTCAGGATATTTTCGCGCCGCTTCTTCTAAAAAATAAAATAACGGCGCCTCAGGATATTCAAGTGTTTGCGGGACCCCTTTGTCGTAATGAACAAGCCACGGACGATCATTCATAATACCTCCTCCTTTATTGGTTATTCTCAGTATATACAAGGAAGAATCAAAAGTCAATTGTTTTCGCGCTGACTGCGCGAAGCGTCTCACTCCTACAATTGCACAGCACGTGATTTTTGAATTGCTTAGCAATTCATAGCAAATCATGCAGGTGTCAAGACCAAATGTGCACGAAACGTTATCCGTCATAATGACTTACGGATATAAGCCTCTATCTCTTCAACCACTCCCTCCTCGACTCTAAACCACTTGATATTAGGATCGGACTCCTTGAACCAGTTCGCCTGCCTGCGGACAAAGACTCGAGTCGCGCGTCGGATCTCAGCTTTTGCCTGCTCCTCGTTTAATTCACCATTGACTACCCGGATGCATTCCCGATAACCGATCGCCGACATGGTTGGCAGGGCGGGGGAGTAACCCTTTACTAACAAACTTCTCACTTCATCTAAAAATCCGTTTGCAAACATCGCCTCAATGCGTTGATCAACGCGTTCATATAATTCTGCGCGCGGACGTGTCACACCAACGGTGATGAGATGATAAGGTGATTCACTTTGACCCCGTTGCTCAGAGAATCTTCTACCCGTCGTCATAATGACTTCCAGCGCGCGGATTGTTCTGCGGTAATTACGTGGGTCAATTTTTTCTGCAGCTACTGGATCAAGACTATGCAGCCTTTCGTGTAACCAGTATATTCCTTTTTCTTCCTTTATCCTTCCTAATTCATCCCTAAGCTTTTCTTCCGGTTTAACTTCAGGCGGATTCCATCCATCAGTAACCGCGCGAATATATTGTCCGGTACCACCGACAAGGAACGGAATTCTATTGCGTGTATAGATATCATCAATCGCCTCATGCGCTTTTTGTTGGAAGATAGCTAAACTCAGAATTTCATCTGGATCAGCAATATCAATTAAATGATGTCTCACTCGCGCTTGTTCTTCATGTGTAGGCTTTGCAGTCCCAACATCCATGCCGCGATAAAAGAGACGCGAATCCGCTGAAACGATCTCACCGTTCAATTGCTCTGCGAGTTGAATCGCAAGTTCTGTTTTTCCAACCGCTGTAGGCCCGACGATGAGGATGAGAGGAGATTTATTGGATCGCATTTTCAAAGTGAGTGATCTTCGGTTCTATCCCCACTTTTCCCTCCACCGCAACTACGTCGATCTGCCAGTGATCAATGGCATTTTCTGCTGCGTAATGTTCGGCGCAGGCGAGCATGTGCGCCCGCTTTCGCAGATTGACCGATTCTTCCGGTAACCCCATTTTGTTTGATGTCCGTGTTTTGACTTCGACGAAGACCGTAATATCCTCCTGTTTTGTGACAATGTCTATTTCCCCATAAGGTGTCCGTGCGTTGCGGGCGATGATCGCATAGCCTCGCTCTGCAAGATATGCAACGACCGCGTCTTCACCCCATTTCCCAATTTTCTGATTGTGCTTCATTTCAGGAATTCTTCCAATACTGTGCGCAGATGTTCATCGAGGCTACGCTTGGCGGGCTTTGTACTTTGAGTGAGTCGCAAATAATGCTGAAGCATAATTTTAGTGGTGCGTTCAATGTCGTATTGGGCGGAGGCTTCGCGAGCGCTGCATCCTATTTTTTTGCGGAGAGCGCTGTCCATGCAAAGGTAAGTGAGTTTGGCTGTAAAAGAGGCGATGTTGTTGGTCGCAAGCAGACCAGTTTCACCATCCGAAACAGAATCGCCGACGCCTGGTGAATCAATGCCCAGGATAGGGAGGCCTGCTGCCATGCCCTCGATCACCGAAAGTGGATGCACTTCCGTAACAGATGCAGTGATGAATACATCACACATCGCCAGATAAAAGGGAAGTTGGTCATAGGGAATCATCCCCACAAAGCGGACGCGGTCGCTGATGCCAAGTCCATTTGGAAGAGATCTTATGTCTTCCACATATTCTTTTTGTCCACTGCCAATGATCATCAAATACACATTTGAAAAGACCTGTGAAACGCCTGCAAAGGAGCGGATGAGGAATTCAAGATTCTTTTCAGGTGCAAGCCGACCCGTGTAGACTAGCAAAATATCCTGAGCGGTAAAACCGAAATCTACGCGGGGCAGCGACTGCGCTTGATAGAAGGGGAGTAAGTCCACACCATTAGGTACAACTTCGATATGGCTTTCCACACCGTATTGCCGCATCACTTTTTCCATGCCTCGTGACGGAGAAATGACCAAGTCAACGGCTTGGCAAAAATCTGGCAGATAGGCTTGCAACAAACCGTTGCTCACTTCTTCGGGCATGAGCGGGAGCCGAGCTTGCGCGTATAGATCATAACGCGTGTGATTCGTAAAGATGATGGGAATTTGTGCGCGGCGGCAATAGTTAAGTGCCAATCGTCCACTTAGAAATGGATGATGAACGTGAACCACGTCCATTGTTTGGAGCAGTTTCTTGTGTTTGGTTTTGTAGCGCAAAGATAGATAAAAGCCGGTGTCTGCAAGAGGCAAGCCTGGGCTTCGAATGACGCGAGGTTCGTTATCCTGATATTCAACATCACCGAAGGTAAATACATACACCTCGTGCCCGGCACGTTCGAGCGCGCGTTTATTCAAGTCAACATAATTTGTCACGCCGCTGACATATGGCTTATAAGTGTCCACCATCATTCCGATTCGCATGAGTCTATCCTATAGGTATCAAACATCGCTGTAAAGACGCTGACTGTGGTTCATCTCAAGAACTCTTCCAGAACGGTCATCAAGCGCTCATCCAGGCTTCTTTTTAGCGGCTTGGTGCTTTGGGTGAGACGTGTATAGTGACCAAGCAGGATTTTTGTTGTGCGTTCGATATCATATTGTTTGGAAGCGTCGCGTGCGGCAAGTCCCATTTCTTTCCGCAGGTTGGGATATAAACATAGATACATCAGTTTAGCCGTAAAAGCAGCCACATGTTCTGTGGAGAGGAATCCTGTTTTCTCCTCTTCAACAATGTCGCTTGTGCCTGCAGAGTGAATGCCCATGATTGGCAGACCCGCGCTCATGGCTTCAACAGTGGACATCCCAAAACTCTCAGCCACAGAAGTAGTGACGAAGATATCACACATGGATAGATAGGATGGAATATCTTCATAGGGGATCATGCCTATAATTCGGATGCGATTTGCAATCCCAAGTTCTGTGATGTAATTTTGCAGTTCCTCCTCAAATTGTTTTTTCCCGCCACCTACAATCAGCAGATAAACATTAGAGATTGTCTGCGCAATGCCTGCAAAAGATTCTAGCAGGAAGTTAATGTTTTTTTCAGGTGCGAGCCGACCTGCATACACCAAGAGAATATCCTGATCTGTGAAGCCGAATTTTGAACGCTGAAATGGTTTGGTTTGTTGGAACTTGCTCAGATCTACCCCGTTTGGAATGATTTCAATATAGCTTTTCACGTCAAGTTCTCGCAGGATTTTTTCCATACCGGCTGAGGGCGAGATGACCAAATCCACCGCTTCACAGAAGTCGGGTAAATAGGCTTGAAGTAGGCTGTGACTTACTTCGTCCGGCATGATAGGGAGGTAGGCTTGTGCCAACAGGTCATATCGAGAGTGGTTGGTAAAGACGATTGGAATCCTTGCCGACCGGCAATAGTTAAGTGCGAGTCGTCCACTTAAGAAGGGATGGTGTACATGCACCACATCCATCGTCTGAAGCAGTTTCTTGTGCTTGGTCTTATAGCGCAGGGATAGATAAAAGCCTGTGTCTGCGAGAGCGAGGCCCGGACTTCGAAGGACCCTAGGTTCATCATCCTGATACTCAACATCACCGAAGGTAAATACATACACCTCGTGCCCTGCACGTTCGAGGGCACGTTTATTCAAGTCAACATAATTTGTCACGCCGCTGACATACGGCTTATACGTATCCACCATCATTCCGATTCGCATGAGTCTATCGTACAGTTATAGGGAATTAATGTCAAGACGCTGGTTCGTTTTTGTTCGTGAGTACCCAAGATGTTGATAGTTTCAATCATGATGGTAGAATCGCTTGACGAGGCGTAACTTTGGTCAAATTGATTTTGCGGAACAAGGAATATGAAGTGAAACCTGGCATGACGTTGCTTTCTGCATTGCAGAAAGTTGATGTAGTGCCTGAGTCGGTGATCGCGACCCGCGAGGGAGAAATGATCCTGGAGGATGAGATTTTAAAGGATGGCGACGTGATCAAGTTGATCGCGGTGATTTCCGGAGGTTAGAAGTGATGTGGAGTCCAACGTCTTCGCGCAGCACCCCTGTGGGGCCCAACGTTGGTTGCGGAGAGAGAATCTTATGAAGTGCAGAAAATGTGGAAACAAAGCTCACGTCAACATGCGCCAGCACAAACTGGCATTATGTAAAGAGCACTATCTGGAATGGGTGCCTGAACAGACCGAGCGCTTTATCAAAAAATATAAGATGTTCACGCACGACGAGAAGATTCTTGTCGCAGTCTCAGGTGGCAAAGATTCGCTTGCATTGTGGGATATTCTTAATCGTCTTGGTTATCAGGCTAATGGGCTTTATCTAGGCTTGGGCATTGACGGCGGAATTAATTATTCGCATGAGTCACAGCGGCTCGCTGAAAAATTTGCGAATGAGCACAATCTGAAACTTCACATCGTGGATATCGAAAAGGAATATGGACAGCCTATCCCTGTGCTTTCGGAAATCTCCCATCGCGGACACGGCAAGCCATGCGCGGTCTGTGGATTGACGAAGCGCCACGAGATGAATCGAATCGCGCGGGATCTTGGCTATGATGTGCTTGCGACGGGCCATAATCTCGACGACGAAGCTGCCGTACTATTTGGAAATACCTTGTCATGGTCAAGCGAATATCTTTTGCGGCAGGGACCGGTTCTGCCTGCGTCTGATGGTTTGGCGCGCAAGGTCAAGCCCTTGTGCCGCTTTTACGAGCGTGAAATGACGGCCTATTCGCTGGCGCGTGGGATTGAATACATTTATGAAGAATGTCCGTTTGCCGAAGGAGCGCAATCCATTTATTACAAAGAAATGCTGAATCAACTCGAGACAGCGCGCCCTGGTGCAAAGCTCACTTTCTATTTGAGGTTCCTAGAAGCGCGAAAACGCGGCGATCTGTTTGTTGAGAAAAATAGCGAAGGAATACACTTACATCCTTGCTCCAAATGTGGTCAGCCCACCTCAGCACCTGATTTGTGTTCTTTTTGTCGGACAATGGAGAAAGTTCATTCTGTTCCTGCTTCCTAGAGTTGGTTGATCAATTTTGCATTTATGGTGGGCGCGAAGCACATTTCTTTCTTAGAATATTTGTGCTAGAATAAGAAAAATTTCCCAATTGCTTTAAACCTCAAACCCTGACTGTCTATTGTAGGTATCATATGTTAATTTCCATTGAAAACGCAGAACGTTACATCTGGGGTGAAAACTGTGATGGTTGGAATCTACTAAAACGCGATGATATGAGCGTGATCCAAGAACGCGTCCCTGCGGGCGGAGCAGAAGTAATGCATTTCCACGAAAAGGCCAGACAATTCTTTTATGTGTTAGAAGGCGAAGGAAGAATGATCTTTGAAGATCACGAAATCATTTTACAAAAAGGACAGGGAATGGAAATATCACCCATGACCAAACATCAATTTAAAAACAAGTCACAGGCCGATGTGCACTTTCTGGTGATCTCTGTCCCGTCCACGCGCGGGGATCGGGTAAATCCATGACAGCAATCAATATTTCGAAACAAACAGCTCGTCGTTTCGTACTTGGCAAACAGGGACTTTGGCCAGGTCGCCGTTGGAAAGGCAAAAAAGGGACAGCCCAAGCGATCCGCGAATGTGAAGCAGTGCAACTTGATCCGTTGAATATTTTCGCGCGCAGCCAGGATATTGTGCTGCATAGCCGCGTGTTGGAATATAAGCCTGAGTATCTTTATCAAGTTGCCTATAAAGATCGCGAGTTTTTTGACTACGGCGGTTGGCTGGCGATGTATCCCATGTCAAATCTGCCATATTATCGCGTCCATATGGAGCATCGGAAACATCATAAACGAGTGGAAGATTTCGTGTTGTCCAATCCTGAACTATTCGAACGGGTGCGTACTGAGTTGCGGTCACGCGGCCCGCTGGGGAATCGGAATTTCAAGGGTAATGCTGTTGATGGGAATTATCGTGGGCGTAAGGATACATCTCTGGCACTTTTCGATATGTGGCTATGCGGCGAATTGATGATCCATCACCGCGAGGGATTTCAGCGCGTCTATGATTTTCGCGAGAATATTGCACCCAAAGAATATGATTATGTTGTAAGTGAAAAAGAGGCAGAAGAATTTTTCCTGCGGCAGAATATTTCCTTCTCAGGATTATTTCGGGAAAGCGTGCTTAAGCCTGCCTTACAATATGATCTGCAGCACAACTACTCGCGGGCAGAAGTGAGTCAACTGATCGCTGCCTGGCTTGAGACTGGCAAGGCCAAGCAGGTCAAGATCGAAGGTGGACGCGATACTTACCTCGTTTTGGGAGAAGACGTTCCTTCTTTAGACTCGCTTGAAAAAGGGAAACTTCCTAAGGGCTGGAATCCTAAAGAGACGACCACGTTGGAAGAAGTCACGTTTCTGTCCCCGCTGGATATTGTCAGCGCGCGGGGACGGGCGAAGAAGTTGTTTGGTTTCGATTACACATGGGAAGTATATGTGCCTGCTCACAAACGCCGCTGGGGTTATTACGTTCTACCCATTTTATATGGCGATGACTTGGTGGCGAGGCTTGACCCAAAACTTGATCGCACGACCATGACGTTAGAGCTCAAAGGCTTTTGGCATGAAGACGATGCGCCTGTGAAAGAAGCCGAGTTTGCGAACGCGTTGGCAAAAGGATTGGTAAGGTTTGCGAAATTTTTGGGAGCGAAGAAAATAGATATTTCTGTGATCAAGCCAGCGGCATTGCGGCAAAAGCTGAAAAAAATATTGAAGTCCTTGAGTGCCGAATGATTTATTTTCGGTTATACTTTCTTTATGCCTGATCCGAAGGATAATTTTCGACTTTATATGGAAAGTGCTCACGAAATGCTAGAAGTAGCCAAATTAAACCTTGCCAATGATTTTTATGGTTCGGCGTGTAATCGAGCATATTACGCAATTTTCTACGCAGCTAGCGCGATCTTATTTTCAAAAGAATTGTCTTTCGGAAAACATAGCGCCGTGATCTCTGCCTTTCGCCAGCATTTTGTCAAAACGGGTGAATTCAGTGCCAAGTGGAGTGGAGTTTACCAGCGAGTTATGTCACATCGTCAATCTAGTGACTATGATATTAATGCTCGGGTTGAGAAGGAACAAGCTGTTGACGATGCAAAAGATGCGCAGGCATTTGTTGAGGAAGTTGAATTATGGTTACACAAGCGGAACTTGATCTAGAAAATTTGTCGGCAGTCGAACGAACGGCCGTGCTCGAATTTCTGAAAAGAATTCGTTCAATTTATGGTAGAAAAATTCAGCAGGCAATGCTCTTTGGCTCAAAGGCTCGCGGCGAGGCAACAACTGATTCCGACATTGATGTGTTGTTGATTGTTGCAGATGAAACATGGCGATTGAAAGACGAAATTTGTTATATCAGTTCAGATGTTTCCTTGATCTATGAAATATTGCTGGATGTGCGCGTGATTGGAGCGGCACGTTGGCAGTATATGTCTGAAATCCGGGCAGGACTATATCGTAATATTTCGAGTGAAGCGATTCCTCTAGCCATTTAAATCTACGCTTTTGAATCGAGGGAACCTTGAAGTTTATATGGTATTGCTCACTAAAGCCCCACGGCACTTGAAATAATCCCAATTAGAAACATCATAACAATCGTCGCCACAATCGCTCCGCAGTCCCGACCCGCCGAGACTCTCCAACCCTGCCCGTTTGTGATGCCCGGCTCCAGCCTGCGAATGTGACGGACAGCCAGCCAACCCGCGAACATCCCTGTGAGCAACCAGGCGACGATCACAAAAAGCAAAAATACCGCCAGGTTGAGAATGATCAAACCAATCGCTTCTCCGATGGCAGCGCCAATACATTGACTGATTCCTTCACACTTCAATTCCTTAGGTTGAATACTGATCGCTCCGATAGCAATCATCGAGGCCGTAATCACACCAGATATGATCATTCCTAACGGACCGCTGAAGCCTCAGACGCGATATAAAATTGGTCGAAAATGTTAGAGTGAAATACCTCTTTGTCGTTTTGATACACAGTGACACTGGACATAAATTCTTCCCACTCTTGGAATTCAACATTTTCAACTTAGTCACCATGAAAAAACTTATCCATCACAGGTGCAATGTTTTCAGGAATATCCTCTCCCCACGCGCCACCGTCAATGACTTCACCGGTTTGATGACCTTGCGAATCTAATTTGAAATAGACGGGGATAGCATCAAATTGAAAATCATGTTTCCTGCTGTTTCCCCAGCCCCATTCATCTACATCCAGTTTGATGATATACGTCCCATGATAAGCTTGGAGCATCAATTTATTGTTTGCTTTGATCGCTTTATCAATTGCCTGGCACGGCGGACACCAGGTCGCGTCAAACTCAACGACTGGCATTTGACCAAGTGCTACTGCTTTTTGCGCTTCATCTGCAAGCAGGGTTTTTAAATCGCCGTCTTTCGGATGCAAGCGGACAATGGTGAACCCGGTAGGAGCGGCGATCGACTCTGGCGTCGCGGTTGGTTTTGGTGGGAACAGGAAATTGCAAGCCAACAAAATGGTTGTGATGAAAACAAGCATGATCTTTTTGTTCATTGACTTTTTCCTTCGATAGAATGTCTATTTGATCGCGTTTGCGCCTGGAACGCGGATCGAGATGATCTTTCCCTCCACCGGTGGTTTACATTGATTGGCGCTACACACCATGTATGTGACTTTGAGTTCATCGTTTACCCAATCATTTCCGGGTGGAAGCTCGACAGGCAGGCTTAACGTCAGTGCGCCGAGAGGATAAACGAGCAATTCCCTCGGCTCGAAATCTGGTTCCTCCGCCTTTACGCTCTCAATCAATTCACCAATTGCCCTCATTTGACTTTCTGTAGTCAATTCAAGCAAAGTGGGTCGTCCTAAGCCATCCACGCCAGTGATTGGAATATCTTTGCTATACAAGTGATATCCATTTGGTGGTATGAATTTTGCGGATAAGAAGTAATCTCCAGAGGGGTTGCGCTCTAAATAAATAGATACATCAACGTAGTTTTCGTTAAAAGCAGCAAGTGAAATAGGTTGCCATGGGGCAGGCGTGCAAGAAACGCTAACTGCCAAAAGCAACATTGTCCATAACACAACATTCAGGAAGAGGCGCAACTTCATAGCGGACTTTAGAAAAGCAATGACTTCCCTCATTATAAGACAAGACCTCCAAGGAATTTATCCCTCGGAGGTCTCGCTCAATCTCTAATTACCAATCCCTAATTGCTGCTCACTTAATTTATGCGGTTTCGAGATAGCGTTCAATCTCATAATCTGTCACGCGAATGCGATATTCATCCCATTCTTCCCATTTGGCTCGATTGAAGGCTTCATAGGCAACGGGACCGAGCGCATCCACAAGTACTTTGTCCTTGGCGAGTTCGCCAAGGGCTTCTGCCAGAGAGCCGGGCAATTCTCCAACGCCCATTTTCTTGCGTTCCTTCGCGTCGAGATGATACAAGTTGACGTTGTTCAACGGCTTTGCTGGAGTGAGATTGTTGTCAATGCCATCCAACGCGGCAGCGAGCATCCCTGCGAACGCGAGATAAGGATTCGAGGACGGGTCGGGGAAACGCAGTTCCGCGCGCATGGCTTTGTTGCGTCCCTCGGTGTAGCGCGGGATGCGGATCAATGCAGAGCGGTTGATCTGTGCCCAACCAATGTAAACGGGCGCCTCATAACCCGGCACGAGTCGCTTGTATGAATTAACTGTGGGCGCGACCAACGCGGCAAGTCCGCGCGCGTGTTTGAGTTGCCCAGCGATGA
>WNFZ01016250.1_pt1 | contig 12379 bp, 12 predicted proteins | sample 5400081 | NCBI WGS metagenome assembly WNFZ01 (sample SAMN13153365, study PRJNA577476) | soil metagenome | isolation source: 80 cm soil or saprolite under grassland replicate 1 | place: USA:California | collected 2016-06-15
GGGCTCGGCCGCCTTTCGTGATACAAAGTAAAGATGATTTGCAGCAAATACAATCACATGAAAAGCTTTTTAATCAAATGTTGAGAGCTATTTAAGTACACGATTAAAGCCTTCTGAAAATGACAATTTTGTTATACGGTTTTTTAATTTCTACGTCACCCTGAATTTATTCAGGGTCTCTTGTAGTCCTTAATAAATGTTTCGTCAGGAGATGCTGAAACCAGTTCAGCATGACGGCAGCATGACCGCTATTATACTTATTGCTTTGTGGTAGTTTTCGTCTTGGAATGCTGCACAGTCGTGGCTATTCTCAAAGTTATGGACGGACTGTGCGGAGAAGAAAAGACCCTGTGGAGACTGAAAAAAACTGCCATGAAAATTTTAGGAAAACAAATTCTAACTTGCGGAAAGATAGCTGAAAAATGGTTCGAATTGACTGTATCAGCCTCTCCAGCTAAACTATAAACAAAATGAAAATAATTTTAAACTTCTTTGTGGTAACTGCCATTACATGCTTCTCGATTTCATTACGTGCACAGGATGAGCAGCCTATGATTGGTCAACCTGCACCCTCTTTTGAAATTAAAGCACTTGACGGAAAAACTTATTCATTACAACAATTGAGGGGCAAATATGTAGTGATTCATTTTGCTGCTACATGGTGCCCCTTTTGTAATGCTGAAGCACCCAATCTGGAAGAGCTTTATAAAAGCTACCGTGATAAAGGGGTAGCGGTATTTATTATAGATGTAAAAGAAAATAAAGAGCTGGTAGATAAATCAGCAAAACGGTTTAATTTCTCGTTTCCCGTGCTTCTCGACGAAGATGGAACCACAGCAGCAAAATATGCTCCGGAAAATGCGCAGCCTGCTCTGGCGAGAGACGAGGTGCCGATAGCTTCCAATCTCATTATTGACAAAGAAGGAGTAATCCAATTTTATTCTTTGCTGAATACAGCTGCTTTTGATGCAAAGTTGACCTTATTAAAACAGAAATTAAACGAGCTGCTTAATGCTGAATAAAGATGATAGTTTGGATGCTTATAGGAGTTTTGTCTTTTACCGGAAACAATCAGGTTACTTCTTCCGATATTGTACAGATACATGTTCCCACTGTAACGGTTTATGCCGGAAAAAGTTCGATGATTAGCATTGAAGTAGAAGTAAAGCAAGAATATCATATTCAGGCAAATAAAGTAAAGGATAAATTTCTGATACCTACCACCGTTCAAGTGACCTCCGATGAAAAAATAATAATGGAAAAACAGATATTCCCTGCAACCAAAAAATTTAAACTGGAAGGAACAGATGATTTTTTGGATGTGCACGACGGAACTTTTAAAATCAGCATCCCATTTAAAGTGAAGAAAGGAATGCAAAAGGGAAAGTATACATTACCCGCAAAACTGCAGTACCAGGCATGTGATTCCAAAACTTGTCTTTCGCCAAAAATCATTGATTTTGTTATTCAGATAGAGGTAATCAATTAATACGATTGGAAGAAGACATTCTGTACAAAATAACGTGCACACCGGAATGCTGGCCCCATCGCTGGCTTAAGATTGATGCAAAGGTTTTATGTGTTGGCATAAGCTTTCTTTTAATGACTGCGCAAGATGCAGTGCACCCGCCAACACCTCAATCTTGCGCTAACGAAGGGCTAGCGGGGGAACCAGTGCAGCATGACGCGCTATTGTACTTATTGCTTTGTCGAGGCTTTATTCTTTAGATGCCGCACAGTCGTGGCTATTCTCAAGGCTATGGACAGACTGTGCGGAGAAGAAAAAGCTTTGCTGTGAAGACCCCGTGGAGACTGAACTGCCAACAAATAATTCCTTTATAATTTTTCCGGCAGACGCTGAATCAAGTTTAGTATGACGGAGAGCTGACGGTTGCATGAAGGCTTCGTTTGTTCTTACTCTAAGTTCTGAACTTTATGCAGTGCACGTCACCGTGAGTTTATTTATTCGCTTATTTATTATTTTTTATTTGTGCTCATGAATGCAAGCATTTCAGGGTCTCTTGTAGTGCTCCAATAATTCTAACTTGAAAATTGAAAGAAAATATTTTGCCAGGAGATGCTGAAACTAGTTCAGCATGACGGCAGCATGACACGCTATTGTGCTTATTGCTTTGTTGCAACTTTGTTCTTTGAACCTGCCTGCCGGTAGGCAAGTGCCGTAATGTCCTCAGCTAATCACAAATCTTTGGAGAGACATTGCCGGGAAGGGAAATTTGATTGTCAACAATTACTCCTTGTAAGGAGATTCTATGTAATATAAGATGCAAAAGTTAAGTTTGCAATAGATGCCTTCTTTCTGAGTTTTTCATCCTGTTGATAATTTAATGTGTTTTACTCTCAGCTCATAAGGTTTGTAAAGTGCTGCTGGCTTCTGTAGAAAATCATTTAATCCCTGTTTGCTAATGACCAGCATTCTGTGGACAGGCGGATACTAATCATTCAAGTTTATAATAAAAATTGTTTTTCATTATCTGCAACCCTTTTAGGAATCAAGCGTATCTATATATTATAAGAGATCGAAAGGAAACAAATCTCTTGTCCCCGAAAATGTTTTTCATAGATTGAGCAAGTTGTACAGAATAAGAAAAAACGTTTAACCGGTTTGGAAAACATTACACGCATCATAAAAGCTTGTATTGAGAAAGACCATAAATGTCAAAAGATAATTTATGAGCATTATCGTGGCTATGCTTTAAAGATCGTATTCAGGTATATCTACAGGCATGAAGAGGCTGTTGATGTAGTGAATGATGGATTTGTAAAGATGTTTAATCACTTTGACAAATTTGAAACAGGTGATGATGCAGATAATGAAAAAATATTAATGGCATGGATGAAAAAGATTATGATAAATGTTTCTATTGATCAATTACGCAGGGGAGAGATGCTTCCTGAAACTGGCAGCATACCAGATCATGTTTGGGAGAGGAGTGACAATAATCATAATGCAGACAAGAAAATGTTATATAATGATTTAGTGGTAATGATCAAGGAACTGCCTCCCGATTACCGTATTGTTTTTAACCTGTACGTAATTGATGGCTATACACACAGTGAAATAGCTGATATGATCGGTACAACTATTGGCACCTCAAAATCAAGCCTGTCAAGGGCAAGAGCCCTATTGCAAAAAAGAATTAGAAAAATGGAGGATTCTCTTTTATGCAGGATATAGAAAAAAATATGGATGATCTGTTTCGTAAAGCTGTAGACAATTATCAGCTTAAACCCGGTGAAAGTAATTGGGATAAAATTCTTCCTCAGTTATCATCTAATACTATTACTCCTCCTGCATCAAAGAAAACAAATAATGTAAAAAAATATTTCATGCTGCTGCTTCTTTTCTCGTTTCTCTTTACAGCAGGACTTTTTACAAAATATATTGTGTATAAAGATGCAGCAACAGATTTGCATAAGCCATCAAAGAGTGAAATAAATAATTCAGATAAAGAGTTAGACAATATTAATAAAGAAACAAATAGTGCTTATAAAAAACAAAGTGAAGAAAAACAATCAACCTCTAAAAAAGATTATTCATTAAAGCAATTTCAGCGACAGATAAGTAATAACTCATTATTTATAAAAAAAATTAATAGCAACGATGCTTTGACAGATGTAATGAATGAAATTAATATACGTCCTAAAGCTGCGCCAATTTTTGAAGATCGTACAAGTAAAAAATCATCAGAATTGACCAATCAAAATAATTTAGAAACAACAACACAAAACAAATCTTCAATTGAAGAGAAAGCAAACGCAAGTGACAGCTTAAATAATATTGCAATAAAATTAAATCCGGCGCAAAAGCAACATGGCATTTATTTCGGCGCTGCAACAGGTGCATCATTCAATTCAGTAAAATACCAGCGTTTTAGAAAACCGGGATTTGATATTGGTGTAATTGCCGGTTATCAAATAAATAATAAAGTGTCTGTTGAAACAGGATTATTTTTTAGCAAAAAATATTATTACACAAATGGAAAATATTTCAGCATGGATAAAGTTGGTTCATCCATGCCACCAGAAATGAAAATACTAAGTCTCAAAGGAAGCAGTACAGTTTTTGAAGCTCCCCTGAAGTTTAAATACAATATCTTCAACAAAAAGAAAACTGTTTCTGCATCGGCGGGAATATCTTCTTATTTATTGACAAACGAAAAAAATAATTATCTAACATCAATGAATGGAACAAGAGAAAATATCATAAGCTCCTATGAAAATTCTTCCAGATACTTTGCTGCAGCACTTGATTTTAGTTTAAGCTATGAATATAAATTTCGTAACAACAAAAACATAAGAATAGAGCCTTATATACAAATTCCACTGAAAGGAATTGGCATGGGCACACTTCCGGTAATGGGTGCTGGCCTACATTTTGGCTTTACAGTTTTCCCTCGGCGATAAAATAAAACAAGAGTAGTTATTAGAAATAATTTTCTCAGTGAAACACTGAGCAGGAAAACTATTGCCCAAAATTGTTAGGTGTAATCAATAGCAGTAATCTATTATTAAAAAATAAAAATCAACGATTATGAAACAAACAAATTTAGTATGCACAATTCTCGCTTTATGCTTAATTGCATTAAGCGCTTGCAGAAAAGATAATATCGAGGCAACATCTGCAAACAGTTCAACGGAAAACAGTTTATCACAAGACCTTACTTCGGAGCAAGGCGCTGTAGTTACAATGGACAATGCGTGGAAGGCTAACCACGTTATCGTATTCAAACGTGCTGCAAATGGCTCTTTATCCGGTCCTGCGGTTTTTCCAACAGGTGGCAGAGGCACAGGCGCAGGGCTTGGCTCGCAAGGAGCTATAGCAGCAGATGATCATCTCCTCTTTGTTTGCAATGCGGGAAGCAATGAAATAACGGTGTTTAGAATAAATGGTATGTCATTAATACGGGTTGATAAAGTTTCATCGTATGGAATAATGCCAATCAGTCTTACCGTTCATGATAATTTCCTGTATGTATTGAATGCAGGTGGAAGTGGCAATATCAGTGGCTTTCGCATTCACGATGATGGGCACTTGAGTCATATACTTCATCCAACACGAAAATTAAGCACTGATACTTCCGGTCCTGCACAAATAGAATTTAATCATGCAGGCACTCAATTGGTAGTGACAGAAAAAATGACTAATCGCATTCTCACATATTCCGTACATGCAAACGGATTAACTGATCCTTTCGTTGTGCATCATTCTGCTGGTGCCACACCCTTTGGTTTTGAATTTGGAAAACAAAATGAGCTTATTGTATCTGATGCATTTGGCGGTGCGGTAAATGCAAGTGCGTTGAGTTCTTATAAATTAAATAACAATGGTAATTTAAGTCTTATCGCGGGTCCGGTTGCCACTCACCAAACAGCAGCATGCTGGGTAGCGGTTACAAAGGATGGACGTTATTGCTATACTACAAATACAGGAAGTAACAGTATATCAGGATACAGAATCACTGATGAGGGTGCATTAAAATTAATTGATGCAAATGGGGTTACCGCAGCAACAGGTTCAACGCCAATTGATATGGCGCTAAGCAGGGAATCGCAGTATTTATATGCACTCAGCGAAGGCTCTGGTTCTATCAGTGCATACAAAGTGAATAACAATGGAGGGCTTACTTCAATAGGTGAAGTGAACGGCATTCCGACAAGTGCCTCTGGAATGGCAGCGAGGTAAGTTGATTGGTTGAGTAGTTGATTGGTTGAGTAGTTGATTGTTTTGAGTAGTTGATTGGTTGAGAAGTTAGTTGACTAAGATGTTTACTTATCAACATTTTAACCATTCAACTATTTAACTTCAATGAATACTTATCAACATTTCAACTACTCAACTATCCAACTTCATCGGTCCAATTGAATTCACTTCGCGCTAACGGGGGGTGTTGTAAGCGGTACCTAATTCAACAGGTTTTCAAAATGTTCTATCACCTGTATGGCTTGTTCTTTTTTTTTACTGAGGGGAAATCTTCTAAAAATTCATTTAAAGAATGTCCTGCTTTTAAATAATCGAAAAGATTTTTTACCGGAACTCTCGTATTGGTGAAAACAGGCTCACCGCTTTGAATATTTTGTGATATGGTAACAGGAACTGTGTTGCAGCTTTTGTTCTTTGAACCTGCCTGCCGGTAGGCAAGTGCCGCAATGTCCTCTGCTAAACACAAAGCTTTGGGAGAGACATTGCGGAGAAGGTAAAAATTCATACATCAAAAATTAGATTACATCCATAACAATCCGGTTGTTGCTGGTTATGTAGATAAACCAGAAGAATATTTGTACAACAGCGCAAGAGATTATTATGGAACTGCTAAAGGTTTGTTGAATGTTATTTTGGTTGCTCCGTTATTAATTACGTACTAAATATTCGAATTACAATCGCTGCCGCTGGCTTAAGATTGAGGCGCAGGTTATGAGCGTTGGCATCTTAAGCCTTCGCTTCGTTAATCCGCACAAGATGCTATGCACAAAGCAACGCCTCAGTTTTGCACTATCGATTGGTTTCAGTTGCTTAAAAAATCAACTATTTCATTAAAGGATAAATTTTTGTTTGTTTCACATGAACGAATAAATGATAGCCTAATGTCATTTATGAATAAAGGCACAATAGCTGATAATTTTATTCTGCTATACTCATTGACCCTTCCACTGTGAAGTTCAGCATTCCGATATTCATATAATTCCAGAATTAAAGATTTAAAATAATGTCTCCATTTTTCTTTCTGAGGATTCGAAGTAAAATGTTTCAAGTAAGTGATTAAATCTTTAAAAAAAACACTTTTAATTTTATCCGGTAAGAGACAATATCAAAATTAAAATTTCTCTCACCAATAATTTGTTCATGGATAGTAAATATATCTTTTTTACTAAGACCTATTTCATCTTCCCTTATATGAAACGGTGTTATAAGTAAACCGATATTGAATAAAAAATCATGTTTTAATTCACCGAGTTGCTTTAAAAGAATTTGCTCACTTTTCTTTTTTATGTCTTCGATTTCTTTGACCTCAAACCAAAACATATTCTCAAGATATTGCCAATAAGAAGAAATCTCATCATTGACATGAGCCTTTAAAAAAATTCTTTCGTTGTGTAAAATCTGATTTTTTGCGGGAGAACCACTATCTTTTAATTTTTCAAATGGATTATTTTTTGCTGAATTATATTCATTAGAATCAATACGAGTATGTTTAATCTCATGAATACTTACGCTTGACCACCAATCATCTTCCTTAAATTGTTCCGAGAATAAATAGTGATTAGCATTTAGAGTTAGACCAGCATTTAAATATCCATTCAATTGTAAAAGTTCTTCGTTAACGATTTTTATGCCAATATCTTTTGTGGCATTTTTGTCTTCATAGTATAAATTTACATAAGCAAGTAATTTATTCTTGCCAAAAAATTTTGGATAAACCTTAAAAGTTTTTTCTTCATCCTCCTCTAATACACTTTGTTTTAATTTTTGTAACAAAGTATGGTCAGGAGAAATAAAAGTTACTTTATCAAATGTGATTTGAAAATTCTCTTTTATCTCATCATCTAGAATACAATCTTCAATGGCATACATGAAATATCCTTTTTGAATTTTTGGTGTGTTCATCAAATTTCTTAAACCTTCAAATTGTTTCCTAAAATCTCTATTGTTAAGAAATTCTTGCGCCGCTTCTCTAAATGACTCATGTTTGTTTCTTTGTAAAATCTCATGCGGGAAAGGAAAATCATATATATTTAAGGAGACCACTCTGTCAATATATTTATTTACCGACTCTTTAGTATGACCATTCAATCTGAATTGAGACACTAAAATCTGGGTACAATATTGTATTTCTGTTTTATGATTTGCAAGCGGATGTGGGCATATCATATAACTTAGCAAGGCTGCAAAATTTTCATCGAATAATTTTTCTTCATATTCACTTCTCAAAATTTTAAGAGAATTTAAAAAATTGTTATTCTGTTTAATCCAAATAACTTTTTCTTTTGATTCTTTATTGTGAGAATATAATGCATACTCATTTTCAATTTCTTTTAAGGTAACAGACCTATCAACATGAGGATTTTTATAAAAATTAAACAACTGCATGAAATAATTTTGAATGTAAACGGGACATCTTTCAAGATTGTTTTCTATTTGAAATATTATTTTATCTGTTAAAGAATGTGGATTGTCAAAAAGTAACTCCGGCAGCTTGCCCAAATACTCATTAGCGAATAAGAAATAATCTGCAAAAAATCTCATTTTTTCTTGCAGATTCAAATCTGGATTTTTCAAAAAGTTCAATTTCATTTTTTATTTTCCTCCATAATCTTTATCTCCTCACATCTAAATCAAAAGAAGAGTATAATTGTTTATCGCGATAAAATTATCTCTTATTTTAATTGTTTAATTTCCCAAATATTTATTATAATTTTCTTCTCTAAAATTTTTATTGATGCCAATTGAAGAATCCGTATTACGGTGAAGCAAGGGTCGCTATTGAAAGATTTATTAACAACAATAAACAAAAAGCCTTAAACACCGATTCTGAAATTGAAGCTCTGAAGCTTGAAGCAAAAAGATTAGAAGCAGAAGTAAGTTCTTTGTCAAACGAGAAAGCAGATTTAGAAAAACTTATTCACTCCCTAAGCTCTCCGTAGTGTTTCGCAGGACACTACGGAGTAAAAATGGAAAGCCAGTCTCCGACTGGAGTTTAAGAACGTAAAGTATATGCCGCAGTTAAATGTTCAATTGGTAACAAACCCTTCATGCCATAATAATCTCTTGCACTGCCTAGTAAATAATCTTCCGGCTTTTCTACGATTCCTGCCTTTACCGGATTGTTATGAATGTAATTAAGTTTCTCTAAAGTAAATGATGCAGTAGTCAATCGTATTGGATGATTATCCTGCTGCCAAAACTGAAAATCTTTATTTCTGCTATTTCTTTCTCCTGCCTTTTTAAAAATCCAAAGCATCCAGTTTCTTCTGCTTTCTTCTTTATTTTGTTCAATGGCATCGGTTATAGTTGAAGAAGTAAATTTTTTGAAATCTCTTAATGTACCTGAAAGATCACCTTTTGATGATTGAGCTATAAGATGAATATGGTTTGTCATAATGCACCATGCAAAAAGTTTTAATTGTTTTTGTTCAATACAAAACTTCAAGCTGTCAAGTACAATATCCACATAAATTTTTCTGCTGAAAACATCTACCCATTCTACTACAGCAAAGGTGAGATAATACACTCCAAATTCGTCTCTTATTTTATAACCATCGTCTTTCATACAGTAATTTACTTTGGTATAAAAATAAACTTTTGGACATAGTGCTCCGCATTTGTTTTTCAAATTCCAGTCGCAGACTGGTTTTCATTTATATCCGTAGTCGCAGACATACGGATAGCAGGGCACAACGTTAGCGAGACACATGGATAGCGACAGATTGCTTGCAACAGACTACGAGGAGCGGGGCTTAATAAATATTTTGCCAGGAGACGCTGAAACGAGTTCGGCATGACGGCAGCATGATGCGTTATTTTGTTCTTTGAATGCCGCACAGTCGTGGCTATTCTCAAGGCTATGGACAGACTGTGCGGAGAAGGAAAAATATTCTTGCTAAATGAATTCAACGTGAAAACATTCTTCTAAAAATTTAATAGTAGTAGGTTGATTTTCTAAACTGCATCGTGTAAGTTGATTTGCAAAAAGTCCATAATTTTTTTTCCAAAAAGCATTTTTGATGTCAACTGTTTTAAGCCAATCGACCCTTATTACATATTCTGAATTTTCATTTTCAGAATTATCAAATAATCGTTCATTTATGTAAGGCAGCCCCCTTAATGTTTTACCATTATACAAGAAGTTATTAATAGGTACGGCTGTATTTAAAACTTTCCCAACACCAACATAACCTTCATCTGTTATAAAGGCAGCAATAATGTCACCAATTGCTAATTTTTCAAAAGGCTTACTATATTTGCGACCCTGTCCAGCTGAAAGAAAACCATATTCAATACAGGCATTCCATCGCCTTCTTCCCACCCGTTTTGGACTAGGGGTGAAGTGACCGACGTTTACAAAACTGATAGATCTTGGCACTTGAATTTTCATGAAATCGGTATTCATAATTTTTGATGATTGTTTTTTATTACAGATGATTTTTTTACTTTAATTAATAGGAGAATTTACTCTGTTAAAATTGACCGCCTTTTTCTTTACATTATTAATCTACCTACAAGATTAACAAGGAGCAGGGTGCTTTGTAAGAATTGAAATTATCTTCTTCTCCTTCTGTATTTCCATTTATATTCTTCCGGTACTTTGTTACTTACAATTTCTATTCCGCTATTAATAAGTATTTGCTCAATTATATTTTCTGAACAATCAAATTGTAAAGCCAAATCCTTTATTTCAATTCCTTTGAAGTATCTCCTTTTTACTTCCTCTTTTCTTTCACTTGAAAAGTAATTTCTGGTACCGGGATTTTTTTGGGATACCTTATTCTTATAATTGTTTAAAACTTCAAGTATATCATCAAGAATAGAAAGGTTAATTTTTATTTTTTGAGTTTGACAGTTATCATGAACATGTATATCTTGTTGTATAGCTATGTAGTATTCTCCATAATGATGTTTTATCAAATCGATTAAAAAGGAGCTTTTGTCATACTCAAGCAATGTTGTTTGTAGAATTTCTTCCATGGGGTACTTTTCTTAAATATACACTTTTAGCGTCAGTTTTTTTAAAACATGTTTTGCCAAGAGATGCTGAAACCAGTTCAGCATGACGCGCTATTGTACTTATTGCTTTGTTGTAACTTTTGGTGTTTGAATGCCACAGGGTCGCACCCATTGCACAAAAGCTTTGCTGTGAAGACCCTGTGGAGACTGAAAACTCAAACACATCACTTTTTGAAAGGCTCTGCAGAGAAGTAATAACTTTATTCAAACCCGGGTACTTAGCCCCACTTTTTGCCTAGTTCTTCCAGTCCTGCCTTGCCCAGATCTTCTGGAGACATTACAATATGGAACTCCACATCCCCATTAAACTTAAGGAACCATGGCTCTGCCAGTGAAGGTATCTTTGAAGGGTCATCCATGTTTACGATCAGAATGGCTCCACGCTTACCGTTCATTTCGGTAAAATAAGCCGCTTCTGGCTTTATATCTTCCAGTATTTGCTGCATGATTTGCCCGGCTGTTCCATTTCTTACAGCTGCATTAAATGCTTCATGCGGAAGAGAAACTTTCATTAGAAATCGCATAAAAATCTCCTTTTGGTTTTTAAAAATTAAAAAAAGAATTATTAAAAAAGAAAATAAATCAGGTACGATGAAGAATATGTTTAAAGATACGTAAAGGGGAATGGAGCAGATTTTTTAATTTATTAGCAAATGCACAGGAAACAAAGGGTTGTTTCTAACCAAAAAAATAATCCTTAAGTTTTGAATCCTGAATTTATTTTAGGGTCTCTTGTAGTGCTTGATAAATGTTTTGCCAGGGGATGCAATTGTACTTATTGCTTGTAAATGATCCGGTATATTCCAACACGTTTAAATTTTTTGCACCCCCTTTTTAAAAATAATTATGTTTTTAGTGCAAGTATTTCTACGTTTTATTTACAAGTTTTTTTACGTATGCTCTTGCAGTTAATACGCTTTATCAGTAGAATTGCCTGATTTTTAAAACACGATAATCCTCTCTTGTTTCTGCCTTTTTATAAGCACAACTTTGTACCAATTCAAAACAATTATTTCTATCTCCGGATAATACCCGGAACAAAACTTTACAAATGAAAAAGATAATTTTTGCCACTTTCTTATTAGTTGCTCTAAGCATCGCTTCTTTTGCTGGCGGAAATGAGGCTGACAAAAAACTACTAAGCGATCTTACAATGGCTCTTAAAAACTCAACACAGGTGGCACGGTCAAGCACAGCTGATTACACCAAGGCAACATACAGCTTTAATGGTAAGACAGTGTCTGCTTTTTACAGTCCGGAAGATAATTCATTAATTGGCTTCAGTATTCATGTAGTTGGTAATGATTTGCCGCAGGATATAGTAAATGCCATTCAAAAGAAATATAACGGCTGGAAAATTATTGATGCTATTTATTTTATTGATAAAAATGCCAATGGCAATTATTTTGCGCAGGTACAGAAGGGGAAAAGCAATCTTGCACTTAAGGTGTATGCAAATGGTAAAGTAGGTATTTACAGAAGAATGCCCTCAGAATAAATCAGGCAATAGAATAAAAATGATTACTACTTCCACACTTCCCATGGATTATTCAGATTAAACTCACGCTACCGGCTTATAGCCGGTAGTCGTGCTTTGGGGTTCTCGCAAAGTCTCTTTAAAGGCAACGTGCATAGGAA
>WNFZ01005624.1_pt1 | contig 12376 bp, 8 predicted proteins | sample 5400081 | NCBI WGS metagenome assembly WNFZ01 (sample SAMN13153365, study PRJNA577476) | soil metagenome | isolation source: 80 cm soil or saprolite under grassland replicate 1 | place: USA:California | collected 2016-06-15
AAATTCGTCATTCCTTCGTCATTCGACATTCGGATTTCAGCCTGCCGCGCCGTAGTCCCGCGACTGCGGGACGAAGGCGGGTCATTGTCCCCGGTTTTGCTCCATCACGGGCAAGCAAGAATAAGAGCAGGAATAGGATTAAGAGGAAGAGGAAGATTCCCCAACACATCTACGCATCATGATGCGTCAATTTGTTTCTTGATCACGGGAGTAAACGCCGTTTAGTTCCGGGACAATCATGTCGTCGGACCTTCATCCTCTGGAAACGCTTCTGCGCGAACGCATCGTCGTGCTCGACGGGGCCATGGGCACAATGATTCAGCGCTATAAATTATCGGAGGCGGATTATCGGGGAAACCGGTTTCAAAATTGGCAGGGCAAAGATCTCAAAGGCAGTCTCGAGTTGCTGCTTCTCACCAAACCGGAAGTCATCGAGGAAATTCACGCGCAATACCTCGAAGCCGGCGCCGACATCATCGAGACTAACACGTTCAGCGCTACCACGATCGGATTGCACGATTTTCTTTTTTCGGGCCAGCCGGCGCGCGGACGCAAAGATCAGCAATTTTTCCAGCGCGTGGTGGACGATCCCGATCTTCGCGCGCTGGTGCATGAGATGAATCTGGCGGCGGCAAAAATTGCCCGCCGGGCAGCGGAGCGCGTTGCCAATGAAACTGGGACGCCCCGGTTCGTTGCGGGATCGATGGGTCCCCTGCCCGTGGCTGCGTCGATTTCACCCGATGTAAACGATCCCGCTTTCCGCGCGGTCACGTTCGATCAGCTCAAGCAAACTTATTTCGATCAGGCAAAGGCGCTCGTCGAAGGAGACGTGGACCTTTTGATTGTGGAAACCATCTTCGACACGCTTAACGCCAAAGCTGCGCTCTTTGCCATTGCGGAAGTTTTTGAGGAAACAGGAAAGAAAATTCCGCTGATGATTTCCGGAACAGTGACCGACCGCTCGGGGCGAACATTGAGCGGTCAAACTGTGGAAGCGTTTCTCATTTCGATCGCACACGCGCAGCCGCTCGTGGCCGGTTTGAATTGCGCGCTGGGTCCGGATGAGATGAAACCGTATGTCGAGGAGTTCGCGCGGGTCGCGCCGTTTTATGTGAGCGCGTATCCGAATGCGGGTTTGCCCGATCCATTATCGGAGACCGGTTTTCCGGAAACACCGGACACATTCGCTCCCAAAGTCGCGAAATGGGCGGAGAACGGCTGGTTGAATCTGGTGGGCGGCTGTTGCGGAACAACGCCGGAACATATCCGCGTAATTGCAAAGGCGGTGCACGGCTGCGCCCCGCGGCAAATAAATTGTAGGGCGTCTGTGTCAGACGCCGACCTAAGCAAAACGGCGTTTCACAGAAACGCTCTACAATTGTCAGGCCTCGAGCCGCTCAAGATTACGCCGGAATTCGGTTTTGCGGTGGTTGGTGAGCGGACAAATATCACTGGCTCGCCCAAATTTTCGAAATTGATTCTGGCAGACGATTTCGAAGGCGCGCTGGCAGTCGCGCGCCAGCAGGTCCAGGGCGGCGCAAACATGCTCGACGTGAACATGGACGAGGGAATGATCGATTCCGAAGCGGCCATGGTGCGCTTCCTGAACTTGATCGGCAGCGAACCGGAGATCGCGCGCATTCCAATCGTAATCGACAGCTCGAAGTGGAGCGTGATCGAAGCGGGCCTCAAATGCGTGCAAGGCAAAGCGGTAGTGAATTCCATCAGCTTGAAGAACGGCGAGGAGGAATTTCTGCGCCAGGCGCGACTGATCCGGGGATACGGCGCGGCCGTCATCGTGATGGCATTCGATGAGCAAGGCCAGGCCGATAACTTTCAGCGCAAGATCGACATTTGCTCGCGCGCTTACAAATTATTGGCCGAGCGAGCCGGGTTCCACGCCAGCGATATTATCTTCGATCCAAACATTCTGACCGTCGCCACCGGTCTGGAAGAACATCGCAATTACGCGGTCGATTTCATCGAAGCGACGCGTTGGATCAAAAAGAATCTTACCGGCGCGCGCGTCAGCGGCGGGGTGAGCAACATTTCGTTTTCGTTTCGCGGTAACAACACCGTGCGCGAGGCCATGCATGCTGCATTTCTTTTTCATGCGATCCGTGCCGGTCTCAACATGGGGATCGTCAACGCCGGACAGCTGGCGGTTTACGAAGAGATCGAGCCGGAGTTGCGGGAGCACGTGGAAGATGTGTTGTTGAACCGGCGCGACGACGCGACCGAACGGCTGGTCGATTTCGCAGAAAGGGTAAAGGCAAAAGGCAAAACGCCGGTCAAAGACGAAGTGTGGCGTGCAGAACCCGTTGAAGAACGCCTTAAACATGCGCTGGTGAAAGGCATCACCGATTACATCGACATCGATACCGAAGAGGCACGGCAAAAATGCAGGCGCCCGCTCGAAGTGATCGAAGGTCCGCTCATGGCCGGGATGAGTGTGGTGGGAGATCTGTTTGGCTCCGGCAAAATGTTTCTGCCGCAAGTAGTAAAGAGTGCACGGGTGATGAAAAAAGCTGTTGCCTATCTGATGCCGTTCATGGAAGCGGAAAAATCCGCGAGCGCGAAACCGCAGGGGCGCATCGTGATGGCAACGGTGAAAGGCGACGTGCACGACATCGGCAAGAACATCGTGGGCGTTGTGCTGCAATGTAACAATTACGACGTCATCGATCTCGGTGTGATGGTGCCGGCGGCACAAATTTTGGAGACGGCGCGGGAGAAACAAGCGGATGTAATCGGGCTGAGCGGGCTGATCACACCGTCGCTGGACGAGATGGTGCACGTGGCGCAGGAGATGGAGCGCGAAGGATTTCATTTGCCGCTTTTGATTGGCGGAGCGACCACGAGCCGGGCGCATACGGCGGTAAAAATCGCGCCGCATTATCATGCCAGCACGGTGCACGTGCTCGATGCCTCGCGCGCGGTGGGCGTGGTCAATTCGCTGTTGAATGAGGAATTGAAATCGGAGTTCGATGCGAAAACGCGCGATGATTATGCGCGATTGCGCGAGGAACATTCGGCAAAAACGCGCGAGAAAAAGTTGCTCACGCTGGAAAAAGCGCGCGCCAATCGGACACCGATCGACTGGAAAAGCTATGTCCCGCCGAAACCCGAGTTTTTAGGAGTGCGTGTGTTCAGCAGTGCGTTGGGTAGCGCACGCGTCTCGCGTGTTGGCGACAGTGTCTCGCCGTCGCGAACTTTTCCTTCGGATTCGAAAGTCAAACAAGAGCAATGCGTCAAGGAAAGCGTGTTTCGGCGCGACGCCCCTTCGGCTACGCTCAGGACAGGCTCCACCAGCACGCGGGACGCGCGTGTTACCCGGAACATTTCGTTGCGCACCCTCGCGGATTTGATCGATTGGTCGCCGTTCTTTCATGTCTGGGAGCTGCGCGGCCGTTACCCTGCGATTTTCGATGACCCGGTGATCGGTAATCAGGCGCGTGAGCTTTTCGACGATGCGCAGAAATTGCTCGATCGGATCGCCGTGAAAAACCTGCTCGTCGCGCGCGGCGTTTATGCTTTTTGGCCGGCGAACGCAGTGGGCGATGATGTCGATCTTTACATTAATGACGCGCGGACGAAGAAACTCGCCACGTTTTATTTTTTGCGTCAGCAAATGCAAAAACCGGCCGGGCAATGGAACCACTGCCTGGCCGACTTCGTTGCTCCGGGAAACTCTCAACTATCAACTCTCAACTCCCAGCCTGCTGATAACCTCGGCGGATTTGCAGTCTCAATTCACGGCGCCGACGAGCTCGCGGAAGAATTCAAGCATCAGCATGATGATTACAACGCAATCCTGACCAAGGCGCTCGCCGACCGGTTGGCGGAAGCATTCGCGGAATATTTGCATAAACAAGCCCGCGTCGCGTGGGGGTTCGGGGGCGATGAAAAGTTGTCCAACGTCGATCTAATCCGCGAAAAATATCGCGGTATTCGGCCGGCCGCCGGTTATCCAGCCTGCCCCGATCATGCGGAGAAACGAACATTATTCGATTTGCTCGATGCGGAGAACAACGCGGGCATCAGATTGACGGAATCGTTCGCCATGCATCCCGGCGCGAGCGTGAGCGGCCTTTATTTTTCGCATCCCGACGCAAAATATTTCGGCGTCGGCCAGATCGGGCGGGATCAGGTGATCGATTATGCTTCGCGAAGAGGCGAGACGATCGCCGCGGTGGAGAAGCGCCTGGCGCCGAATTTAGGCTACGAGGCTTAAATTGAATTCTTTGCCTTGGCGCTCGTTAACAGCAAGGCGGCGGTGCCTTTAGTTGAAAGAGCGTCTGAATGTTCGGCTTCCTTCGCGGGCCAGACCACTTTCCAGGCAAGACCACACTTCTCGAGCATCCAGATGACGTAACGCGTAAGATCGAATTCCCACCAGCACAGTCCGTGCGCCGCGCAACGCGGTTGCGCATGATGATTGTTGTGATAGCCCTCGCCGAACCCAAGGACGCCGATCCATAAGTTGTTTCGGCTATGATCGGACGTATCGAAGCTGCGATAACCGAACTGACGCATGTGGCAGATCGAGTTGACCGACCAGGTGACATTATAAATCACGAGCATCGGCACATAGAGACACCAAAGCATCCCGGCCACGCCAAGTGTGAAATACAGCGTCAGCGCCACGACAAGATGCGGCAGCACGTAGAGCCAGGAACGCTCCCATAGCCGGCAATACCATATTTTACTTACATCGGCGGCGTACCGCTTGGAGCGCTCGCGGAACGCGGCCGGCTTGCGGATCAGCCACATCATGTGGGCGTAGGGAAAACCGTGCACCGGACTATGAATGTCTTCGTCGGTATCGGATTTCAAATGATGATAGCGATGGTCACCCACCCACGTGACGGGATCACCGGCTAGCGTCACGGCCGAGCCGGATGCGAATATGAACTTGAGCCATTCCGGCATCTCGAAACCGCGATGGGTCAGGTAACGATGAAGATAAAGGGTGGTGCTGATTCCGCCCCAGAAAAACAACGGGATCATGATGAACAGATAAAAAGGATGGAAGCGTGTCAGGAGTCCAATAACTCCCAGGAGTTGCAACAGGATGAGGACGACGAAAATAAGGAGATTGAGTTTTTCGTGCTTAAACATACGGCGAGGTGGGCGAGAAGGGAGCAGCCAACCGGCAATTGAATCAGAGGTTGCAGTGTCGCACGCCATGGAGGCGATAGCAAACGTTATTCCCGGATTTTGCATTCAGGTTGTCAGCCACAGATTTACACAGATCAAACACAGATTCAGCGGAGGAGCCTTGATGCGTCCTGTAAAAACGCTCTCTCGCCAAAGTTTCGCCGCGTTGCGAAAGTCTCGCTTCGGATCAGTATCCATGGCACACCGTGCCTGGTGGCTTTCGACTCCGCAGAATCGTGTCGATGAACGCGGTCGCTCAAAATCTTCACACGATCCTACATAACGACGCCCCGTCTTCAGACTTCGCAGAACGTAACAGTGGAACATTGATCCACAGTGGTCGGGGCGAGAGGATTTGAACCTCCGACCTCGTGGTCCCAAACCACGCGCTCTACCAAGCTAAGCTACGCCCCGGATCCGGCGTGATTCTTTATCATGGATCGCGCCTTCCCGCATCCGGAAATTCGGTTACATTGGGGCGAAAACCGGGAATGAAGATAAAAGGGTTAATTTTCACCGCATTGCTAGGCGGCATGACACTGCTATTACGTGGGCAGGATGCCGCGCCTCCGGCTGTCGATCTTTATGGTACGGAGGAAAAGCCGGAGATTACAGGCACCCCTTTTCCGGAACCCAATGGCCCCGAGTTGCCCGAGTTATCGCAGCTTGACGAAGCTTTTAAACAAAGGTCAGTGGGCAAACAGGTTGATGAACGCCGGCTCCATATCGAATGGAGACAACTGAAAAACCGGGTGGTGAACGATCCCGAAGTGTGCGCGGCAAAAGCCACCGCGCAAGCTGCCCGGACAGATCTGGAGAAACGCAATCGACTGCGCAATTACTACAATGTCTATTACGAGCGAATGACGGCTTTGGCTTCGAGCGCCGAAATGAAACTGGCATTAGAAGGATTCAGGACTTCCCATGTGGATCGATTATCTCAGCCGCAAGTGCGGCCTTCGCCGGGCGCTCCCCCGCCGGCGCCAAAACCAACGCCTGCGGGTAAACATAAGAAAAAAAAGCACCTAAAATAGTGTTGCGCAGCCGCCTTGCCAGGCCATACGCAATGCAGTTATTCTATGCACATTCGATTCACGGCGCGTTCGTCTAGTGGTTAGGACACAGCCCTCTCAAGGCTGGTGCACGGGTTCGACTCCCGTACGCGCTGCTTTTTCCTCGAACAGCTTACTGATGCGCTTTCCTACTCTCACTTTTTTGCTCGCGTTCTGCTGCGGATTGGCGAACGGATGCTCGGAAGGCGTCACACGAGGAACGGCGGCCACCGTTCTTTCCGTGAAAGGAGACGTCGTTTTCGGAATGGTAGAACAAAACAAGTTTCCGCCGGTCACACGCGAGAGCCGGATCCAAGAGGGCAGTATCGTGCGAACATCAGACGGGGCGCTGCTCGACCTAGGGTTGATTGCCCCCGCCCTCGCACAAATGTCGAGCAATTCTGAAATCAAGGTCGAAGAATTAAGGATATCGAAGGACGGCAACCAGACTCGCGGCGGCATGCGCGGCCGAAGCGCACGGATACAATTGAGCCGGGGAAAAATCACCGTCCTGGTCAGCGGGCGCGATCAAAGCAGAACACAATTTGCGATCAGCACGCCAGCGGTAAGGGTTACGGTTGATTCGGATTGCCTGTTTCGTGTTCAGAGGGACGATCGGACCACCCGGGTAACTTGCGTGCGAGGGAAAGTCTATGCAGCCGTTGCAGCGCAGCCGCCAATCGCAATCGGCGCCGGCTACTTTCAACGGTGGCCATCAACTCGTCCGGAGCCGGTGGCCGCGACTGAAGATGCCGCGGCGCAAATCGATATTATGGACTCGCTCGGAATTGAAAATGAGTTGCTCGAACTGGACGCCGGTGGGCGGGATCGCCGCCCGCTTTAGCAAGTTTTATTTGGGCGAAATATTTTGATTGACGGCCTAGCGGCGGCATCCTAGCCTCGTCGCCATGTCGTACCAACCATCTCCTTTTTTCAAGTCAACCGCTACCGGAAAGTTGGGTCAATCGAGCGGCGCCAGCCTTGCGTTGTTCGTGGGAATTTTCATTGCATGCGCTTTTGCGGTACGCGGAGAAGATTCTATTGCTGAAGAGCCATTGCCTTCTTCCGATAACGCCGTAGCGCAGACCGACGCTGCTCCATCGCAACCGGCAACTTCGCCTGGCAGCCTCGACTCGAGGAACCTAACGCTCGGTGGTGAGACTGTATCTCCATCGGAATTACATGGAGGGGAACCGCGTCGCTTTCACTACAGTTTTGGGCTGACCATTCGGGCGGTTTACGACGACAACATCTTTATCAGTCATACGAATCGCGTCGACGATTGGTATTTTGCAATCGAACCGAGGCTCACGGTTGGATTTGGCGATATCGAAGGACGCAACGACAACTACCTTCGTCTGGACTACATGCCGAGTATTATTCTTTACGCCGACCACTCGAACGAGAATGCCGTCAGTCATCTCATCCGCCTCGAGGGTGGGTATCGGTTCAGCCGTTTAACGCTGAGTCTGAGTCAGGAGGTGTATATACTCGATGGGACAAACCTTAATAGCATTGTCGACACGACCGGACTGTTTGCAAACCTCGACGTGAGCCAGCCCACGCGGTTGAATCTTTATATCACACGCCTGAGAGCAAATTACGAGCTCAGCGCGAAACTATTTTTGACCGGTGAATTTGATGCCCAAATTTACGACTATCCCGATGACGATTTTTTCAGCTCCCAAATTATTTCAGGCGGCCTCTACATTAACTACAATGTAACGCCCAAGCTGACGATCGGTGCCGGTGGCACTTTCGGTTATGATTTTGTGGAGGATCCGAATGTGGACCAACCCTTCGAGCAGGCGAATTTTCGCATCAATTACCAGGTGACAGGCAAATTAGGTCTGTCTGCCTCCGCTGGCGCGGAGTTCCGCCAGTTCGACGATCACCGGGGCGACTACGTATCACCAGTCTTTGAGCTCGGCGCGATCTATCACCCATTTGACGGCACGACCATCACCCTGGCGGCCGGCCGGCGAATCCTAAATTCCGGATTTTTTCTCGATCAAGATTTTGCGACTACCTATGTGGTGGGCCGATTTCAACAGCGCTTGTTCCGGCGTGTTTACCTCGGTCTAGCGGGCGGGTATGAGAATTCGGATTATTTCGGCACAACTAGCGGAGTGAATGCAACGCGGAATGACGATTACTTTTTTGTCTCACCCTCCGTTGACGTGCTGATCACCCGATGGCTGAGTGTCGGCGCCTATTACCTCCACCGTGAGGACAACAGCAATATCGATTTTTTCAGTTTCGATGATAATCAGGTTGGTGTTCGGGCAACATTTAGATTTTAGCGAGGGTCTGAATCGCCTTCGATCTCAAGCATACCGGCGGTGGTGGCCGGCTGCGCTGGCCTTTTCATTGGTTCCGGGCGTTCTGTTGGCGCAGATCCTCCCTCCGGGAAACATCGGCTTACAGCCTTCCCTTCCTGCCTCCACATCGCAGCCCGCTGCGGTTTCCACATTCAACCCAACCAGCCCAAGCGGCAGCGTTAGCGCGCCGCCCGGCTACATTTTGAGCGCGAACGATCAGGTGTCGGTCGAGGTTTTCGGCGAGGATGACTTGCGCACGAATGGACGGTTAAATCCCGAAGGCAACTTGAGTGTGCCGTTACTCGGTTCAATCCATCTGGCCGGAATGACCCTAACCCAGGCCGCTTCAAAACTCACGGATCTTTACGGTCGGGATTATCTGGTAAATCCAAAAGTGAATGTCATGCTCCTCGGCTACGCGAAGCGGCGCTTCTCGATTTTGGGTCAGGTAAATCGGCCCGGCAGTTACGAAATGCCCGACAGCAGTCCTGGGGGGATCGATCTGCTGGAAGCGGTCGCGATGGCTGGCGGCTACACGCGCATTGCTGCGCCAGAAAGGATAACCGTGCGCCGCCAAGGCGCTGGTGGCGATCAGGTTTTCAAGGTGAATGCAAAACGGTTCACAAAGGGGAGCGGCGGCGGTTTTCACGTCGAACCGGGGGATACCATCACCGTCGGGGAAAGTATTTTTTAACCGAAAACTTTTTGCGACTGCACCTTTTCGAGCGCACTGCTCGGGTGTAGAATGTCGTTCGAGCTAAATTTTCTTCTTGTGGTTGATCCATCCTTACCTGAAGCAATAGCCGCCAATACGCCAAATCCGGGTCCCAGGGCATTATCGCATTTGCCGATAGAATTCGCAGGGCTGAAGGGCGGGTTCGATTTTCGGCGCTTCTGGCATTCTTTCGTCGAGCGGATTTGGATCGTCGCCCTGTGTGTGCTGGCCGGTTTTTTCGTCGCGCTAGGTTATCTCGCGCGAACGCCAAAGCTCTATCAGGGCCATACGGTGCTCGAAGTGGAGTTTCAGGAGCCGACCCTTGTGACAACGGAAGACTCCGCGGCGCGCATGCGCCCGACGTTTCTAGCCAGTCAGGAAGCGCTGCGAACCATCGAGCAGAATCTCACCAATCAAACCCTTCTTACCCGAGTCGTGCGCTCTGAAGGGCTGGCCCAAGATGATGGGCGCGCGCTTTTCGGGGGCGAAAATATTGCGAGCAGCAGCAAAACCAGCGCAACGTCGGACACCGGTCCGTCGCCGGACGCGACCAAAACTCAGAGCGCTGTTGGTGTGAGGACTTTTACGCCGCTTGAAGAAGCGTTGGGCCGCGCGCTAGCGGGCATGGTAAGACCGGTGATTCGTCGCGGCACGCGTCTGATCGACTTGTACGTTACAAACCGCGACCCAGTCATCGCACAGCGTCTCGCCGACGCGATCGGACGCGAGTACATCCGCAATTCCATCGAACGCCGCGCTTCGCTTAGCGAGGAGTCATTGCGTTATCTGCTCGAAGAAGAAGAACGATTGAAAGTCAATCTGCAAAAAAGCGAGGCGGCCGCTGCGGAATACAAAGCGACAAATCCTGACGCTTTGCAACTTGGCGGCGGCACCGCCGCAACAGGGTCGCAGCAAGGATCGGGCGCCGGGGCTGGTGGTCCTCGGGGCGGCCTGGTCGAGGACAAGCTGCAAGATATAAACAACAAGTTGACGGCGGCAAAAGCCGACCGGCTTCGCCTTGAAGGCGAGCTCAGCCAGATCGAACAGGCCGGGGACAACATCGATGCACTGCTCGCGATCCCGAGTATCTCCGCCGCAGCGTTGGTGACTGATGCGCAACGCAGTGTCACGCAGGTAGAAGCTTCCATCGCCACTTTGTCTTTACGATACAAGGAAAAGCATCCCCGGATGATGGCGGCGCGGGCCGCTCTGGCAGAGGCCAGGGAAAAGCTTCGTCAAGCAGCCATGGCGCAACCTCCCATTCTGCGTAACGCCATCGAGCAGACCAAGGCGACCGAAGCCAGTTTGCAAGGGGCGTTGCAAGACCAGCAGGGCGTGGCTGTCGCGCTCAACCGCACAGCGATCGGATACCAGGAATTGGCCCGGCAGGCTGAGACCGATCGCGCGCTCTACGAAAGCGTTCTGCGCCAGATCAAAGAGACAAGCTTAACAAAAGACGTGAAGACGAACGCGGTGAGCGTGGTCGAGCGTTCCCCTGTTTCGCATTCGCCGGTTAGTCCGAGTCCTACCAAAGCGATCGCGCTCGGCCTGCTGGCTGGATTGGTGGCCGGGCTCGCGTTTGTCTTCGGCGCCGACACACTGGACCGTTCCATCAAAACCGTTGATCAAGCGGAAAATACGCTCGGGCTACCCGTATTTGCGGCTGTTCCGGAAACGACCGAGCAAGGCGCAGGGCCTCGCTTAAAACGGCAACGCAGAACCTGGGGAACCTCAAACTACCGCGTTGTTGTAAAAACCCCTGAGAGCCCAGCCGCGGAAGCTTTTCGCAATTTGCGCGCGGCCCTTTCCCTTTTGGGACCGGAAGCCGAACGTAAGGTTTCACTTTTCACCAGCGCTGTGCCGAATGAAGGAAAGAGCTTCACCAGCGCCAATTACTCGCTTGCGCTCGCGCAGCAAGGTTATCGCGTTCTGCTCATCGATGGCGATCTGCGCCGGCCGAACATGCATCGAATCTTCCACTTCCCGCAGCCCGCCAAAACAAATAACTCCGAGGCGGAGGATGGCGCGCCGGGCGTTATGGACTGTCTGGTGGGGGAAGCGGATGTAGCCTCGGCAGCACGTCCAATTCCGGCCGGGGAAATCGATATTGTCTCCGGTAAAATCGCCATCGAGGGAAACTTTCTCACTGCGACTGGAGGGCAACTTTCCGTCCTTGCAGGCGGACGACGCGCGCCCAATCCAGCTGAGATTTTGGCCGGGCTCATGATGCCGCATGTCCAGACTGTGTGCATTGTCCTTCGCGCCGGGAAAACGCCGCGCCCGGCAGTCCGGCGCGCGATTGCCTTGCTAACGAGCGCAGGGATTCGTCCAGCTGGCCTCATTCTCAATCGATTGCGCCGGAGCGGCGGCGTTGGCTACTATTATTATTACGCTTCGCATGGCTACGGAGCGGAAGAAGGGGCGTATTCGCGGAGCTACGAACATCGATCACGATCCCGCCACCACGATAACGGCGCAGAGTAGATCAGTGATCAGTCCTCGATTGGTCGGCCAGTAACGGAGCGATGAGAGCGCGTTCCTCAGGCAAGAGCGGGTTGGCTCCGGGGAGGCGCGCGCCGTTCCGGGCGCCTTCTTCGTAGCCGTTTGCAGCCAGAGTGGCCGCGCGAACTGCTAGCGCGCCGGCACTCCTCGAGCTTGAGGCCGCAGACTTGAACCCGCGCGTGAATTCTGACAGAATCGTACTCTGTCCTGGCGCATCGTCCCCGGCAGCAGTTGATCTGCGGCGGCGATCGGCTGTGGAGCGCTAAACATGTATCGCGGTCTATCTCTCATTGCGATCGTGCCGGTCTTTAACGAAGAGGCGAAGATTGGAAAAGTTATAGGCCGTATGCCACGACAAGTGGTGGATGAAGTTCTGGTCGTGGACGATGGTTCCACGGACCGCTCCGCCGAAGTGGCGCGCTCATTTGGTGCGCAGGTTATATCAATGGGTGCGACGCTCGGTGTGGGTGCGGCACTGCACACGGGATATGAGTATGCGGTCCAGCACGGCTATGACGTCGCCGTCACCGTGGCTGGGAACAACAAGGATGCGCCGGAGGAGATTCCCTTGCTTTTGGAGCCGATCGCCGAGAATCGGGCGGATTTCGTGCAAGGTTCCCGCTTTT
>WNFZ01004868.1_pt1 | contig 12375 bp, 14 predicted proteins | sample 5400081 | NCBI WGS metagenome assembly WNFZ01 (sample SAMN13153365, study PRJNA577476) | soil metagenome | isolation source: 80 cm soil or saprolite under grassland replicate 1 | place: USA:California | collected 2016-06-15
CTCTGCGCGCTGCTCGCGGTGGATAGATGGAAAAACCAAAGCTGCCAGTAAGTGAACGAGGACAGTCGATGTCAGAATTTGCCATCGTTATGCCTATCCTTGTTCTTTTGATCATGGGAATGGTTCTTGCTGGCATGTACGCGTTCCGAGCCGCTGCCACCGATTGGGGTGTGTTCGTTACGGGAGTCGGCGCGGGAACGTTCAACACGCCGGCAGATGAGATCGCCCGAAAAGATGTGCTTTGGTCCGACATTCGCAGCCGCATCATAACGGGATCAAATGCGCCTCGTCGTGTGCAATCCTCTATCGCCATTGACGATCAACGCGTCTGGATTTACGGATTGAATCTCGTCGAAGCTCAACGAGGAAAGACCAATTTCAGATTATGGCGTTTCTATCCTGGTCCACCCCCAGCAGGAGTGAACGAATGAGTGCCGCAAGAGTTTTTCGCAAGAAAGGAGAACAGGGTCAGGCTTTGGCTGAAACCGCCTTGTTCTCAGTCCTTGCGGTTATCGTCATCTTTGGGATCCTGGCACTCATCCCAATTCATCGCACCAGGACAGCGGCGATCTCCGCTGCCTATGGTTGTGCTCAGTTTCTCAGCCAGTCCCCGGACCCGGTTAAGGCGACCCACAACGCGCGTTTGATCGCCCAGAAAACTTTGGACGGAGATTGGAGCGCTACCTTCGGTGCATCGTATCAGGTCCGCATTTATCCACCAAGCGGGCGAGGGGATGCTGGGCGCTGTGAAGTGCAATGGTCCGCGCCTCTCTTGTTCAATGGCTTGCTGGATATCAGCAAAGGTTCACCAAGCGTCGAATCGTTTGTCTCTCGATCAGAAACATGGAAGGCGAAATGGCCGTAGAAATAAAGAAACCCAGTGAGAGAGGTCAGTCTATAACTCTCTTCGCTCTCATGTTGCCGCTGATGGCGGTGTTCATTCTGGGCTTGTTTGACTATATGACGACCAATGCCCGCGCCATGGAAGCCGTAGCAGTTGCTGACCTCTCTGCACACGCAGGAGCGCAAGAAGTCCGACTGCTTCCCAATGGAAAAATCCTTTCTGATGTGGATGCTGCAGAGGAGGTTGCTTATGACTATTTCCGGATGCAAGCACCATCCTATGTGCAATTTGTAGATGTGATTTGCGGCGATTCTGTAGATAGACCGTTTTGCCGTGTAACTGCAAGGATCAATTCGACAGGGTATCTCTTTGCGTCTCGCCCAATTACCGTTCACGCTGTTGGCTATCTGGCATGGGGTATCACGCGTGAAAAACAGTGAATTATCCACCGCCAAAGGCGTGTGGACTTCCGGCTTCTACGAGAGCTGTGGCGCTAAGGCGCCAGCTTACACTCTCTCCACCAGCGTTACTTCGGGCGATCCCCGCCCTAGTTTCGTTCAAGATATTGATGGCAGAGTTTATGTCCCTGTCATGGATTGCTCCACAGATTGGACATTGCCACGCTCGGACAGACAACGGCAACTCATCAAGGACATACTGGCAATTGCTGCAAGTTTTGCTGGAGGGAAAGAACCGATCGACTTTATGTACATAAGAGCCATACCACTCGCCCTTATATTCGAGCATGCGTCGAAACGTTCCCCATCCAGTTGTTGCGATTGCTTTTGCGAGACTATGGTTCTTGACCATTCCCCGCACGTTCAAGTCTTCCATGCCGATCAACACATAGTGATCCACAAACTCGCGACTCAGTTTGTGCAAGAAGTCCATGCGTTGATTAGCTACTTTCTCGTGCTGGCGAGCAAGCAGAACGCGAGCTTTTTCCCGCCCAGCAGAGCCGTTGATGCGTCGAGAGACTTGACGTTGCAATCGCTTCATCTTCCTCTCTGCATGTTGCAGATGACGAGGATTATCTCGTTTCCATCCTTCCGATGTTGCCAGGAAGGATTTGACACCGAGATCAATCCCAACCTCCCCGCTTTTGGCTGGTGGATCAACCATTCCAACCTCACACTGGATAGACACAAAGTATTTCCCGGTCTTGGTTTTCGATACGGTGACATTCTTTGGTCTGCCTTCCAATGGACGATGGAACTTTGTTTTGACCCAACCGACTTTTGGCAAGGAGGTGAAATTTTCATTGAACTTGAAGCGTTGGGGATAGCGGATCGATTGACCGTCTCTTTTACTCTTGAAGCGCGGGAACTTTGCCCGTTTCTCAAAGAAGTTTTTGTAAGCACGCTCCAAATCTTCAATCTTGGCTTGCAACACCTGACTATCTGCTTCCCTCAACCATGCGGTCTCTACCTGATGTTTCAAAGCAGTTGCGCGACGTTTCAATTCGTAATAGCCGATCCCTTCCCCAGTTTCCTGATAAATAGTCTTTCGCAGGGCCAACGCCCAATTCCACACAAAGCGAGCGTGTCCGAACTGGACAGCCAGAGCCTGCTCCTGTTCAGCAGTGAGGTAGAGGCGATAGCGGAAAGCTTTGCGGACGATCATGTGTCTGTTTGGGTGAATGGAGTATATACCAGAACAGATGTTCTATCAAGGGATGGTCTAAGAGCGTTGAAACGATTGAAGGGCTTGCGCCTGCACCCACCGCAGGTGCAGTGTATCCCAGTGCTAATGCCCTAGTTTCTAATCTAACACAGGGTAACTGCGATTCTTGCGGCAGTATAAATATCACATACTGCTCAACAAACTCAACACAGTAATCCTATAAACAAAGAGGTGCTTCTATGAAAGATCAATTTACTTATTCGAACAGAACCGGTAATAAAATGCGAACCTATGCGAAGGTCGCAATATGGATTTTCGTCCTAGTTGCTGCAATCGGCGTGGTCGCTGCGGTCAATCGCAACCAGATGGTCTCCGAAGTGATGGCAACACCGCGTCCTTTGGATTCAGCTTTGATCCCGCCATCAGCTACTGTTGCTGCTGTCCTTCCTGTTGTCACAACTGAAGATTGCCCTTCCGATCCTGCGGCATGGACTCTATCGGACAATGCATATGTGCCTGGCAGCAATCTCAAAGTTCTCGCTCCGCAATGTGTTTACGACAATCTCGAAAAAACCGCGGCTTGGGTTTATGGCACTACTGCACTCGGGTATACCCGAGCTGACGCGGCGGCGCTGTTGCGTCTGGATACAAATGGCGGTTTGATTTCTTATCCTGCCACGGGAAAAATCTCTGTTTTGACAGATTACAAAAACGAACCTCAGCAGGTTGAAGTTTCGGCTGGAACAGATAAATCAAATCTTGCAGAGTGGTTCGTAGACCAAAACGGAGCAACCGGTCTTGAATTATCTTTCAGTGGATGCTTTACGACGTCTACCTTGGAAGGGGGGCAGGTTTCGACGTGGGGTGATGGCTATCCCGTGGTTTGCCAATTCTTCGCCGACTATCGGTATCAATATGCTGTTCACAGCATAAATGGTCATCTGTTCACAGTTCAAAGCGTTCAGAATGTTCGATACCCTACATGGTTTGGGTACGTTGGCAATGGAAACTGGACATGGTTGGGGAATGGGAGAACGTGGGGAGCCGATTTGTCTGGAGTAACTTCACGGCAATCAACCCTAAGCGCTACTGTCATGGCGCAGAAATACGGAATGTCCGCACTGCCTCTGCCTCAAAATTGGCAATCGGCTGTGGGTCAAGAGTTCCAAGATGCTCTCTTGGCTGAGTTAAATAACAATCAATGAACAAGGAGGCTTTTCAATGACATATGGTTCGAAGAGGTCTTTCTATTACTCAGCACTGGCATTGCTGGCACTGAGTCTCGTTGCTGTAATTGGATTGCGCACAAGTGTTCAGCCTGTTTTGGCTGACGGCGGATGCTCCAATGTTGTTGTTCTTCCAGATGGATCCGTTCAGTGTACGCAGAGTGGTGGAAATCCGGGCGGTAGTGATGATGGGGGAGGGGGCAGTACTACGCCTGGTGGGGGTGATGATGGCAGTAATAACAATAACAACAATAATAACAACACGGGCACTGGAGCTTGTACACCAGGAACCCTCGTTCCTGGATCTGTGTATGTTCCAGTCGATTCTGATTTTACAAGTGGAATAATGACGCAAACGCAGGGTGAAGTAACGGATAACATGTGTGCCATTCACAATGGAATGGTCGATGCCTGTACTGGCGAATTTGAGTGGGATGGTAGTTATCAAACGGTGCCAGTATCTAACATAAACAGCGGTGGTGAGGATGGTGTGGCTGTGATCATTTCTGCATGTCCTAATTCCACCCCACCTGTTGCAAATCCTTGTGACGAGTTCACTGTTAATGGCGGTGGCGTTACCTGTACAACAGACTTTGAAGATGGCAGCACGTTTCCCGGCTCTCAGTGGCAACTCACTGTGCATACGCCGTGGCCCGGTGCTGAAATCCACACGCGTCCATATCCTGTGACGTTGGTAAATTGGGATACTGTGATGCGCGTGATGGGGTTGGGATTCTCGAGCAAAACCGGACACCTTAGCTATGCTGCTTGGGGTGGGGGAAGTGAAAGCAGTCCCGCTGCGGGAGACTGGAAAGATGTTACCCTGCGTTTGGAAATCAAACCAGTTGCAGATTGGGCAGATGTATTTCTGGAAAATATCGGTTTGATCCGCATGCGTCTTGGTGAATTACATACCTTCCAATGGAACCTGCCGTCTCACCCCGCAGCCGGTGGCGGACCTCTATCGGGGCCAGTAGGTCAACTCGAGGAGCTTGAGCCTGATGTTCCTCTCTATACTAACTGGACACGCGCTCCCTATATGGTTTACTGTACGATTTCTTATTACGAATGGAAATCGACCTGTGTGGGCGGTGCTGGCGACAATGGTGAACTCAACTGCCGAAAAGATTCTAATGGCAATTTCACTGGTCACCGGGAATGGGGTTGGAAGCACGGGTCAAAGACCACTCCTATCACTCCGGCAATGGCGATCAATCAAGTCCCTGCAGGTATGCTCGCCGATCTGAACGGCGATGGCACTCCGGATGCTTATTGGGGTCGTCTGTCTTTTATTCGCCGCATGGATGATAACGGAAGTGTTGATAATCCTGAATGGGCACATTCATACAGTTGGGGCCCAGTGTGGTATTGGGCTGTCAGGGAGGGACAAGGCCAAATAGGATGGCCGGGAGTTCCTGTACCATAAATTCACAATAAAGTTCCGTTTGGAGCAATCAACGATGCGTCTAACTATCTCCACTCCACAAATCCGAACCATCCTTCAACGGATTCTTGATTTTATCGTCTGTGTGATCGTGTTTGTGTTGTTGATGGCTTTCGTGCTGTGGTTAATGACTGTGCTGGAACCGAGCTACTTCGCTAACTGGTTCTTATCCTGACGCATACTCTACAAAACAAGGAAGCTGACAATGAGCAAAGTACTCGTCATCGAAGATCAAAAAGATTTGTATTCCATGTTTGACTTGATTCTTCAGTTCCATGGCTTTGATGTGACAGTCGTAGACGATGGAAGGAAAGCGATGGAGATCCTAAAGGATGGGACGCCGTTCGACGCCATCACTCTCGACTTACATCTACTTGGCGTTCCGGGAACGGAGATCTACGACATGCTGGAAAAGCGCGGCGACGCCAAAAAGGTACTTGTCGTAAGCGCCTATTTGGGCGAAATCAAAGATTTCGAGATCAGGGGAGTCAATGCGTTGCAGAAACCTGTATTATCCATGGATCTCCTGGTTGACCGCGTGAGAGAGATCGCTGAGCAAAAGGTCCCTGCGCTCAGGTGATATCGAATTTGGTAATTCGACTTGTGTACAGAAAGTGACATGCTAGAACATTCGTGCTATTATTGGCAGTGCGCATTCTTGCGGAACTCGAAAACGATGACCATGAAAAAGGCTCTCACTCACATCAAGCTCAATCATGCCAACGCCAGCAAGCTGCAAAAGCTGGATGAGTTAGCGGCCGAATACCAGCGCGTGGTGCAGGCGTATTGCGACTGGCTGATTGCGCGGGAAGTGTGTGAGCCAGACAAGTACGCCGACATTCCCGAAGCCGATATTCCCACCCCACTTTCGGACCGTTGGCAACGCTGCGCCTGGCAACAGGCGTGCGGCATTGTCCAATCGTGGTACAGCAACGAGCGCACGAACCCACCTGTGCTGCGAACCTTCTGCTTGCAAGGGAATGCCAACGTGATCAAACTGGAACTGGCAAGGGCGCCGACATTCGATTTCTGGCTGAAAATCAGCATCCTGGACAAAGGACGACCGATCGAAGTTCCGCTCAGGTTATATCGGCGAGCCAAAGAGACGTTGCAGAAATACCCAAAACTGTGTACGGGAGTGACACTGAACAAACGCGAGGGGCAGTGGTACGCGACCCTCGTGGTTGAGAAGCCAGGGAAAAAGCCGTCCGCCACGAAGCAGGTCGTGGGGGTAGATATTGGGATGGTTTCGATGGCGGCGACCTCAACCGGTGAGCAGTATGGTCAGGTGAGTAACGCACTGGCGAAACGGGTTGAGCAGAGGGTGGCTCGTGTGGCACGCAAACAGAAACTCAATGTTTGCCTGAAACGCAAGGGGCAGCCAATGGTTAGCTTGTCTGATCGCAAAGCCGAAGCGTTTGCTCGCAATGAAATCGGGCGGGCGTTGAACGAATTGGTGGAGAATTTACCGCCCGGCTCGCCAGTGGCGTTGGAACGTTTGCAAGTCCAAGACATGCGTTTCAAATCACGGCGGATGAATCGTCGCTTACGCGCGTCGCAGTTGGGCTATATTCGAGACAAGCTCAGGTTCAAACTGGATGAGCAGGGCATTCGTTACCGCTCGGTGGAACCAGCGTACTCCGGTCAGGAATGCTTCCGCCGTGGGTTTGTGCATGAGAACAATCGTCGTTCGCAGGCTGCGTTCGAGTGTCTGAACTGCGGCTGTAAAGAAAACGCGGATGTGAACGCCGCTCGGAATATTGCCAAACGTTTTGGCGATGACGAGTTGAATGGTCTTCGCTTCCGCGATGTGAAAGCGGTGCTGGAAGCACGCTTCCTGCGCCGACTCGCTACGCGACCGGATGCCCGTAGTGCATCTGCCGGGCGAGACACTTTGAGAAAAGGGAACGTCGAGTGTCCGCAACAGTCTATCCGCCCGGTCTAACACCCTGTCATAAATGACAATAAATCGGGTAACTATTGGTTGTAAGTGCCTATCTGGGTGACATCGAGGACTTCCAGATCCGGGGAGTCAATGCGTTGGAAAAACCGGTCAAGATAGAGGACCTGGTTGAACGTGTGACTGAGATCGTAGAGCACAAGGTTCCTGCGCTCAAGTAATATACCTTTGCTCATAACCCGAAGGTCTATGGTTGACAAAAAATCCCAAAACTGAACTGAACCCCAAAGACGAGACACGAAAAGAGAAAACCCTGAAGTGGCTAAGAAGACAGGCACCTGGTTTCGTAAGGTGTCTGCTTTGTTTTTAAAGTAAACATTTTAAGCGACTTGCTGTATACATCATTCCGGCGCGGAAAGCGATAGGCTTTCCTGCCAAAACCGAATTAGTTCCTCTCTCGACTCCGATAATCCTAATAGAGAAATAGCCTCCTCTAACGTGTAGACTATCTTGACCTTGAATGGGACCTTCTGTGGCAACAAGTTGATCGTATCAACCAGAATTTGCATTCCCCTGCTTTGCGATAGTATGACAATAGGTCCAGCTGGAAACCCTCTTTCTGCTGAACTCTCTATCCTCCTGATAGCTTCCTGCAATTCTCCCAATTGAATATTTTCCACTGCGGACAAAAAATCAATAATTGTTATCAAGCCAGGTACACGACGTTTATCGCGAAAGACTTTGTCTGACGCTCTGAAGATGTCCGCGCCACTTACTAACTCACGGCAAATATACATTACCGTTTTTAGCTCAGGGCTTATATTGTAATGAACAGGCATACCCATAAGCTCCATTGGGAAGAATAATGACAAAACAGGTATACCAGTTTCTGTTTGTTGACATCGACAGGTTCCTTATACCCCATCCGTCATCGTGTAAATCTAACGACCTACTTGAATTGAATGGTTATATAAAAAGTGCCCCGATTATGGTGAGGGGGCACTCAAATCAATTATATTTTGCCTTAAAGGTTGTATTTCTTTAGTTACTAAGATCATATTTTTCAAGTTACAAATGTCCATCTTTGTGTTTGGCTCCTCCAGTGGATGTGTCTCCGAGTCAGGAGTTTACAACTTTAGCTCTTAGCCAGGCATCTTCATTTACTTCTTTCGCTGGTTCCGTTATATATGATCGACAAATTTCTGTATGAGGAGCACTTGAGTACCTAACGCGCCAGCTGGATATTCTCGCAGGGATCCGTCAAATCATAGAATAGCAGTCCCATCTGTTCGGCTGTAAATGGCATTTTGTTGCTGATCCATTGGGTCAATAACATATAGGCGCCTCCAGCCACATAACCAACGATCAATTCTTGCAGACGCGGATCAATCGCGGGCCTGCGCGTTTTGGCGGCAATCTCTTTCATGATGCCCCCAACATACTCTTTAAGGCGGTCCAGGAGAATGTCCGGATTCTCCGCTTGAATCACCATCCGTAAGGTTTCGGCGTACCGTTCCCAATATTGGAACAGCATAAGACTGAACCGCTTCCGGTCGATATTGCCTCGCGCGATCTCTCTCGATATTTCCGCGTGAAATTCATCGAAAATCACATCCACATGACTGAGAAGCAATTCCTCTTTTGAATGAAAATGCAAATAGAAGGCCGGGCGGGATACTTGTGCGCGGTCTGCAATTTCAGTGATTTGAATTTCCCGAAATGATTTTTCTTTCATCAACAGCAGTAAGGCTTCCTGCAACCACTTTCGAGTGCGTCGCGACCTCAAATCTGTGCTCAGTTTTGTAGACATTCAGGCTCCTGTGTCAATTATTTGACATTGAAAAAAATTGATTCCTTGACAACATACTTCCAAGCCGTTATTATACACGTGTAAATAATTTTACGCAAGTTAATAAAGTTAAGTCAGGAGCAATATTATGACAAAAAGACAGATCGATACCTTGTCATGGATCATAGTGGCACTCTTCACCGTTGTTACACTGGTCTGGCGTCTGCTCCCCGGCGCGTTGCCGCCTCTCATGGCGATAGCGCTGATTACTCTCCTGCCGTTTGTGTTCGTCTTCGTGCACGGCTCGGTAAACTATCGTTTCAGAGATATGTTAGTTTTCGCGGCCATTACCCTGGTTGTAAGCAATATCTTCGAGAACATGAGCATCCTCACGGGTTTTCCCTTTGGCCACTATTACTACACGGAGGGTCTGGGACCCAAGTTGTTCCTGGTGCCGATCCTGATCGGTCCAGCGTATCTGGGAACGGGATATTTATCCTGGACGCTCGCCCGCGTGATCCTAGGAGCTACGGAACAACGGCTTCCGAGTAATTCCATCTTTACTGTCCCACTGCTTGCCAGTTTTATCATGGTCTCCTGGGATCTATCCTTCGATCCGACGGCCTCAACTATCAACCATAACTGGATTTGGCAGCAAGGCGGGAACTATTTTGGTGTTCCCTTCAGCAACTTTATGGGCTGGTTCCTCACGGTCTTTGTGTTTTTCCAGTTGTTTGCGCTGTATCTGCGCGGACAGCAAAACGCCTACGCCGAGGTTCCAGCGATGTCGAGAGGCTACTGGCTGCAGGCAGTCGTGTTTTATGGTGTCGTCACCTTGAGCACCCCGTTGAATATGTTGACCCAAACCACTAACGCGACCATCGCCGACGCAGCCGGCGTGCTCTGGCGCACGCAGGACATCTATGTTGTTTCTGGATTGGTCTGGATCTTCACGATGATCGCGTTTACGGTCCTCAGCTTGATGAAAATCGCTGAATTGCCCTCTGCTGTTCGTGACACGCTCCGACAAGTCCGCCCAGCATTAAACGCGAAATGAAATAAAGAGGAGCAGCCTATTATGAAGATTCTTCTCCTCGGCGCTCCTGGCGCGATCGGTTCTTGCATTCTGAACGAAGCGATGGCGCGCAGGCATGATGTGACAGCGGTCGCGCGTCATCCTCACTCCATCAAGACGTCGGTCAATTTATATTCTATAACTCTCTCCGAAAGAAAGGAATAAGTCATGAAAACGATTGCAGTTTTTGGGGCATCGGGCCTCACGGGTAAGCTGTTCACAGAAATGGCACTCAAGGATGGATATGTAGTGAAAGCCTTGGTTCGTACCCCTGCCAAGTTAGGTCTTCAGCATCCTAATCTACAAGTTATTCAGGGAGACCTTACAGCCTCCGCCAAGGTCGAAGAAACGATTCGTGGGACAGACGCCGTAATTAGTCTCATTGGCGCCTCCTCTGGCTCACCCAATGACATCAAGGTTATAGCGACACGGCATATCGTCGCCGCTATGCAAAAAAACGACATAAAGCGCTTTATTCGTTTGGGTAGCGCTAACTTTGGCGTATTTGCCGAAGGCGACAAACTGAACTTTAGGCAGCGACTCATGGCCTCTCTAGCCAAAACCTTGATGGGGGCGATGGTTGACGACGAGAGACAGAGCGTACGTTTGACAGAGCAAAGCGATGTGGATTGGACAATAGTACGCGCGCCCGCGCTCACTAACCAGCCACCCAAAGGCACCTATCGCATCGGGCATTTGGGTATTGATGCGGGTAGCAGCATTACTCGCACCGATGTGGCAGCTTTTGTGCTGGATGAATTAAAGAATGCCAAATACGTCAGGCAATTGCCTCTGGTCAGTAATTGACCAAACGAAATAGACGGAACGGCGAGTACCACTTCATCGTAAACGCAGCTAGTTACAGGTCTGTGCATTTGGCAGCACTTACAGTGTGCTTCGCGAAGGCACTGCACGCTTCGCAGTCGGCCGAAGTTGATGCTAGGATAAGAAGCTCTGTTCATCATTGAAGTAGGATGCTAACAAAATCACTTGTGAGCCTTCATGATTAGGTCACAATAGCCTTCTGCAGTAATTTCTTTTTTGCGAAGGCTACCCTTCGTTAGCGCGGATCCAATTCAAGAACTAGTCTCAGCTTTTGAACAGGCAAAATAGTTTTGGACTACAACGTTGCCGAGAACCCACGCATACGATCTATACAGATCCAACCGACTATTCAATCATCTTAAGGAATGCCTCAACAACCTGCGGGTCAAAATGCTTGCCGACTTGCTCGCGGATATAAGCCAACGCTTCTTCCTCAGACCAAGCAGGGCGATAGGGGCGATCAGAGCGAAGTGCATCCCAGACATCCACGACGGCAAACAGCCGCGCGGTGAGAGGGATGTCTTCGCCTTTCAGCCCATGCGGATAGCCTGTTCCATCCCATTTCTCGTGATGGTAATAAGGTATGTCTAGCGCCATTCTCAGGAAGTCAATTGGCTGCAGAAGCTCGTAAGCATATCGAGGATGCTTCTGCATAATGATCCATTCTTCTTCTGCTAGTGGTTCAGGCTTGAGCAAAATATTGTCCGGCACGCCCATTTTGCCAATATCATGTAAAAGCGCTCCCCGGCGGATATGTAGCAGTTCTTCTTTAGTAAAACCAAATCTGCGCGCAAGAATAAGAGTCATTTCAGTGACCCGCTGAGTATGTCCTTCGGTTTCTTTGTCACGCAGGTCGAGAGCTCGTGACCAGCCTTCGATGGTTGTATCATAGGCTTTGACAAGTTCTCGATTGGAGGCTTGAAGCTTTTCAAATAGGGTTGCATCATCAATGGCAATTGCCGCTTGCTCGGCTAAGGAATGAAGAAAATCAAGCCATTCCGGATAGGGCTGCAGGGGCGTCCGATGGAATACCTCTAACACACCAGTCACTTTCCCTTTGGCAATCAATGGCAGGCCATAGTAACAGACGAAATCTTCACCGGCCAATAGGATGGAAAGTAATAGATCTTCAGGCTGATGTTTGATATTTTCAATCTTGATCAAGCGACGTTCTTTTGCTACCCGCCCGGCAAGACTTTCACCAATGGGCACGCGCGCGGTTTCAGCTGCATGAGTGCGGAATCCCTGGCTTGCACCGTACTCTAATACCTGTTCATCGGTATTCAACAATAAGATATCTACCGCATCTACTTGCAATTGTTTACTGACTTCTGAGATAATCGTGTTTAGGGTGAACTGCAGATCAAAGTTCGATGTGATCGCCTGATCAATTCTCCTCAACGCAGAGAGTCGCTCTATTTGTTGGCGGATCTGTATCTCTGCCAACTTTCGCTCGGTGATATCCTGTGCCATTCCTACAAAACGCACTGGTTTCCCAGTAGAATCAAATGTGAGGGCACCTCTGCACTGGAGGTTGCGTAATTCACCATTCTTGCGGAAAATGCGAAAATCTAATTCCCTTGGTTGCCTACCATTTCTTATATCTTCCATCCATTGGACAGCCGCAGGATGGTCCAATGGGTAGATTA
>WNFZ01011388.1_pt1 | contig 12374 bp, 15 predicted proteins | sample 5400081 | NCBI WGS metagenome assembly WNFZ01 (sample SAMN13153365, study PRJNA577476) | soil metagenome | isolation source: 80 cm soil or saprolite under grassland replicate 1 | place: USA:California | collected 2016-06-15
ACAAAATGAGCCAACACATAGGCGGATACAAGGGCAACTACGAACCCCATCGCATAAGCCGAACCTGCTGACTGCCCCTTCATATCATCCATAGTTCGGTGAGTGAGGTGCATCCACATTTTACCGAATAATGGCCCATACCAAAGAGCGCCAATTACCATTTGAGCCACAGCCGCTACCAAGATCGCCCAATAATTTAGAGTAACTTGAGGCATAAACACCTCCTCTCGGAGTGGGGGTCCCCCGGGTCGCCCGCGAGGGGTTCCCATCTGATGCCTCCCGTTCAAGCTTCCGAGAGACTACAGATGGGATACGCGTAGGCGAACCGCAAGGGGAACTCTGTTGACCCACTTATAATTCTAAGTATATAACTCTAATAAATTTTGCAAAGTTATCTTGGATGGACAACTATATATCTTTGCTTCCAGCCATCAATAAATTGTTGAATCGGAATAACTTGCCGACCACGTTCCTCATTACCTTCAAGGGGATCATTTAGATATAGATTGGAATCATCAATGCCGGTTATAACTACTATATGACCCGCCTTAGTTTTAGGATTAAGCCGCTTATAGACTGAAGCCATAATTGGATATTTTTTAAGGTCGTTGTTAAATTCTTCCCAAGCTTCTTGAACAGGGATATGGGCCAGATCTTTATTGTATCCGGAATATCCGAATTTCTTTCCGATTTCCACCAAGCCCGAATGAGACCAGCCGATATCCTTAATATATGCCCCTGCAGTCAACCCTTCTTTAAGCAAATTTTCGACAGCTGGAGAAGGCAGATCCTTATTATTTTTATGCCAAAAATCCAAAATCATCTTTAATGCAACAATTCCACATCCCCGGTACTGCCAAAGATGCGATTTAATATCCGAATATTGCGAAAAAAATGGGACCGGATAGCGGATAGGCATGAGAATATTATACAGTGGACCGTGCCGGACTTGAACCGGCGACCCCCTCATTGCAAATGAGGTGCTCTACCGCTGAGCTAACGGCCCATAACTAAATTGTAGCCCTTCAAATTCTTCAGGGCACTTCGCCTCGCTAGAACTGCCAAAGGCACTGAGCGAGCAAAGCGAGTCGAAGTGTGCGGGCACTTGGAATCGGACCAAGGACCTCTGTCTTATCAGGACAGCGTTCTACCACTGAACTATGCCCGCAAAGTTGCTAGGAAATGTCCTAATATAATAGCAGAAATTGCTCATTTCATCAACTCAAATTGAGCATGAAGGTCTTGCCAGATTTAAATAATTATGGTAAGATTTAGTGCAATTAAAGCCATGACTGACAATCAAAAACTCAAGCATATCCATACCGCCATCCAAAAAAAATTCAAAGATAAGAAATTAGTTTTTGGCTATGGGCCAATCGGCGCTAAAATAGTTTTTGTGGGAGAAACAGTTGATCCTGATGCATTTGAAAAAGCCCGACCTCTCAATCAGTCATCGGAAAAACTTCTTAATCAACTCCTGCGTTTGGCAGGAATCGATAAAAATAAAGTATACGTAACTAATGTTGTCAAATATTTGCCAACTCGTGATCATGCCATATCTCCTAAAGAGATAAAATCGCATGCTACCTTTCTAAAAGAGGAAGTAAAAACCATTAATCCCTTAATCGTAGTCACTTTGGGTAATCTCGCCCTCAACGGCATCGGTATGCGCCAGCCGCTTGATAATGTTCATGGTCGGACATTTAACCTTGGCAGTTACGAATTATTGCCAACTTATCATCCCGAACACGCTCTGCGCGATCCTAGAATCAAAGAACTCCTGGCCAATGATTTTTCAAAACTCAAAGAACTTCTCAAAATTAAAGGCGCGTAATCAAAAACCGTCCTGAGTTAATACCGAAGGACGGTTTTTGATTAGTTTTTTCTGGCGATAACTTTCTTAACCGCTTCTTTAATTGAATCTACTCCTAGACCAAATGCTTCTATCAGCTCGTCTGGGCTGCCGGATTCGCCAAAGCGATCCTGGATACCGATGAATTCTTGAGGAACAGGATAATTTTTTGTTAAAACTTCGGCAATAGCCGATCCCAGACCCCCATTAACTTGATGTTCTTCGACTGAAACTACGGCTCCGGTTTTTTGGGCTGCAGCAACAATTGTGCTCTCATCAATTGGCTTTACCGTATGAGAATTTATAACCATACATTCGATCTTTTCTTTGGCTAATTCTTCGGCTGCTACCAAAGCATTATATAAAAGCATGCCGCAACCAATAATTGCGACATCCTTGCCATCCCGGAATACTACGGCTCGACCGATTTCAAAAGGTGTATCCGGCGTCGTAAAGACAGGAGATTTTTCTCTTCCAAAACGAAGATAAGTCGGTTGGCCGTTAAAAGCCGCCGCCACAGTTGCCTTTTGAGCTTCAAAAGCATCACAGGGTACGATTACAATCATCCGGGGTTGAACCCGCATAAGAGCAATGTCCTCTAAGGCCTGGTGAGTCGCGCCATCCGGACCGACTGAAATACCGGCATGAGCACCGCCAATTTTTACCGGCACGTTATTAATAGAAATATTAGTTCTAATTTGTTCATTATTGCGTCCTGGGCTAAATGTGGCGTAAGAAGATATGAACGGAATCTTACCGTAATTAGCCATCCCTGAAGCTACAAGGGCTAAATTTTGCTCGGCTACTCCGATTTCAATAAAGCGGTCGGGAAATTTTTCAGCAAACCAATGAGACCGGGTTGATTCGGTCAAATCCGCACACAAAACCACTACTTTTTCGTCTTTCTGGCCTGCTTCCACAAGGCCTTTTCCATAACCATCCCGAGTGGCTACCATCTGAAGCGTGGTTTTGTCGAATAAATTGTCTATTAATTTAGCTCCGGGATTCAGCATGGATATTTACATTTCACGTTTTCCTTCTTCTACCATGCATTTATCACAACAAGCACGGCCACAACAACAACTACAGCTCTTATTTGTGACCATCGCTAATAATGCTAAAGCTACTAATGCCCGCAAGTAAAAATCACTCTCATAACCAAGTACCAAGGTAGCTCCCAATTCTGACCAGAAAAAAGCTATACCTCCAACCCAAGCCAAAACAACTAATGCCATCACTACCCAATGATGTTTGCATCCACAATATCTTTTCATAAGCACACCTCCCTCCTTTTATATAATATTTTCACTGATGTTCTGATTGAATCTTACCTTGCAACGTTCTTAATTCATCAAGAAATTTTTTAGCTTCTTCCGGCGTCGGCGGCTTACCATGCCACAAATAATCAAATTCTATTTCTTTAATTCCTTTTCCGGGAATAGTATGGGCAATAATCACGGTTGGTTTTTCGTGAATTGCTTTGGCTTCTTCAACTGCGCCTACAAATTCCTCAATATTGTGGCCGTCTACTTCCAAAACATGCCAATTAAATGCTTCCCATTTTGCTTTTAATGATTCCAAAGGCATTATATCTTCCGTCATGCCATCAATCTGGATATTATTGCGGTCAATCACACCAGTAAGATTGCTTAATTTATTTTTGCCGGCAAACATCGCCGATTCCCAGGTTGCGCCTGCATCCTGCTCTCCATCGGACATAAGGCAGTATACTCTAAATTTTTTTTCATCCATTCGAGCCGCATAGGCATAGCCAGCTGCCTGACCAAGACCCGAACCAAGCGGCCCGGATGTTGTTTCTATTCCCGGCAGTTTTTCCCGCTCAGGATGACCCTGCAATCTAGTGCCAAATTTCCGCAAAGTCTTTAATTCCTCCAAAGGAAAATAACCGGCATAAGCCATGGCGGCATATCGTACCGGCGAGATGTGGCCGTTAGACAAAATAAGTCTGTCTCTTTCTTCCCAGGCCGGGTTTTTTGGGTCGTGATTAAGAATATGAAAATAGAATGCCGTAAAAATATCAGCCATGCCTAGTGGTCCAGCCGTATGACCCGATTTCGCTTCCACCAGCATTTCAATCAAAGACTGGCGAATTTCATTTGCTTTAAGCTCAAGTTCTTTAACCTTTGAATCGTGGATGTATTCTGACATTGCTAAGTTATATAAGATTTGTAAAATTAGACTGCGCCCTCTTCAGTGAATGCAAAAGCTATGATAGTAGCTCCTTCCAGCACCCGGATGGAAAGGTTCACTCGATAAGGCTGGGCAACCAGAGACCGTGAGTAGTCCGGTCAGTAGTTCCGTGCTCCCCGCTATCACGGGGAGTCTTTTTTATAAATATTCTGCCACTTTCATTACATGATTAACCAGCGTATTAGTATAGCCAAACTCATTGTCATACCAGGAAAATACCGCGCATAAATCGCCATCAACTACTTTTGTCAATGAAAGATCAATAATTGCCGCACAAGGATCGCCGATTATATCTGTGGAAACAACAGGATCTGATGTGGTTTTAAAAATTCCCTGCCAACGCTTTTCTTTTTCCGCTTCTTTAAAAATATTATTTATTTCTTCAGCAGTTGTCGATTTATTAGCCATGAAAGTAATCGCCGAAAGCGAACCGGTAATCGTTGGCACCCGCATCGACATGCCATCAAATTTTCCTTTTACTGCTTCAATGGCCCGTTCCACTGCAATTGTTGCTCCCGTTGTTGAGGGCACAATATTTACCGCCGCCGCCCGCCCGCGCCGCACATCACTGCCTTTCGTCGGCCCGTCAATAAGCGACTGGGTAGCCGTATAGCCATGGACCGTATTGAGAAATGCTTTTTTCACACCCAATTTCTCGGAAAGAATTTGCATCACTGGTGAAGCGGAATTAGTAGTGCACGAGCCATTTGAAGATAAGACACAAGTCTTGAGCGCTTCTTCATTGATACCCATGAGCACAGTTTTAGCGTCAGGAGCATCCTCATCCTTAGCTGGAGCAGTCAACACCACTCGTTTGGCCCCAGCCTGCACATGCACCCGAGCTTTTTCATAACTTTCAAAGGCGCCGGTTGATTCAACTACGACATCTATCTTTAATTCCGCCCACGGCAACCTGGTCGGTTCTTTTTCCTGTAAAAACAAAACTTCTTTGCCGTCAAAAACAAGATATCTTTTGCCTCCGCCGGTCGGCGGATCATTTTTTATACTGACCGGCTTTTTATAGCGGCCATATACGGAGTCATACCTTAACAAATAGGTCAGAGTCTCAATATCGCCTAAGTCATTGATAGCCACCACATCAAGACTGCCTTTTTCTTGAGCCAGCTTAAAAAAAGCGCGTCCGATCCGACCAAATCCATTGATGGCAATGCGAGCACCCGAGGAAGTACTGAATAGCATATTTACCCTGTTAAATAAGATTTAAGCCTATTTTTAATAAACATCTTTCCATAAAATGTTTTGAGATATTTCTCTCGATGAGTTGCATCGCTTCGATCTCGACATCCTTCGAAATATACAAGCTCAAAGGGTCTACGTTTTCGAGTAGATGCAACGAGCCCGTCTTGATGTTGCTTAAATCTTAATTTTAAATTCTTTGTAAATCCTGTATAGAATTTACCATCCTTTATTGATTTTAACACATAAATATAATGAAACATAAGGATAATTTAAAATTATTTCATAGGGTAAATTTTAAAAGAATTTGCCTACCGGAGCAAACCCGCCTAAGTTTTTTGACTAAGCCAAGGCATAGGATCTTTTATGGTCCAAAAATTTAGGCGGGCAAACGATTAAATCACCTCGGGAGTAAATATTTACATTCCGATCTTTTCTAAAATCTTTTGTGTATTCCCATGCTTAAGTAATCCAAGATACGAGACTCGAGTTTCTATAGAAAGATTTCGTTTCATTCGCTTGAACATGCGCCTTTTTGTTGTTGTTCTTAGTACGCGATGCTCCGGAAAATGCACCCAGCCGAGGAAATCGATACCTGAAGCCATGGTTCTTATTGAAACCTTGTTTGGGTGAAGTTCGAGTTTGAGACGCTCAAATAAGAAATCTCCCATCTTTGGCAATAATTCTTCAAGCCACGATTTGTCAGGAGATAGGATTACAAAATCATCCGCATAGCGGATATAGTATTTGGTTTTCAAACAATGTTTAATAAATTGATCAAACTCATTCATATAGACATTTACTAAGAGTTGAGAAGTAAGATTGCCTAAGGGAAGACCGACACTAGGTCGAGTGAAAAAGCTATCAATGATTCTGTCTACAAGCCAGAGAATATCTTGATCAGGGATATACATAGCAAGAATCTGCTTCAGAACTGCATGGTCGATATTGGCAAAAAACTTCTTGATGTCGCATTTGAGCACCCAAGCAGTCTTCGTGTGATTTCCAGATGCCCGATAGGCAAAATTTCGGAATCTGTTCAAGGCTTTATGCGATCCTTTTCCTACCCGGCAGGAGTACGAATCAACAATAAATGTCCGATCGAAGAGTGGATATAATAAACGGTGTAAGGCATGATGAAGGAGGCGATCACGAACAGTTGCCTTATGAATATTCCTGGGCTTTGGGTCGGAGATATTGAATGCTTGATATCCACCATGTTTATAGCTATGATTTTCCAAGTCTTGGTGCAACTCCAAGATATTGTCCATTAAACTGCGATAGTATTCTTGAACGTCTTTTTTATCACGTTTGCGCCTGACAAACCCGCGCCACGCCTCAAGTAGATTTTCAACGGATATTATATCTTCAAATTTATGAGTGAGTTTGATTTTCATAAGAAATCTAATTCGTTTAAGCCCCCCCCCTACCAGGCCTTCAATGTCGATTATTCAAAGGCTAATCGGGGCATACAAGCTTTGGCAAGAATATATCGTACATTTTCCAAAGAAATCTCGGCATACGCTTGGAGGCAAGATTGACTCTCTTTTCATAGATACCGCAGAGCTGATGTTTACTGCAAGTTATCTCACAAAAGACAAGAAGCTGCCATACATTCAGAAAGCAATCGGAACTTTTGATCTGTTAAAGTTCTTTTTGCAGATTGCTTGGGAAACCGGATCAATGGATAACAAAAAATACACGGCGCTCTCTGAATCTCTTAGTGAAATAGGGAGAATGCTCGGAGCTTGGTACAAACAAGCACAAACCCCGCCTAAATAGGCGGGGTTTGTAAAAATAACAGTAGTTTCGAACGGCAGCGAACCGGCAGTTGTCGTTCCACCTGTTGTCGTTCCAGTTCAGGTTCAGCTTGCGCTTCGAGCCGTTCCTGTTGAGGTAAGGCACGTTGCGGTTGCCGTTGCGATTCTGCCACACGGAGCCGTGTACAAGATATCATCTTTACCACTGCCCCTCAAATTCTCTCAGGGCTGTATCGTATTTGGGATCTATAATCCTCCAATATCTTGTACCAAGTATTGTTATTTTAAGAGAAACTAGCGAGGCACGCTGAGAGAAGCCGTAACCGCTCTCATTCTGTCCTGCATAGCCCTAGAATTCGGCCGCCGGAAGCCTTGACCGCCGGCAGATTAGCCTAGTATCCAGATATATTAGAGCACATATTTTTAAAAAAAGAAGAACGCCTGTTCGTGAAACACGAACAGGCGTTGAGGTGACCAGAAGCCCAGAGATCAACGAACCCCAGAACTCCAGGAAGCCAGGAACCTACTTGCGAACGGCAGCGAACCGCGCGGAGACCGCGAGCTTCGAATTCCTTGAGTACCGCGTCCGATGCCATGTCCCGTCCGAAGTGAACGAGCTCGACGACCGCTTCCTGCTTGCCGTTGCCGGTCATCGGGAAGTTACTGCTGGTGATGTCGCTGTTGGCGTAGTCATACTTGCCGTTGGCGATCATCTGCTGGAGCGTCTGTCCGTAGTCCACCAGGACCTTGTAGCAGTTCTCCGCCAGCTTCTCGATCGGCTTGCCGACCTGGACGATCAGCGCGGCGATCTTCTCGATGAGGCTTTCGCCTTCGGGAGTCGCCAACCGGTAGATGTCCGCGTAAGTTCCGCCCTGCTTGCGCACTGCGGAGACCAGAGCGGTGATGATGCTCATGAGGACGCCGAGCGCGCTCACGATTGCCGAAGTGTCCTTCTTGCTCTTTGCCATGACTTTCTCTCTCCTTTGGCTCACCCCTCACCCCGCGACATTGCAGGGCCCCAGGCTTGCCGGTTTTGGTACAGCTTCCAAGGCCCATATTTTAGGCCCTGGAAGCTGTACCCAACTGCATAGTAGGCTGATTTATAAGGAACTTAAACTACATAATATTATACCATATTTGACAATGACGTGTCAATATACCCAAAGGCTATATTTTTGGGGCTTATTTGAATCGGCTCTGCCAAACCCTTGCGAAGTTATCCGTTTTGGATCGCTCGGTTGGCCGTAGGAACATTAATGAATAGACAACTAGAGGCATGCGATTCAAACGGATAATGAGCGACACTTTATATCTTTGCAAAGTTCCTAACCGGAGAAAAAGAGTGTCGGTGTATGACGCAGGGACCAAGCATGGCCAACTGGGCTTTATGAAACTTGGTACTATATCCTTTATGTCTTTCAAAGCCATATCCTGGAAACTTTCTGGCATAACGAGTCATCATTCTATCCCGAAATACCTTGGCAATCACAGAAGCACAGGCAATGGCAAATACTTTTCTGTCCCCTTTGACAATTGCTTGCTGTTCAAGATTCAACTTTTTTATTTTCGTGTTGCCGTCCACTAGCACAAACGATTTATTGTAAGGATTATTGACTTTCCCAATCGCCCGTCGCATGGCCTGACGTGCTGCTTGGTAAATATTTAAAGAATCAATCGTCTTCGGATAACAAAATGAAACCTGAAATTTAATATCTTTTTCCTGCATTAATTGATCAAAGAAAAATTCGCGCTGTTCTGGCAGTAAAAGTTTTGAATCACGGAGCCAATGGAGCTTGCGATGAGTTTTTTGATAAAACGGCCTGGTAAAAACAATGGCGCATACTACCACCGGACCAGCCAGCGAACCCATACCCACTTCATCGACACCGATTACGGTATGATAGCCCTGCTCAAAAAATTTGCGCTCAATTGTTTTCGATGGTAATCTCATACAAATAAAGGGAGGTGGGTGATGGAATGTAGGTGCGTCATCAATTCGGGTTGCGCGACAATCAACCGGGATTACTCGGGTGAGCCGTGTCCGCCCTGTCGCCAACGCAAATGGCGTCTCATCTCGGCAATAACCATCGACAGATCTCCGTGGAGGCGGATTCTCAAGTACTACCGTCCCGGAGTAACTCATTTTCTCATCGTGACCATCACCGGGAATCGAGTTACCCGTTCTGAAGAGTTATTGCCGCCGACCCGAGTCGTACCTCCGCTCCAGGCCTAGTCTGGAGCGTTTTCTTTTTCGTCCCGAACGAAGTAGCTGCTACGCAGTATTATACCTAAGTTACAAGCGTAGAAACTACTTTTTAATTATATATCCAATATCCCGTGCGTTTAACCCGATTAGGGCTACTTCGTTCGGGATTCAATTATCTTATAAAGTGCGACGCCAGTAGCTACCGCCACATTAAGAGATTCCTTCTTGCCCCGCATCGGCAACTCTATTGTAGTATCACAATATTTCAAGATTTGTCTACTCAAACCTCCGATTTCACTGCCGATAATAAGCGCTAAAGGAAATTTTGGCTCAAATTTCCGATAATCAATCGATTTTTTTGATTGCTCTAGGGCCACGATGAAGAATTTTTGAGCTTTCAATTGCTTTAAAAGCCGCCTTGCTTGAAAATAGTATTCCCACAAAACCGATTTTTCTGCCCCGAGAGCCGTTTTGGCCATCCTATCAGGTGCTTGCCCCGCACCAAGCCCGCCTCTTCTGTTGGCGGTCAGCGGATTAGCTTGGTGCGGGGTTGGCGTATATCCCGTAAGATAAATTTTGTCTATGCCTACAGCATCGGCGGTGCGAAAAAGAGAGCCGACATTAAAAATACTGCGGATATTATGAGCGATAAGGACAAACTTTTGTTTTCGTTCCATGAATATGCTATCGTACAAAAACTATGAATCCCGTACGAAGTAACCCTTGCGGGATCGTAATACAAAGTTTTATATTAATAAAGTAAATCGAGTATTTATCGAATATCTAACGATGATGGCTTGATTACTTTGTACGAGATGAACCAAACACAAAAAAATATTCTATTTTGGACCGGTACCGTTCTTTTGGCTGTTCTCTCATTATTCTTACTGGTCAGTATAAATCAAACGCTCAATACTGCCGCCACGACCAATACCGTTTCCTTCACTGGTGAAGGAAAGGTCACCGCTAAGCCTGACGTGGCCGTATTAGATCTGGCTATTGTTACCCAGGCCGCTACATCCAAGGAAGCCCAGGATCAAAATTCCCAGAAATCAAAAACTCTGACTGATTTTCTGAAAAAACAGGGTATTGAAGATAAGGATATCAAGACCACTTCTTATAATATATATCCCCAATATTTATATCCGATCAATGGCAAGCCAACTATCAATGGCTACCAGGTGAATGAGTCGATTCAAGTCAAGATCCGCGATCTAGACAAAACAAACAAAATCCTGGACGGTGTAGTAAGCGCCGGGGTTAATCAAATCAACAATCTTCAAATCACTATCGATAATCCCGAAAAACTCAAAGACGAAGCTCGCCAAAAAGCTATTGACGATGCCAAAGCTAAAGCTAATGCTCTAAAGGATCAATTGGGTATTCGCCTAGGCCGCATTATCAACTTCACTGAAAGCGGTACGGGCGTTCCACCGCCAATTATTTATGCCAAAGAAGGAATAGGCGGTGGCGGCGGACCTTCCATCCCCACGGGCGAGAATGAAATCACTACCAGCGTCACTATCACTTATCAAATAAAATAAGATTCCTTAATTGAGAAAATAAAAACCGCCAGTGGCGGTTTTTATTTTCTCAACCACAGCCCATAAACCCTATGGGCTGGATTTCGAAGTTGTGATGTTGAGGGACTTAAATCTTCAACTTCTCAACTATATACAGTCAACCAGTGTTAATGACAATTTTTAATCTAATCATTATCGATTTCCGATTTCGCCTTCGGACCAGGCATAGATCATACATTGTGATTGTCTATCGACAAACAAACAATGTACAACCTATATCGACATCATTTCAACCTTCCATTTTTTAAAATAGAAAGGAGGTGATCCAAGAGCAGCTTCCGCTACCCTTGCCTTGTTACGACTTACTCCCTGTTACCGATCCTACCATGTCCCCACATAAAAATATGGGTCTTCAGGTATTACCGGCTCCCTTGAGTTGACGGGCAGTGAGTGCAAAACTCGAGAACGTATTCACCGCAGCGTTCTGATCTGCGATTACTAGCGATTCCAGCTTCATGGAGGCAAGTTGCAGCCTCCAATCCGAACTTGGGGTGCCTTTGATGGGATTAGCTCCCCCTCGCGGGTTGGCGACCCATTGTAACACCCATTGTATCATGTGTGTAGCCCAGGGCATCAGAGGGCCACGCTGACTTGACGTCGTCCCCACCTTCCTCTTTCTTACGAAAGCAGTCTCGTGTGACATGTATAACACACGACAAGGGTTGCGCTCGTTAATCCACTTAAGGAGACCTCTCACGAGACGAGCTGACGACAGCCGTGCAGCACCTGTCCAAGTGCCTTTCGGGGTCCCTAGTTTCCTAGGGATTTCACAAGGATTTCAAGCCCTGGTGAGGTTCCTCGCTCAGAGTCGAATTGAACCACATGATCCACCGCTTGTGCGAGTTCCCGCCTATTTCTTTGAGTTTTAAACTTGCGTTCGTACTTCCCAGGCGGCAGACTTAACGCGTTAGCTTCGCCACTGGAAGGGTCGATGCTCCCAATAGCTAGTCTGCATAGTTTAGGGCGTGGACTACAAGGGTATCTAATCCTTTTTGATCCCCACGCTTTCGCGATTGACCGTCAGTAGAGTACTAGCATGCTGCCTTCGCTTTTGGTGTTCCGTGCAATATCAATGGATTTCACCCCTACACTGCACGTTCCGCATGCCTCTTACCCACTCTAGTCATATCGTTTCCAACGCGGCTGTGAAGTTAAGCCTCACAATTTAACATTGGACTAATATAACCGGCGACTCGCGCTTTACGCCCAGTAATTCCGGATAACGCTCGGGGTCTCTGTATTACCGCTGCTGCTGGCACAGAGTTAGCAACCCCTTATTCTCGTGGTACCGTCAGAGTTCTTCCCACGCAAAAGCAGTTTACAGGCCGAAGCCCTTCTTCCTGCACGCGGCGTCGCTCGATCAGGCTTTCGCCCATTGTCGAATATTCTCGACTGCTGCCACCCGTAGGTGTACGAACCGTATCTCAGTTTCGTCGTTGAGGGTCGTGCTCTCACACCCCCTACCCGTCATAGCCTTGGTGGGCCGTTACCCCGCCAACAAGCTGATAGGACCTAGGCTCCTCTCTCGGTGGCTTGCGCCTTTACCCAGCCTCACTTTTACCATC
>WNFZ01009325.1_pt1 | contig 12371 bp, 15 predicted proteins | sample 5400081 | NCBI WGS metagenome assembly WNFZ01 (sample SAMN13153365, study PRJNA577476) | soil metagenome | isolation source: 80 cm soil or saprolite under grassland replicate 1 | place: USA:California | collected 2016-06-15
CCCGGATCTTGGCCGGGTGACCCACTCGGCACTCGATTCCCAACTCTTCTAGCAGTTCCAAGAACCACTGCATCGATCCGGTGGCTTCGATTCCTACTACCACCGGACCTTCTAAGGCAGCGTAAAAGTCCCGTACCGCACTCCCTTTGTGAAGCAGCGTTTTCTCCACGAACTCACCGGTCTCGCTGTCCATCATGGCTATGCTTTGTTGTCTTGCGTGTAGATCGCAGCCTACAATTTTCATCTCGGCCTCCTTCGTCCCGAGCCATTTCGGTTGGAATCCCGTAAAAGTTTACTCGGGTCGTCGCGAGGCCGACGTTCTTATGTCATCACCCACGCCTGATGACAACAGTCATTCTTGTGAGTAGCCGAACCTGCGCGGAGCCTTAGATGGCTATCGAAAAATACGGAGTGATAACGCCCCATTTGGCATCAGTGAGCGGAGATGGCGAATTTCACAGTAATTTGGGCCTCCGTTTCGACCGTCTCTCCCGACGTGTAATAAGGCTTAAAGCGCCATTGCTTGACGGCTTCACGCGCGGCAGCAAAAAGAATCTCTGGACCACTGATTACCCGGAGGTTCTGGATGTTCCCATCTTTGTCGATTCGGGCCAGCAACACCACCGACCCTTCCATCGTCTGTTGTTTCGCCAGCAGAGGATCCACGGATCCTACCGGAGGCGGTGCGGGTTCGACGACCCCGGACGAAAGGCGAATCTGTTCAGCCGCTTTGATCTCGCCTGTCCCATACCCAGCGTTCGCATCGACCACATCAGGAGCCGCAAGAGTCTTGTCGGGCGAATCGAGGTAAATGGAATCATCCCGTGTGCGAATCAACTGATGGTGGCCACCACCTGATATCACTTCCACCGCGAGTGGCGACCTGATGGTGGATTCGGTGATGCCGGGAGCCAATGTCAACTGTGCCTTAGACCCGGGTGGAACGGCGGCATCGGCGCGATGTTTTGAGGTGGTTCGTCGGGACGTGGCGGGCCTGACGTTTCCCGGTTTTTCTGCAGTCGTATCGGACGTGCTCACACGCACTTCGTTCGATGCGCCGGGCAGGATATTTCCGAACCAGCGATAGTACATCAAGACCAGAACGAAAGCCCCGAGAATGGCCGAGGCAAGGAGCATACCGAGGAGCCACTTCTGTTTGGGAGCAGTCTCGTATGCAGTTAAGTTGATCTGCGGTTGGTAGCTTTTCACTGACATGACGCGGCTCCCTCTCGGCGCTCGGCCAAGCCGCCACCTACTCTGCCCTGAGCCGCCGGGCCGAAGCCAAACACGCAGTCCAACATGCCCTCCTCAAATGACGCGAAACATATGCGGACAGGGCGACGTGTAAGCGAAAAGCGAATCAGGCGGAGGAGCGGGGCACTTGACCGCGCCAGATCTCGATTTACTGGGCACAAACAACCCGACTGAGCCTAGGGGAATGATGCTGTCAAGAACGCCCCTTGTCAATTACCCGAAAGTTGTACCGACATCGGGGCCAGGCAAAAGCCGTCGGATTCAGACACCGACATGCATGTACCGGCCTGATTGTTGATAAATCGCTTAAGTACCCACTCCCATGTCGGCGCAAACTCCTACGTGTATTGGAGCTTGTGCTCCTCCAGCCAACTACGTGCGATCTCTGCCAAAGCTTCGTCCCGAAACTGGTACCAGCTTTGTTCCAAGCCGAGTCGTCGGATTGCACTCCGGAATGCACGAAAGGCTCCCGCTCCGTGAATGGCATTCAACAGGTCGCCCCGGATTTGCTCGATGTTCTGTGCTCGCGAGAATCGCTCCATGATTGACCACTCGTGAATGTCGAAACGATCCGGCAACTCCAAGAACCGATCACTTTCCAAGGCGGCACGAATCTTCGGCATCATCTCACGCTCCCAGGCGGGGGCCTCTTCCCAGCATGTGTCTTCCGCCAGAGCTCGCTCCTCTTCCGTTACAACGACGATTTCACCTGTTTCCGGATCCAAGTACGACGTACAGTCGTCACTCGCCGCTTCCAATGCAGCAATGATTTCACGCAGAGAGATGACCTTTGACATAGCGTCGAACACCTCCGTGAGGGACACGAAAGTCGGCCAGACGGAGATTATAAGGCGGGCTAGGCGCGAGAGCGCATGAGGTTGCTCATTGGCGCGTTCGGAGCGTAAACGCCTGTTAAGGTGAACCACCTAGAACCGGGCTAGACTGCAGGGTAAAATCATGTGTGCGGCAACAAGCAAACACGTGGTTCTTACTGGTACTGGCTACCGTTTCGCTTTATCTCTCCTACGTCGTCGCAAAACCATTTCTCAATTCCATATTTGCCGCTGTCGTATTGGCTATCGTCTTCTACCCGCTCCAAGCGCGAATCATGTTGTTGCTTTCGAGACCAAATCTGGCTGCAATTATTTCAACCATCCTGGTGATGCTCGTCGTCGCTATTCCTGCCGTGTTCTTGGGCGCAGTGATCACCAAAGAACTTAGTGACCTGTATCAATCACTCAGCGTGAAAAGCGCCGCCCAGGGCGGTCTAAACGCCTATTCCATGCATTTGCTGGAAGCACCGCTCAGATTTCTAAGCAGGTACATTGACATTTCGCAGCTTGATGTCCGGTCAACTCTGCTCGGGTGGGTGGACCAAGTGAGCAGATACTTGTTGAGCGTCACCGGAACAGCAGTCAGCAACGTTTTGTCCTTGATGCTCGCATCGGTTGTTGTTTTCTTCACACTCTTCTTCCTATTTCGCGACGGTCGCAGGATACAGCAGGTAATTGTTACGATGCTGCCGCTGACTGGCCAGCAAGCAGGAAGATTGGTTACAGGTATGAGCAATACGATTGTGGCCAGCGTGTATGGCGGCATTGCCGTAGGGTTGGCACAAGGTTCACTAACCGGCCTTGCTTTTTGGGTGTTGGGCTTGTCGTCGCCAGTTCTGTGGGGCCTCGTCGCAGCGATGGTCTCCCTTGTTCCAATCGTTGGGACCGGGATGATATGGATCCCTGGGGCGTTCGTGCTCATGATGAGCGGACATTGGATTAAAGCACTCATTCTTCTCGGTTGGGGATCTGCAGTTGTCGCACAGGTGGATGCTCTGGTGAGGCCTTACGTGGTGAGCGGACGCGCAAAGATGCACAATCTTCTGATTTTCTTTGCTTTGCTGGGTGGTGTGAGGGCATTTGGAATCATGGGAATCTTCATTGGACCTGTTGTGGTTTCGGTGACGATCGCAGTGCTCGATATGCTGAGGGAAATAAATGCTTCCTCGCAAGCCGAACAGAGGGAGCAGATCACCAGCACTGGCGCGGAATGATGTGTACGGAATTGACTTCCGGATGGTTCGGAAGCTGCCCTGAGCGAAGAATGCGTTTGCAAAAATAGTGAGGCGCATCCACTAGGTACTTGTCGAACAGCCTGTCAATACTCTCGCTTTCTGTAGGGAAACGGATGGCCAAAAGCAAGGGCTTCCTGCTCCTTCCGATTAAGGCCCTTCAGCCAAACCACAAAAGTCTCATGTTGTGTATGTTTGAATTGGGTTTCAAACGAACCGAGCTTGGAAAACCACTGAATGTAATCTTTCAATATTTCATGAGTGAATTTTTCACGCCGATTGTTGTTATAACCCTTGATTGAAATGGTCGTCCCGCTTGGTTCGCCGGAAGCTGCCTCTTCCTCAACTGTCACATCAGGCAATTCTCTGCTGAAGAGCTTCTTGTATGGTTCCGCCATCTTTGCTCGTATCCGCATCCCGTTGCAGACAGTCACAACCTCAACCTCAGAACTATTGAAATAAACCTTCGTGCCATGACCCTTTTCCCCAATGGCTTCCGGGTTATCCCGGTTGCTGGAATTTCCCAAGTCGAAGAAAGATTGAATCGTTGTCTGATCCATGCCGATGCCATCATCTCGGAGGACGATCAGAAGTACATTCTCGCCATATTCCTTGATCACGTCGAACAGGATTGAGAGGCTCTTCGCTTTTGCATCAACGGAATTGCTGATTGCCTCCCTCACGAGGTCGAGGGGATTTGAGAAGTCTCCGGCGATTTCTATGAATTCTTGAACTTGATCGACGTTGGGCTTAAATGAATACATTGTCATGGCTGAAGCGCCCTCCTACGGGTGAAAATTCGGGACGGGCAAGTCTATCTCAAGCATCGAGTTCCTGGCAGACTGAATCCAGCGCAGATTTGTGACCTAGCCGTGTCGTGTTGGTTCTCGGAGGAAGGTTGCCAAGACTGCTCCGTCGTATAGCGGGCGTCCTGAAGATTGAATTTCGAGAGAACGTCACTGTTCCCGCTGGCTTCAAAGCATTAGCGAAAGGAGCGGCAGCTTCAGCCGCCTCGCAATTCTGCCGCACATGCGGGAAGCCGCTGAGCATGACTTCTACCTCAACCGGAGGAGGAGCAGCGGTCGCACCCGCGCCGGTCGCAGTCAAGCCAAAATCGAAGATTCGCGCACCTTTCAAGGTTGCAGGAGTTTTGCTGTTTGCGTTTCTTGCGTTCGTGTTTTTTGCAATAGTTGCGGACCAGAAATCGAGTTCAAACCGGAATGCAAACCCGATTGACCAGCTTGTGAAGCAGCAGCACACGCTCACGATTGACAAACCAGACGTGACAGTCCGTTCAACCGGATACTACTACTTCAAGTTGGAAGTGCCTGCTGGAGCGACCAGCGTGCATCTTCCAGGGAACTTCACTGCAAGCGGAGGAAACGGCAACGATATCGAAGCGTTTGTTCTGTCGCAAGATGATTTCGTGAACTGGCAGAATCGGCATTCTGCGAAGACGTATTACAACAGCGGCAAGGTCACTGTGGGAAACTTCAGCGTGAGCCTGCCTGCTGATGCCGGAATCTACTATGTAGTTTTTGACAACAGATTTTCCCTGCTCAGTCAGAAAGAAGTTGAGGTCAAAGGCGCTCTAACCTACTATCAATAACGAGAAATCGGTAATGCGTCTCATTCTTCTCTTCGTTCTGTGCTCCCTCCTCAGCGGGTGTTCGTCAGAACCCTCTTCAGGTGTTCCTTCGCAGAGTTCGCATCCCTACGTCCTGCCAACAGAGTTTTTTCTGAAGCCTGCTGCTGAGCGCGGACCTGAAGGTGAGGTGTATATCTCGGGGACCACAAATCTTCCCGATGGGATGAAGATGTGGGTGACACTGGGACGCAAGAAAGCGCAGCAGGACGCCTTTGTGAGAGGCGGAAGATTCCGCTCAGGCGCTCTCTGTCCGAACACACCTGTACCGATTACAGGCAGTCAGCCTCTTGAAATAACAGCGATGTTCAATGGAGCATGGCAGGACCAAAATGTGCTCTCGTTGGTAGGCGAAGGCGGAAAGAATCTGCATGGAACTCTCTTCAAACTGAAAGACCCCGATGTGATTGACAGCGACAAAATACTTGAAGCCGCATTCACAGTTTCGCTCCCAATGGTTGCTCCTGAAACAACTGCAATCAGCATCGTGAAGCACGCAATTCTCACTGTTCCAGGGATGGGCAGGTCAGCAACCGATATCGAAGAGAATCTCGCTCTGTTCACGAAACCGGGACTTGGCGTCACACGCGCAAGGGGTTGGAGCGCAACTCCTGTTGGAAAGAATCTCTACAATGTCTCGTATGATTTCCGAGATGGCAGCGAAGAGAAGCAAGCTGTTTGGTCGGTCAACACTGCAACGAAGCAGGTGAAGTACGTGAACGAGTCCGCGAAGCTCTTCAGTTGGACTCCAAACTACTGAAACTCCAGTTTCTTCACTGTTCTGCTTCTGCCATGCGAATCGTGCTACTCTGCTCGGAAATGGGACACTTTGCGAATGATGCGTTCGAGCGGTTCAGATATCAGTTCAACTCATTTGTTGCGGAGTGCCTGAAGCAGCTGCTAGAGACGAAGCATCTTTATCAGAAAATCTCGATAGCGCCCGATGAGGTTCGCGCCAACCTGAGCACAAAACTCGCGGCGATTGCAGGTGAGAGAGAGGAGTTCGACAGACTCATCAGACATTACACCGATGAGCGGTTCACAATTGCCGACAGACAACTATTTTCTCAACACCCGAGCAGACCTCTTTTGTCCCTGATAGTGCAGAATGCAAAACTTTTCTGCTCGAAGTGCAACGCTCGGGAAGCTTTCAGGCCAGTTTGGTTCTCAGAAATCACAAACGAACTCCTTCAGCGAGACCCCGAACAAGAAAACTTTAAGATCAGTTTTGGCAAAACTTTTCAGTTGTTCTATCTGGTGTACCAGTGTCAACGATGCCAAGGTGTTCCTGAAGTGTTTCTCATTAAGAGAGATGAAGTCGATTTGCTACTCGAAGGCCGTTCTCCCATCGAGCATGTGGAGATTCCAAACTATATTCCCAAACACGAGCGAAACTGGTTTCGAGATGCGGTCATCGCGTTTCAAACCGGCAAAATACTTGCTGCCCTCTTTTACCTCCGCACATTCATTGAACAGTTTGCACGCAGAAAGACGAATCTCAAGGACGAGAAGAAGACCGGGGACGAAATCATGGCTGGGTATGCGAAGACTCTCCCCGACAATTTGCGTGACACGATGCCTTCTCTTGGCGAGTGGTACGACAAAGTGAGCGAAGCACTGCATGGAGCCAAGGAAGATGCCAAGTTGTTCGAGGCAGCGAAGGAGCGGATTGAGAAGCATTTCGACATCAGGCGCGTTCACGATCTCGATTAAGGGGAGCAAGTCGTGACCACACCTGAGCTGGCGAAACCAGCGCCGGCGAATACGGCAGGGCAGCCTGTTCAGAAATCAAGGAAGTGACCGGCTGAAAGCTCTCCAGCTTTCTAGGGCCTTCCACTAGGATTTAATCGCGGCATCTGCGCGGCCCTGCCGGACCTTCGGGTGCAGCAATTACCAAAACGTACCTTCCGCATAACGCCTTAGTTCTGCCATTCTCAGACTAGAGAAGAAGCCTTGAAGCCGCTTCTAGCGAAAACATATCCAGGCAGGGAAACGGAAATTATGTCTCTTCTTTTCTGACATTTCCAGGGTAATCCGTACGTGGGTACGAGCGTCAATTGCGACCGCCTAACGAGGCAGGTAGGCTCATCAAGACTCGCCTCGTAAATGTGGGGCCTCTATTAGCCGGTGGTGACGACGCGGGGTTAAACGGGGCACATTTCGAGGGAGCGCCTCGGGGCCTGGATTCCTCGTCGGTCCGGGCCGGGCGCTTAACCCTTAACTCTGTGCAATGAGAATTTACTGGCTTCACATACTCGAAAGTAAGTCCCCGCAGCCCGGCGTGCCAAGCACCTACACACTTGCTCGGGCAAATGACCCGGAGCGACACGCAGAAGGAGGCGCGATGCCAACCGTTCACTATCCTGCCTGGGAGCAGTTAGCCGGAAAACTGTCCGCCATCGGAATCGGCAACAGCGTGCTTCAGAGCGCAAAACAGGATCTGGATTCGACGGGAGGCCACACACTCCCGCTCGTCAGCCTAACCGACGATGAACTGAACCAACTCGGCTTCGCGGATGTAGCTGACTAACTACCGATTTAAGCCCGGCGGCTCCGGCAGGAACTCGAACCTTCGACCTCCGGGTCAGGGCGGTCATTGCTATTAAACTCAGGCGGGCTAAAACCGCACTACCGGAGATTCGCTTAGTAGGGTCGCCGGATTGAAGGGTCTTTCGTAACTCGGGGACCGGCGTCGCGGTTTAGAATACAAGTATCGAGCGGGAGCGCCTCAGTTGGCCTGTGATCGCCCTCGTGATCGCGGGCCGGGCGCTTAAGCCCCTTCGCCTTTTGGACCTTCGTTGGATGGGCGCTGCGCCGGGGCGGCATATCCCTTGCTGCATGTGCCGGGCAGCGCTGCACGTTCAACGGTATTACCTCAGTCACTTCTGGACGCATCCGATTCCTGCGAAGATTGGATCGCACCGGAGGGTTTCATGCGTCAGATTCTTTTCCTTCTCGTGTTCGGCCTGGCCGCGATGGCTCAGGACTCGGCACCAGCACCACAGCAACTTACTCAGGTTCCGCCGAAGCCTACCTGCAATCCGAATGCGCTTTTCCACACTACGGCCTGTGAGGATTTGTGGGAAGCCTACAATAACGCCCTAGCACAACGCCAAAAAGAAGAACTGCAACTCTTCGTCAACAAGCAGAAGGAAGCGGCCACATCCCAAGCAACAGCCCCACTGCTACAGCAGATCGCTAGCCAGCAAGATCAGATCAGGAGACTCCAGGCGGATTCGCCCATTCAAAGGGCAGCCGCGCACAAGGACGGAATGGTGGAAGGTTCCGTATATAGCGGAGGTGGAATCCTGCTTCTCATCTCTTTGATCTTCGGTATCAGGAAGCTCACGCGGAACTTCACAGTCACCAAGAAAGCGCAGAGCGCATCAGCGTAGTGACAAAAAGGAAGGCCCATGTCATGCCGACAGGTTTTGCCTTACTACTCAGTGGACAGCGAGGTCTATCACAAGTGCAGCAATTGCACTCTTGGTGACAACATCGGGGCCGATAAATGGAAGAGCGGGAATCCCGGCAAGCGGCATCTTTGCCAGCGCTGCAAAGACATCATCGCGGGAAGGGTTCAACCATTATGGAGACGAGTACGTGTGTTTCCCAGAAAAGGATAAAGGAGGCTTCGTCATCGTTGCGAGAACCAAGGACATTGACAAAATGGGAGCAGCGAAGAACAAAGGCGTGAAGCCGAAATCGTTAGGTGACGCTCTGGTAGTGCAACCCTACTTCAAGGGAGTTTCTTCCGGTACGCAGATATTCGACAAAGTGGACAAGGACTCGGATGAAGAATGGAGCTTGGAGTTCAAGTCTCCAATGCACGGCAAAATTGTTTACCGAATCAACTGGGTCACCGGACGCTATCGCCTACTGGTGTATGCCTTGGACCATAGCAAGACTCTTCCGGCCAGCGAAATCTCTGGCAAGTGTGAACTGATTCATCCGTGGTCCCCGCCACCAACTTAGGAAGCGGAGTAGTGCGCGGGGTTACGGGGTTCGCCTCGATTCGGGCCGGGCACTTAAATCGGCAGTCAGGCAGCTACATCCGCGAAGCCGAGTTGCGTCAATTGTTCGTCGGACAGAAGAACCTCAGTGATTGTGTCGCTTCCGGTCGAATCCAGATTTTGTTTTGTGTTCCGAAGCACGTCGTCAGGAATCCCGACCACCGACAGTTTTTTGTTAAGCTGCTCCCACGAAGCGTACTGAGCCATTGTCATCGGACCGCGAGGCCCATCGGTTTTCTTCAGCATGAGCGTGCAGGTACTCGGCGCGCCGAATTGTGGGAACCTGTTTTCGCGTATGCGAAGGGAGTAATGTTTCATAGCGATTTAATTCTACCGAAATCGCAGGAGGCATTCACAGCTTCACCAGCGCGGACGCCCGACAGACGAAACCGGGACGGCGCAGCAAGCTCTCACGCCTGTAGAGCCAAATCCTTACGGCCATCCTGACCCCGTGACGGGTGCATGGTATTGTCCCCCTCGGGGAAGTCATTCATTGAACTGCCCAGCACCATATTTTTTCGCTTCCAAGAAGGGTCAGAAATATTGCTCACCAGAATGCGCGAAGCCTTCGCAAAGGGAGTCTAAGCGCCGCTGGTGGGCCGAAAACAGGGCAAAGAAAGTTCCCAAGACACCAGTATCGGACAGGAGAAGCAAGTGAGCATATATAAGCGCGGTCAAATCTACTGGTACAAGTTCACCTTCAACGGTGTTGCGATTCGGGAATCCACCCGGCAGACAAACCAGCACATAGCTAGACAAATGGAAGCAGCGCACCGATCTTCACTAGCCAAGGGAGAAGTAGGTATTCGGGAGAAGAAAATTGTGCCGACCCTGTCGGAATTTATCTCCGACCGATTTGAATCTTGGGCAGAAGCATCTACAGCACCCAAGACCTGGCTCGACTACTATCGCCCTGGTATCCGGACAATCCTGCGGTACACACCTCTCGCCAGCCTTCGACTGGACGAGATCACGAGCGAAAAAGCGGCAGACTTCGCTGCATGGAGACAATCGGCTGGCTTGCAGGTGTCGTCTATCAATAGTGTCCTTCAAGTTCTTCGCCGAATCACGAGACTCGCTGTTCAGTGGGGGGCAATTGAAGCTGCTCCGTCAATCAAGATGCTCCCCGGAGAGCGCCATCGCGAACACGTGGTCAAGTTTGATGAAGAGGCGCGCTATCTTGGGGTAGCGGCTGAGCCTCTTGGTTCCGTTGCGGCTGTTCTCGTTGATACAGGTATGCGCCCAGACGAGTGCTACCGCTTGCGATGGGAATCGGTGACTTGGACTAATGGACGGAATGGGACGATTCTAATTACCCACGGCAAGACATCTGCTGCTCGCCGGGTGCTTCCATTGAGCATTCGGGCTAGGAACATCTTGCATGACCGCTGGGAGGCTTTAGGAAACCCAGTAGAGGGCTGGGTATGGGCTGCCCCAACTCTTAGTGGCCATTTTGAAAAGTCCACGCTAAAAAAGCAGCACAAGAAGGCGCTGAAATTAAGCCGAGTGCGTCCCTTCGTCATATACAGCTTGCGTCACACCTTCCTGACAAGGCTCGGTGAATCTGGGTGCGATGCTTGGACGCTCGCACGGATCGCTGGCCACAGTTCCGTGGCAATGTCCGCTCGTTACGTTCATCCCAGCGAAGATGCAGTTCTCGCAGCACTAGATCGGCTGAGTGGGCACAATTTTGGGCACAGTGGGAATATCACCGAGAAAACATTGGCAGGACAACCGCTGCTATCTTCCTCAAACGGTTGAAGTAAAATTGGTCGGCCCTAGCAGACGATTTTCGAACTTTTCTTCTAAATGGCGAGATTTTTGAACCAGCTCTTTCAGCGGCTTAGGTCCGAATTGCACCGAATGGGTAGACTCTAGCAGACAATTTTTGAACTTGCTCTGAGCAGCTCAATGAGTGAAATCGCGATTTTTCGCCAATTACGGAGCGGTGTGAAGCGGTGTCCACCTGTACTCGACGTCCTCCGCTTCAATTTCAAAGGCTCCATTCGCAAGCGTGACTTTGTGGAGCAGCGAATCATGTTTCTTGACGTCAACCCGGTCTTCGAGCCAGTCGCCGTGTCCTGCTACATCGCGCACCGCCTCTATGGAATACCGTTTTACTCCTTTGTACGTGAACTCGATACTGCCGTCGTGGTGTGCACCAAGCAATAGGACACGGATTTCCAATCCTCGCTTTTGCTGCCGCTCACCAGAGGACGGCTCCGAGATCGTTATCGACTGCACCCAAGAATCGTGGGGACACCTGTGGTCTTCTGGAAACTGATACCACTCAGACGAACCGCACTCACGCAGCGGACACACGAAAGCTTCGATAGTCATTGGAATTGATTATGCGTGAAAGTTGTGTTCCGGTCGATAACTGTCGAGAACAGGCGGCCATTACGCTCATTGAGGGGTTTTGAGTGCTATCGGGATTTATCGCCATTGAGTGTGCCTCGATGGTCACTGGCTGGTTTCGGGCGGCTGGATATACGGATGCTTCGACTTGAATTCTGAACGGATTTGCTTGGTACGTTCCCGCATCTCAGGATCACTATCTTGCTCAGCTTTATCCAGAAGTTGCATCGCACTAGCGATTGCTGCATCTCCCAAGGGGCCATCAAGAATCGTGCGCAAGACCATGAGACCGTTCCAGCGAATGCCTTGGTTTCGATCATCTAGAAATTCCCGAACCCACGGTAAAGCCGCGTCATCAGCGAAACTCGTCAGCAGAAACACAGCACGAACAGCATTTTCTGAATCCGCCTCTGCCTTATAGATTTCGTAGCACCGATCCATTGCGAGTTTAGGGCGCATAATGCTCAGCACACTTTCGGCGGTGAAACAACCCGGCTGCTGAGAAATCCGGTAGTCAACAGCATCACGAACGTTCTCCTCGCCAACGATTATCTCCAGCGCCCTTCGCCCGGTCGGTGTGCTGTAGCAGTCACCCTTACTGTCGCCGACCTGTTTCGCAATCGCTTTCCAGTCAATCGCCATCGCTTGGAATAATAACTGACGTTATCGCATTTGCACGTTTTGACCGCTGGTCATTGAGCGTTATCGGGATGTTAGTGCGCCGGGCTAAACCGGCATGAAGCAGAGGAGGAAGAAGCCTTACAAGAAAGGAGTAGCGAACCACTTGGCCTCGAGTCTTGCGCTGCTACCGTGAGGGACCCAGCGAAGCGTAGATAGAGGATAGGCGGGGTGGCCATTGAGCCGCGAAAAGATACAACCCGGACGCCGACGCGGTTAACATGCGCGGAAGGCAACATGGACAGGAGCGATAGCGCGAGTTCCCTCTCAGTCCGGCGTAGTCGAAGACCCCACAGCACGCCTAGAAACAACATGCAGTGCAGCGAAGCTAGCTGCTAATCCAGCAGGGGGAGTACCT
>WNFZ01004872.1_pt1 | contig 12370 bp, 10 predicted proteins | sample 5400081 | NCBI WGS metagenome assembly WNFZ01 (sample SAMN13153365, study PRJNA577476) | soil metagenome | isolation source: 80 cm soil or saprolite under grassland replicate 1 | place: USA:California | collected 2016-06-15
CGCCTTCGCGCACGCTGGCCTCGCGCTGGTGGCGCAGCGCCGCGGCGACCTCGAGCGCGCCAGGCGGGAACACCGGCGGGCCGTGGCGCTGCGCCAACGCCACGGCACGCGCAGCCCGGTGGGGCCGCTGCTGCTGGGTTGGCTCGGGACGGTGGCCACGCAGCAGGGCGACCTGGCGGACGCCGCTGGCAGCTACGCCGAAATGCTGGCGTGGACGCGCCACCACGGCGACAGCCCGTCGGCCGGCGCTGGGGTCCTGGAGGGGCTCGCCGGGCTGGCCAGCGCCAAGGGCGACCCGGAGCGGGCCACGCTGCTGCTGGGTGCGGCCGCGGCGGCGCGCCGCTCGGCGGGGGGTGCCGCTGTCACCCGCCGAGCGTGTGGACGTCGACCGCACCGCCGCCACCGCACGCGAGGCGCTAGGGGAGGAGGGCTTCGCCCGGGCGCTGGACCGCGGGCAGGCGCTGCCGCTTCGGGAGGCCGTCACGCTCGCCGAACAGTCACTCGCCGAGCAAACCTGAACGCCCGGTCCCAGGCACGGGCCGGGCGCTCAGCGGCAGGCGGTCAGCTCGGCTCCGGCAGTCAGTCCGCGATCCGAAGGGCGACCGCCGGCCGGATCTTGGCTGCCTGGCGGGCTGGCCAGGCGGTAGCCAGGACCGAGGCGACGGCGGCGGCGAGCACGAGCACCGCGATACTCGTCCACGGGATCGGGAAGCCGATGCCAGCGCCCTTCAGGTCCTTGTCGTTGCTGAACAGCAGGTAGCTGGTGACGATCGACAGGACGGTGCCGAGCAGGATCCCCTCGAGGGCCACGAACGAGCTCTCGGTGAGGAACGCCCGCTGGACCGTGCCCGAGGGGAAGCCAAGGGCGCGGAGCACCCCGATCGTCCGGCGGCGCTCCCGGACGGCGCGGACCATCACCACGCCGAGGCCGGCGATGCCGACGAGCAGGCCGAGCGCGAGGAACCCCTGCATGAGCTGGAAGAAGCTGCGGTTGGCGGCGGACCCCAGCTCGACCTGGTGGCGGATGCGGGTGGCGACCAGGCTCTGGGGCAGGAACTGACCCTGCAGGTCGGCGGCCAGCGACTCGTCGGAGACGCCCGCCGCCGGCTTGATGAAGGCGCTGGTCAGCATGGCGTCCGTCCCGAACTGGGCGCGGGCCGCGGCCTGGCTCGTGATCACCGGGCTCACGAGCGACGACCCGCCGATGCCGTAGAAGCCTTGCGGCGACTTTAGGATGCCGGCGATCGTCTTGCGCTCCGCCTTGCCGGTGGCGGGGTTGGTCAGGGTGAGGCTGTCGCCTGGCTTGTAGGTGACGGCGCCCGGGCCGCCGTCGTTCTGGCCCAGGAACTGGTCCACGACCACGTAGCCGGGGTTGGACTGGACCGCCCCCCAGACCGCGCGGTCGTCGCCGAGCCGGTCGAGCCGCTTGCTCAGCGGGAACAGGCCTTCCCGGGAGAGGCTGGGGTCGGTGCCGACCACGACCACGTCGAGCGGGTCGGTGAACTTCGGGTTGAGGTCGGTCACCTTCCCCCTGGCGGAGGTGAGGGGCGAGACGGCGTCGACCCGGCCAGCGAACCGGCCGGTGGTGAACGCCCGGGCCGGGTCGGCGACGAGTGCCGCCAGGTTGAAGTCGGCCCGGACGGCGTAGCCGCCCGAGGCGTTTCGCACCTCGCTGTCGGTGGTGGCGTTGATGAGGTTGTCGAGCACGGTGATCAGCACCAGGGTGAACACCACCAGGCCGTACATGATGAGGATGGCCCCTGTGCGGAAGCGGCGCGCGATCGGGTAGGCGACCGCCAACCGGGTGGCCAGTCCTGCCAGCGATGGGCGGGCGATCAACGGTCGCAGCGGCCTGGTCAGCAACTCCTGGTTCTGGCTGACCAGAAACACCGCCGAGAAGGTCAGCAGGCTGCCGAGCACGACAAAGGTGGCCGTCGAGCCGTCGTCGAACACCTTGGGCCGCAGGGTGTTGGCCGAGAGCCCCCAGCCGAGGGTGGCCAGCGACACCCCGGTGTAGGCCCAGCGCTTGGGCGCCAGCCGGACCAGCAGCGGGCTGAGTGCGAGCGCGGTGAGCGCCGGGTACAGGTAGACGCCGACCCCTTGGCTCTTGGAGATCGCGCTCACCGACAGCGCGCCGAACAGCGCCGCGGCGACGGTGGACAAGACCACCCAGCGCCGCTTGAGCCGCCGGCCACCCTCGTTGGGCAGGTCGCGGATCGCCGCGATGATGTTGACGCGGCTGATGCGGATGCTGGTGAGGGCCACGGTCATGAACGCGATCAGGAAGCCCATCGCGAAGCCGTTGACGACGCTGATCGGAGTGACCTTGAACGCCAGAGTGAGCCCGCCGTCGTCCCCGAAGCTGCTGAAGATCCGCGCGGCGACGACCACGACCGCCCGCCCGACGCCGAGGCCGATGAGGATGCCGGCGAGGGCGGCCACGAGCGCGTAGACGGTGCCCTCGATCATGAAGCTGCGGACCAGCCGGCCGCGCTTCATCCCGACCGCGCGGAGCATGCCGAGCTCTGACTTCCGCTCCTCGGCGAGCATGACAAAGATGTTCACCAGCAGCAGGACCCCGGCAATGATCGAGAAGCTGCCGATGAACAGGAACAGGGAGCCGAGGCCGTTGCCGGCCTGCTCCGCGCCCTTGAGCACGTCCTGCTTCGGCTTCTCGACCGAGGTGCCCTGGCCGGCCAGCGGGCCCAACGCGGTCTTCAGCTTGGCCGCGACCGCGTCGCTGCGCTTGTTGCCGGACTCGACCCCGCCGGTGTTGGACACGAAGGTGAACGTGTGCGGCTGCGGGGTCGCCGCGGCGCCGGCCTTGGCGGGCCGGGCTGCCTCGGCCGCCCGCACCAGCGTTCCGGGTGCGAAGAAGGCGTTGCGGGCGACCGTCCCGGTGCCCACACCGGCCAGTCCTTTGGTCGCCACGACCCGGGCCACCCGGACGTCAGCGGGCCGGCCGTACAGGTAGAACGTGAGCACGTCCCCGACGCGCGCGCCGAGTGCCCTGGCCAGGTCGTTGTTGACGACCGCCTCGCCGGCGCGGGGCTGGGCCCGATAGCCCGGAGCCGCCGTCGGCGCTGCCGCTGAAGGCGGCCGCCTGGGCGAAGTCGACCTCCCAGACGCTCGCGCGGGGCTCAGCCGTGCGCCCGCTGCCGCTGCCGCGAGTGACCGCGGCCTGGTCGCCGCGCAGCGTGAGGATCCCGTCGACGTCCGGGTCGCTCCGCAGTGTGCCGACCCGGCCAGCCGCCGCGTCGCCATGGGCGATGGTGGACGAGCTGACGATCTCGTCGATCGGCCCGAGGTTGGTGTAGGCAACCTGCTTGACCGAGAAGTTCAGGGTATCGCCGACGGCGAGGCTCCCGATGATGATGGCGGTGCCCAGCACCGACCCGATGATCACGAGCACCGCCTCGCCGCGACGGCGGGGCGATCTGCCGCAGTGCGAGCTTGCGCAGGAACGGCCGGCGCACCGCGATGAACACGGCCACCGCCAGCGCGATCCCGAGCAGCATGACGAGCGTGGGGGTGAGATTGGGGTACACCGCTCAGCCCTCCACCCGCGCCGGACCGCGATGGTCCACATCCGTCCGCCGCTCGTCAGCCTGGCGGCGCTGGTCGTCGCCGACCAGCCGGCCGTCCCGCATGTGCAGCAGCCGCCCGGCCGACTCCCCGATGAGCGGGTCGTGGGTGACCAGCACGATCGTCTGCCCGTCCTGCCGGTTCAGCTGGTGCAGCAGGTCCACCACTTGGGTGGCCATCTGGGTGTCGAGGTTGCCGGTCGGCTCGTCTGCCCAGACGATCGCCGGCCGCGACGCCAACGCCCGCGCGACCGTGACCCGTTGCTGCTCCCCGCCCGAGAGCTCGTTGGGCCGGTGCCCGACCCGGTGGCCGAGCCCGACCCGCTCCAGCATCTGGACCGCGCGGCGCCGCGCTTCCTTGGCCGTCACGCCGCCGAGCAGCAGCGGCAGCTCGACGTTCTCGGCGGCGGTGAACACCGGGATGAGGTTGAACGCCTGGAAGACGAAGCCCATCGAGGTGGCCCGGTGGGTCGTGCGCTCGGCGTCCGACATGGCGAACAGGTCCCGGCCCACGAGCATGACCCGGCCGGCGTCGATGTCGTCCAGGCCCGACAGGCAGTTGAGCAGGGTGGTCTTGCCCGACCCTGAGGGCCCCATCACCGCCACCATCTCGCCCTGGTGCACCGTGAGGTCGAGGTCGGCCAGGGCCTCCACCTGGATCTCCCCGGTGCGGTAGACCTTGCGGACGTGCTCGGCGACCAGCAGCGCCGGACGCCCGTTACCATCCGTGCCGGCGGCCGCGGTGGCCTGCAGCTCGCCGGTTCGCCTTCGCTTGAACAGCATCAAGCTTCATCCTTCCATGCTCGGTGAGCCCTTCGGCCTCGATCGCAACGGTCATGAGGCAACGCCTGCTCGCCGGGCCGAGCGGGGCCGACTCCTGCAGCCTTCGATACCGATCCGTTTCAGGGTGGGACGATGCCCTGCGGGGCTGCCACCGGCCTGCCGGCACGCTGACACCGCTGACACGGCGCTGACATGCGGTGCCGCCACGGCGGGCCCAGGATCGTGACCGGCCTCAGCGGAGGGTTCGCATGCTGGCCGGCTGGGTGAGGTGCTGGCCGTGGTCGGCGGCGTGGTGACCATGGCGGGGTTGGTGCTGCTGGTCCAGAACGCGACCGACCAGTTCGAGAGCTCGGCCTACGCCTGGACGCTGGTGGTGCTGGTCGGTCCTGGGCAGTCATCGAAACTGAGCCGATCGGGCAAAGTTGCGCAGCCGCCTCGAGCAGTGCGCAGCGAACCTGAGAACCCAAGCTCAACGGCCATGCGGCTGCTCATCTTCACCGAGCCTCACACCTGCGGCGGCGTTGCGGCCGAAGCTGGCCAGGATCCGCGCTGCCTGCGATGCGACCGCCGCCACGATCCGCGCGGCCGGGACCACGTCGTGGATCAAGCCGACGGACTGGCCCGCATACAGGGCCATGGCCTCCACGTCGCCGGTCATGCCCGGCACGGGGAGCATGGCCCCATAGCGCAGATGCGGGTGGCCACGGCGATCTGTGGCCACCACCGCGCCTTCCCCAGGCCGACCTGGGGCCGCCGGGCGCCCCGCCAACTCCCACTCGGTGATCGTGGAGTTGCGGATCGCCCGGTGCGCCGCATCCGGCCAGCCGCCATCGAAGCAGCAGGTGTACACCGCGTCCTGCGGCGCGGCGGCGAGCACCTGGCGGCGATACACCTCATGCGTGGCCGCCTCCGCAGCGGTCAGGAACCGGCTACCCAGCCAGCCGGCCTGCGCGCCCAGCGCCAGCACGGCGGCAAGCCCCCGCCCGTCGCCGATACCGCCGGCGGCGATCACCGGCACGGGCTGCACCGCGTCCACGACAGCGGGCACCAACGCCATCGTGGCGACCTGGCCCCAGACATGGCCGCCAGCCTCCCAGCCCTGGGCCACCACCACATCGACACCCGCGTCGACCACGCGCCTGGCCTCCTCGGCAGTGCCAACGGTGTGCAGGTGCAGCGCGCCGGCAGCGTGGACGCGCTCGGTCACGCTGGCCGGGTCGCCCCAGAACGTGGAGACGACGGGCACGCCCTCGTCCAGGCAGGCGCCCAGGATGTCGTCGATCGGAAAGTCCAGGACCAGGTTCACCCCAAAGGGCCGGTCGGTGAGCTGCCCGACCCGGCGGATCCGGTCGACGGCCTGCTGCTCAGTGACCCAGGTCAGCGCCAGCATCCCCAGCCCGCCCGCGTCAGCCACCGCCGCAACCAGCTCGGGCGTGGCCGCCGAGCCGATGGGCGCCTGCACGATGGGCAGCTGGATGCCCAACCTGTCGCACAACGGCGTCGCAAGCACACTCGTGTCCTCCACCTCAGCCCCTTTCCGACGTTGTTGCTTGCAAACCGGCCCGTCGTCTCGCCGCAGGCTCGCGCCCTCTTCCCGCGCGCATTGAACTGCCCTGGGTTTGGTTTGGTGGAGGCCTGGGCGGTTGGCGTGGTAGTAGGCGGCTTCGTACTCGGCTGGGGGGAGGTCGCCGATCGCGCCGTGGAGCGGCCCGCTCACGCAGCTCCGGTGGTAGCGCCGCTGGGACGGGTGCGAACCCCTGCTGCGACTGCTGACCTCTGCCACAACTCCATCTTCCCTTCCAAGCGATGGAGCCTCCAACAGACCCAGGACGGGTTCAGCGGCCGCGCAAGCGGCCGGCCAGGCTGGCCGGTGACAAGGGCTACTCCTACCCCAGCGCGCGGCGGCTGCTGCGCCGCCGGGGATCACCCTGGTGATCGCCACCCGCTACGACAAGCGCGCGGTCAACCACCTGGCCTGGGTCTGGCTGGCCGCCACCCTGACCTGGCTATGCCCGGTTTGCGGACACGCCCAAGTGCAGCACCTTTTCGGCGAGCGTCTCGATGACGCGGGCGACCTCCTTGGGGGCTTTCAGGTCGGCGCCGTGGTCCCGCTTGGGCATCACCACCCGTTGGGCGTGCGGCATGACGCGCTGGACGGCGTCGAGCCGCTTGCGGATATGCGCCGGGTTGCGTTTGCTCCCGCCGCCGAGCAGGACGGTCGGAACCTCGATCTTCGCGTAGGTGTCGAGGCGGACGCCGAGCTGGTCCAAGGCTTCGAGGGAGTCGAGCTGACACGGCACGAGCCGGCGATATTTCGGGGTGAGCGCGACGGCCATGCCTGCCAGCCCGGCCTGCCAGCGCGGCAGCTCGACGGCGCCATGCGTGAAGATCGCGATCGCCTTGCCGGGCCTGCCCGCGGCAAGCGCGGCCCGAGCCTGGGTGAGCACTTGGCCGCCTTCGCCGCTCAACGGGGGCCCGATCACCGCCGCTGGCTCGAAGATCACCCCGCCGGCGAACGAGGACGGCGATGCTGCCAGGGCCTCCAGCGCGACCACCGCGCCGTCGGAGTGCCCGTAGAGGACGACCGGCTCCCCGATGGCTCGCACGACCGCCAGGACGTCCTGGACCTCGTCGGCGACCGTGCACGGTAAGCCGCCGAGCTTGGGGTCGGTCTTGAGGTCGAGGCGGTACTGACGGCGGTGCAGCCGGACGACGCGGAAGCGCTTGGAGAGGATCTTGGCGAGCTTCTTGCACCGGGTTCCGTCGTCCAGCCCAGGACCGAGCAGCACAATGGCCGGTCCGTGGCCCTCGTCGTAGGCGCGGACGCTGGTCCCGTCAGCCGAGATCGTGGTGAGCACGGCAACCTCCTTAGCAGCGCTAAGCCAGTTTAGCAATGCTAAGCTAGGGTGACAATGGTCGACGAGAACAAGCGGGCGGCCGGTCTGACCCGGCCCACGATCATCCAGACGGCCCTGCAGCTGCTCGACCAGGTCGGGCTGGACGGGTTGACGGTGCGCCGCCTCGCCGCCGAGCTGGGCGTGCAGTCGCCCGCCCTGTACTGGCACTTCCGCAGCAAGCAGGAACTACTCGACCAGATGGCCGACACGATCATCCGAGCCGCCGGGATGGGCCCACCCCACCACGGCGAGTCCTGGCAGGACTGGCTCACCCGCCGCGCCCGCGCCTACCGCAGCTCCGTGCTCGCCCACCGCGACGGCGCCCGCATCGTCGCCAATGCCCAGTGGCTGAACCCGGCCACGATCCGGACGTTCGACGAGGAGCTGACCGCCATGGTCGGCCGCGGGTTCACCCCGGTGCTGGCGCTGCGCACGATCAGCGCCCTTGCGTACTACGTCAACGGGTTCGTCCTGCAGGAGCAGGCCAGCCGCCAGGAGGATGCCAAGCAGCCAGCCGACCAGCTCGCGGCGTTGGCCGAACTGCTCGCCGGCGGCGCATCGGCCCCCCTGCTGGTGGCTATCCGCGAGGGCGGCAACCCGCTCGGCGAGCAAGCCTTCGAGCACGGCCTGCGGGCGCTGATCGACGGCACGGCTGCCGCACTGGCCCGTCAGCGCTCCAACCACCCAGCTTGAGCTGCCATTCGACCCATTCAGATCCCCACGGGCCATCCCGATCACGAGCTGTGGGCCAGAACCAAACCAGCCTGTCATGGCCATGGGAGCGAGGTAGTGACAAATGGTTACTGCTCGAGCTGGCCGTCGAGCAGGTTCTGGGGGTGTGCGGCCAGGCGGTGCGGCGCTGCTCGAGCCAGGCTCGGAGGGCTCGGCCGTGAGCCTCGCCGAGCTGCTGGACGTGGGCGGCTGCCGCTCCCAGCGCGGGTCGCCCGACCCGAGCGCGGGATGCCGCCAGCGCGGGGACGGCTGGTCGCCGGTCTTGCGTCGCGCGGCAGCCCAGCACCGCTGACTCCGCTGGGTCACGTCCCCGCCTGAAGAGCATCACGGACACCTTCAATGGCGGGCGGATTGGTTGGCATGGCCCGGTTGCCAGGGGTGTCGGCGTGGCCACCAGGCCGGCACGGCGCGCCGGTAGGCCTCGTACTGCGCGCCGAACTGGCGGTGCAGGGTCGGCTCTTCGTAGCCGTGGGCGAAGGCGGCCATGGTGCCGCCCACGGCCGCGGCGTACAGCAGCAGCCCGGGCTGGCCGAGCGCCAGCGCCTGGCCGACGACGGCCGCGGTGACCGCCAGGTACATGGGGTTTCGGACATACCGGTAGGGCCCCCCAACGACCAGGTGCTCGGTCGGGGCGATGGGCGCGGGAGTGCCCACACCCTCCACCACAAACCGCACGAAGGCGTGCACCAGCACGACGACGCCGGCGGCGAGCAGGGCCAGCCCCGCCACCCGCAGTGGCGTCCAGGCCCAGAAGGGCAGGGGCTGTCGCACCCGCCACCCGGTCAGCCACCACGGGACCAGACCCGCGACGAGACCCGGTTGCAACACGAAGTGCGCCAGGCTGCCGGCCGCGGCCATTGCCTTGCGCATGTGATCATCCTCCCGGGTGTTCGTCGGTTGTTGGCCGGGCTGGCAGGCGACCCGCGGCGTCGTCGCGTTCATCCCTTCTTGCGGCTCGGTGACGCCCTTGTCGCCTCCGTGCACGGGCGAGCGCCGGCCACGCCCGGGGGCGGGTGAGGAGCGCCCGCAGCAGCGGCAGCGGATCGAAGTAGCTCTCCCGCTCGACCACTACCCCTTCGCGCAGGGTGGCCCGATCGCAGACGCGCCAGGCGACCGGGCGCCCGCCGAGGGTGCCTCGCAAGGTCAGCTCGACGTAAGCGCAGTCGGCACCGACCGCGGAGCGTTCCACCTGCCCGTGCAGGTCGGGAATGAGCACGAACAGCGGCCGGGCGAAGCGTTCCCGGAAGGCGCGGTGGCCCACCAGCGTCGGCAACTGGGGTTGGAGGAGCCGGATCTGCGGATCGAACCACGGCTGGAAGTGGTCGGCGAAGGCGTCGGCGCTGGTGGGCGCCTGCCAGCCCTCGGCAAAGGCGGCGACCCAGGCCTGTGCCGCCTCGGTGGCCGGTGCGGCTGGCGTGACCGAGCTCATCGCGCTCCTCCGATCTGGCGTGCAGTTCAAGTGGTCGAGCAAGGGGCCTGCGGGCGTTCACCGCAACGACCAGTCTTGGCTCGAACCACGTCCGGGTCTCGTGGGTCGAGGGCGAGGACCCCGAGCCAGGGACGGTCCCGCCGGACCTTGCGCCTCGCGATGCGGATGCGCCGCATTTCTCACCTCCCGGACGGCTGTCTGTCAGTCCACGAGTGCCGGGCGTTCGCCTTGGCCGCTCCGCGGCCCCCTGTGTTGCGCACCTTGCCTCCTCCTGGACGTCTGCTCGGGGTGGTTGCCCTCGGCGACCCGATCAGCGCAGGGCGATGAAGACGATGGTTGCGACCAGCCCGCCGAGGGCGGCGCCGGCCACGGTCTGGGCTGGGGTGTGGTCGCCGAGTCGAACGCGCGCCCAGGCCACCAGCACGACCGTGGGGACGGTCAGGGTGAGCGCGGGGCCGAAGGTGAGGGCGAGGATGGCGACCGTGCCGCTGGCTGCGGCGGTGTGGACCGACAGCTTCCACCACAGGGTCACCACCAGCGTGGCCGCCTCGCCCATGCTTCTGTCCTCCTGAGGCTCGTAGTTGGCTGCGTTCAGTTGGTCTGGGTGGTCGCGGTGCGCCGGGCGAACCGGCCGATGAGGAGCGCGGTGTGTTCGGGTTGGTCGCGCATGACCCAGGTGCGGCTGCCTTCGATCAGCTCCAGCCGGGCGTCGGGGAGGATGCCGGCCAGCCGCCGGGCATGGTCCAGGGGGAAGTGCTTGTCGTCGGCTGCCCAGGCCAGCAGCACCGGCTTGGTGAAGCCGGCCAGCTCGGCGGCGATCTGGCCCATGAAGGCATCGTCACCCAGGGCGGCGGTGAGCCGGCGGGTGTCGCGGCGGACGCCCTTGTCAGCGAGGTAGTTCGCGATCCACCCGTCGATCAGCTCGTGCGGCGGCTGGCAGTGGGCCAGCCAGCCGTAGGCGCTGGGCAGGGAACGCGCCGGCCTGATCTTGAGGCTGGCCAGCAGGGGCGTGAGCGCGCCCACGCGGGCCGCGGCGATCAGCGGGCGGAACAGCTTGGGGGGGTAGTTGTCGAAGGCGTCGCAGCTGGCCAGCACCAGCCCACCCAGCCGCTGGGGGTGGCGGGCAGCCACAACCTGGGCGACGGCGCCGCCGCTGTCATTGCCGACCAGCGTGACCTCGCGCAGGTCCAGGGCCTGGAGGAAGTCGGCGACCAGCCGGCCGAGGCCGGCGGTGGTCAGGTCGGCGTCCGGCGCCATCGGGGTCGGGTGGGCGCCGAAGGGGAGCTCGGGGGTGATGCAGCGGAACTCGCCGTCGAGCAGCCGGACGACGGGATCCCAGAGGTTGGCGCCCATGAGGTAGCCGTGGAGGAAGACGATCGGGGCGCCGCTGCCGGCCTGCTGGTAGTGCAGGGCGCCGTATGGCAGGTCGACGGTGGCCATAGGGCTCACCTCCAAGCTATGATACAAACAGCCTGTACGTAGATTACATACAGGCAGTATGAATGACGAGTACCAAGATGGCCCGTGCCGAGAAGACCAAGCAGGACCTCCGCTCCGAAGCGACCCGCCAGCGGCTGGTCGCCGCCGCCCGCGGCCTGTTCGCCGAGCGCGGCTACGCCGGCGTCGGCACCGAGCAGATCGTCCAGGCGGCCGGGGTGACCCGCGGCGCGCTGTACCACCAGTTCCGCGACAAGGCCGACCTGTTCGCCGCCGTGGCCGAAAGCATCCAGGCCGAGATCGCCCACCGGATCACCGCCGGGGCCCAGGCCGACGGCGCCACCGACCCGACGGCCGCGCTGCACGCCGGGGTGCGGCGGTTCCTGGAAGTCTGCGCCGACCCAGCAGTCGAACGGATCATCCTGCTGGACGCCCCGGCCGTGCTCGGCTGGCAGGCCTGGCGGGACCTGGCCGACCGCTACGGCCTCGGCCTGCTCCAGCACGCGCTCCAGGCGGCGATCGACGCCGGCGCGATCACCCCCCAACCGATCGTCCCCCTGGCCCACGTGCTCATCGGCGCCCTTAACGAGTGCGCCCTGTACGTCGCCCGCGCCGACGACCCGGCAGCCGCCCGCCAGGAATGCACCGCCATCCTCCAGCAGCTGCTCGACGGCCTCACACCCCGCGCCGGTCAGCGCCCATAGAACTCGCGCCGCTGGTCGAGCTGCTCCCAGGCCCATGGGCGAAGCTGACTGCTCCGGCCTGGGAAGTTCGGTCACGTGGCCGCTTCCTGCGTTGTGAGAACGGCGGGCGACTCTATTGACCCCGACGACAGCGACCTGAGCCGGACGGTCAGCGGCGGACGGGCTGCCAGTGACGGTGCCGACCAGCGTTCTGGATGCGTGCCGGCTGTCGGCGGCGGGGAGCGGTAGCTGTCGCGGAAACGGTCGTAACGAACGATTCTGAAACGGCTACTCAACCGGAGCGAGGGGACCCGGACGGGTTTGCGATCAGACCCGAGGATGGTGGCATCCGCGGAGTCCGTGGTCGGGGCTGGAACCCCGCGGCTTGGTAGCAGGCGTCGATCAGCTCCATGGTGGCCAAGGCGTCGTCGGCGTCAATGGGCAGTGGGGCGCCGTCGCGGAGGTGGGCTCGGAGCGCCTCCAGCTGATACGTGTAGGTCGGGCGGGTGCCCAAGTGCTCGACCCGCCTGCCGCCGGCGGTGGTGATGGTGACCCGGTCGTCCATGGTGGGCAGGGCGAAGTTGGCCGCCGTGGCCTCGCCTCGGTCGCCGACGATCCGGCAGGTCATGCGGACGCATTGGCCGGCCATGTTGCAGCGGGCGCTGCCGGTCGCCCCGCCGGGGAACTCCAGGTCGGCGTCCAGCCACTCGTCGACGCCGGGATGGCCGGCTCGCTCGCCCCCGCGGGTGGCGACCACCCGGGGTGGGCCGTCGGCCCAGGGGGCCAGCATCCGGTGGGCGTGGAGGCTGTAGCAGCCCAGGTCCA
>WNFZ01004875.1_pt1 | contig 12369 bp, 9 predicted proteins | sample 5400081 | NCBI WGS metagenome assembly WNFZ01 (sample SAMN13153365, study PRJNA577476) | soil metagenome | isolation source: 80 cm soil or saprolite under grassland replicate 1 | place: USA:California | collected 2016-06-15
TCGTTGGCGGGCTCGTCCTGATTATTTTTGTAGTCGCGCATCTGCTGCGCTTCGTTCTCCGCGCGCCTTCAGTTACCACCGAAGTGCTCTGTGCGAGCATTTCGGCTTACCTGATGCTCGGTTTGATGTGGACGATGGCGTACTGGCTCGTGGACCAGTTGACGCCAGGAGGAGCCTTCTCTTTCAACACGAACGCAGGGGCACGATCCATGAATGGGTTCACTGGCTTCTATTTCAGCTTCATCACCTTGAGCACCGTCGGCTACGGCGACATCACACCCGTTTCGAGGATCGCGCGCTGGCTTGCGGCCTTGGAGGCGATGACGGGGCTGCTCTATGTAGCTGTCCTGATCGCGCGCTTGGTCGCCCTTTATTCAACGCCAAAGTCTGATGACTCAGGAGGAATTTAAGCGCGCAGGTTCTGGAAAGGATGACCAATGGAGTAGCCCTAAAGTCTTATAGGCACGTCGCTGCAGGCATGGCAACATTGCTTACAGGATTACCGACAACTCTGCTCAACACCCCTAAATCTCATGAATTCTAAACATTCAAGAACATCTATCTGTATTCGCGCCATCGCAGCCGGAACATGTCTCACCTTTTTTGCCGGCTGCGCGCAAATCGCGACCGTGTCCGAAAAACGTCCGGCCCCATTGCCGCCCAGTTCGGGAGCGGATCGGGTCGCGACGCAAACAATCGATAGCGCGCTGGCCGAAGAGAAGCAGCAACCAATCGTTGCCCTCGGCGCGTTCGTAGCCGCAGCGCGAGACGCGTTACGCCAGCTGGATCGCAACCCAGCGAACGCAGAAGCACGGCGCGACTACAACTTCGCAGTGGCACGCATCTTCACGGTTGTTCGCGACGCGAAATTGGATCCGTGGACACATCCGATGCTCGTCGGCGCGAATGGCGAGTACACTCTCACGTGGAAGCGCGATCCGCGCCCGGAGTGGAACCTCGCTCTCTACGACTTGATTCCGGCCGATGAGCTCAATTTCAAAGGCACCTATGTGAAAGATCACGTGAAGAAGGACGGAATCGGCGCGCCGCTCGTTGCGGAGCGAACCCTTACCGCGCAACAAGCCAGTGCACTCTTTTGTGCGCCAAACATCTTTTATAGCGTTACGGCGACGGCACAGTTCGAAGGTTCGCGCTGCATCATCTCGATCAACGATCCCCTCGCCACAGAGACCGTTCGCGTGGACGGACACACCTATCCGTTGGCGGCAAATTTCACGGCGGCATATGCCCTCCAGCTTGCCCGCGAAAAGCCCCAGAAGCTTGGGCTAGCTCGTCTCCTTCGGCCACAGGAATACGCCGCCACCGCCCGGATCATCCGCTTTGAACCTTACAATCCAAACAAAACGGTGGTGCTTTTCATTCATGGCCTCATGGACACGCCGGTCACGTGGGTGCCAATGTTGAATGATCTGCGGGGCGACGTGGATTTCCGGCACAATTACCAGATTTGGTTCTACAGCTATCCCAGTGGCTACCCTTATCCTTATTCCGCAATGATCCTACGTCAGGAACTCGATGCGATTGAAAAAAAATATCCGCTACGCAAACCGATGGTGGTAGTGGCTCATAGCATGGGCGGATCCATCACCCACACTTTGCTTACCGACGCCGGCACGACTCTCTGGCTCGAAGCTTTCGGACATTCTCCGGCCCAAACTCCGATGGACGCTAAGAGCAAACACATGCTCGAGGAGGTTTTAATCTTCGAGCACAGGCGCGATATTGGGCGCGTGGTCTTCATGTCCACGCCGCATCGTGGCAGTGACCTGGCCAGCAATTGGATTGGCCGCATCGGCTCGATGATTGTGAAAACGCCATCGAAACTGATCGCAATCGGCCAGACCGTGCGTGAAAGTCTCACTGCCGATCCCTCGGCGCTGAAGTTGAAGCGTCTTCCCAACAGCGTGGACACCCTGGCCCCGAACAACCGTTTCGTTGTAGCTATCAATAAGATCCCGATTACGAAAGGAATTCCCTATCACTCCATCATCGGTGACCGTGGCCGTGGCGACAGCCCCAACAGCAGCGACGGTGTCGTGGCTTACTGGAGCAGCCATCTCGATGGTGCCAAGAGCGAACGGATCGTTCCGTCAGGTCACGGCTCGCCCCTCAACCCGCAAGCTATTGCCGAGGTCCATCGCATTCTCAAACTGAATGCCCAATCCAATTGAGCCCATCCGCGCTGACGTAGGCCTAAAGTCCAATATCAAGATGGACGTCAGACGGTAGATTCAGACAGTTTCTGATCGCAATGTCGCTCTCATCAAACGCGTTCGCAGTTGTCGAACGTCCCAGCATGAAGAACGACTGGAAACGGACTTTCCCGTTTGGAAGCAAGTGAACCGATTTCAGAGGGAGCAAATGAAAGAACGGAGATGAATAGCAACAAGACCTGATAAGAAAGATTCCAATGAAACATAACTTCCACTCTTTGCGGCTCGGCCTGCTGCTGGCATTGGCTTTGGGCGCTTCTTCCTGCGCGCCGGCCAAACCGGTCGCGGAAGCAGATTACGGCGTAAAAATCGTGGGCAACTGGCTGGGCACCGTGGGTAACATGAAAGAGTCGATTACCTTCAGCGGCGACGGCAGCTTCATCGCGCAGTTGCGTCCCCAAGGGTTCATCAGCAACACACTCTCGCAGGGCGTCACCGGCACGATCCGCGGCACATGGGCCATCAATGGCAAGACCATCACGTTGAAGATTACCAGTGCGGAAGATGAGCGTGTGAAGAATAACGTGACTTCGAGCACCATTCTGGCCTTCAACCAGGACGAGCTTTCGATGAAGAACGACCGGGGCGAGACCTCAACGTTCACTCGAGCGATCTCCCCGTAGGCCGAATGCCGAAATTCAAAGCAACATCTCCGTTTATGCGATGTAGCCCGTGTCCAATTTGAAAACCAAACAACCAAAGAGAAACATGAAACCCAAGCTAATCCATATCAGCTTGTCAGTGCTGGCGGCAGCGACGGCGCTGATGGGTGCGGTCGGACAACAAAGTGCATTACTTGGCGCGACTGATTCCAGCGGCCTCGACCGCACGGTTCTACCGATTAAAGAACCCACCTATTCCGAATCAACAGTGCTTGATGCCAGGGATGCAAAAGCACCACCTCGTTTCGAAGTAAAGACGCCCGCAAAAGCGCCTAACGTTGTCATCGTTTTACTTGACGATGTTGGTTTTGCTGCCTCCAGCGCTTTTGGCGGACCTATCAACATGCCAACGCTCGATAAGCTGGCTGCAAGTGGTTTGCGCTACAACCGTTTTCACACGACTGCCCTTTGCTCGCCCACACGCACGGCGTTGCTGACTGGTCGTAACCACCATGTGAACAATGCAGGGGCCATTATGGAATTGGCTACCGCTTTTCCCGGCAATACGGGTATTCGTCCCAACAGTGTAGCGCCACTGGCTGAAATGCTCCGCCAGAACGGTTATAGCACCGCAGCCTTTGGGAAATATCATGAAACGCCACCGTGGGAAGTTTCAGTTTCAGGTCCCTATGATCGCTGGCCCACTCATTCCGGTTTCGATAAATTCTACGGTTTTATCGGTGGCGAAACCAATCAATGGTCTCCTGCCATTTATGATGGCGTCGCGAGGGTAGAGCCGCCCCATGACCCTAAATATCATTTTACAACGGACATGACCAACCAGGCAATTAATTGGATACAGGCACAACAATCACTTACTCCCGATAGACCGTTCTATATTTACTTTGCGCCTGGCGCCTGTCATGCACCGCATCATGTTCCGAAAGAGTGGGCTGACAAATACAAAGGCAAGTTCAATGAGGGCTGGGACAAGCTGAGAGAAGAGATAATCGCGAGACAAAAGCAAATAGGAATCATTCCACAAGATGCACAGCTAACACCTCGTCCCAAAGAAATTCCTGCCTGGGACGGCATGAATGCTGACCAGAAAAGACTTTTGGCACGACAAATGGAAGTCTTCGCCGGCTTTGCCGAGCAAACCGATTATGAAGTCGGCAGATTGGTTCAATCACTGAGCGACATCGATGAGCTGGATAACACTCTGTTCATTTACATTGTAGGTGATAACGGATCCAGTGCCGAAGGCGGACCTGAAGGGTCTTACAACGAAATGATGGCGTTGAATGGCATTATCGGCACTGCTTCCCAAATGATGAATCATATCGATGACTGGGGAAGCCCGAATACTTTCCCGCATTATGCCATCGGCTGGGCGCACGCTCTGGATACCCCTTTCCAATGGACCAAGCAGGTTGCATCTCATTGGGGAGGCACCCGCAACGGGATGGTGATGCATTGGCCCGAACGAATCAAAGCTAAAGGTGAGATCCGGTCGCAGTTTAGTCACGTGGTAGATATCGCACCGACTGTGCTGGAAGCAGCTGGTCTGCCTTTTCCAAAGATGGTAAATGGCACCGAACAGCTTCCGTTCGATGGGCCTTCGATGGTCTATACTTTTGACGATCCAAAAGCCAAAGACCAGCATACCACCCAATACTTTGAGATGTTTGGTAACCGCGCCATTTATCATGATGGCTGGGTAGCTTGCACACGCCATTCTATCCCATGGCTGATGGTAGCATTGCCACCATTAAAAGATGATGTTTGGGAGTTGTATAATGTGGATGAAGATTTTAGTGAGGCGAACAATCTCGCGACAAAGAATCCTGAGAAACTCAAGGAAATGCAGGGCCTCTTCATGAAAGTAGCAGAAAAATACCACGTACTGCCGATTGATGACCGCAGGGCAGAACGATTCGATGCCGCCACGGCAGGGAGACCCGACCTGATGGGGAAACGCACTTCACTGACGGTTTATCCGGGTATGATCGGTCTAATGGAAAACGCGTTTATTAACGTAAAGAACCGCTCCTTTAGTATAACAGCCGAAATCGACTTACCGAATGGCGATGCGAATGGGGTTATCATTTGCCAGGCTGGTCGCTTTGGCGGATGGACGCTTTATATGAAGGCCGGCCAACTGCATCACGAATATAACTTCTTCGGACTTGAACACACCAACATTGCCTCATCCAAACCCATTGCTGCCGGTAAGCATATAGTTAAGTACGACTTTGTTTTTGACGGTGGTAAGCCGGGGGCTGGTGGGCAATCCATTTTGTACGTAGACGGACAGAAAGTCGCCGAAGGGAAAACACCAAAAACTCAGCCCTACGCTTATTCAGCTGACGAAGGAGTTGATGTGGGGATGGATAATGAGACGCCTGTGTCGAATGATTATAAAGAAAGGGACAATAAGTTTACCGGAACGATTAAGAAAATTACGGTTGATGTGAAGCCTTTTAACCTCAGCGCTAAAGATAAGAAGGAAATTGACGACGGAGAAGATGTGAAGGAAATAGCTGAGGATTAATTGCCATAACTACCGTTTTCTGCCTTTGTTGGTATTGTCCTCTGGGAATATGCGTGGCCTCGTTGTAGCTTCCCTTTGTATCTGTGCCGCCATCGTTCATGCGGAGACGCCCGAGTCGTCCGCGGTCGCGCCGACGATTCCAAACAAGAATTCTCCGCCAGGCAAAGCACCGGAAGGAATGGTATGGATTTCTGGCGGCGAATTTTCGATGGGCGCGTCGACGAGCGGCCACGGGACGGAGGAGATGCCGATGGCCTCGAATGACTCCGAGCCGGTGCACCGTGTTTACGTTGATGGCTTCTGGATGGATGCAACACCGGTAACTAATGAACAGTTCGAGAAATTCGTTAAAGCAACCGGTTACGTCACGATCGCGGAACGCACGCCAACGAAAGAAGAGTTTCCCACTGCGCCTGCTGAAAACCTTGTAGCAGGCTCGGTCGTATTCGCACCAACCGATCACGACGTTCCTCTGAACAATCATTACCAGTGGTGGAGCTATGTTAAAGGCGCTAGCTGGCGGCATCCGCTGGGCCCGCAGAGCGACATCAAAGGAAAGGAAAAATTTCCCGTCGTCCAAATTGCTTATCCGGACGCGGAGGCATACGCAAAATGGGCTGGCAAACGTTTGCCGACTGAAGCGGAGTTTGAATTTGCGGCGCGCGGTGGGTTGTCGGGAAAAGTCTATGTGTGGGGCGATGAATTTCGCCCTGGCGGAAAATGGATGGCAAACACGTGGCAGGGAAAATTCCCGGTCAAAGATGCGGGCGAGGATGGCTATGCCGGTATCGCGCCGGTGAGCTCATTTCCATCAAATGGTTACGGTCTTTACGACATGGCGGGAAACATTTGGGAATGGTGCAGCGATTGGTATCGACCAGATTACTACAAGACCCTAGTCGAGAAAGGCGGCACTGCGCACAATCCCCAGGGCCCCGATTCGCCATTCGATCCTGCCGAGCCAGACGAGAAAAAGCGAGTGCACCGCGGCGGCTCGTTCCTCTGCAACGATCAGTATTGCTCGCGCTACATCGTTGGCACGCGCGGCAAAGGTGAGGTCAATACCGGAACAAATCATCTTGGCTTTCGATGCGTTCGATCACCCGAGAACCCCATGCGGCGCACGACACAGAATTAACTTTCTGGCGAAGGAGCCACGATATATCTTGTCCACCGCTTGGGCGATGAAGTAAACGCTATACAGAAAGCCAGCAAAACTTATGAAGCCACGAACTCTTCAATACAGATTCCGCAGGGAATTGTCTCACGGCGTGACGGCCATTTTATTTATTGGGCTCTTATCGCAGGTCCGCTCCGCCACTCCGGCGCAGCAAGCCAGCCCGGGCCAGCAAGCTCAATCGCAAGTGATGACTACGACGACCCCGGACACGGGTCAGGCAGCGCAGAAACTTTCAAGTGATCAATTGGATTCGCTGGTTGCACCGATTGCCCTCTATCCCGATCAGCTCTTGAGCCAAACGCTAGTCGCTTCGACCTATCCCCTTGAGATTATCCAGCTTCAGCAGTGGATGGAAAAAAACAAAAACCTGAAGGGCAAAGCGCTGTCGGACGCGGTGGAGAAACAGAGCTGGGACCCGAGCATCCAGGCGATGTCGGCTTTTCCGGATGTGGTAACTCGGTTGGCCGACAATATCCAATGGACGACAGACCTGGGAAACGCGTTCCTCGCTCAGGAATCTGATGTGATGGACGCAGTTCAAGCCATGCGTACGAAAGCCCAGAGTAAAGGAACCTTAAAAACCACAGCACAACAAACGGTGCAAACGCAGACGGTGCAAACGGCGCAGGGTGGTGGGAAACAGGTTATTGAGATCCAACAAGCCAGCCCCGACGTTGTTTACGTTCCCTCATATGACCCAACCGTAGTTTACGGTGCGCCCGCTTATCCTTATCCGCCGATTGCTTATCCGCCGCCAGGATATTATGCGGCAGGGGCAGCGGTTGCATTCGGGACAGGTGTCGCGCTAGGAGCGGCTTGGGGTGGTGGAGGTTGGGGTTGGAACTGCGGGTGGGGCGGCGGCAATGTCAATGTCAACGTGAACAACAAGTACGTAAACAACTATAACAAGAATGTTCAGAACAACTTTAACCAGGCGAACTTCAACAAAACTAACTACAACCAGGCAAACAAGATTAATAGCGGCAACTGGCAGCACAACCCGCAACATCGCGGAGGCACTCCTTATAACAGGGCGTCAGCGAGCCAGGTCCAAAATCAACTGCAGCAGCGCGGTGGCGGAGCTGGCAATCGTCCTAGCGACGGAGCTGGCGCTGGAAATCGCCCCGGTGGTGGAGCTGCTGCTGGTAATCGCCCCGGTGGTGGCGGAGCTGGAACGCGTCCCGGTGGCGGTGGAGCTGGAACGCGCCCTGGTGGCGGTGGAGCTGGAACGCGACCAGGCGGCGGCGGGGCTGGCGCAAGGCCATCCACGCGTCCAGCCGGCGGTAGCGCCAACAACCAAATCGGTAACCGCAGCGCATCGTCGCGACCTAGTTCGGCTTCTCGCGGCGGAGGATTTGGCGGCGGCGGCAGCGGAAACTACGCGCGAGCCAGCAGCAGCAGAGGGGGTCATAGCATGGGAGGTGGCGGAATGAGCCGCGGTGGGGGCGGTCGCGGCGGTGGCGGTGGCGGTGGAGGTCGCGGTGGCGGCGGACGTGGCGGAGGCGGAGGACGGAGATAAACACTCGATGAGGAAAAACAAATGAAATCGAAAGCAAATATTATGACTTCGTCGAAATTCTTCGTGATTGCTTGCGCGATCCTTAATTGCACTTTTCTCGCTCTGATATCGCAAGGGGCACCGGAGCAAAAACAAGAGTCAACGCCGTCGGCGTCACAACCGCAACAAAAGCAATTCGACACACCAAAGGAGGCTGCCGATGCGCTTATTCAAGTAGCGGAAAATTTCGATCCCGCCGCCGCGAAGGAAATTCTGGGACCGGATAGCGATGACATCGTTGCTTCTGAAGATCCAGTTGAGGATAAGAACCGCGCGACTGCCTTCGCCGAAAAGGCAAAGGAAAAGAACTCGATTGAAATAAATAAGAAAGATCCAAACCGCGCCATACTCCTGGTGGGTAACGATGATTTTCCGCTTCCCATTCCGATCGTGAAACGCAAAGGCAAGTGGTCCTTTGATACCAAGGTAGGACGCGAGGAGATATTGAACCGGCGCATCGGTGCCAACGAACTGAACGCCATTCAGGTTTGTCGTGGTTTTGTCGAGGCTCAAAAAGAGTACGCTGCGGAAAAGCACGATGATTCAAAGGTGAACCAGTACGCACAGCGAATCATCAGCACGCCGGGGAAACACGATGGTCTGGCGTGGCAAAACCCTGATGGCACATGGGGGGGCCCTGTCGGAGAAGGCGTGGCGAAAGCTCTTGAGCAGGGCTACTCAAATCCGGGTCAACCTCAGCCGTATCACGGGTACTATTTCAAGGTGCTAAAGGGACAAGGTCCCGCGGCGCCTTTGGGACAAATGGATTTTGTCGTTAAGGATGCGATGATTGGCGGGTTTGCTCTGGCAGCGGCACCGGCTCAATATCGGGTGACAGGCGTGCAGACCTTCATCGTTAGCCACGATGGAGTCGTCTATGAGAAGGATCTCGGGTCCGATACGTCGAAGAGCTTTCAGAGCATGGATCAGTATAACCCCGACAAAACTTGGAAAGTAACTGAAGATGACATCGAAGACGACTCACAAGACTAGGGGACCGACTCTAACAACAAGAGCAGCCGTACAATTGACTAGTGCACTTAGCTGGGCTGCACTGAGTCTCTCTTTCTGCTATTGATATTGGTTCCCAGCCGTCGTCCGAGTTGCGATTAATCGCGGTGACTGGTCGCGTCCTTCTGGATGGAGCATCCCATCGTTATTTTTTGCTTGGCCGACCCGCTTCCGCTCTCCGTATCTTCGGGCTCGATTGTAATTACGCAGATACACTCGCTTCGGGCTTCAGCAAGATTCATAAAACTGCTAAACGACTCAAGTGATCCCGCGCGTGTCCGAAATGTTTGGCCGGCGGTTTGCCGATCTCCTCCTGTTCTGTGTCACCTCGACAGAATTGGTCATCCTCTTTTTACTGACACCCACCTTCACGATCACAGACTGGATCTACGTCCTGCAGCATTTCATCGTTCTTGGAATCGCACTTACACGACGCCAGCCGAAGGTGCGGGATTACTCCATAGCTTCCAGCATGGCGGTCGCGATCGCTTATGCTTATCCCTATGCCCAGGTCATCTACCTACGCTGGTCGCCTGGGCATGTGGCGTGGCCTGCAGCCGGGCTGGTTTTGGTGGCGCTCGCGGCTGGTCTTAGTCTTGTTAGCCTTCTCGCTATGGGAAAACTGTTTGGGGTCCGTCCGGCTTTAAGAGGTCTGGTGACGAGTGGACCCTACAGACTCGTCCGCCACCCAATGTATCTTTCGTACGTGCTGGCAGACATCGGGTACAATCTACAGGAATGGAATTTCGTCACGCTTCTCCTGGTGTTGCTCGGTTGGGCGTCTCTCGTCTACCGCATTCACGCTGAGGAACGGGTACTTTCGCTACACGCCGAATGGCCCGCCTACGTCGGCTTGGTCCGCTACCGGCTTTTCCCCGGTCTTTGGTGAAACCGTTTCCCACATGCCTGCGGGTCTACGAGTTCTTGGAAACGGCGATATGGTCGTCGCGATCATCTTCACGCGTCAGCCGCTGGATTCTATGGCGCAGAGTCCAACGGGTTTCTAAAAGCACTAAATAAACTTAGTTCAACGAAAAGATTGACCGGTGACCTTGAGATTGAAATGATTGAAGCCGGATTGCAGTCGCGAAGAGAACGAACATAACCCGTCATGCTTGATCAATTCCTAGGCCGGATTTTTTCAAGCTGGATGGTGCTTGTGATCTTGGTGGTCGTGCTGCTGGCTCTTTCGGAGTTCGGGTGGCGCGTGGGCCTCGCACGCAGCCGGGCTATACCGGAAAAAACGAAGGATGGCGGCAGCGTGCCGACGGCGGTGCTGACGCTGCTGGGGTTCAGCTTCGCCATGGCGGCGAGCCGTCACGAAACTCGGCGCGAACTCGTGGTTCAGGAAGCAAACTCCATTATTACTACTGCGCGGCGAGCGAGCCTATTGCCCGAACCGCAAGCCGACAACGTTAGTCGGTTGCTTCGGGAATATGTCGCAGTGCGCATAGAGGCCCATCGTGAAACGCAGTTCTCGCAGCGGTTCGCGGCGTTGCGCAAAAGCAGCGCCGATTTGCATGAGCGCCTCTGGAATGAGGCAGTTGCCGCCGCCGCAAAACAGCCGACGCCCATTACCGCAAGTTTCATCGCCAGCCTCAACGAAACCATTGATTTCGAGGCGACGCGCATCGCTGCCAAGCGCAACCACGTTCCTGGCGCCGTCTGGCTTCTGTTGTTGTGCGTGGCAGGTTGTGGTCTGTGGCTAACAGAGTGGGAGGCGGGCATCGCCGGGGGTCACTCTTTTCTTGCGCGGTTCCTGTTCCCACTTCTCATCGCCGTAGTCATTGTGCTGATTACTGATATCGACACTCCGCGGGGCGGCTTGATCCCGATGGATGACCGCCCTTTACTGGAGCTAAATGACAGTCTCAAGTGATATTCGCTGAGTGAAAGACCTAACGAGTTACAGGAGTGTTTGGAGATGTAAACCGCCCCACACTGATCTAGGCCAGACACACGACCCTTCATCGACAGATCAGTTAGCCACGGCGAAAACGTCTCTATGAATATGGTTTTTATCGCCTTCATTTTGTTCGTAGTTCTCGTTGGAGCCGCGTTACTCGGAAGGCGGGTGCGTCGTTACCTTCCTGAGGATCATCTGAGCGCTGACTCAAGGGACTCTGTGAAACTTGCTATGGGCCTTGTCGCTACCATGACCGCCCTGGTCTTGGGATTACTGGTAAGCTCAGCGAAGGATGGGTACGACACCAAACGCAGTGTAGTGATCCAGATGGCTGCAAAGGTCGCATTCCTCGATCGCGTCTTGGCCCTCTACGGACCAGAAACCGCGGAGGCTCGCGGCGATCTTCGTGCGGCCGTCACCGACTCGGTTCGGCGCATTTGGCCGACAGACCAAAGTGGACCTGCTCAGTTGGCGCCGAACCAACAGGCGGGCGACGCGCTTTACGTTGGCATACATCGACTCACGCCGCACGATGACACACAACGCGCACTTAAAGCGCAAGTGGCGACCCTGATGGTGGATCTCGGTCAGCTTCGGTCGCTGCTGGTAGCTCAGTCGATACCATCAATTTCGAAGCCGATACTGATCATTCTCGTCTCGTGGCTGGTGGTCATTTTCTTTGGCTTCAGTCTGATCGCGCCGCCAAATGCTACGACTATGCTCGCCCTAGTCGCTTCCGCCTTCGCAGTCGCCTGCGCCATTTTCCTGATTCTCGAACTGGACCATCCTTTTGGCGGCGTGATTCATATCCCAAGCGAGCCCTTAATAAACGTGTTGAGTCATTTGGCTAAATAAGGTGTTAGGGCCAGAAGCCGCTTAATGCCTTTAATCTTTGCTTGTAACTCATAAGAACTTTCGATTGCAGTGTTGGATACAAATTGCAACGACTGCGGTCCATCCCCTAATTTCTTGAAGCTCCCTTACTCGGTCTCTCCCTGCCACGCCCGCCTTGTTTGGTGCTTGCGTGAATCGTTATGTCCATAATAAAGGATCTGGTGCGAGTGATTCGCGGGGTGGGTGAGGCGCTCATCCTTGTCACGGCCCTGATTGCTATTGCCTGGGCATTCGGTGCCGTATGGTTTGACGCTCCGTTCCGCGATGCAAATAAGGTTGTGGCTGGACTCCTGGCGGTTGGATTTGCGATCACACTCACATTCGTTAGGCCGTTGTGGCGCAAGATGACCGCAGTTGCTCTTATTGTCGGCGTTGTGCTTGCATGGTGGTTGACGCTTTCTCCGACCAATGATAGCGACTGGCAGCCGGA
>WNFZ01014922.1_pt1 | contig 12364 bp, 9 predicted proteins | sample 5400081 | NCBI WGS metagenome assembly WNFZ01 (sample SAMN13153365, study PRJNA577476) | soil metagenome | isolation source: 80 cm soil or saprolite under grassland replicate 1 | place: USA:California | collected 2016-06-15
CGGGTTCCTTGGCTCCGTTCTTGTAGATCAGCACCTGCCCGGACTTTGCTTCCTTGCCACCGCGCACACCCCAGGGAGGACAACCGATGCGGTCAAAGTTCGCCCACAGTTCGCATGGCGCAACCAGGACATATTGTTTTTCGAATCCCAGACCGCCGCGCCATTTGCCTGCGCCGCCGGAATCTTGGCGCAAACGAAACTCTTCGACGCGGAACGGATACATCGACTCTTGCAGCTCGATGGGAATCAAGCGCGTGTCCCCGTGCGCCATGGTGCGAAACGGTCCCGCGCCGTCGTGGGTTGCGCATGCGCCCCAGCCGCCGTGGCCGCTGTCGTTGGCTTTAAACACCGCGCCGGTATCCATGCGTTTGCCGGCAAAACTTAACGACGAAAAAGTGCCGAAATGGGCGCCGGTCACGCGCTGCGGCAGCGCCGGCTCCAGCGCCTTGATGATGCAGTCCATGACCGTCGGAAACGGAATGCTGTACAGCCCCATCGCGGCGGTCGGCTCGGCGCTCAACAACTTACCTTCGGGAAGAATCATCTTGAGCGGCCGAAATGTGCCCTCGCCCTTGACCTGATCCGACATCTCGGAAAAATCGACGGTCATCTCATCTCCGGCGACGACGATTTTCACTTTGATCGGAATTTTTTCATCGCGCACGCCGTCATTGTCGAGAAAGGCTTCGTGCCGGTAGACGCCGTCCGGGATCGCGCGAATTTTTTGTCGGGTCGCCGCCTCGCACTGGTCGAGAATGACATCGAGGGCGCCGAGAAAGTAGTCGATCCCGTATTTATCGGCCATCGCTTGCGTCAGATCGCGGCCCAAGAGACAACCGCCCAACTGGGCCTCGATGTCGCCGAGCAATTCCAAGGGAAAACGCGTGTTGTTTTCGATGATGCGGTAAACTTCTTCGATGGGCTCGCCCTTCGACCATAGCTTGATCGAGCGCAGCTGCAAGCCTTCCATGAAAATATCGGTGGAAGAGTAAGATACCGAGCCGATGGCCGAGCCGCCGATGTCGATCCAGTGACAATTGACGGCGAAAAATCCGATCAGCTCATTGCTCTTGGGGCCGGCAAAAACCGGCGTGTACATGACCGTGTTGTTGAGATGTTGCCCTTGCACGGCGGCATGATTGCAGACGATCACGTCGCCTTTGTGCAAATGCTCGCGACCGTAGACCTCCAAACCGTCCTTCACTGCCATGCCGACGGAGTCGGCGACAAACACCGGCATGCCGCCGGTAGACTGGGCGAGCAGTTCGCCTTCGGCGCCCACGAAGCCGACGGCGTAGTCCTTATATTCGTAAATATACGGGCTGAATGCCGTGCGTGTCATGTTGGCGTCGATCTGATCGCAGATCGAAATGATGCCGTGGCGAATCACTTCCAGCGTGATCGGGTTGATTTCCGTTTGCTTCGGCGGGTGCTCTGATCCCATACGTTTCATCTCGGCGTTTTCCTGTTTGCGAAAACTTTTGCGCGATAGTTTCAAGGAACAGATGGGTTGTCAAGCAACCGTAAATTGGCGTAATTACTGTTACCGGCCGGGACGGCGGTCGGCCCAATCGAGGAGAACAAGCCATGATGCAATTGTTCGGTCGATTCCATTTATTGGTAGCGGCGGCGTTCTTCGGTCTTACATTGGCAAACCCGCATTCGTCCGGCGCCCAAGAACGGCGTGCAAAGTTGAGAATCTCCAACGCCGGTTTTACCATCACCGCCCTGCCGCTATTGGCTGCCAAAGATTGGGGATTATTCACCGCCACCGGGCTGGATATGGAGGTCATCCTGATGCAGTCCGCGCTGGTACCGGCAGCCCTGACTCAAGGCGACATCGACTTTCAAGCCGGCGTCGGACCCGCTTCCGTGAATGCAACCATGACTGGTTTTGCGACGCGCGCCATTTGGTTTTCGTCGGATAAAATATCCTATTGGCTCATGGCCAAGCCGCAATATAAAACTCTCGAGAGTTTGAAAGCGAAGAAAATTTCTATCACCGGGTTGGGCGGCACCGTTCACGTGGCCTTCAATCTGGCTCTGGAAAAACTCGGCGTCAATCCGAAAGAGTTTGTTCTAGTGTCGATCGGCGGACAACAAATTCAACAGCTCATTTCCTTGGAATCGGGCTACGTCGATGCGGCGCTCCTGTCGCCGCCGGTTACTTTCGGCGCGCTGAAAAAGGGCTTCGCTAAAGTCCTGGACGTCGGCTCGATGGTGGAAATGCCCGGCGGCGGCCTCACGGCGCTGGTCAAAACAATCCAAGAGCGGCCCGCCGAAACCAAGCGAGTCATCCGCTCGCTGCAGCAAGCCAAGGAAGAAATCCGCAAGTCGAAGCCTAAAACCCTCGACCTGATCGTCAAGCTTCTCAAGATGGATCGAGAAGCCGCGGGCGAAACCTATGATCAGTTCCTTACCACGCTCAGCCCGACTGGAATCCCTACACGCGTCGGCATGGACATTCTCGTCAAATCGGTTCAATCCCAAGGACGCCACGTCGACCGCAAAGTGGCGTTCAACGAAATCGCCGACGACCGATTGGCGACCGAAGTCGCCAGGGAAATGGGCTACAAGATTCCATAATTCAAGCAATCGAAATCTTTTCCCTCGCCCACTAAGTGGGAGAGAGAGCCTGTCCTGAGCGAAGTCGAAGGAGCGAGGGTGAGGGCAAAACGACGGAGGGCAAAAGTGCTAAGGATACATATGAATCGATTAACACCGCGAAAATTCGTCTGGCACATTTGCGTCGCACTGTTGCTAATTCTTCTCAACGCTCTCCCGGCGGCAAGCCAGGACAAGCGTGCCAAAGTTCGCATCTCAAACGCCGGTTTTACGATCACGGCATTACCGCTTTTAGCCGCCAAGGATTGGGGCGTGTTCAGCGCGAATGGTCTCGACGTGGAGTTGATCGTCATGAGCCCGCCGATCGCGGCGGCGGCCTTGGCACAAGGCGATATCGATTACGTCGCCGGCGTCGGGCCGGCGTCCGTCGCCGCGACATTGAGCGGCCTGCAATCGCGCGCGATCTGGTTTTCGTCGGATAGAATCTCGTATTGGCTTCAGGCGCCGTCGCCATACAAGACTCTACAGGACCTTAGAGGCAAAAAAATCGCCATCTCGGGAGGAGCCGGCGGCACCAACCATGTGGCATTGTTAATCGCGCTGGAAAAGTCTGGTGCAAATCCAAAAGACTACACGATGGTCGGGATCCCCGGACAGCAGCTTCAAGTATATTACTCGCTTGAATCCGGCTTCGTCGAAGCTGCTCTGCTCTCGCCGCCGGTCACGTTCAGCGCCGCGAAAAAAGGTTACTACAAAATCATGGACGTCGGCGCAATGGTCGAAATGCCCGGCGGCGGTTTGACGACGATGATCAAGACAATTCAGTCCAAGCCGGCGGAGGTGAAACGCGTCATTCACGCGCTCCAGTCGGCCAAGGACGAGATCAGAAAATCCAAGCCAAAGACCGTCGAGCTGATCGTCAAACTTCTAAAAATGGACAAGGAAGCCGCGAGCGACACTTACGACGCATTTCAAACAACCTTGAGCCCGAATGGCGTTCCAAACCGCGCCGGCATCGACAATCTTGTTCGATCGCTGCAGGCGCAGGGCCGCTTCACCGATCGCAAGGTCGCGTTCACCGAGGTCGCGGACGACCGCTTGGCGACTGAAGTGGCGAAAGAGTTGGGGTATAAACTGCAATGACGATCGAAGTCTCGCATGACCACTGAGCGAAGATGAAAATGCGACAAATGGATTTTTTCGCGGATTGGTTACTTCTCCCCCTGGGAGAAGGCTAGGATGAGGGCGTTCGAAGTGCGGTCACCCTCACCCTTGCCCTCTCCCGCAAGCGGGCGAGGGAAATCAAACGATCGAGCGGTGCGTTCATTCATGGATTTTACTGGATCGAGGTAAAGCGTGACTAATATAGCTTCTGATGTCCTCGTCGCCGGCGCCGGATTGGCCGGCTTCACCGCGGCGGTCCGCGCCTGCGAACAAGGCGCCAAGGTTTTGTTGATCGAGAAGAGCAACGGGGAACTGGGCGACGGCAATGTTTTGATGGCTTCCGGCAGCCTGCGCGCCGGCGGCAAAAGCCCGAAATCCGACCCCGCTGAGCTATACGAATTCGTCATGGCAGAGAAAGTCGGCTATCCCGATCTCGTCAGAGGCTGGTCAGAAACTTGCGGACGCGCCATCGACTGGTTAGCGAGCGCAGGCGTCGGCCTTGAGGAGACTGCGCCGGGAAGAATCTGGTTAGATCAAAATAGCGAAATTTCACTCGCGCCGGTTTATAAAAAAGATGTCGGCACGCGCGCGCTCACCAAACTTAAAGAGCGATTCGTAAATCTCGGCGGACGCTATTTGAACGGCGTCGCATCAGAGCGATTAATCGTTGAAAACGGTCGCGTCTGCGGTGTTATCGGTAAGCAGGTGGGCAGCGAGATCGAATTGCGAGCACGCGCAATCATCCTCGCCACAGGCGGCTTTAGCGCCAACAAAGAACTGGTGAAAAAATATATCGGTCCGCACGCCGATGAATGCAAACTTCGCGGCTCGAAGCAGGACACCGGCGACGGGTTACGCATGGCGCTCGCCGCCGGCGCCAAGGCGGTCAACTTAAGATATTTCTATGGCCATCTAATCTCGCGCAAAGCGCTTACCGATGATCGCTTTTGGCCTTATCCTCGGCTCGATTCCTTTGTCGATGAAGGGATTCTCGTCGACCGCAGCGGCCAGCGCTTCGTCGACGAAGGCCGCGGTGACGTCGCCGTCGCCAACGATCTCGCCCGTTCTAACGATCCAACTGGCGCCGTGCTGATCTTCGATCGCGAAACTTGGGACGCGGCGAAAGACGATGCATTTTCTAATTTGGTAAAGACACCCGCGCCGAATCCCTGGCTCGCTGATAACGGCGGCGAGATCTTCTCCGACCATGCGATCACAGGACTGGCGAAAACGATCGGCGTCGATCACAGTCGTTTGACTGCGACACTGAGCGATTACAATCGCGCGGTCGAGTCGGGCACATGTCATTCTCTACCGGTTGCGCGAACCGGCAAGCCGAAGTTGCTGCGGGCGCCGTTCTACGGCTTGAGAGTCGTCCCCGGCATCACGTTCACGATGGGCGGAATTTTAGTGAACGGTCGTGCTGAAGCGCTGGATGAATCCGAAAAACCAATTCAGGGTCTTTACGCCGCCGGCGACGCCATCGGTGGACTCATGGGCGGTTACGGCGGCGGCTACACCGGTGGATTGATGCAAGCGGTGGTGACGGGCATCCTCGCCGGCGAAAACGCGGCACGGTCGCGGCTATAAACTATGCTGCCGAAAGCTGACGGGGTATTAAACTACTTACTTAGCCGTCACCCCCGCATGTCTCTAGCGGGGGTCCAGGCCGAACTTTCCTGGATTCCCGCTTAAAGCATGCGGGAATGACGGACTTCCGAAAAAGACTGCGAGGGAACGAGGTGAGCCGATGTTTCATCGAGCTGTTTTGAGTCGTACGTTCGGCATGCTCGTGGTCGCGAGCGTCATCACCGGCTTGTCAGTGGGCATCTCGCCTGCAAACGCACAAGAGCCAAAAACCAAAATCAGGATCGCCAATTCCGCCATGAGTGTCACTTCGCTCGCTTTGCTCGCCGCGCGTGAGTGGAAACTATTTTCCGAACGAGGCCTCGAAGCGGAGATCATTCTAATGTCGCCGGCGCTCACCGTACCGGCGATGATTGCCGGCGAGATCGATTACTTCGCCGGCGTCGGTCCAGGCGTGGCGAGCGCAAGCTTAAGTGGATTGCCTTTCCGCGCCGTCTGGGTTTCCTCCGACAAAGTATCCTATTCGTTGGTCGCGAACCCGAAATTCAAAACCTTGCAAGAGTTAAGGGGCAAGAAGATCGGCGTCACCGGCAGCCTGGGTGCGACCAATCACGTGTCGCTGGTGATCGCTCTGGAAAAACTCGGCATGTCGCCGAAAGATTTTAATATACTCGCGCTGCCGCCCACCGAAATGCTGCGCTCCCTCGAAAGCGGCTTTCTCGACGCGGCGTCGCTCAATCCGCCGACTCTGTTTCTCGCGCTGAAGAAAGGTTTCCCGAATATTCTCGATATCGGCTCGTTGGTCGAGATGCCGGGCGGCGGCTTAACTGTTTTAGCCAAGGACATTAAAGGCAAGCCCGACGAAGTGAAGCGGGTGATTCGCGCAATGCAGTCGGCTAAAGACGCGATGCGAAAGTCCAAAGACAAGAGCGTCGAGCTGATGATGCGCATCTTGAAAATGGACCCGGAGTCCGCCGCGGCAACATACGAAGTATTCTTGAAAACCCTGAGCGTCGACGGCATCCCCACCCGCGCGGGCATGGACAACTTGGTCAAGTCGATCCAGGCGCAGGGCCGGTTCGTCGATAAGAAACCGACGTTCAGCGATCTGGCCGATGACCGATTGGCGAAAGAGGTCGCTAAGGAATTAGGTTATAAAGTGCAGTGATGGTTACAACCGAGGATCGAGAATAGAGGATCGAAGATCGCTATCTTCTATCCTCGATCTTCCATCGTCGACCTACACACTTTCGGCTTCTTCTCTATACAGCCCCAACGCTTCCGTCGACGGCCGGTCGTTGATCGAAAACAGGATCGCGTCCTCGCCGCTCGTGTTTTCGTGCGAATGCCATTGCCACGACGGCACGACGAAGATATCGCTTTTGTCCCAATTGAATTCGTTGGCCGAGACCTTGGTCATACCGTGGCCGCGGAACGCGTAATAGACCGTCGTGCTCGTGTGCCGGTGCGTCTGGGTTGGTATATTCCAAGATTACCCCGTCATAGGGATCGCCGGCGCTTTCTTTGAGCGCTTGCAAGCTCGCATTGGTTTCTTCCCACGGATAACGGTACGGCGGCGCCTGAAAAGAATTCTTGATCCAGGTGGGGCGGGCGTGGGAGAAAATCTTCGACGAAAAGTTTTCCGGCTTCTCGACTGGCTGTTGCTCCTTCTTAAAGTTTTCCTGGATCATTGCACCGAAATGAGTCACCAGCCTGACATCCAAGCCATCCAACCACATGACGGGTTCGGTAGAACCGTTAAAGTGGTCGTGCCAGGTCCAGTTCGGCGTCGTGATGAAATCGCCTTCGAACATCGGAAAGCGCTCACCCTCGACGATTGTGTAGGCGTTCGGCGTCCCTTTAACGATAAAACGGATCGCCGCCGCGGTGTGGCGGTGCGCCGCGGCGACCTCGCCCGGCTTTACCAGCTGCACGGAAATATGCACAGTGTTGGTCATGCCCGCGGCGAGCCCGGGATTTCTCATTTGGATCGTCCGTCGCCCCGCCTCGCCCGTGGTGATTAACTCCCCGGACAAGTTGAGCGCATGCATGATCTCGTTACCCTTCCACAAAAAGGGCTTCACGGTCTGTGACCACTCCGAGTGCTCCCAGTGGCCTTTCAAGTTTCGATCCTTCATCCATTGACTGAGTTCTTGTAGATCCATCAGGTCCCTCCCATGCATTAACAACGAAACGGTCGTGACTCCTCAATACAAACCGCGCACAAGCCTGTCAAGCCGGTGGCGGAATATCAATCAATGGGGGTTAAAAACGGGACTGCGCCAGCGGGACCGGCGCGTGAAACAAGAAAAGAAATTAGTGACGTGAGCTAAACCGGTTGAGGCGTGTGAGATTGGTTACCGATGAACGCGCGATTTTCCACACCCGGGAAAATTTACGGACCCGTTGGGGCGTATGCCCCACCGCCGGCAGATTCAGCCCTTCGAACGCCCGATCGATGATCGACCTCGCGGCCACCAAGGCCCAACTGTCGGCGTCGAGTCTGTTTGGAAAAGTCAATTCCTCGGCGGCAAAGCAATGGGCAAAACTATGCACCCATATCTTGCGGTGCCCGGCGTCGGTATAAAGCCACACACAAGCTTCGGGCAGCCACGACTGCGGCGTGATTTCGTAGGAAGCGGCTTTAATACCGCAGCCCCGATGCTCCAAAGTATGACTTATGAGGTTTTCATCGAAGTCCACCAGAACACTCCAATGCTGAAAGCGGTTCAATCCACGTAAAAAGGAATTTTGAGCCTCGGGACCATTCAGACCGCAAAGGATATACCAATGGTCAGATAGGTATTTCCCAGGACTCGAGTGGAAGAGTTCGCCAAACAAGGATCGAAATTTGCTCCTAGCTTGTCAGCGCGGGTTCAATTTCTGACCGCTCCGGGGCTCGGTTTGACAGGGTATCGCGAATGTGAAAACTGGATCGAACGATGAAACTCCCAACCGCCACTGGTGAGCGGCGGTCGCTTCGACTGCTCCTTGGCCTGGTGGGAATATTATTTCTGTCGGGTTGCCTGACCGATCGCTTAGGCGGTGCTTTTTCGAAGACTCCGGAGGAACTGGACCACGCCGCCACGGACGAAACAAAAAAAGTGATCGACCAGGCATACGCCGGGATCGACCCGGCGAGACTCGTGGACTATCATACTCATATTCTCGCCGTCGGAACGAGCGCGAACGATGCGTTCATCAACGCAAAAATGCAATTCAACCTCGAACGGCTAAAGTTTCAGATCTACTCGAGCGCATCGGGCATCAAAAACATCGACAATGCCGACCAGGAATATGTCACGCGGCTCATCCGCTTGGCGCGTGGCAGCAATCGTCACGGCAAATACCGCATCCTGGCCTTCGACAAGCACTACAACGCCGATGGCACGGTCAATCTCGATAAGACCAACATGTACGTGCCCAATCAGTATGTCGTCGACGTTGCCCAAAAATATTCAGACATTTTTTTGCCGGTGGTATCAGTTCATCCGTACCGCACGGATGCGATCCAGGAGCTCGACAAATGGGCTAAGGCGGGCGTGAAATACGTCAAGTGGTTGCCTAACGCTATGGGCATAGATCCGGCAAGTCCAGTCATCGAGCCGTTTTATCGGAAGATGAAAGAGCACAACATGATTCTGTTGTCCCACGCGGGCGCAGAACAAGCAGTCGAAGCCGACGAAGACCAGCGCTTAGGCAACCCCGTGTTGCTGCGCAAACCCTTAGAGTATGGCGTGCGCGTGATCATCGCTCACGCGGCGAGTCTCGGCGAGTGTGACGATCTCGACAGCCGGGACGCAAAGAAGGTGAACTGCTTCGACCTTTTCTTACGCCTTATGGATGAGCCGAAATACCGCGGGCTGCTGTTCGGCGAAATCTCCGCCATGCTGCAATTCAATCGCATGCCGGTGCCCTTCGAGACGCTTCTCAAGCGTCAGGATTTGCATCCCCGCCTGGTCAACGGCAGCGACTACCCGCTGCCGGCGATCAATTCGCTGATTTGGACTCGATCGCTCGCGCGCAGCGGTTTTATCACTGCTGACGAGCGGCGATCTCTCAACGAAATCTACGACTACAATCCACTGCTCTTCGATTTTGTTCTGAAGCGTACGATGCGTCATCCGGAAACGAAACAAAAACTCGCCGCTTCTGTCTTCATGGCGAATCCGGGGCTGGAAGATTAGACTGGAGTGGGTGTGATTGGAATCATGGAATGATGAAATATTGGATTTTCAGAGTACCCATTACTCCAACATTCCACCACTCCAGTCTTCGTCACTCCATCACTCCATTCCGATTAGACCGTCACTTCGACCGTACAGCTCCGGTTATTCTCCACGCAGACGCCAATTTTCGCCGATAAGAATTTCCGAATCGTATCGATATTGGTCTGCGAGTGGCGCGATAATGGCAGCGTCGTAAAAGTACCGCCTTTCATCAGCGCCATCGGCACCAGCAGCTGATCTGCCAAATGCTCGCCCACCGCAACGTTTGCCGCCAAATACCTCCGCGTTTCGGTCACCACCCTGTCGGCGACGATCTCAGCACGCACGTTCCGTTCGCCGAAACCGGTGAAGACTTCAATGACGTTTGCGCACTCGACTTCCAGCAATACGATGTTGCCTGGGCCATGAGACGACACAGCTTCGGCGACCATGCTAGACGGTTCCCAGCCGAGTTTCTTCTCGACCACGGCGAGCTCGCGCTCGGCGATGCTGCGCGGCAAGTTGGCCACCAGCGCCCGCGCCGAACGGCGGCGGATCTCGCCGCGATTCGATAGTTCCAGCGGTCGCAGTTCAGACGGCGGCTCGATTGTGACCTTCAGCTTGCCGCCGCCGGCAGGGAAAAAGCCCGCCGCGATCAATTCCGTGCGGACCTGCGCACCGAGCCGGTTGACCAACGGCACGTAGGCCCTTTCAACAAAATCATACGGCGGCGCCGCGGGATTATGCGTGCCGCCTTCCAGTGTCAGCGAGCTTGGCTTTGACGCCAGCATCAGCACCGGCAAGACGGTCTGCAGCACCAGCGTCGTGCTTCCCGCCGTACCGATAGAGAAGTGATAATCCCCAGGAATTACATCCTGCGACACGAAGGTCAGTTCTTGAGAATTGATTTCAGCGCCGCGAACGTCGGCGTTGCCGATCCGCCCAGCAGCGTCAACGGCGGTGAGGTGCTGGCGCAACAGCCCGGGCCGTTTCCGCCCGGCGCGAATCTTCTCGATGCGAAATGGCGTGCGCGTCGCCAAGCTCAAGGTCAAGGCGGTGCGCAAGATCTGCCCGCCGCCCTCGTTGTACGAACCGTCGATGGTAAGCATGATGAATAACAATTGGAGTGTTGGAGTACTGGAGTGGGTGTGATTGGAATCATGGAATCATGGAATGATGGAATATTGGATTTTCAGAGTACCCATTACTCCATTACTCCAACATTCCACCACTCCACTCTTCGTCACTCCATCACTCCAATCCTCCCCTTTCACCCCTTCACACACACGACTTGCCGGAGAGTGTGCACAATCTCGACCAGATCCTTCTGCGCGTTCATGACGTCGTCGATGGGCTTGTACGCCATCGGCGTCTCGTCGATCACGTCGGCATCCTTGCGGCACTCGACGCCGGCGGTCGCCTTGATGTGATCGTCGATGCTGAAGCGCCGCTTGGCTTCGTTGCGTGACATCGCCCGGCCCGCGCCGTGGCTGCAGCTGTGAAAACTCTCATCGTTGCCCAGGCCGCGCACGATATACGAGCGCGCGCCCATGCTGCCGGGAATGATGCCCATATCGCCTTTGCCGGCGCGCACTGCGCCTTTGCGGGTGACGAATACGTTGGCGCCATAGTGCTCTTCGCGAGCGACATAGTTGTGATGGCAGTTGACGGCGGTCTCCGTCATCGTGAACGCAGGTAATTGGCCAGATTCGGCAACGGCGTCGATCAACTGCTCCATCATCAGCTTGCGATTGTACAGCGCAAACTCCTGCGCCCAGCTCACCGCGTCGACGTAGTCTTCAAGTAGTCTTCAAAATGCTCGCTACCTTCCTTGAAATAAGCGAGGTCTCTGTCCGGCAAATTTTTGATATGCTCACGCATATCATTGCGCGCCATTTCGATGAAAAACATGCCGATCCGGTTGCCGACGCCGCGCGAGCCGCTGTGGAGCATAAACCAGACCTGATCGCTCTCATCGAGGCACACTTCGATAAAATGATTGCCGGTCCCAAGGGTACCAAGATGATTCACGTCGTTGCCGCGGTCGAGCTTCGGATACTTCTCGATAAGAACTTTGTAACCGTTCTGCAGCTGGCGCCACACACCGATCTGCCGCGTGGGCAGCTCGCCCCATGCTCCCCTATCGCCGCGTCCACCGTTGTTAGTGCGGCCGTGCGGCACGGCTTTTTCAATCGCCGTGCGCAGCGGTTTTAAGTTGTCCGGCAATTGATTGGCATTCAGCGTCGTCCGGAGCGCCATCATGCCGCAGCCGATATCGACACCAACCGCCGCGGGGATAATCGCGCCCTTGGTGGGGATTACGCTCCCCACCGTCGCCCCAATCCCCCAATGGACGTCAGGCATCGCGGACACCCATTTATAGATGAATGGCATTGCGGCGACGTTACGCAACTGCTTCTCCGCCACCGCTTCGATGGCAACGCCTTTCGTCCAGGCTTTAATCGGCACGCCTTTTTCCGGCTGAATGAGATTGTATGTTTTTTCCATGGCTCTAAGTCTAACTCACAGAGCAAATGTACCAAAGCGGTCGCGCGGCTCTACCCGACACCGGGAAAAATTCGGTAGTGGGCTACTTTGAAATTGTCAAAATCTACGGGATGAAAACCTTTAGAGGGTATACGACAGGTCTATGTCCCCGATCTCTTTGATCGAGAGACCCAGCTTCGATTTTAGAAGGGTATAAATTTCGTAGCAGAATCTTTCATCGTCAAAAGCCATTGAGCCCACATATCGATTGCCTTCATACTGGATGGTCAGAAACACCTTATTGGTGATTAGGTCGCTCATCAATGCCTGATTGAGAGTGCCAATTTCACCCC
>WNFZ01004879.1_pt1 | contig 12362 bp, 10 predicted proteins | sample 5400081 | NCBI WGS metagenome assembly WNFZ01 (sample SAMN13153365, study PRJNA577476) | soil metagenome | isolation source: 80 cm soil or saprolite under grassland replicate 1 | place: USA:California | collected 2016-06-15
CATCGGAACTGGCGCTGCGCGAGCCGATCGGCGCATTAATCCTGCAGAATACCTTCACGAGCATTCCCGATATTGGCCACGAGCTGTTCCCCTGGCTGCCGTTGCGCCTGGTCAGTCGCATCAAGTACGACACCGTCCAAAAACTCCCTCGCATTAAAGTGCCCGTGCTCGTGGCCCACAGCCGCAAGGACGACTTCATCCGCTTTCACCACGCCGAGCGGAACTTTCAAGCAGCCAACGAACCCAAGTTGCTCTGGGAAATTTGCGGCGACCACACCAGTACCATCGAGGAAGGGCGGGAACAATACCTGGCCGGTTTGGAAAAATTTTTCCGGGAGTATTTAAATCACGCCCCTCAGCCACAGCAATCAGCCTGACGCCAATCGGCGCGATCTTCGCCGGACCAGGCGCAGCCGGAGCGAGGCGTCACGCCTCCATCCGCGCGGTGCTCCGTACTATCCGGGGATCCTCGGACATTGCTTCCCGGAAAAAAGTCGGCCACGCTCGCGCCGCATTTCGGGTATGGGTTACGCGATCGTCCAGAAAGAATTGGTCGTTCCGACGGTGGAGCAGCTCAAACGCGCCTTCAGTGTTTCTCCCCTGCTGACTGGGCTCGATGCCCAGACCGTGGCCCATGACGCTTACGGGATCCTGCTGCGCGGGCTGGAAAAAGATCAGGCCAACGCTTTGCGCGAGTCGTTGCTCCGCGAACGAGTGGAAACGGAATTGGTCATGGAGTCGAAGCTGCCCGTGCCGCCTCCCGCCAGGATCGCTCGGCAAATTGAATTCCATCCCTCGCACCTGACGTTGTACGATCCGATGCGGCGCGCCTCCGAGGTCCCGTGGAAGGAGATCATGGTCATCGCCGCCGGTTATGTGCGGACGCGCGAGTGGCGCAAACACCGCACCGTGCTCGAGGAAGCAGCGTCTCGCGGCGGGGGAACCTCGCCCGCCACCTCCGGCGTCCTCAAGTCGCGCGAGGCGGAGGATTACCATCTGTGGCTCTGGATCTTCCTCAAAGGCGGCGTCACCCGCTTCAGTATCAGCGCGGATGATTTTGTGTTCGACCATCTCGGCACGCGGTCGAGCAATGATTTGGCTTTCAACTTTGTCTCGCTTGTCCAGGACTTGGCGGAAGAAGCGCCTCACGCCGGTTTGAATCGTGGCGCGTACCTGGCCTGCCAAAGTCCGCCCGAAATGTTTCCCTACCCGAGCAAGGCCGCTTTCAACGAGGAGATCGTCTGGATGCTTTGGCGCATCGGGCAACTCACCACCGGCTCGGGGGTGGACATCTGAGACCGCCGCGCCCGGACCCGTTGAGCGCCCTCTGCCAGACCGGTGTTACTCGCCAGGCCGTGGGATAGAATACAGTTTGTCGCTGGCTTCTACCCCACGGCCTGGGGAGTAACTGGATCTTGGCAGCGTCTTGGGACGGCGGCATGCTTCATTCATGATCAGCCCGCCCCCTTCCCATCGGACCCTTCGCATGCGCCGGCGCCATTTCCTCCAGACGACGGCCGTGGCCGGCCTGGGTTCCATGCTCCGCGGCCAGTTCCACACGTTGGCCGCCGAGGCCGGCCAGGTCGCCGCGACCGCGCCGCCGACCGGTTCCGATGTCGGTTCGTTGTTCCCGTTCATCCGGAGCCAGGCGGTGAAGGGCGAGTTCCCGCTCTCGTTCCTCAACCCGCGCTTCCGTTCGCTGCGCAATTGGAAGAAGACCGCCCGCGGCAAGTTGCTCGAACTGCTGCATTACGCTCCCGCGGCGTGCCACCCCGCCGCCGAAACCGTCGAGCGGATCGATTGCGGCGAATACGTCCGGGAAAAGGTCTGGTTCAACACCACGCCCGAGGTGCGCCTGCCGGCTTTCGTGCTGGTGCCGAAACACGCGCCGAAACGCGCGCCGGCCATGGTCGCGTTGCATGACCACGGCGGATTTTACCTTTGGGGCAAGGAAAAGATCGTGGAGATCAGCGACGAACACGCGGCGTTGCGCGACTTCCGACGGCAGTATTACGGCGGGCGCGGCATTGCCACGGAACTGGTCCCCCAGGGCTACGTGGTGGTGGTCATTGACATGTTCTACTGGGGGGAGCGCCGGATGCTGCTCGATGACGATCCCGCCGACTGGCGCGAGCGGCCGGCGAGCCTCCCGCCCGAGCGCATTCAGGCATTCAACGCCCGCGCGGGCCAGAGCGAGCAACTCGTCGGACGCACCATCTTCGCGGCGGGCTTTACCTGGCCGGGGGTGATGTTCTGGGACGACGTGCGCACGGTCGATTACCTGTTGACGCGCCCGGACGTCGACCCGCCGCGGATCGGCTGCGTCGGACTGTCGGTGGGCGGGTTGCGCTCGTGTCACCTGGCGGCCTTGGACGAGCGCATTCGGGCGGCGGTGGTGGTTGGCTGGATGGCGTCGTTTCCCGCGCAGCTCAGGAAGCATGTGCGCAACACGATCGGCCACACCAAGATCGTGCCCGGGCTTTACCAGCACCTGGACTATCCGGACATCGCGTCGCTGTCGATGCCCACGCCGATGCTGGTGATCAATGGATCGCAGGATGGCCTGTTCGATCTGGAAGGCGTGAAGGCAAGTTTTGCGAAGCTAAACGCCTGCTACGCCAAAGCCGGCGTGCCCAGCCATTGTCGCACGCTGCTCTACGACACGCCGCATGAGTTCAACGCGGCAATGCAGGCCGAGGCGTGGGCGTGGCTCAAACAGTTTGTCTGAGCCGCAACCAGCAACCTTTGTCTTGGAGACGACCCTGAAGAAAAGCAGATTATGCATTGGTGAATTCACGTTGCAAGCGTGTCGGGATGGAGCTAGAGAGGAACAAGACGCCTCAACCCCATGAAGAGGAATTTCGTTTTTCTCTCGGTCGTCGCCCTGCTGGCGCTTGGCGGGCTCTGCCTGCTGCTCCTGCGACAATTGGCCGCCGCCAGGGAGCGCGCGCGCGCCGCCGCTGCCGCCGCCGAAGCTGAAGCCGTGGCCCGCGCGACCCGCGAAGAGCGCCTGAGTGAAGTGGAGCGCGAACGCGCCCGCGTCGAAAAGCAGAACACCGAACTCGCCGATCTGGCCCACAACCTCCGGCAATCCGAGGCGCAGCAGGCCAGCAATGTCACCGCCTTGGTGAAACAACTGAAAGCGACGGGCACCAATCCAGCCGGTGCCTCCTCCGCCGGCAGGGCAGAGGAAGCCGTCGGCGGCAAAGGCATGGGAGACATGCTCCGGAAGATGATGCAAGACCCGGCAATGAAGGAGATGATCCGCAGCCAGCAGAAAGCCACGATGAAGACGATGTACGGGTCGCTCTTCAAGGATCTCAACTTTTCCGCCGACCAGCAGAAGCAGCTCACCGACATTCTCCTCGACTCACAAATGAACAGTGTCGAAAACGCCGCCGGGGTGCTCGAAGGCGAGGGCGCCGGCAAGACCAACGCCATCAACGCGCTGGTCGAGAAACACAAGGCGACGACCGAGCAGATCAAGAACCTTCTCGGAGACGAAAAGTATGCGCAATACGAAGACTACCAAAAGACGATGGCCGATCGAATGACCCTCAATCAGTTCCAGCAACAAGCGGCCGGGACGGAAACGGCCCTTCGCGACGATCAGTTAAAGCAATTGGTGCAATTGATGAAGGAGGAGCGCACGAAGGTCCCGCCGGTGGTCGGCGAAGATCCCGCCAAGGCCGCCGAAAGCCTTTCGAACTTGATGGACGAGGAGACGCTAAATCGGCAGTTGAAGTGGCAGGAAGATTTCAACCAACGCGTCCTCGATCGAGCCGGACAGATCCTCACGCCGGAGCAACTGAAGGAGTATGCCGATTTTCAGGCCCAACAGCTCAACATGCAGAAGTTCGGACTGAAAATGGCTCGCGACGTTTTTGGCGCAGGGAAAAAGGGCGGTGTTGGACAACCGGACCCGAGTGTGCCCGCGTCGCCTCCCGTCAAGTGACGACGGATCGCGCACCAAGGATGCGCCGCCAGGATCGCCTCCGGCCGCTCCGGCAATCAGAGCGCATCTCAGTGTTTGAGGGCGCGAAGTGTTAGCCGTTAGCTGCGGAGCAGCGCCAGAAAGTAGCCCACGGCGCCAGCCGTGGGGGTCGGCGTTGAAGGGCAAGAGCCGCGGAGCGGCGAAAGAATTGGCAATTGTTCCAACAGTCTGCGGGATTCCCTCCGCCGCGGAGTAGAAGAGATGCAATAAGTGAAACCTTGACCTGTTGGCTCAGTACCAGCATCAACCATCCGTGCGCGGACGGCGGCCAAAGCTGCCATTCTCCCCATGAAGCTTATGAAACCAGAATTTGAAGGCCAGGAAGCCGTCCGCCGGGTTCTGCGCGAATGGCAGGTCACGTCGCCACTGCCGCCACGGTTCGCCGAGAACGTGTGGCGCCGCATCGAGCAGGCCGAGTTGGCGGCATCGCCCGCCTCGAGCACGACGCTCTGGGCCGTGGTTAAGACGTGGCTGGCGTTGACGTTGCCCCGCCCGGCTTTTGCCATCGCCTATGTCAGTGTGCTGGTCGTCGCGGGCCTTTTGGCCGGCTACTGGCATGCCCGCGTCGAGACGATGAGTTGGGACAAAGCACTCGCCAGCCGCTACGTCCAGGCAGTGGACCCGTTGCAGAGATCCTTCCGCAATTAAGCGATGAAGCGCGCCCTCAGCATTCTGATCGGCGGCCTGCTGGCGGCCTGCGCCGTTTATTGTTTGTTTTATTTCGCAGGAACGGCGACGCAGCGGAAGGTGCTCGCCAGCAAAGCACCCGAGCTGCTTTGGTTGAAAAAGGAATTCAACCTGGGCGACGCGGAGTTGACGCGCATCACGCAACTCCACGAAGCCTACCTGCCACAATGCCAGGCGCGCTGCCAACATATCGAGGAGCTGAACCGCCAACTCGCTCGCGCCATCGATTCCGCGGCGCAAATGACGCCCGAGATCGAACGACTGTTGACCCAACGCGCCAAAGCACGGACCGACTGCCAGGCCGAGATGCTGAAACACTTCTTCGAGGTAAGCCGCACCATGCCCACCGACCAGGGCCGGCGCTACCTGGCCTGGGTCCAGGAGCAGACTTGTCTGAGCGAAGCGCCCATGAACCACGACGCGGCCGAACACGCCGACCATCATCATTGAAGCAGGGTCATGAACGCGCCTTCATCCGACCAAGAGGATCGGCTCGACATGGCCCGGCTGGTTGCCGGTCATGACGCCGCTCTCGATCGCTTGATGGAGCGACACGGCCCGAAGTTATTTCACTATCTCATCCGCTGCCTGCAAAACGAGGAAGACGCCGCCGACCTCGCTCAAGAAACCTTCGTCCGCGTGTATCAAAACCGGGCGAAGTTCCGGCGGGACGCAAAGTTCACGACCTGGCTCTACACCATCGCCACCAACCTGGTGAAGACGCAGTACCGATTCCGCTCGCGTCACCCGGGGGTTTCGCTGGACGCGGATCACGAGCAGACGGGCCAGCATTTCCGCGACGCGCTGCCCGGACGGGTCCCCACCCCAAGCGACTCCATGCTGGCGGACGAGCGCGCCGCAGCCGTGCGCCGGGCGGTGGCCGACTTGCCCGCCGAGCTCCGCACACCGCTCATCCTGGCGGAATTCGAGGAACGCTCACAGGCCGAGATTGGCGCCATCCTCGGCTGCACCGTCAAGGCGGTGGAGACGCGGGTTTATCGGGCGCGCCAGCGCTTGCGAGAAAGTTTGGGCAAGTTGTTCGAATCCGGGTGAGCCCTCCGAGGCGAAGCACGGATGCTTCCAGGAACGATGACCGCGCTGGATCTCAAAGGCGTTTTCCTGTCAAAGTGGCGGCGCGAATCAAACCATCGGACGAATCATCAGCTTTATGGCAGTTGACCCGATCTGCGGCATGACGGTGGCCGAAGCGTCCCCGCTTCGCGTGGAGCGCGACGGACAGACGTTTTACTTTTGCAGCGAGCACTGCCGGCGAAGCTTTCTGGAAGGCAATTTGGCGTGGCCAGCACGAGCCACCGGCCAGGTCATCTACACCTGCCCGATGCATCCGGAAGTGCAGCAGGCACAGCCGGGCCATTGTCCAAAATGCGGCATGGCGTTGGAGCCGCGCGCCCTCTCTGCGGTCGAGGAAGAAAACCCCGAGCTCACCGACATGACGCGCCGGCTTTGGGCGGGAGGGGGATTGACGTTGCCGGTCGTGCTGCTGGCGATGGCGCATTTGTTTCCGGCGCTAAGTCAGCAAGACTGGTTGGCGGGAGACGTTTCACGCTGGATTCAATTCGCTTGCTCGACGCCCGTCGTGCTGTGGGCGGGTTGGCCGTTCTTTCAGCGCGGCTGGCGTTCCATCGTGACGCGCCGGTTGAATATGTTCACGCTCATCGCGCTGGGCGTGGGCACAGCCTACTCTTTCAGCGCCGTCGCCATGCTTTTCCCAAGCGCGTTCCCGCCGTCGTTCTCGCACGGCGGGCAAGTCGGTCTCTATTTCGAGGCGGCCGCCGTCATAGTTGTTCTCGTCTTGCTCGGCCAAGTGCTGGAACTGCGGGCGCGGAGCAAGACGGGCAGCGCCATTCGTGCCCTGCTGAACCTGGCGCCCAGGACGGCACGGGTCGTCGCGGACGGCGAGGAACGGGACGTGCCGCTCGAAGCCGTCCGCGTGGGAACGCGCCTGCGTGTGCGGCCCGGCGAAAAGGTGCCGGTCGACGGCGCCGTGAGCGAAGGGAGGACGGCGATCGATGAGTCGATGATCACCGGGGAGCCGATCCCGGTGGAGAAAGGCGTGGGCGACAAAGTCACCGGTGGCACCCTCAACACGACCGGCAGCATCCTGATGGAAGCCGAGCGTGTCGGGAGCGATACGGTGCTTTCGCGCATCGTGCAAATGGTGGCCGAGGCGCAACGCAGCCGCGCCCCGATTCAGCGCCTGGCGGATCAAGTGTCGGGTTACTTCGTGCCCGCGGTGCTGGCCGTCGCGGTGCTCACGTTCATCGGCTGGACCTGGTTGGGGCCCGCGCCGCGCCACGTCTACGCCATCGTCAACGCTGTCGCCGTATTGATTATCGCGTGTCCCTGCGCCCTCGGTCTGGCCACGCCGATCTCCGTCATGGTCGGCGTCGGACGTGGCGCCCAGGCCGGCATTCTCATCCGCAACGCCGAAGCCATTGAAATCATGGAGAAGGTCACGACCGTCGTGGTGGACAAGACCGGCACGCTCACCGAGGGCAAGCCGCGCCTCGCCAAAGTTTTTGCGATCCCAGGAATCACGGAAGACGATTTGTTACTGGCCGCCGCTTCCGTGGAACAACCGAGCGAACACCCGTTGGCTTCGGCCATTGTTCACGGCGCCAAGGAGCGGAAGATCAAACTGCAAACGATCGCTGGTTTCAGTTCCGTCACGGGCGGTGGCGTGATTGGCCGACTGGGCGACCGCGAAATCATCGCCGGCCACCTCGGTTTCCTGCGCGAGCGAGGTGTGACCAATCTGGAAGCGGTCGAGTCGCAGGCCGCGGCATTTCAGGCGGAGGGACAAACCGCCGTGTTCGTCGCCATCAACGCCAAGGCGGTGGGAGTGCTGACGGTCTCCGACCCCATCAAGGCGTCCACGCCGGAGGCGATCGAGCAACTGCACCGGCTGGGATTGAAAATCATCATGCTCACCGGCGACAATGAGCGGACGGCCAAAGCGGTTGGCCGGAAGCTCGGGCTCGATGAGGTGGAAGCCGGGGTCGCGCCCCACCGCAAACACGAGCGAGTGCGGCAACTGCGCGAGGCAGGGCAGATCGTGGCGATGGCCGGCGACGGCATCAACGACGCGCGGGCGCTCGCCGCTGCGAACGTCGGTATCGCGATGGGCACCGGTGCCGACGTCGCGATGGAAAGTGCCGGCATCACTCTCGTCAAAGGCGACCTGCGCGGCATCGCCAAGGCCGTCATCCTGAGCCGCGCGATGATGCGAAACATCCGGCAGAACCTCCTGTTTGCTTTCCTCTACAACACCCTGGGCATTCCCGTTGCCGCCGGGGTGCTCTATCCCTTCTTCGGCCTCCTGCTCAATCCCATCATCGCCGGCGCCGCGATGAGCCTCAGTTCAGTCTCCGTCATCGCGAATGCGCTGCGCCTGCGCCGCGCCAGGTTATGAGGCCTGCGCCTGCGCCAAATTGCGAAATAGATCTGGCCGAACTGAAAGTGCCGCTTGGACCGCGCGCCACGAGGCCATCACCGATGCCCCGTGGAAAATCAACTTCGTGAACGAACAGTCTGCGCAGTTGGCAAGTACTCCGAGGTGGTCTTGGCCTCAGTCCGCGCTGGCCATGCGCCGGCGCAGGCGGAAATACTGCCGGTCGTTTCCACTCGTGAGCACCCTGAGCCCCGCGCAGTTGCCGGTAAGAACCGGTTCGCTCGGCAGAGCTTCGAAGCCCTCGGGCAGCGTGGCTGACCCTTCGACGAAATAGAGGCCGTTGGGGTCAAGCCACGACAACGTCACCCCGTTGGTCCCGCGCGCGAGGCCCAATGTCGGCGGCTCCGCGAAGAGGGCGACCTCCCCGGTGATGGTGAACGACGGCACTTCGCTCGCGACCATGACATAGCTTTCGAGGGACTCGAAGACGACCGGCTCGAGCGCCAGCATTCGCACTTCGTCGCCCTCGAACGTCTTTCCGTCTGCATTGGTAAACGTTGTCATCCGATCCACGCGCACCGCGAAGCCCGGGAGCGTCTCGGTCGTTTTGCCGAGAATCGCGCAGCCCGTGATCCGCGGGTTCGCCGACAACCTGACCGTGGCCGCACTGCTCAGCACCGTGACGGACCCAACCGGAACACCGTTCGACCGCACCTGTACCTCCGTGGTCTGCGGTGCGATGCCCATCTCCACTCCGATCTGGACGCCGCCATGGAGGTTGTCGATCTGGACCGAGCCAAGGGCCGTGAAAGGTTGGAGGGTGGAATCACCGATGGGTGCATTGGTCAACCCCAGCGCCGTGAGCGGGCCGTTGGTTGGCTCGGCGCAGACGCTGAATGGCAACCACCAGGCCAAGGCCACCGACCAGGTTCTGCTGCGGTGTCGATGAACAATCAGCTGCTCGAGGGGACGCGGAAGGGTCAATCGAAGTCCAGTGGCGAGCATGACACTGACATTAAGCGCAGGCCGCGCGGCGTCAACGCTCCATTTGGCAGCGTCGTATCACCAGATTTGCCCTCGCCTGCTCCTGGATTCCCGGGTCCGACCAGCCACTAAATCCCTTTGCCAGCGCGGATCGAGCGCGCCACTATCGCCGAATGCTCCTCCCTGAAGCGAGGATCCGCCGCTGGATCGCCACCGGTCTCCTGGCAGTCTGCCACAGCGGAGCGTTGGCTTGGGGCCCGCACCCGGCCATCACCCAGGCCGCGCTGGATGCGCTCGGCACCAACCATCCCCTCGCGCTTCAATTGGGCCCGCAATTAAGACGTCTCACAAATTATTGCTGGATGGCAGACTACAAACGCATCCCCTTCCGCGAGCCGGACCAGGATTTTTACGCGGATGATTACCTCCTGTTTCCCCAGGTCACGACGCACTTCGACCATATCTGTCCGGAAGTGAAGAAGACCTACCGGCCCTACTTTACACGGGCTCTCCAGGCGTTGCGCACGGAGGACGCGGCGAACGCGGCGCGATGGATCGGGTCCCTGTTGCACTTCGTGGAGGACTCGGGATCGCCGCCGCACGCGGCCGAGATCCGAGGCGACATCCATATCAAGATGGAGAATTGGGTCAAGGCCCGGCTGATTCATATCGATGGTTACCGGCCCCGCTTACTCGGCGCGACTGATGCCGGCGCCCTGGCTGGTTTTCTCGCGAGAATGGATCAATTGATCGAGTTCTCCAAACCACGAGGCCACAGTTTAGTGACCAAGGTCGTGATCGGTCACCAAGCCGCCGTCGAGCCGGTCGTCTTGGAGTGCGCCCTGGAGACAAGCCGTGTGGCCGCCGATCTCCTGCATACGCTTGGCCATCTCGCCGCCGGCCCCACGGGCTACTCGGCCACGGTGAGCGGCGTCGTGATGTCGAAGTCTGCGCCCTTGTTGGAGCGGGTGCCGGCTCGGATTGTCGTGCTCGGCACCAACTGGTCCACCCTGACCGATGGAGCGGGACGCTTCGAGTTTCGCGGACTGCCGGCGGGGGATTACCAGGCGGCGGTGTTCCGCCCGGGCAGCGGCGGGACGAACCTGGCCCTGCACCTGGTGGCGGGCCGAACGAATGTTATTCGGGTGACTCTGCCGTACCCTCCAACCAACTTGATCCGCAATGGCGATTTCCAGCTGCGCTGGCTGCGTCCGGACGCGCCAGACTGCTGGACGCGCACGGAATTGGGCTGGGAGGGCGAAATCGTGCCGCTGCAAAAAGGGCAGCGCTACCGGCTGAAAGTGGACTTCAATCCCGGCGCCACCGCCGAAGTGCTGGTGCGCTGGACCCGGCAGCTGCCACACACATTGCCGGCGGCGACGAAGCTGCCCAAGATCGACTCTCGCCCGCTGACGGCCCGGAACCGCGAATTGGATTTCACGGGCAGTGATGACATGGCCCTGATGCAGATCACGATTCGAAGCAGTGCTCCGCCGCAAGAGGCGTGCTCGGCCGTCACGCTGGTGACCGCGGGCGCGAACTCCGAATAATCGCCCCACGTATCATGCGCCGCGACCGCGTGACAGGCGCACGCGACGAAGGGCGCCGGTGGGTCATGGACCGTCCTGGTCTCGGACGCCGGATGGTCGTCCTTTCAGAGCGCGCGCGAGACGCTGGAGGGGATTGAGCATCGGCGCTGGCCCAAATCGGAAGCCGCGTTTGATTTTCCTCTTGTCCACGAAGTACAGGTTCTCCTGTTCGCCCCGGAAGGCGATGCGCTTTTCGGTAAAGCAGGCCAACAGGTTTTCGGGCCAGAGGGTCGTGCGGCGCTCGCCCCGGTAAGGGCCCTCCTGGAAATAGCGCCCCACCGGAATGGGCGGGCGCGCCGCGGCGCGTCCGGAGCCGGTCTTGAGCAGGCGGCAGTCGTGAATCCAGTGGCCGGTAATGGTGTTCACCGAGGCGTAAGGTGCCGGATTACCCCACAAAACCCATTTCTTCGGTCCGTTGGAATTCGAGAACCACGGAAAGATCGTCCGCATGAAGCAGACGAAGCGGGCGAACGCTGCGCGGTCGTAATCACGGTCGCGGAAAAGAGTCACCGGTTCGCGGCGTTGTTCGCGGACAAAACGGCGGAACTCGGCGGCGAAACGCGCGTCGGAAAAGTGTTCGATGGCCTCGGTGAAATCGTTGAACAGGAGCCAACCGCCGTTGTAGTGGACGCCGCCATGAAGGTAAAGGATACCCGGCGGCATGCGAGCGGGCCGCCCGGTGGGATGCTCCCCGCTGGCCGCGGCCAGGCAGACTTGCCGGCGCAAGTGGTCGCCGGTTTTTTCGACGATGACCTCGTCGGGATCCGGTTCGCGATGACCGGCAGCCCAATTCGCTCGAGGCGGCGTGCGAAACAGCACGTTCGAATTCCAGATGGTCCGGCCCGTCGCCGGATCGATGCCGGTGCAAAAAGGATGTGTCTCGTCGATCAGGCCGCCGGGCATCGGCCGGAGCCAGATGATATCGAGCACGTTCAAGATGCCCCAGGTGTTATGCACCGTGAGCTGCAGCCAGTTCTTCGGCACCAGCGCGTAATAGCAAAGCCGGTTCCAAGCTGTCATGCAACAAAGGTGGCGACGGGCGGAATGTTGCCCCGCGGCCGTAGCGTGAGCCGCGCCGCCAATTGGTCGGCCAGCAGCGGCGCGTCCTCGCGAATGCCCCGGATGAAACGACTGCGAAAATTGCGCAGGCCATCGAGGCCAAGAAAAAAGAGCCCGGGCACCTCCGCGCTTTCAAAGCCGCGCAAGTCGGGCCGGCCGGTCTGTTCATCGAGCGTAAGGCCGAGCGGGGCAAGGTGCGCCAGGGCCGGTCGGAAGCCGGTGGCATAGACCACCGCGTCAGGTTCGAGCACACGGCCATCGGTGAAGATGACGCGGCGATCTTCGAAGCGCGCGATGTCCGGGAAAGTCGTGACGCGGCCGCTCCGGATCAGCCGCCGCGCCCGTCCACCGGGCATGACCGCGGGGAAGCCGCGCGCTGCCCCGCCGCGCAGCCGGAGTTCAAGCCGTTCCAGGGCCGGGTGGAGGCGAAAGAAGATCGACCAGCCAATCGCGCCCGCGCCAAACTGAATTGGCCCGCGGCAGGACACCCCAACCTGGAAGCCGGCGTCCACCAACTCGACCAGCGTCTGTCCGGCGGAGAGCCGCTTGCCCACGATGAGCACCAGTCCGCCTTCCCGCCGTGTGACTTGGCGAAGTCGGTCTGCGTCGCGATAAGTTGCAAAGTGGAACTGCGGCA